>ERZ778021.566-NODE-566-length-63089-cov-8.528857_pt1 | contig 63089 bp, 43 predicted proteins | sample MGYA00375751_ERZ778021 | MGnify/ENA primary metagenome ERZ778021 (study PRJEB29350, sample SAMN05389814) | bioreactor metagenome | isolation source: Thiocyanate stock bioreactor | place: South Africa: University of Cape Town | collected 2013-08-29 ... | reverse complement strand
GGTGGCGGAGGACCGGCCGGTCCGCTCGCGCACCCGCGTGCCCGACCACGAGCTGCCGGCGGAGATGTCGCTCGTCTTCGGCGATCCCGCCAAGGACTACCAGTCGGCGAGCGCCCGCGCCGTAGTGCCGGGCGCCGGCCATGGCGGCATCGAGCAGACGTCCTTTCCCGGCGTGATGGACGCGGCGATGGCCGAGGCGCTGCTGGCCGACAGGGCTCGGCGGCGGTGGGCGGCGCGCGAACAGGTCGGCTTCGCCGTCGAGCAGGGCCGCATCGACCTCGCGCCGGGCGGGACGGTGCGGCTCGAGGACGAGGCGGGCGCCTCCGATTTCCTGATCACCTCCGTAGAAGCGGGCGCGGCGCGCGAGATCGCGGGGCGGCGGGTGCGGCGCGTCGTGCCGTCGCCCTGGCGCACGGCCTTGCAGGCGCCGCCCAAGCCGCGTGTGGCGCGTGCCGGGCCGCCGCTGGCGCTGCTGCTCGACCTGCCCATGCTGCCGGGCGCCGCCGGCCCGCAGGACCAGCTCCGGCTGGCGGTGCGGGCCAAGCCCTGGGTGCCGCATGCGGCCTATGTGTCGCCGCAGTCGACCGGCTTCGAGCGCCGCACGCTCGCCGCCCGCGAGGCGACGGTGGGGCGGCTGACGGCTGCGCTCGGCCCCGGCTTCGAGGGCGGGTTCGACCGGACCGGGGCGGTCGAGGTCGCGCTGCTCGCCGGCGAGCTGGCGAGCGTGACCGACCTGCAACTGCTCAACGGCGCCAACCTCGCGGCCGTGCTCGCCGCCAACGGCGAGTGGGAGGTCATGCAGTTCGGCCATGCCGAGGAGATTGCGCCGGCGACCTGGCGGCTGACGCGGCTGCTGCGCGCCCGCCGGCCGCTGTCGCCGGTCCATCTCAAGGCCCGCCAGCTCGGCGACGGCGCGCTGCGGCTCGACTGGATCCGCCGTGCGCGCATCGACGCGGACCGCGGGCTGGCCAGCAGCCCGCCGCTCGACGAGGCGGCCGAGACCTACCGCGTCGACGTGGCGCCGGAGGGCGGCGCGACGGTTCGGTCCGTCACCGTCGGGGCGCCGCAATGGACCTATGCCGCGGTCGACATCGCCGCCGACTTCGGCGGCGCGCCCGCGACGGCCGCGTTCACCGTGCGCCAGATCGGCGCGGTCGCAGGCGACCCGGCCACATTCTTCTTCCCCCTCAACTGAGAAAGGACGTTTGCAATGGACAACATCAAGCCTTGGTATCTTTCGCGCACGATCTGGGCCTCCGTCATCGGCGTGGCGAGTGCGGCCGCCGCCCTGTTCGGCATCCCCGTCGACGGCCTCGACGGGAGCGCGCTGACGGATTCCGTGCTGCAGGCGGTGACCGCCATCTCTGGCATCGTGGCGATCCTCGGCCGCCTCGGCGCGAGGACGCGCATCGGCTAGACGCAGGGCGGTCTACGCGCGCGCGAGGCGCTTTGATTGTTCATTTCGCGTTCAGCCCGGCTGCGCTATGAAGGCACCATGAAAAAGGTCGTCAACCATATCGTGGCCGGGCTGGTATCCGCCCTCGCGCTCGCTCCGGGCGCCGCAGGCGCGATGCCGTTCGGCGTCCCCAAGGCACCGCCCTCGGCGATCGTGCAGGTGGCCGGCGACTGCCGCGCGATCGGCCAGCAGAAGGCCGCCGAATATGGCGGCGTGCTGGCCGATGTCCGCATCGAGCAGCGCAGCGGCCGCGCGGTCTGCGTCGGCGTCGTCATCGTCTCCGGCAAGAACGGCGAGCGGGGTCAGCGGATCCCGTTCGAGGAGCCGCTCTAGGACACCGCGGCGGCCTGACGGCCGCCCTGGGGAAGACGAGGGGAAACCGATGCGCATCTTGGTTGTCGAGGACGACAAGGAACTCAACCGCCAGCTCTGCGAGGCGCTGGGCGATGCCGGCTACGTCGTCGACCGCGCCTTCGACGGCGAGGAGGGGCATTTCCTCGGCGACACCGAGCCTTACGACGCGGTCGTGCTCGACATCGGCCTGCCGCAGATGGACGGCATCAGCGTGCTGGAGCGCTGGCGCCGCGACGGCCGCAAGATGCCGGTGCTGATCCTGACGGCGCGCGACCGCTGGAGCGACAAGGTGGCCGGCATCGACGCCGGCGCCGACGACTACGTGACCAAACCCTTCCACATCGAGGAGGTGCTGGCGCGGGTGCGGGCACTGATCCGCCGCGCGGCAGGCCATGCCTCGTCGGAGCTGACCTGCGGGCCGCTGCGGCTAGACATCAAGTCGTCCAAGGCCGACATCAACGGCACCACGCTGAAGCTGACCTCGCACGAGTTCCGCCTGCTCGCCTACCTGATGCACCACATGGGCGAGGTGGTCTCGCGCACCGAGCTCGTCGAGCACCTCTACGACCAGGATTTCGACCGTGATTCCAACACGATCGAGGTCTTCGTCGGCCGCCTGCGCAAGAAGATGGGCATCGACATGATCGAGACCGTGCGCGGCATGGGCTATCGCATGCGCGAGCCGCAGGCGTGACGGCCGCCCGATGCGCCGGGCGGTGCGGGTGAGCCCATGCGCCTGCCGGGGCTGATCCCGCGATCGCTCGCCTTCCGCGTCATCGCCTTTTCGACGATCTGGGCGATCGCGGCGCTGGTCGTCATCGCCACGATCATCTCGACCCTGTTCCGGGACGCCAGCGAGCGCGGCTTCGAGAGCCTTTTGTCGGCGCACCTGTTCAACCTGATCAGCTCGGTCGGCGTCGATGATGCCGGCAACCTGACCGGCGCCCCCAATCTCGGCGACCGGCGCTTCGTCGAGCCGGGTTCCGGCTGGTACTGGTCGGTCATCCCCGTCACCAAGGAAACCCATGGCGAGCTGAGCTCGATCTCGCTCAACGGCGAGGTCGCGGCGCCCACGGTGGAGGAGGTGCCGTTCGGCAGCGACGTCCAGCGGCGCTATTTCACCACCGGTCCCGCCGGCGAGGAGCTGGAGGTGCTGGAGAGCGAGTTCTCGCTCGACAGCCACGACCGCGCGGCGCGCTTCCGCATGATGGGGAACCGCAGCGAGTTCGAGCGCGACATCACCGCCTTCGATCGCAAGCTCTACACCTATCTCGCTTTGTTCGGCCTCGGTATGATCGGCATCAACGCCGTGGCGATCATGCTCGGCCTGCAGCCGCTCAACCATGTGCGGCAGGCGCTGGCGGCGATCAGGCAGGGCACCGCGCAGCGGCTCGACGGCGAGTTTCCCAACGAGATCGCACCGCTGGCGGAGGAAACGAATGCGCTGATCGAGAGCAACCGGCGCATCATCGAGCGCGCCCGCACGCAGGTCGGCAACCTGGCGCACTCGCTGAAGACGCCGCTCGCCGTGCTTCTCAACGAGGGCAGGGCGCTCGGCGACGGCAAGGGCCGGCTGATCGTCGAGCAGGCCGGCGCCATGCAGCAGCAGCTCGAGCACTATCTCCAGCGCGCCCGCATCGCCGCGCAGCGCGACAGCGTCGTCTTCCGCACGCCGGTGCGGCCGGTGATGGAGCGCATGACGCGCGTCGTGCGCAAGCTGGGTCCGGACAAGGACGTCTCGCTTGTCCTGCCGTCCGCCGACGTCACCTTCGCCGGCGAGCGCGAGGACCTGGAGGAGATCACCGGCAACCTGCTCGAGAACGCCATGAAATGGTCGCGCGCGAAGGTCCGAGTCGGCATCGGGCTCGCGCCGGACCCGGATCCCGCCCAGCCGCATTTCGTGCTGACGGTCGAGGACGACGGCCCCGGCATCCCGCCCGAGAAGGCGCGCGACGCGTTGCAGCGCGGCCGCCGCCTCGACGAGACCAAGCCCGGCACCGGCCTCGGCCTGGCCATCGTCTCCGACCTCGTCAAGGAGTATGGTGGCAGGCTGGAGCTCGGCCGCTCCGACCTCGGCGGCCTCAAGGCTTCGGTAACGCTGCGGCGGACGCTGAGTTGAGGCGGGACGTAAACGGCGCGATGGTCGGCAGGCCCCAATTCGGCCAAACATCGCCGGTAGCCGCGGGCCGAAGGGACGAATGATGCTGGGCATGGCCAGGAACATGACATGGGTGGTGCTCGCAGCCGGGCTGGCGCTCGGCGGCTGCGCCACGAGCGGCGGCGGCGACGGCACGTCGTCCGGCTCGCTGCTCGGCCAGTTCGCCGCCGGCCGCGATCCGGCGCCCGCCTCGCGCTCGATCCTGGCCGCGATGGGCAACGGGCTCGTCGCGGGCGCCGTCGCCACCCCGCTCGCCGAGGGCGACCGCAGGCGCGCGCTCGAGGCCGAATACCACGCGCTCGAATATTCGCAGGCCGGCCAGCCGGTGAACTGGAAGAGCCAGCGCGGCGACGTCACCGGCGAGGTGGTCGCCTACCAGCCCTATCGCGTCGGCTCGCAGGACTGCCGCCAGTACACCCACAAGGTCTCCTACGGCAGCCAGTCGAAGAGCGTCGGCGGCACCGCCTGCCGCAATGCCGACGGGAGCTGGACGCCGCTGACTTGAGAACGCCGCGTCCGGTCGGCGGCCGCCTGCCGGAAATTTGCCCCGGATCAATGCCAATTGGTCGCAAGTGCTGCCATTGGCAGCCTTCGCCGGCATGGCTATTTGAGGTGGCATGTTCTTCTGGTTGACCGCAGCGCTGCTGACGCTGGCCGCGAGCACGGCGGTGCTGTGGCCGTTCCTGCGCGCGCCGGCGGCAGCACACGAGGGCGCCGGCCACGACATCGAGGTCTATCGCGACCAGCTCCGCGAGGTTGAGCGCGACGCCAGCACGGGGCTGGTCGGCGCGGCGGAAGCCGAGGAGGCGCGCGCCGAGATCGGCCGCCGCATCCTGCGCCTCGCCGACGGCAGGGCGGGCGGCAACACGCGCACGACCTCCGACCGCATCGGCAGGCTGCTCGTCTCGGCCGCTGTGCTGGCGGTTCCGGTGCTCGGCTGGGGCGCCTATGCCGTGCTCGGCTCGCCGGCTCTGCCCGACCAGCGGCTGGAGGCGCGGCTGACCAAGAGCCCGGCCGAAAGCTCGATGGACGAGCTCGTCGCCCGCGCCGAGCTGCACCTGCGGCAGAACCCGCAGGACGGCCGCGGCTGGGACGTGCTCGCGCCGATCTATCTGCGCATGGGCCGCAACGACGACGCCGTGACGGCCTTCCGCAACGCGATCCGCCTCGACGGCGCCTCCGCGCAGCGCGAGGGCGGCCTCGGCGAGGCGCTGGTCGCGGCCGCGCAGGGGATCGTCAGCACCGACGCGCAGGCCGCCTTCGAGCGCGCGCTGGCCGTCGATCCGAAGGATGCCCGCGCCCGCTACTTCCTCGCGCTCGGCTATTCGCAGGAAGGCAAGAACGCCGACGCCGCCGACCTGTGGCGGCAGATGGCGGCCGACCTGCCGGCCGATTCGCCCTGGCGCGGCGCGGCGCGGCAGGAGCTGGCGCGGCTCGGCGCGCCGGAGGCCGCAGGCCAGACCGCCGCATCGGGCCCGGCGCCGACGAAGGACCAGGTCGACGCCGCGATGGAAATGTCGTCGGAAGACCGGCTGGCGATGATCGAGGGCATGGTCTCGCAGCTCGACGCGCGGCTGCGGGAAAACCCCGCCGACCTCGACGGCTGGCAGCGGCTCGTCCGCTCCTATCAGGTTCTCGGCCGGCAGCAGGAGGCGCGCGACGCGCTCGCCCGCGGCGTCGCCGCGCTCGGGACCGGCAGCGCCGAAGCCGCGCGCCTGACCGCCTTCGCGTCCGGGCTTGGGGTGGCGCAGCAATGACACGCAAGCAGAAGCGCCTCGCCGTCATCGCCGGCGGCCTCGTCTTCCTCGGCGCCGCGGCTGGCCTCACCTTCTACGCGCTCGGCCAGAAGACCTCCTATTTCTACATGCCCGCCGACCTGCACGCCGCCGTGCTCCAGCCCGGCCAGCGGATCCGTCTCGGCGGCCTCGTCGAAGAGGGCTCCATCGTGCGCGGGCAGGGCACCGAGGTGGCGTTCGCCGTCACCGACACGCAGGACACCGTCAAGGTACGCTATGCCGGCATCCTGCCCGACCTGTTCCGCGAGGGGCAGGGGGTTGTGGCCGAGGGCAGCTTCGCCGGCGACGGCGTCTTCGTCGCCGACAGCGTTCTGGCCAAGCACGACGAGACCTACATGCCGAAGGAAGTGGCCGAGGGTCTGAAGGAAAAGGGCGTATGGCAGCCGGAATGACGCCCGCCCGCGCCGCCCGCCCGCGGGGTGCCGCGCGATGACCGTCGAGCTCGGCCATTTCGCGCTCGTTCTGGCGCTGGCGCTCTCGCTGGTGCAGGCGGCCGTGCCGCTCGTCGGCGCGCGCATGGAACATCCCCGGCTGATGGCGGTCGCAGAGCCCGCCGCGCTGACCGCTTTCGCTCTCGTCGCGCTCGCCTTCGCGGCCCTGACGGCCGCGCACGTCACCTCCGACTTCTCGGTCGTCAACGTCTGGGAGAACTCCCATTCGCTGAAGCCGATGCTCTACAAGTTCACCGGCGTGTGGGGCAGCCACGAAGGCTCGATGCTGCTGTGGGTGCTGATCCTCACCCTGTTCGGCGCGCTGGTGGCGGTCGGCGGCCGCAACCTGCCGCAGCGCCTGCGCGCCACGGTGCTGGCGGTGCAGGGCATGATCGGCGTTGCCTTCACCCTGTTCATCCTGACGACCTCCAACCCCTTCGCCCGGCTTGACCCGGCGCCCATCGAGGGACGCGACCTCAACCCGGTGCTGCAGGACATCGGCCTGGCGGTGCATCCACCACTCCTCTATCTCGGCTATGTCGGCTTCTCGATCAGCTTCGCCTTCGCCATCGCCGCCCTGATCGACGGCCGCATCGATGCGGCCTGGGCGCGCTGGGTGCGGCCGTGGACGCTGCTCGCCTGGGTCTTCCTCACCGGCGGCATCGCGATGGGCTCCTACTGGGCCTATTACGAGCTGGGCTGGGGCGGCTTCTGGTTCTGGGACCCGGTCGAGAACGCCTCCTTCATGCCCTGGCTGGCCGGCACCGCGCTGCTGCACTCGGCGATCGTCATGGAGAAGCGCGCCGCGCTGAAGATCTGGACGGTGCTGCTCGCCATCCTCACCTTCTCGCTGTCGCTGCTCGGCACCTTCCTCGTGCGCTCCGGCGTGCTGACCTCGGTGCACGCCTTCGCCACCGATCCTAAGCGCGGCATCTTCATCCTCGCCTTCCTCGTCGTTGTCATCGGCAGTTCGCTCGCGCTGTTCGCCTGGCGCGCGCCCAAGGTCGGCCTCGGCGGCCGCTTCGCGCTGCTCTCGCGCGAGTCGCTGCTGCTCACCAACAACGTGCTGCTCGTCGTCGCCTGCTCGTCGGTGCTGCTCGGCACGCTCTATCCGCTGGCCATCGACGCGCTCGGCGCCGGCAAGCTGTCGGTCGGCCCGCCCTACTTCAACGCGGTGTTCGCGCCGCTCATGGTGCCGGCGCTCTTCCTGATCGGCGTCGCGCCCTTCGCGCGCTGGAAACACGCCTCCTTCGCCGAGATCGCCCGTACCCTGCGCTGGGCGCTGCTCGGCGCCGCGCTCGTTGCCGTCGTCGTGCCGCTGCTCTACGGCGAATGGAAAGCGCTGGTCGCGCTCGGCCTGCTGCTCGCGGCGTGGATCGTGTTCGCCGGCACGCAGCATTTCGTCGAACGTGTGCAGGCGACGCGCGGCCAGCAGTCTTTCCTGGTCGCCGCCCTCAGGCAGCCGCGCAGCTTCTTCGGCATGCACACGGCGCACGTCGGCGTCGCCGTCTTCGTCGTCGGCGTCTCGATGGTCATGACCTACGAGCAGGAGAAGGACGTCAAGATGGAGCTCGGCGACACCGTCTCGGTCGGCGGCTACACCTTCCAGTTCAACGGCGTCAGCCAGGTGCAGGGACCGAACTACACGGCGCTGCGCGGCGACGTCGATCTCTCGCTCGACGGCAAGTTCCTGAAGAAGCTGCACCCGGAAAAACGCGCCTACGTCGCCTCGTCGATGCCGATGACCGAAGCGGCGATCGACACCGGCTTCCTGCGCGACACCTACGTCTCGCTCGGCGAACCGATCGACAAGGCGAAGCCGGAAGCGGCCTGGGCCGTGCGCGTCTACTACAAGCCCTTCGTCGACTGGATCTGGGGTGGCTGCGTGCTGATGGCGATCGGCGGTCTCATCGCCATCTCCGACCGGCGCTACCGGATCAAGGCGCAAGCCGCCGCCGGCGTGCCGGCCGCGCTCGCCCAGAACGCCTGAATGCGCGCCCGACTCGCGCCCGAACCCGCATGATTACGTTGGGAATTCGCCCATGAACAAGTTTCTCTGGCCGCTGATCGGCTTCATCGCCCTCGTCGTGCTGCTTGCCGTCGGACTCAACCTCAACCCGCGCGACGTTCCCTCGCCGCTGGTCGGCAAACCGGCGCCGCAGTTCGCGCTGCCCCAGCTGCACGCGCCGGAGCGCACCTTCTCGCCGCAGGACATGGCCGGCAAGGTCTGGCTGCTCAACGTCTGGGCCTCGTGGTGCGTCTCCTGCCGGCAGGAACACCCGGTCCTCGTCGAACTGGCGAAAAACAAGTCGCTGCCGCTGATCGGCCTCAACTACAAGGAAGTGCGCGGCGACGGCGGGATCGACATGGACAAGATCGACGCCGCCAGCGAGAAGCGCATGGCCTATCAGCGCGCCAACGGCTGGCTGCAGGCGCACGGCGACCCCTACACGCTGACCGCGATGGACCTCGACGGCCGCGTCGGCATCGACTTCGGCGTCTACGGCGTCCCCGAAACCTACGTCATCGACAAGGCCGGCATCATCCGCATGAAGCACACCGGCCCGATCACGCCGGACATCTTCTCGGGCAAGATCCTGCCCCTCGTCGCGGAGCTCTCGAAATGAAACGCTGGCTGATCTGTCTGCTCTTCGCGCTCGGCGCCGCCGGGTTGCACGCCAAGGAAGCCGCGCCGCTCGCCGAGGATGAACTGACCGAAAAGCGCATGGTCGCCATTTCCAGCGAACTGCGCTGTCTCGTCTGCCAGAACGAGTCGCTCGCCGGCTCGCACTCCGAGCTGGCCAACGACCTGCGCCGCGAAATCCGCACGCTGATCAAGGACGGCAAGAGCGACGGCGAGGTCATGGACTTCATGGTCGCCCGCTACGGCGACTTCGTGCGCTACCGGCCGCCGCTCAAGGGCACGACCCTGCTCCTGTGGTTCGGCCCGGCCCTCCTCTTCATCGTCGGCCTCGGCGCCCTGGTGCGCTACCTGCGCCGCCGCGACCTCGCGGTAAACGACAGCCCGCTCAGCGCCGAAGAACAACGGCAGGCCGACGCCCTGCTCCAAGCCAAAGACTCCCAGCCATGACACTTTTCGTCGTATTCGCAGCACTCCTCGTCGTCGCCACCGCCGCCCTCCTGCTGCCCGCGCTGCTGCGCAAGCCGCGCTCCGTCGATACCGGCGAGCGGCGCGAAGCCAACCTCGCGATCTTCCGCGACCAACTCGCCGAGCTCGAACGCGAACGCGCCGAGGGGTCGCTCGGCGACGCCGACTTCGAACAGGCGCGCAGCGAACTGCAGCGCCGCCTGCTCGAGGAAGTCCAGCCCGACGCCCCGACGGCCCCGGTCAGGCCGGCCGGCCGGCGGACGGCGATCGTCCTCGTCATCGCCCTGCCGCTGCTGGCCGCGGCCGGCTATCTGGTGCTCGGCAACCCGCGCGGCCTCGATCCGATGCAGACGCAGGCGACCATCAGCCCGCAGCAGATCGAAGGCATGCTCGGCAAGCTGGTCGAGCGGCTCAAGCAGAACCCGGACGACGCCCAGGGCTGGGTGATGCTCGCCCGCTCGTACAAGGTGCTCGGCCGCTTCCCCGAGGCCGCCGAGGCCTATAGCCACGCCGGCGCGCTGCTCGACGCCGATGCCGCCCTCCTCGCCGATTACGCCGAAGTGCTCAGCCAGACGCAGGGCGGCAACCTGCGCGGCAAGCCGGCCGAACTGATCGCGCGCGCCCTGCAGATCGCCCCGGACGAGCCGCATGCGCTGCTGCTGGCCGGCGCCGAGGCGAGCGATCGGCAGGACTTCGCCAGCGCCGCCAAATACTGGGAGCGCCTGCTGGCGCAGCTCGAACCGGGATCGGAAGAAGCGCAGACGCTCGAAGCGGCGATCGCCAAGGCGCGCGAAATCGCCGGCGCGGGCGGCAAGACGGCCGCCGCCGGCCCCGCGCTGAGCGGCGAAGTCAGCCTCAGCCCCAAGCTGGCGGCGCAGGTGCAGCCCGACGACGTGCTCTTCGTCTTCGCGCGCGCCGAGGACGGCAACCGCATGCCGCTCGCCGCGACGCGGGCGACGGTCGGGCAGCTGCCGCTGCGCTTCCGCTTCGACGATTCGATGGCGCTCACCGGCGGGCAGAAGCTCTCGGCGTTCAAGACGGTCAGCATCGAGGCGCGCGTCGCCAAGGCCGGCACCGCGAAGACGTCGAGCGGCGACCTCTTCGGCACCGTCTCCGGCGTCAAGCCGAACAGCCAGAACCTCCGCCTCGTGATCGATCAGGTCCAGCCCTGATCGCAGGCGGATTCCGGGGCCGGCGCCGCCCCGGAATCCGCCGCCCCCCCGGCCGCGCCCGGATCGCCCCGCGCCGCAGCCGCGCAGCCCCCCTCCGAAACAGACCTTGATGCCGTTCAGGTTATTCACCCCTCGGCATTTTGTGGAATTGTTAACCTAAATCAAACCGGCGCCCGCCCCTCGTCCGCTAGACTTCCCGCCAGCATCGTTAGCCGGTCCGTCGGCGGGCGATAGACAAAGACAAACGAGAGGGAAGCAACATGTCAGAAAAAGGTTCCGGCTTCTGGGCCATGCTCAAGCGCCCGAGCGCCAAATATTCGCTAGCCACGCTGCTGGTCGTCGGTTTCGTCTCCGGCGTCGTCTTCTGGGGCGGCTTCAACACGGTGCTCGAAGCCACCAACACCGAACAATTCTGCATCTCCTGCCACGAAATGCGCGACAACGTGTACGTGGAATACAAGGAAACGATCCACTACACCAACCGCACCGGCGTGCGCGCGGTCTGTTCCGACTGCCACGTGCCGAAGGCCTGGACGTACAAGATGATCCGCAAGATCCAGGCGTCCAAGGAAGTCTATGGCAAGATCGTCGGCACCATCGACACCAAGGAGAAGTTCGAGGCCAACCGCCTGCGCCTGGCGCAGAACGAATGGGCCCGCATGAAGAAGGCCGACTCGCGCGAATGCCGCAACTGCCACGCCTTCGAGTCGATGAACGTGGAGAAGCAGAAGGCCCGCGCCGCGAAGATGCACAAGATCGCGCTCGAGGACAAGCAGACCTGCATCGACTGCCACAAGGGCATCGCGCACCACAAGCCGCAGAACATGCCGGAAGAGGAAGACGAGTAAGCCGGCACCAAGATTTGCTGCACCCTGAACCGGTCGGCGGGGCCGTGCCAGCCCCGGCACCCGCCGCCGACCGCCGCAAACGCATCAACACCTGAGTGGAGTGTGACATGAAAAAAACGACCGTTTCCCTCGCCGTCATCGGCGCCCTGTTCGCCTTCGGCAGCCAGATCGCCCACGCCGCACCGGACTGGAGCAAGGTTCCCAAGCGCGACGTGCAGGTCTTCCACCCAGGCGTGACGCCGATCGAGTGGGTCATGAAGAAGTCCGACCACAGCGGCCGCACCGGCCTCAACAAGGGCGAATCCTGCGTCGGCTGCCACGAGGAAAAGAACGGCCTGAACTTCGAGATGAAGCGTCTCGCCGGCAAGGAACTCGAACCCGTCGGCGCGCCGAAGACGATGAACTTCCCGGTTTCCGTGCAGGCCGCCTACGACAAGGACAACGCCTACCTGCGCCTGACCTTCAAGGCCCCGGCCGGCGGCGCCAACGCCGGCGACAAGGAAAACGACGTCAAGGTTGCCGTGATGTTCCCGAACGACAAGGTCGAGAAGGCCGAACAAGTCGGTTGCTGGGCGACCTGCCACGGCGACGCGCGCACCATGCCGGGCGCCGACGACAAGAAGACCAAGTACACCAAGGAAGGCGCCTACGAACTGATGCAGTGGAAGAGCGCCAAGGGCGCCAAGGCGGTTGACGGCAGCGTCACCGACAAGCGCAACATGGAAGGCGGCACCGCCGGCGTCAAGGCCGAAGGCAGCAAGGCCGGCGACACCTACACCGTGACCTTCACGCGCAAGCTGTCCGGTCCGGTGGTCGAAGGCAAGTCCGTGCCCTTCGGCATCGCGGTCCACGCCGACCACGCGACCGGCCGCTTCCACCACGTTTCGCTCGGCTACAAGCTGGGCCTCGGCGCCGACGGCGACATCAAGGCCGTCAAGCAGTAAGCCAGCAGGGCGACAGCCAAAGGGGGCGGGGCGCGAGCCCAGCCCCCTTTTCCATTGGCGCTGCGTTACGCCGGCGCACCCCCGCAGCCGAACGCGCAGCACCACGGCCGCATCCGCAACGAGCGCCGAAACGAGCGAAACCATCGAGTACGCCGCCGCATGACCGACCCGAACAACCGCCGCAACTTTCTGCGCGGGCGCTTCTCCGCCCGTCGGGGGCCGCAGCGCCCGCCCTGGGCGCTCGCCGAGGACGCTTTTCTCAGCGCCTGCACGCGCTGCGGCGACTGCGTGCGGGCCTGCCCGACGCAGATCGTGGTCGACCGCGATGCGGGCTATCCGACGATCGACTTCGGCGCCGGCGAATGCACCTTCTGCGGCGACTGCGCCGGTGCCTGCGCGACGGGCGCCCTGCGCCGCGCCGCCGGCCAGCCGCCCTGGACGATCGTCGCCAGCGTCGGTGAGGACTGTCTGGCGCGCCAGCACGTCGAATGCCGCGTCTGCGGCGATCTCTGCGACGCGCGCGCCATCCGCTTCCTGCCGCAACTCGGCGGCATCGCCCAGCCGCAGATCGACGCCGCCGCCTGCACCGGCTGCGGCGCCTGCGTGGCGCCCTGCCCGACCCGCGCGCTCGGCGTCGCGTAAGCACGGCGGCGGCACGCAATACAAAAACGGGGAGCGCAGGCTCCCCGTTTTGCATTGCCGGACGGATGCGCGCCGGACAAGCCGGCGCACATCCCGGTGCTACATCTCAGTTCTTCTTGGCGGCGGCCTTCTTCGCCGGCTCGTCGCCCTTGAACGCGTTCTCGACCAGCGGCGGCGCATCGACCTGCGGCACGTGGCAGGCCACGCAGTTGTGGCGCCCGGCCGCGGCTTCCTCGTGCTTCTTGCCTTCGCGGTCGACGAAGTGGCTGTCGCCGATCTTCGGCGCCTTCTTCTTCTCGTAGTTCGCGGCGCCGTGGCAATCGAGACACTGGTTGCCTTCGAGGTTGATCTCGTCGAAGTTCTCGACGGCGTGCGGAATCACCGGCGGCTGCGTGCTGAAGGTGCGCACGACCGGCGCCTGCGTTCCCGGGCGCTTGCCGACATAGGACTTCATGTCGGCGACCGGGTCCGGCGCGGCGACGTCGATGCCGCGGATCGACTTGGCGCCGTCGGCGGCGAAAGCCAGCGCGGCAAAGCAGGCCGCCACGGCGGTGATGGTGAGTTTGATGGTCTTGTTCATGATTGGCGTTCCCTCCACGTCAAAGGATGATTCAGTGAATTCCAGTTTTTCAGTTGCTGCCCGCCGCGGGGTCTTCGCCCTGCGGCGCGGCCGGCGCCCGGTTTCCCGGCGGATTGAAGCGCAGGCCGAAGTTGAAAACGTCTTTCGCGCACACGTCGATGCAGCGTCCGCAGTTGGTGCAGCTGGGCGCGAGGATCAACGGGCCGACGCCCTTGCCCTCGCCCTTCAGCGCCGGCCGGATGACCTGCGGCTCCGGACAGACCTCGAAGCAGTCCATGCAGTCGTTGCACGCCGCGCGCCGGGTGGCCGAGACGCGCAGCGGACTCCACTTGCCGAGCAAGCCGTAGAAGGCGCCGACCGGACACAGGTGGCCGCACCAGCCGCGGCTCATGACGAACAGGTCGAACAGGAAGACCGCCAGGACGACCGCCCACGCCGTGCCGAGCCCGAAGATCAGGCCGCGGTGCAGCATCGACACCGGATTGATCAGCTCCCAGACGATCGTGCCGGTTGCCACGGCCAGCGCCAGCGTCATGCCGAGCAGCCAGTAGCGGGTCTGGCGGGCGATGTGCGCACTGCCGCGGATGCCGAGCCGCGCGCGCAGCCAGCCGGCCAGATCGGTGAGCATGTTGACCGGGCAGACCCACGCACAGAAGACACGGCCGCCGATCAGGAAGTAGAAGACCGCGACGATCGCGACGCCGATCAGGCCGAGCGTTTCCGGCACATGGCCGGCGAGCAGCGACTGCAGCATCACATAGGGGTCGGCCAGCGGCAGGACGCCGAGCGTCAGGCTGTAACTCAGGTTGCCCTTGACGATCCACAGGCCGGCCAGCGGCCCGAGCAGGAACAGCGCGAGGATCGCCAGCTGGCTGGCACGCCGGGCGAGCAGCCATTTGTGCGCGCCGAACCAGCCCTTGGCCGCGACGGCATCGGCGCCGACGCCCTTGCCGCTCGCGGCGGAAACGGTGCGGCCGCTCATTTACCGCCTCCCAGTCCGGGCGGATGGCTGGGCACCGGACCGGCCGTGGCGCCCGGCATGCCCGCCGGCGACGCCGGCACGGACGGCCCGCCGAAGCCGGGGGGCGAACTCGGCAGGGACGGGGACGAGAGGCCGGGCGGCAGATCGGATTGCAGCGCGCCGGGCGGCGCGGTGGCGCCGCTGGCCGGATCGTAGTGCCCCGGCAGCTGCATGCCTTCGGGCAGACGGTCGGGCAGATCGAGCATCTTGCTCTCGTCGATCAGCGAACCGCCGGCCTTCTTCTGCTCTTCCCAGCCGATGCGATAGTGGCGGCCGAGCGCGCCCTTGGCCAGCGCCACCGGATAGACCTTGATCGCGGCCTCCTCGAGGACGCAGGACTGCTCGCACTTGCCGCAGCCGGTGCAGTGTTCGGAATGGACGGTCGGCAGGAACATCGAATGCCGGCCGGTCCGGGAATTGGGCAGGACTTCGAGCGTGATCGCCTTGTCGATCACCGGGCAGACGCGATAGCACACGTCGCAGCGCAGCCCCAGGAAATTGAGGCAGGTCTCGTGGTCGACGAGAACGGCCAAGCCCATGCGCGCCTGGTTGATGTCGGTCAGGCCGTGGTCGAGTGCCCCGGTCGGACAGGCCTTCACGCAGGGAATGTCGTCGCACATCTCGCACGGACCGCTGCGCGCCGTGAAATAGGGCGTTCCGGTCGCAACCGGCGTTTCCGGTTTGGCGAGTTCGAGAATGTCGTAGGGACAGTCGCGCACGCACATGCCGCAGCGGATGCAGGCGCCGAGAAAATCGCCCTCGCGGCCGGCGCCCGGCGGACGCAGGGCGTGCGGCGGCAGCGCCGCGCTTTGCTTGCTGTAGAGTCCGAGACCGAGGCCGAGCATGCCGACGCCGCAGGCCATCTTCGCACTGTCGAAGATGAACTGGCGACGCGCCTGCGCGCTGACTGCGGCGCTCCGGGGTGGCGGCTTGGTTTTCTCGGCGGACATGATGAATTCTTTGGATTCTTCGCTACGGCGGGGAGACGGGGAAACAGCCGGGTGCGGGCGATCCTCCGCCCGCACCGGCACTCCCTGATTGTCTCGTTCCGCGCGCTCCTTAGGCCTTCACCACCTTGCACGCGCACTTCTTGAAGTCCGTCTCCTTCGAGAGCGGACAGGTCGCGTCCAGGGTCAGCTTGTTGACCAGACGGTGCTCGTCGAAGAAAGGCACGAAGACGAGGCCGACCGGCGGCTTGTTGCGCCCCTTGGTCTCGACGCGCAACTGGATCTCGCCGCGCCGGGAGGAGACCTTGACCACGTCGTTGCGGTTCAGGCCGCGCTTCTTCGCATCCTCCGGATGCATGAAGATCACCGCATCCGGCACCGCCTTGTACAGCTCGGGAACGCGGCGGGTCATCGAGCCGGTATGCCAGTGCTCGAGCACGCGGCCGGTGCACAGCCACAGGTCGTATTCGCTGTCGGGCGCCTCGGCGGCCGGCTGATAGGGCAGCGCGAAAGCGACCGCCTTGCCGTCCGGGAAGCCGTAGAAGCGGACGCCCTCGCCCTTCGGCACGTACGAGTCGTAGCCCTCGCGGAAGCGCCACAGCGTTTCCTTGCCGTCGACCACCGGCCAGCGCAGGCCGCGCGCCTTGTGATAGACGTCGAAGAAGGCGAGATCGTGCGCCTTGCCGCGGCCGAACCGGGCGTACTCCTCGAACAGGCCCTTCTGCACGTAGAAGCCGTAGGCCTTCGATTCGTCGTTCATGTAGTCCTTGATGGCGTGGGCGTTAACCGCCTTCACGTCGTCGAGGCCGTACTTGTTCACTTCCTTGTTGGCGTACAGGACGTCGAACAGCGTCTTGCCCTTGTACTCGGGATTCTTGTCGAGCAGTTCGGCCGGCCAGACTTCGTCGGTCTTGAAGCGCTTCGAGAACTCGATGTACTGCCACAGGTCGGACTTGGACTCGCCCGGTGCCTTGACCTGCTGCCGCCACATCTGGCCGCGGCGCTCGGCGTTGCCGTACATACCTTCCTTTTCCATCCACATCGCGGACGGCAGGATCAGGTCGGCGGACATCGCCGAAACGGTCGGGTAGGCGTCGGAGACCACGGTGAAGCACTTCGGATTGCGCCACCCCGGGTAGATTTCGCCGTTGATGTTCGGACCGGCCTGCATGTTGTTGGTCGTCGTCGTCCACAGGAAGCCGACCTTGCCGTCCTTGGCCATGCGCGACTGCAGCACGGCGTGGTAGCCGACCCACTCGGGAATCGTGCCCGCCGGCAACTGCCAGATGCCTTCGGAGAATTCGCGGTGCTTCGGGTTCATGACGACCATATCGGCCGGCAGGCGGTGGGCGAAGGTGCCGACTTCGCGCGCCGTGCCGCAGGCGGACGGCTGGCCGGTCAGCGAGAACGGGCTGTTGCCCGGCTCAGAAATCTTGCCCACCAGCAGGTGGACGTTGTAGATCATGTTGTTCACCCAGGTGCCGCGCACGTGCTGGTTGAAGCCCATGGTCCAGAACGAGGTGACCTTCACCTTCGGATCGGCGTAGGCCTTCGCCAGCGCTTCCAGGCGATCCTTCGGCACGCCCGAGATTTCGTGCGTCTTGTCGAGCGTGTACTCGGAGACGAAAGCGGCGAACTCGTCGAAGCTGATGTCGACCGCCTTGCCCGGGTCGCCCTTCGGCTTGCCGTCCGGGCCGGGATAGCCGTTGTTGCCGGCGGCCTGTTCGAGCGGATGGTTCGGACGCAGGCCGTAGCCGATGTCGGTGACGCCCTTCTTGAACTTGACGTGCTTGGTAACGAAGTCCTTGTTAACGGCGTTGTTCTGGATGATGTAGTTGGCGATGTAGTTGAGGATCGCCAGATCGGAGTTCGGCTTGAAGATCAGCTCGTTGTCGGCCAGTTCGCACGAGCGGTGCGTGAAGGTCGACAGAACGTGGATCTTGACGTGCTTGGCGCTCAGGCGGCGGTCGGTGACGCGCGACCAGAGGATCGGGTGCATCTCGGCCATGTTCGAGCCCCACAGCGCGAAGACGTCGGCGTGCTCGATGTCGTCGTAGCAGCCCATCGGCTCGTCGATGCCGAAGGTGCGCATGAAGCCGACGACGGCCGAAGCCATGCAGTGGCGGGCGTTCGGGTCGATACTGTTGGTGCGCAGGCCGGCCTTCCACAGCTTGGAGGCGGCATAGCCTTCCCACACGGTCCACTGGCCGGAACCGAACATGCAGACGCCGCGCGGACCCTGCTCCGGGTTCTTGAGCGTCGTCTTGACCTTCTCGGCCATGATGTCGAAGGCCTTGTCCCAGGAAATCGGCGCGAACTCGCCGTTCTTGTCGTACTGACCGTTCTTCATGCGCAGCAGCGGCTGCGTCAGGCGGTCCTTGCCGTACTGGATCTTCGCCAGGAAGTAGCCCTTGATGCAGTTCAGGCCGCGGTTGACCGGCGCTTCCGGGTCGCCCTGGGTCGCCACGATGCGGCCGTCCTTGGTGCCGACCAGCACGCCGCAGCCGGTGCCGCAGTAGCGGCAGGCGCCCTTGTCCCAGCGCACGCCGTCGTCTTTCCGCTGCTGCGCCAGCGCCATGCCGGGCACGCTGATGCCGCCCACGGTCGCCGCTGCCGCCACCGCGTTGCTCTTGATAAAGTCACGTCTCGTCAGTTTCATCTCAGGCCTCCTCGTCGGGATCAGATTCGTATTGGTGGTACACCATCGACGCCGAGAGCACGCCCGGCTGGTGGTTGATCGTTTCATACATGTTGGCAACGGCTTGTTCCGAATCGGCTTCGATCGTCACGATCATCCGCCCCTCCTCGGTCACCGCGTGAACCTCGACACCGTTCAACGCCAGCAGGCTTTCCCGTACCTGTGCGATACCTTCCGGGCGGGCATTGACCAGCAAACTGGAAATATTCATCTTCTGGACACACTCCAAAAACTGCGCCGCGCGGGCGGCGGACCGGCACGCCGGGACACCGGCGGACAAACCCTGTTGGCTCTAATGGCTTTACGTCACGCGCCACTCTAAGCCGCCGGTGCGCGCATTTTTTTGATGCATATCAATCTAGAAAAAAATCCATACAAGCATTGCGGAAATAGCCCGGCCGGGGCACGCCGGCAGGCGTCCCGGATGAACCGCGCAACAGGGAAGTCAGGCGGTTGCGGAAAGGCGGGGGAGGACCGCGCGCGCGTTGCGCGACGTGGCCTGCGCTACGTCCTCGACGGCAAGCCCGCGCAGGCCGGCCAGTTCGGCGGCGATGCGCGGCAGGTGCTGCGGCGCGTTGCGCGCGCGCCCGAGAAAGGCGGGCGGAATGTCGGGCGCGTCGGTTTCGAGGACGATGGCGTCGAGCGGCAGCGTCGCCGCCAGCTCGCGGATGCGCAGGGCGCGTGGGAAGGTCAGCGTGCCGCCGAAACCGAGCTTGAAGCCGAGGGCGATGAAGGCGTCCGCCTGCTGGCGGCTGCCGTTGAAGGCGTGCGCGACGCCGCCGTATCCGTGAGTCTTGCCGAAGACGCGGCGCAACTGCTTGAGGATCGCATCCTGCGCGCGACGCACGTGGAGCAGGACCGGCAACCCGAAGTCGCGGGCGATCTTCAGCTGCTCGACGAAGAAGAACTCCTGGCGCGCAGGGTCGGCGTCGGGAACGAAGAAGTCGAGGCCGATTTCGCCGACGGCGACCGGCGGCCACGGCCCGTCGGCCTCGCGCCGCAGCCAGTCGCGCAGCGTGTCGAGATCGGCCTCGCTTGCCCGCCCGACGTAGAGCGGATGGATGCCGTAGGCCGGCGCGCAGCCCGGGTAGCGCGCGCAGCACTCGCGCACGGCGGCGAAATTGGCGGTTTCAATGGCCGGCACGACGATCCCTTCGACGCCGGCGACCCGCGCCGCCTGCGCGACGGCGGCGCGGTCGGCCGCGAACTCGGCGGCGTCGAGGTGGCAGTGCGTGTCGATCAACATCGCCGCGCGCCCGGGCGGGATGCCAGGGTACGTTGACATACATTTCGTGGAGCGCGTTGTGACGAGGGGGCTGTGCCTACTAGGCGCGCGCCGCCGCCCGCACCGGGGTGCGGGCAAGGGGCGTAATAACGTAGGCGCGGCCCCCTCGTCACAACCCTTCGGGACGGCCACTGAACGGGCTCATCGCCGCGTTGCATCCCGTTCGGTGGTCGTCGCGCCCATGAAATATATGTCAACACACCCTAGCTGCGGCCGTATACCGGCTTGCGCTTCTCGAAGAAGCCGGCCAGCCCCTCGGCGAAATCGGGATGCGCGCCGCAGGCGGCGAAGGAGCGCTGCTCGGCGACGAGCTGCGCTTCCAGCGGGTTGTCGAACGAAGCGTTGAGCAGCGCCTTCGTGCGCGCGAGCGCCTCGGCCGGACCGTTGGCCAGGCGGCGCGCCAGCTTCTGCGTTTCGGCGGCAAGTTCGTCGGGAGCGACGACGCGATTGACGAGACCCAGTTCGCGCGCGCGCGCGGCGTCGAAGCGGTCGCCGAGCAGCGCGATCTCCATCGCCTGCTTGAGGCCGACCTGGCGCGGCAGCGAGAAGGTGGCGCCGCCGTCAGGCGACAGTGCGATGTTGCTGTAGGCCAGCGTGAAGTAGGCGTTGTCGGCGGCCAGCACGAGATCGGCGGCAAGCATCAGCGACAGGCCGAAGCCGGCGACGGCGCCGTGCACGGCGGCGACCACCGGCTTGCGCATGCCCTTCAGGCTGAGCACAGAGGCGTGCACGGCGGCGATCACCTGCTCGAAGGCGGCCTGCCGTTCGGCCGGCGGCAGCGCGAGCTGCTCGCGGAACCACTTGAGGTCGCCGCCGGCCATGAAGTGTTCGCCGGCGCCGCGCACGACGACGGCACGCACGGCCGGATCGAAGGCGGCGCGCGCGCTCGCCTCGCGCAGCGCGTCGATCATCGCCAGATTGAGCGCGTTGAGCGCTTCGGGGCGATTGAGGGTGAGCGTCGCGATGGCGTCCTGGACTTCGTAAAGCACTGCACTCATGTTGCCGTCTCCTGTTTTTTGATTATAGGAAGTCGAAACGCGGTTCCGGCGTGCGCCCGCCGACGAGGTCGGCGAGCGCCGCGCCGGAGCCGCAGGCCAGCGTCCAGCCGAGCGTGCCGTGGCCGGTGTTGAGATAGAGATTGGGGTAGGCGGTATGCCCGATGGCCGGCACGTTGGACGGCGTCGCCGGGCGCAGGCCGCACCAGAATTCGGGCGCACCGGCCGGACGCAGGTCGGGGAACAGCTCGCCGGCGCGCCGGACCAGCGCCTGGCAGCGCACCGGGTTGAGTTCGGTGTCGTAGCCGGTGAACTCGGCGGTGCCGGCGATGCGCAGGCGCTGGCCGAGGCGCGAGAAAACGAGCTTGTGGCCATCGTCGGTCAGGCTGACGGTCGGCGCGACGCTGTCGGGGCCGAACGGCAGCGTCGCCGAATAGCCCTTGGCCGGATAGACCGGCAGACGGATGCCGAGCGGGCGCAGCAGGCGCGGCGTGTAGCTGCCGCAGGCGGCGACGTAGGCGTCGGCGACGAGCACCTCGCCGCCGGCCGCGTTGTTCACCAGCACGCCGGCAATGCGCCCGCCGCCGGCGGCGATCTTCTCGACCGTGTCGCCATAGCGGAAAGTCACTCCGCGCGCGGCGCACAGGGCGGCCAGGCGCTGCGTGAAGCGGTGCGCGTCGCCCGACTCGTCGCTCGCCGTGTAGTCGCCGCCGACCAGCAGCGGGCGCGCGGCGGCGAGCGCCGGTTCGATTTCGATGCAGCGCTCGGCGCTGACCGTTTCACGGTCGCAGCCGAGGGCGCGCATTGCGGCGGCAGCCTCGACGGCGCGCGCGAACTCGCGGCGGTCGGTGTAGACGTGCAGGATGCCGCGTTCGAGATGGTCGTAGGCGAGGCCGTCGTGCGCTGCGAGTTCGGCGCGCAGCGCCTGCAGGCGCTGCCGGCTGTAGAGCGCGAGCGCGACGATGTTGCGCATGTTGGCGCGCGTGCGCCAGGGCAGGCATTCGCGCAGGAAGCGCAGGCTCCAGTCGAACAGCGCCGGGTCCCAGCGCGCGCGGAAGAGCAGCGGCGCGTCTTCGCGCCCCATCCAGGCCAGCGCCTGCAGCGGCGCGTGCGGCGTCGCCCAGGGCTCGGCGTGCGAAACGGATATCTGGCCGCCGTTGGCGAAGCTGGTTTCGAGGCCGGCGGCCGGCTGCCGGTCGAGCACCGTGACTTCGTGGCCGGCTTCCGCCAGATACCAGGCGCTGGCGACACCGACGACGCCGGCCCCGAGAACCAGGACTTTCAAGACTCAGTCACTCCCGCTCACGGGCAATGCGCACGACTTCCGGGATATGGCGCAGGACGCGCAGCAACTGGGCGAGATGCAGGCGGCCGGCGACCTGCACGGTGAAATGCAGCACCGTGTACAACCCGGAATCCTTCTCGTCCATGCTGACGTTTTCGATATTGGCGCCGGACTCGGAAATGCCGGTCGCGATGCGCCCGAGCACGCCGCGCACGTTCTTCGCGGCGATCCGGATGCGCACGTCGAAGAGCTTGCCGGGCTCCGGCTCCCATTCGACGTCGATCCACTTCTGCGGCTCGCTGCTGCGCGATTTGCGGATCGCCGGGCAGTCGTGCGTGTGGATGACCAGCCCCTGTCCCTTGCGGATCGAGCCGATGATCGGATCGCCCGGGATCGGCTGGCAGCACGGCGCGAGCTGGATGGCCATGCCTTCTGTGCCGCGGATGACGAGCGAGGCCGGCATGCTGTTTTCCGGCTGCGGCGCATCTTCGGTAGACAGCAGGCGGCGCGCGACGACCGCGGCGAGCCGGCGGCCGAGGCCGATGTCGGTATAGATCTCCTTCATCGACTTGTTGCCCGAATCGCGCACCAGCTCTTCCCAGCTGGCCACCGGAACCTCGGCCGAGGACACGCCGAGCGCCCGCAGTTCCTGGTCGAGCATGCTCTCGCCGAGCGCGGCGGATTCGTCGTGCTGCATGGTCTTCAGGAAATGGCGGATCTTGCTGCGCGCGCGGCCGGTCTTGACGTAGGAGAGCCAGGCCGGATTCGGGTTGGCATGCGCGGCGGTGATGATCTCGACCTGATCGCCGTTGGCCAGCTCGGTGCGCAACGGCATCAGGTCGTAGTTGATGCGCGCGGCGACGCAGCGGTTGCCGATATCGGTGTGCACCGCGTAGGCGAAATCGACCGCCGTGGCGCCGCGCGGCAGCGCCATGATCTTGCCCTTGGGCGTGAACACGTAGACCTCGTCGGGGAAGAGGTCGACCTTGACGTGCTCGAAGAACTCCGACGAATCGACCGCCGTGCTCTGCAGCTCGAGCAGCGACTGCAGCCACTTGTGCGTCTTCAACTGCAGGTCGGCGCCGGAATCCTCGGTGTCCTTGTACAGCCAGTGCGAAGCGACGCCCTCCTGCGCCAGGTGGTGCATGCCCTCGGTGCGGATCTGCACCTCGACCGGCGTGCCGTAGGGGCCGATCAACGTCGTGTGCAACGACTGGTAGCCGTTGGCCTTGGGGATCGCGATGTAGTCCTTGAACTTGCCGGGCACCGGCTTGTACAACGCGTGCAGCGCACCGAGCGCGAGGTAGCAGGTCGGCACGTCGCGCACGACGACGCGGAAGCCGTAGATGTCGAGCACCTGCGAGAAGGTCAGGCGCTTGTCGACCATCTTGCGGTAGATCGAATACAGGCTCTTCTCGCGGCCGAACACCTGCGCCTGGATGGCGACCTCCTGCATCTTGCCCTGGATGCCGTCGAGGATGCGCGCCAGCAGCTCGCGCCGGTTGCCGCGCGCGGCGCGCACGGCGCGCGCCAGGACGCGCGCGCGCATCGGGTGGATGTGCTCGAAGGAGAGATCCTGCAGCTGCCGGAAGAGCTTGTTGAGGCCGAGCCGGTTGGCGATCGGCGCGTAGATTTCGAGCGTTTCGTAGGCGATGCGGCGGCGCTTGTCGGCGCGCATCGCGGACATCGTCTGCAGATTGTGCAGGCGGTCGGCGAGCTTGATGAGCACGACGCGCAGGTCGCGCGCCATGGCCATCAGCATCTTGCGGAAGTTTTCGGCCTGCGCTTCCTGGTAGGACTGGAACTCGATCTTGTCGAGCTTGGAGAGGCCGTCGACCAGTTCGGCGACCGGCTTGCCGAAGCGTTCGGCGATCTCCGACTTGCTGACCGCCGTATCCTCCATCACGTCGTGCAGCAGGGCGGCGATCACCGCCTGCGCATCCATGTGCCACTCGGCCAGCGCCCCGGCGACGGCGAGCGGATGCGTGATGTAGGGTTCGCCGGAGAGGCGGATCTGGCCGTGGTGCGCGGCCGCGCTGAAGAGATAGGCCTCGCGGACGAGGTCGATTTCTTCCGCCGTTAGGTAGTTGAGGCTGTCGATGAAGACCCGGTAGGCCGGGTCTTCGGGTGCCGCCGCCCCGCCCGTGGCAGCGGGAGGAAGGGCATGCGCATCAGGGACGCTGGCGGTGGAGGCCGGGGGCATGGCTGCCATGGTGGCTCACCGCCTTAATTGCCGGAGGCGGTCAGGCCTGACCGCGGTTCAGGACTTCCAGGCCGACCAGCCCGAGGCCGACTTCGCGCAGGGCGATGACGGTCGGTTTGTCCTTCTCGGGCTCGACCAGGGGCGTCGCGCCGTTGGCGATCTGGCGAGCGCGATAGGTGGCGGCCAGGGTCATCTGGAAACGGTTGGGGATGCGGTGCAGACAGTCGTCTACGGTCACTCGGGCCATGGCGGTATCCTACGAAATCAGAACAGGTTTGCGAAAAGGGCTGCGTGACGCTGGGATTGGGCCTTGAAGCTGAGGCGCGATGCCCGCGCAACCGACAACAGATCGCCCAGCGCCTGCTGCAGATCGTCGTTGATAATAACATAGTCGAATTCGGCCATATGCCGCATCTCGTCTCGCGCTGCGGCCATCCGGCGGGCGATCGTCTCGGCGCTGTCGGTGCCGCGACCGGACAGGCGGCGTTCGAGTTCGGCCAGCGACGGCGGCAGGATGAAGATGCCGATCGCCGCGGGGAAAATCTTGCGCACCTGCTGCGCGCCCTGCCAGTCGATTTCGAGCAGGACGTCGCGTCCGGCGGCCATTTCCGCTTCGATCCAGGTTTTGGACGTGCCGTAGTAGTTGCCATGCACCTCGGCCCATTCGAGAAAGTCGCCGGTGCCGATCTTGGCGAGGAAATCGGGAACGCCGACGAAGTGGTATTCGCGGCCGTCCTCCTCCCCGGCGCGCGGCGCGCGTGTCGTGTAGGAGATGGACAGGCGGATGCCCGGATCGTTCTCGAGCAGCAGACGCACCAGCGTCGTTTTGCCGGTGCCCGAGGGCGCGGCGACGATGTACAGATGACCGGCCATGGCGCGTCCTTACTCGAGATTCTGGATCTGCTCGCGCATCTGTTCGATGAGCAGCTTGAGTTCCATCGCCGTCTGCGACACCTCGGTGACGACCGACTTGGAGCCGAGCGTGTTGGCTTCGCGGTTGAGTTCCTGCATCAGGAAGTCGAGCCGCTTGCCGGTCGCGCCGCCGGCCTGCAGCACGCGCTCGACCTCGTCGAGGTGGGTGGACAGGCGGGCCAGTTCCTCGGCGACGTCGATGCGCACGGCGAACACGGCGACCTCCTGGCGGACGCGCTCGTCGTCGGCGCTGCCGAGGGCGTCGACCAGGCGCTGCTTGAGCTTGTCCTGGAAGGCGGCCTGCGCGACCGGGATGCGCGGCGCGACTTCGACGACCAGTTCGCGCATGCGCGCGACGCGCTCGAGGATCACGGCGGCGAGCTTCTCGCCCTCGCGCGCGCGCGTCGCCGCGAAATCGGCGACCGCCTCCTTGGCGAGTTCGAGCGTCGCCGCGGCGAGCGCCTCGACGTCGAGCGAGTCGTCGCCGAACATGCCCGGCCAGCGCAGCGCCTCGCTCACCGAGAGCGGCGCCGCCTGCGGCAGCTCGGCGCGCACCTGCGCGTCGAAGGACTTGAGGCGGGCGAGCAGTTCGCCGTTGAGACTCTGCTGCTGCGCGCGCGCGGCGGCGGGAACGAAGTTCAGGCGGCACTCGACCTTGCCGCGCGAGAGGCGGGCGCCGATCAGTTCGCGCAGGGCCGGCTCGACGACGCGCAGCTCCTCGCAGATGCGGAAATGGAAGTCGAGGTAGCGCGAATTGACGCTCTTCAGTTCGAGGTGCAGGGCGCCGCGCTCGACGTCGCGCGTTCTGGCTGCGTAGCCGGTCATGCTGTAGATCATGGAAATCCCGAATCGAAACGATGGCAGGCGAATGCCGCGGCGGCGCGCGAGTGCGCTTTACACTCCACCGGCAAACCCTGAAAATGGCTGAAAGTCCATATCATAGCTTCGACCTCGATGGCCCAACAAGCCAACCACGCCCTCCCCGCCGGTTACCAGCTCGATGAGTACCACATCGACCGACAGCTCTCCCTGGGCGGGTTTTCGATCGTCTATCTGGCGACCGACGGCGAGGGAAAATCCGTGGCGATCAAGGAATACCTGCCGAACAGCCTGGCGCTGCGCGGCGAGGGGGAAATCCGGCCGAGCATCAGCAACGAGCACATGAACGCCTTCCGCTACGGCATGAAGTGCTTCTTCGAGGAAGGCCGCGCGCTGGCCCGCCTGTCGCATCCGAACGTGATCCGCGTGCGCAATTTCTTCCGCGCCAACGACACGGTCTACATGGTGATGGACTACGAGCAGGGGCGCACGCTGCAGGAGTTCATCCAGCGGAACCGCGCGGCGGTGACCGAGAACTTCCTGCGCAACGTGTTCACCAAGCTGCTCAACGGCCTGCGCGAAGTGCATTCGCACAAGCTGCTGCACCTCGACCTCAAGCCGTCGAACATCTACATGCGCAACGACTACACGCCGGTGCTCATCGACTTCGGCGCCGCGCGCCAGACGCTGGCCTCCGACACGCCGATGCTGAAGCCGATGTACACGCCGGGCTTCGCCTCGCCCGAGCATTACACCCAGCGCGAATTCCTCGGCCCGTGGAGCGACGTCTACAGCATCGGCGCCTCGATGTACGCCTGCCTCGCCGGCAACGCGCCGCAGGCCGCCGACAGCCGTCTGGAGAAGGATCAGCTGGTGCCGGCGATGGTGCGCTGGGAAGGCCAGTTCTCGGACCACCTGCTCGAAACGATCGACTGGTGCCTGTGCCTCAACCACCTGTACCGCCCGCAGAGCGTCTTCGCGCTGCAGAAGGCGCTCACCGAGCAGGTGCCGGTCCTGCCGCAGCGCGAGGAGCGCTGGCTCGACCGGACGGTAGGGAAATTCGTCGGCCGCCTGAAAAAGATCGGGAACAAATGAAATTCACCATTTACCAGGAAAGCCGCCAGGGCAAGCGCGCCAACAACGAGGATCGCCTCGGCTACTGCTACTCGCGCGAAGCGCTGCTCGCCGTGGTCGCCGACGGGATGGGCGGCCACTACTACGGCGAAGTCGCCGCGCAGATCGCCGTGCAGACGCTGACCGAAAGCTTCCAGCGCGAAGCCAAGCCGCAGATCGCCGACCCCTTCCTCTTCCTGCAGAAGGCGATGCTCAACGCGCACCGCGCGATCATCGACTTCTCGCAGGAGCACAAGCTCGACGACTCGCCGCGCACGACCTGCGTCGCCTGCCTGATCCAGGACAACGTCGCCTACTGGGCGCACGCCGGCGACTCGCGCCTCTACCTGCTGCGCGAAGGGCGCGTGCATTTCCGCACGCGCGACCATTCGCGCGTGCAACTGCTGCTGGACCAGGGCGTGATCAACGAAGCGCAGGCCGCCGTCCACCCCGAGCGCAACAAGGTCTATTGCTGCCTGGGCGGCACGCAGGAGCCGGAGATCGAGTTCTCGCGCAAGATGCCGCTCGAAGCCGGCGACGTGCTCGCGCTGTGCACCGACGGCGTCTGGGGCGTGCTGCCCGAGGCCACCCTGGTCGACGCGCTGCAGGGCATCAACCTGATGCAGGCCGTGCCGGCCCTGCTCGCCGAGGCCGAACTGCGCGGCGGCTCGCACGCCGACAACCTGTCGATCATCGCCGTGCGCTGGGAAGACAGCTACGTCGAAAACGCGACGAGCGCGATCTCGACGCAGACCATGTCGCGCGACACGATCACCACCCGCCTCGACGAGTTCGGCCGCAACCCGAGCTACAAGAGCGAACTGACCGAAGACGAAATCGAACGCGCGATCGAAGAGATCCGCTCGACCATCCAGAAGTACGCCAAATAGGAAAACCCATGCGCCCGAGCAAAAGAAAGGCGTCGCAGCTGCGCGACGTCCGCATCACCCGCCGCTTCACCCGCCACGCCGAAGGCTCGGTGCTGATCGAAATGGGCGACACGCAGGTGCTGTGCACCGCCAGCATCGAGGAATCCGTCCCCGGCTTCCTGCGCGGCAAGGGCCAGGGCTGGGTCACCGCCGAATACGGCATGCTGCCGCGCGCCACGCACACGCGCAGCTCGCGCGAGGCGGCCAAGGGCAAGCAGACCGGACGCACGCAGGAAATCCAGCGCCTGATCGGCCGCGCGCTGCGCGCCGTGGTCGACCTGAAGGCGCTCGGCGAGCGCCAGATCACGCTCGACTGCGACGTCCTGCAGGCCGACGGCGGCACCCGCTGCGCGTCGATCACCGGCGCCTGGATCGCGCTCTGGGACGCCTGCGAACAACTCGTGGCGAACGGCAAGCTGGCCGAGAACCCGGTGCGCGACCACATCGCCGCGGTCTCGGTCGGCATCTTCGCCGGCACGCCGGTGCTCGACCTCGATTATCCCGAGGACTCGGACTGCGACACCGACATGAACGTCGTCATGACGGGCAGCGGCGGCATCGTCGAAATCCAGGGCACGGCCGAGGGCGCACCGTTCACGCGTGCGCAGATGACCGCGCTGGTCGACCTCGCCGAAGCCGGCATCGGCCAGCTGATTGCCGCGCAGAAGGAGGCGCTCGCCGCATGAAGCTCGTCCTCGCCTCGAACAATGCGAAGAAGCTGAAGGAGCTGCGCGAGATCCTGACGCCGCTCGGCTGGGAACTCGTGCCGCAGGGCGAACTCGGCGTCCCGGAAGCCGAGGAGCCGCACTGCACCTTCGTCGAAAACGCGCTCGCCAAGGCCCGCCACGCGGCGGCGCTGACCGGCCTGCCGGCGCTCGCCGACGACTCCGGCATCTGCATCGACGCCTTCGGCGGCGCGCCCGGCGTGCTGTCGGCGCGCTACGCCGGCGAACCGAAGTCCGACGCGCGCAACAACGACAAGCTGCTCGCCGAGCTCGGCAAACTCGCCGGCAAGAATAGCCGGCGCGGCCACTACTACTGCGTGCTCGTCTTCGTGCGCGCCGCCGACGACCCGCAGCCGCTCATCGCCGAGGGCGAATGGCACGGCGAAGTGCTGGAAGCGCCGCGCGGCGACGGCGGCTTCGGCTACGACCCGCTGTTCCTGATTCCCGAACTCGGCCAGAGCGTCGCCGAGATCCCGGCCGCCGAGAAGAACCGCCGCTCGCACCGCGGGCAGGCGCTGGCCCGCCTCGTCGAGCGCCTGCAAGCGCCCGCCTGATGTCCGCGCGCAAACCCGGCACGGTGATCCCCATCGTGCCGCACGGCAAGACCGCCGGCGGCGGCGCTTCCGCGCTCGAATTCCGCAGCGCCCTGCCGCTTTCGCTGTACGTGCACATCCCGTGGTGCGTGCAGAAATGCCCCTACTGCGACTTCAACTCGCACGAGATGCGCGGCGGCATTCCCGAGGCCGATTCGGAACGCTACGTCGCCGCCCTGATCGCCGACCTCGAATCGGCGCTGCCGCTCGTCTGGGGCCGCCGCGTCGGCAGCGTCTTCTTCGGCGGCGGCACGCCGAGCCTGCTCTCGGGCGCCGCGCTCGACGAACTGCTGACGGCCATCCGCACGCGCCTGCCGCTCGCGCCGGACGCCGAAATCACGCTCGAAGCCAACCCCGGAACGGTCGAAGCGGAGAAGTTCGCCGCCTTCCGCGCGGCCGGCGTGAACCGCCTGTCGCTCGGCATCCAGAGCTTCAACCCGGCGCACCTCAAGGCGCTCGGCCGCATCCACGACGACACCGAAGCGCGCCGCGCGGTCGACATCGCGCGCGCGCACTTCGACAACTTCAACCTCGACCTGATGTACGCCCTGCCCGGCCAGACGCTGGCCGAGGCGCTGGCCGACCTCGAAACCGCGCTGTCCTTCGCGCCGCCGCACCTGTCCTGCTACCAGCTGACGCTGGAACCGAACACCGCCTTCGCCGCGGCGCCGCCGGCGCTGCCCGAGTCCGACCTGTGCGCCGACATGCAGGAGGCGATCGAGGCGCGCCTCGCGCAGGCCGGCTACGCGCACTACGAGACCTCGGCCTTCGCGCAGCCCGGCCGGCAGTGCCGGCACAACCGCAACTACTGGGAGTTCGGCGACTACCTCGGGATCGGCGCCGGCGCGCACGGCAAGCTCACGCTGTTCGACGGCCGGCAGTGGGAAGTGCGCCGCCAGATGCGCTGGAAGCAGCCGAAACAGTATCTCGCGCAGGTCGCCGCCGGCGCGCCGGTGCATGAGGAGCACGCGGTCGCGCGCGCCGACCTGCCCTTCGAGTTCATGATGAACGCGCTGCGCCTGAACGACGGCTTCGACCCTGCGCTGTTCGAGGCGCGCACCGCGCTGCCGCTGATCGGCATCGAAAGCGAATTGCGCCGCGCCGAAGCCGACGGGCTGCTCGAGCGGGATGCGCGCCGTATCGCCCCCACCCTGCGCGGACAGCGCTACCTCAACGAACTGCTGCGCCGCTTTCTCGCCGCTTAACGGCAGCACACCGCAGCAGCTTAGCAACCCGCGCAAAGGCCGTCGCGCGCAGCCCCCTAAAGCGAGCGGCGCAGGGCGTCCAGGTCGACGTGCCGCTCATGCACGGCGCTGCGCGGAAACGACACGAGAAAGGCGACGCGCCGCGGCCGCTCGGGATCGACCGTCGAGAATTCGAGCAGCTCGATCGGCGCGCCGGCCGCCTGCGGGGGAACGACGATGTTCATCGCGTCGAGCTTGAGCGACAGGCGCTGCGGCCGGATGATCGCCTCGGCGTTGCGCAGCGCGGCGAGCACCCGTTCGAGCGCGCCGTCCAGCCCCGCGCCGCCGGCGCGCGTCGCCGCCAGCTGTTCGGCGTTGCGCGCCAGTTCGCGGCGCAGGCGGACGAGGTCGGGCGCCTCGCCTTCCTCCCGCGCGAACAGCGGATCCAGCCCGGCGCCGCTCTGCTCCATCAGGCGCAAACGCGTCAGCAACAGCTGGCGGTAGGACGCCAGCTGCTCGACCTGCTTGCGGTTGTCGGCAATTTCGCGCATGGCCGCCAACGCCAGCTGCTCCAGGACGAAGTCCTCGAGCGCGCGGCGGGTCGCGGCTTCGGCCGGCGCCAGACCGGCGACGCGAAAGTCGCCGAAACTGACGGTCTTCTGCAGCACGTCCTGGCGCAACATCCCGCCGGCGTCGAGCGCCGGCCCCGACACGCTGCGCTCGACGCGGGTCGCCGCCAGCACGCCGAACAGCGTGTCGCTGCCCGAGAGCGCGCCGGCGTCGAGGAAGTTGCGCACTTCGCGACTGGCGGCGAGCGCCGCGTCGATCTCGTCCGGGCGCGCAAAGGTGGCGCGCAGCAGCGGATCGTGCGCCCAGTTCTCGGGCGTCAGCGCGACGCTCGGCGGCATCTGGCCGATCGTCGCGCGCGCGAACGCCAGCGCATCCTGCACCGCCGGCGCCAGGCGGTCGCGCGCGCCGCGCAGAAGTTTCAGGCGCGGGTCGATGCCGTGCAGGACGCGATCCACCGCCCGCATCAGCCCTTCGTTGCCGGCCGCGAGGTCGCGGCCGCCGAAGATCCAGTCGAAGAAGCCCACGCGCGCTACCTGAGCTGGTTCATGGCCTCGTCGAGCTGCCGGCGCAGCGCCTCGGTCGGCAGCCCCTGCGCTTCGGCCACGCGAATCCGGCGGACGAGATCGGCGATCTGCGCCGGGGTCGCCGGCGCACCGGCGGGCGTGATCCGGATCGCCGGCGGATTTGCCGGCGGATTTGCCGGCGAATTCGCCGACGACGTCGGCGCGGCCTTCCCGGCGGACGGCTGCACCTGGCCATCGACCACCACTTCGGCACGCTCGGCGCCGGGCTGGCCGCGCCGCGCGGTGATCACGATCGATTTCGGCTGGTAGGGGCGCGGCGCCGGACGGCGGGCGTTCTGCGCCGACGGCGTGCCGCTGCGGCGGAAGGTCTCGACGGCGGCGAACAACTGCTTGCGCAGCGCGTCGGCCGGCTGCCCGGCGGCCTCGGCCTCGCGGATCTGCCGCAGCAGGTCCTCGATGGCGCTCGGCGCCGCCGCCGAGCGCGTCGCCTCGCCGAAGCTCTCCTTCGGCGCCTTGACGGCGATCGCGAATTCCTCGGGCGACGAGATCATCTTGCCCAGCCGGTAGTGGTCGTAACGCATGGCCAGCGTCAGCGCGGTGTCGCCCCAGTCGTTCTTCGACTTCGGATCGCCGCCCGCTTCGAGCAGCGTCTTGGCGAGTTCTTCGCGCCCCTCGCGTGCCGCCAGCATGAGCGGCGTCGATCCGTTCGGCGAGCGCGCGTTGACCTCGGCGCCGCGCTCGATCAGCGTGCGCGCCAGCTTGTCCTGGCCGCTGAACACGGCGTAGTGCAGCGCGCTCCAATTCATTCCCTCGCGGTTGAGCGCAGCGCCGCGTTCGAGCAGCCAGAGCACGGCGGCTTCGTGCCCGCCCCAGGCGGCCAGTTGCAGCGGCTGCTCGCCGTTCCGGTTGGCGCGCCGGGGATTGGCGCCGCGCTCGACGAACAGCGCCATCATCTCGACATTGCCGTTCCACGCCGCGACCATCAGGCCGGTGCCGATGCGGTCGGCCTGGTATTCGGGGTCCAGCCCCTCGTCGAGCCAGCCTTTGACGGTGCGCAGGTCGCCGCGCTCGACGGCGAGGCCGAAGGCGATCGGATCGGGCGCCGCCGCCCAGGCCGGCGCGGCCAGCAGGCACAGCACGAGGAGCGCGCGACGCGCGCCGTGGGCAAACCATCGCATGATTGACTCTCCATTGACGCTCGCCGGCGCGGGCGCGCCTCCGGACGCGATGCCCCGCGTCCCGCCGCCGGTTTTACCGTCTGTTTTGTTGCACAATATCGCGCTCATGTCGTCCCGCCCCGTTCCGCCCCTCATCGTCGCCTTCGCGCTCTCGCTCGCCCTGCACGGCGGCCTGCTGCTGCCGGACGTCCTGCGCCCCGCCGCGACGCCGCCGCGCCCGGCGCTGCGCGCCGAACTGCGCCTGCCGCCGCTGCCCGAGGAGCGCTCCGTGGCGCCGCCCGCCGAGTCCCTGCTGAAGAATACGCTGGACGTCGAGGCGGCGGAACCGGCGCGCGCCGCAGCTTTGCCGCCTCCGCCGGAAAAGCCGGGGGCGACGGCCAGGGCGCGCGCCGAAACGAAACGCGAGGTCCGCAGCGCGCAGAAGAAGCTGGCACAGCACCTCTACTATCCGCCGGAAGCGGTCGCCCGCGGCCTCGAGGGCGAGGTGCGCCTACGCGTCACGCTGGCCGCCGACGGCAGCGTCGCCGACGTGCGCGTCGCCGCGAGCAGCGGCCATCCGCTCCTCGACCACGCGGCGGAAAAGGCCGCCTGGGCGATGGGGCGCGCCGACGCGAGCGGACGCGAACTGATCCTGCCCGTCGTCTTCCGTCTGCAGTAGGCGCCTTGCGCGCTTCCGGATCGGGTCCGGCGCGCCGGCCGGCGCCATCCGGCGCGCTCCCCTACTTGCGGCGGAAAACCAGATCCCAGACGCCGTGCCCGAGGCGCAGGCCGCGCTGCTCGAACTTGGTGAGCGGCCGGTAGGCCGGGCGCGGCGCGTAGCCGGGCGCGGTGTTTTCGAGCAGCGCTTCGGCCGAGAGCACTTCGAGCATCTGCTCGGCGTAGTTTTCCCAGTCGGTGGCGCAGTGGATGTAGCCGCCCGGCCGCAGGCGGCTGGCGAGCAGCGCGACGAGCGGCGGCTGGATCAGGCGCCGCTTGTGGTGGCGCGCCTTCGGCCACGGGTCGGGGAAGAAGATGTGCGCACCGGCCAGCGCATCGGGCGCGATCATGTCGCGCAGAACCTCGACGGCGTCGTGCTGGACGATGCGCTGGTTGGTGAGCCCGCCCTCGGCGATCAGCTTGCACAGGCTGCCGACGCCGGGCGTGTGCACTTCGATGCCGAGATAGTCGTTGCCTGGATTGGCGGCGGCGATGGTGGCCGAGGTCTCGCCCATGCCGAAGCCGATTTCGAGAATCTTCGGCGCGCTGCGCCCGAACAGGGCGTCGAGGTCGAGGCGCGCGGCCGTGTAGGGCACGCCGATTTTGGCCATCATGTCTTCGTGGTAGCGCTGCTGCGCGTTCGAGACGCGCCCCTGGCGCAGCACGAAGCTGCGGATGTGCCCGTGCGCGACCGGGGCGCCGAGCGCCCCCTTTTCCGGCGAATTCGCGGGGCTTCCCGCGGGACTTCCTTCTCTCTCGTTCATGCTCACGATCCGATCAGACCGCTGGTCGGCGACGACGGGTCGGCCGAGTACAGCTTGCGCGGCATACGGCCGGCGAGGAAGGCCTCGCATCCGGCCTCGACCGCTTTTTTCATGGCGCTGGCCATCAGCACGGGATTCTGCGCGTGCGCGATGGCGGTGTTCATCAGCACGCCGTCGCAGCCGAGTTCCATGGCGATCGCCGCGTCCGACGCGGTGCCGACGCCGGCGTCGACGAGCACCGGTACCTTTGCATTGTCGATGATCAGGCGCAGGTTCCACGGGTTGACGATGCCCATGCCGGAGCCGATCAGCGAGGCGAGCGGCATCACCGCGACGCAGCCGATCTCTTCGAGCATCTTCGCCTGGATCGGATCGTCGGCGCAGTAGACCATCACCTGGAAGCCTTCCGCGACCAGCGTCTGCGCGGCCTTGAGGGTTTCCGGCATGTTCGGGAACAGCGTCGTGGGATCGCCGAGCACTTCGAGCTTGACCAGCGCGTGCCCGTCGAGCAGCTCGCGCGCCAGGCGCAGCGTGCGCACCGCGTCGTCGGCCGTGTAGCAGCCGGCGGTGTTGGGCAGGATGGTGAATTGCGACGGCGGCAGCACGTCGAGCAGGTTAGGCTCGCCGGCGTTCTGGCCGATGTTGGTGCGGCGGATCGCGACGGTGACGATCTCGGCGCCGGAAGCGTCGATCGCCGCGCGCGTTTCGGCGAAATCCTTGTATTTCCCGGTGCCGACGAGCAGGCGGGAACGGTAGGTCTTGCCGGCGACGGTCAGGCTGTGTGCTTGTGCGTCCATGGTCTTTCGCTTTGAAATGGCCGAATTCGGGAATCGGAGGCCGGGATGCGGAACTTGGCGCCGGATTCAGCCGCCGCCGACGGCGACGACGATCTCGATGCGGTCGCCCGCGGCCAGCGCGACTTCGGCGTGGCGGCCGCGTGGCACGATCTCGCCGTTGCGTTCGACGGCGATGCGCTTGCCGGCGTAGCCGAGCGCCGCGACGAGCGCGGCGACGGTCAGCGGAGCGGAGAACTGGCGGGCTTCGCCATTGACGATGAGTTCCATTGAGCGGGCGATTTTACCACGCCCCGCAGGAAGTCCTCTTGGGGGACGCCCGGGCGAAGTCCCCGCAGGGGCATCCGGGGGGCCGGCCGAACGATCCGCGCCGGTCGGTCCGGCGGAGCCGACGGCGGTGTCCCGGCAAATCCCGGCAAATCTCGCGCGCGCCCGGATTCGCCGCCGGCCCGGCGCACGCCGCTATAATCGCCCTTTCGCTCTTTCGCCCATCCCCGCCCTTCGATTCAGGAGCCACTCATGTTCCGCCTCCCCCTGCGCGCGCTGGCCGCATCCCTGTTGCTCGCTTCCGGCGCCGCGCTGGCCGACGTCAAGATCGGCGTGATCGCCTCGTCGACCGGCGTCACCGCCGTCGTCGGCATCCCGCAGAAGAACACCGTCGCCCTGCTGCCGTCCGAGATCGGCGGCCAGAAGGTCGATTACGTCGTGCTCGACGACGCCTCCGACCCGACCAACGCGGTGACCAACCTGAAGAAGCTGCTCGCCGAGCACAAGGTCGACGCGCTGATCGGCCCGACGACGACGCCGGCCGCGCTGGCCATGCTCGACTTCGTCGCCGAAGCGAAAGTGCCGCTGGTCACCACGGTCGGCTCGTCGGCGCTCGTCCTGCCGATGGACGAGCGCAAGAAATGGGTGTTCAAGACGACGCAGAACGACGACCTGATCGCCGAGGCGCTGATCGCCCACATGAGCGCCAGCGGCGTGCGCAGCGTCGGCTTCATCGGCTTCAACGACCCCTACGGCGAGAACTGGTACAAAGTCTTCGCGCCGATGGCCGAGAAGGCCGGCATCCGCATCGCCGCCAGCGAGCGCTACACGCGCACCGACGCCTCGGTCACCGGACAGGCGCTCAAGCTGCTCGCCGCCAAACCGGACGCCGTCCTGATCGCCGCGACCGGCGGCCCGGCCGTGCTGCCGCAGGCGGCGCTGCTCGACAAGGGCTACAAGGGCAAGATTTACCAGACGCACGGCGTCGCCACCAACGACTTCATCCGCATCGGCGGCGCCAAGGTCGAAGGCACGCTGATGGCCGGCGGCCCGATGCTGGTCGCCGACGACCTGCCGGCAAGCAACCCGATCAAGGCCGTGGCGCGCGGCTACATCAAGGCCTACGAGGCGAAGTACGGCGCCGGCAGCACCTCGACCTTCGGCGCCAACACCTACGACGCCGGCCTGCTGCTGCAGAAGGCGATTCCGGTCGCGCTGAAGAAGGCGCAGCCGGGCAGCCCCGAGTTCCGCGCCGCGCTGCGCGACGCGCTCGAACAGGCGAAGGAAGTGGTCGGCGCGCAGGGCGTGTTCAACATGACGGCGCAGGACCACAACGGCATGGACAGCCGCGCACGCGTCATGATGAGCGTGAAGAACGGGCGCTGGACGCTGGTGCCGTGAGCGGTTTCGAGAACTACCCCGAACAGCTGGCCGCGCTCGACCGCGAGATCGCGCACTACGCCGCGCTGTGCGGCGTCGATCCGGCCGACCGCGCGGCGGTCGAGGCCTGCGTCAAAGACGTGCGCGCCAGCTGGCCGGAGGACAAGGCCCGGCAGTCGCTGCACGGCCTGCTCGTGCTGCGCATCAAGCTCGAAACGGAAATGCTCGGCGAGGGCATCGTGCCGCCGCCGCGGCACGGCCTCTAGGAGGCGATGCGCCGGTCCGGCGCCGGATGAGCCGACGACGGACGGCGATGCACCCTCGGCGGCCGTCCCGGAGGGGTATGGCGAGGGAGGCGCGGCCGGGTCGTTGCGCCGCTTGCCCGCCCGCTGCGGGCGGTGGCATGCGCCCGGCAGGCGCCGCTTCCGCGCTGCCCCGCAGCATGCGCGTCGACGCCCCCTAGAAAGCGACGCTCATCCGCGCCGACCATTCGGAGACGTTGCGCAGGTCGCCCTGCAGGCGGGTGTCCGACGAATAGCGCAGGCCGACGCTGACGTTGCGCGCCAGCGCGTGCGACAGGCCGAGGAAGACGCGCTGGTTTTCCGGCGCGTTGTTGAGCGGCCGGCCGTTCACCGTCTGCCCGCCGCCCCGGTTTTCCTGCACGCCGACCTGCGATCCCCAGCCCGCCGCGAATTTCCAGCGCAGATAGCCGGTCACGCCGTAGGCCGTCTGCTGCTCCATCCGGCGGCCGCCGTAGTAGTTGTCGTTGGTCTCGTAGAAGCTCACTTCGGGGACCAGTTCGACGCTCCAGTCGGCGCTCAGGCGACGCACCCAGCCGAGCGCGAGGACGGCCTTCCAGCGGTCGTCGCCGGGATTGAGCAGGCGCTTGCCGTCGTACTGTCCGGAAGGCGGCATGACGGTGACGCCGACGCCCAGCCACTGGCCGCCGTCCGGGTCGTTCACCGGCCACACGGTAAGCCCCAGGCGCAGGTCGGCCGGTCCGGCGATCGGCTCGCCGTAGCCCATCGGGAAGCGTCCCTCGGTCCGGTGCGCCTCGATGTAGGGCTGCAGCACCGACCAGGCGGCGGTCATGTCGCCGATCCGGTCGTACAGGGTGAGGCCGACCGCCGCCGCACGCCCGACCATCTTGCCGGTCCCCAGGCGCACGCCCTTGACGTAGGGCCCGTCGACCTCGCGCTCGAGCAGCAGGAAGCTCAGCACGCGCGTCCCGACCGGCGCCGCGACGTAGGCGCCCGGCATCGGATCGCTGGCGGCGGCGGCGACCAGCGGCAGCGCGAGGACGGAAAGCGCGAGGAGAAGACGGCTACCTGCACGGCGGACGGCCGGAGCGAAGAAGGAAGAGGAAGGCTGGACGATCGGTTTCACGGCAGGCGATCTGAATGGATAGGCAGGATATATGCTGGATTCGCCCGAAAATCGACGATTCCGCGCGAAAAACGATGAAAACACGAAGGCTGAAAAGCGTGCAAAGCGCGCCCTCTTCCGGTCCGGAAATCATAGAATCCGGTGCCGGATCGGCCCATGTTTTTTCTTGAAAATTCCGTTTTCCCGCGACTGAATTGGGTATTTTTCGCAGGGCAGGCGAATTGCCGGCCGCATTATCCAACAAAATCCCCGCCGGACGCACTTCATTTGCGGCCCGCACGCCGCGCCGGCCGCGAAAAAAAAGCCCGGGGCCGCGCGCGGCTCCGGGCTGTGGCGTATCGCCGGCGTGCCTCAGAGGGTGCTGAGGATGTTGAGGAACCAGCCGCGGCTGCGGTACGACAGGTTGGTCAGGTCGTCCGAGTAAGTGGTGAAGTTGTAGCCCGCCCCCACCTTCACGTTCTGCCCGAGGTGGCGATACACCGCCAGCAGCGCGCCGGCCTTCGCGTCCTGCGCTTCCCTGGCGCGCAGGTTGCGCAGTTCGGTCACGACGTCCCACTCGCGGATCCAGTGCCAGTCGGCGCGCAGCACGACGAGGTCGGCGCGGCTCGAATACCACTCGCCGTCCGCCTTGCCGTTCTTCAGTTCGCCGATGCGCAGGCCGTACTTCACCCCCAGGGACAGCCAGGGGCGAGCGTCCCAGATCGTATCGACCGAGAAGACCTGGCTCTTCTGCGCGTAGTCCACCGTGGTGCCCGTGGTGGTCAGCTGCCCCGGTGAAGGCAGGTTGTAGAAGTTGGTGTACTTCACCAGCGTGTTCCAGCGGTCGTTGTCCACCGGCCGGTAGGCCGCGCCGGCGACGATCTCGTGGAAATCGCCGTCGTAGAAGGCGCCCTGGCTGTTGCTGCTGCGCGAGATGTTGAACTTGCCGAGCAGCCGCCAGGCGCGGTCCAGCTGCTGGCCGAAGGTGTTGCGCATCAGCCAGGTGCGGCGGGCGCCGCCGCTTGAGGTGTCGTCGGAACGGAACTCCAGGGCGCCGGCGTACTTGGTGCCCTTCTCCTTGTAGCCCATGTTGATGCCCAGCGCGCGGCGTTCCAGATCGCCGGCCAGCGGGTCGCTGATCTTGCCGAACTCCACCTTGCCGCCGTAGGTCCACCGGTCGTTCGGCGCCAGATCCACGCCGAAAGCCTGGGTCAGGCTCTGCGGACCGGCGCCGCTGGTCGTCCGCGTCTGGCCGAACACCCGCATCTCGTCGCTCACCCGGTAGTCGCTGCCGCTGATCCAGCTGCCGTAGCGCCCCCGGTAGGCGACGTCGGGACTTTCCGTTTCCATCCGGTAATTCAGGTAGGCGTTGCTCCGGTCCGAGATGCGGTAGTCGGCGCCGACCAGACCGCCCGCTCCCATGCTGCCGTCCGAGGCTTCGGCGTTGAGCTTGATCCGGTCGTTCACGCGCCAGCTGCCGCCGAGGCCTGCCCGGTCGTTCTCGTCCCGGTTGCCGGAGCGGGCCGCGGTGCCCTGGACGAAGGCGTAGGCTGCCCAGTCTTCCTTTTCGCCGGGCTGACCGTCGTCCTTGTTGGGCCGGTAGTCGACCCGGGAAAGCAGATCGGTGCGGGTGCCGTTCTGCGACAGGATCGGGCTGGCATTGGCGATGCGCGTGACGCGCTCGTCCTGGCGGACGCCGACGGTGACGGCCCATTCGTCGCTGGCGGCGACGCGCACGGCGGCCTCGGCGTTGCGGTAGTCCTGGGTATCGGCCTTGCGGTCGTCGGCCTTGACCTGCACTTCCAGGGATTCGCCCACCGGGATCGCGGCGCGCACGCCGGCCTGGCGCACGGCCTCGCCGTTGAGGGCGATCTGGCCCGGGCCGGAGAAGCCGCGCTGACGATCCTGCACGTAGGCGCTGACCTTGCCCTTGCCGTCTTCGCTTACCTCGGCCAGATCGACGCTCGCTTCCACGCGGGCCGCCGTGGCGTCCCGCGCCGGGCCGCTGTTCTGGTTGGCAAAGCCGAAGCCGCCGTCGATGGAAGTGGTGCTGACGCCGCCGCTGCCCGAGGAGCGGGCCACTTCGGCCTTGATCCGCGTGCCGGGCGCCAAGCGCACGGTCACGTCCACGCCCTTGAGGCTCTGGTCGTTGCCGCTTTCGCCCTGGTGGTAGCTGGTCAGGCCGAGGCGCAGGTAGTCGTTCACCCAGTGATTGGCCTGGAGGCCGGTGGCGAGATTGCTCACCGCGGTGATGCCCGGCACGTACTCGTAGGTCGTGACCAGATAGAGCGGGTTGCCGGACAGGCCGCTGGTGTAGAACAGGCTGCTCCCGCCGGCAGTCGAAGGCAGCAGCTCGCGCAGCATGATGCGGCCCTGCAGGTAGTTGATCTCGTAGTCCTGCGCCGGCGTCAGCTGCTTGCGCTCGAGCACCAGGCCCGAATCCTTGTCGCGCACTTCGACCCAGATCCGTTCCGATCCCCGGGTCAGATCCTGGTGGCGCAGGTAATAGAGCGAGCCGCCGGTGCCGCGGAATTCGTCCCGAGTACCGATCGTTCCCGGATCGGCGGCGAAGGCTTCGACGTTGCTGCGCCGCTCGCCGAAGCCGGTGGCCTCTTCCGAGCGGTAGACACCCCGGGCGCCGTACAGGCCGCGCGAGTACTGGATCAGTTCGGAACCGTTCCACTGGCTGCGGAAGTTGCCCCACAGCACCTGCGAGTCGCCCTTCTCCAGCCGCACGTAGAACTTGCCCTGGGTCGGCGCGTCGTCCACCGTCGTGCTGTCGTCGCCATACACCGGGTAGTAGGCGTCCGGGTCGATGTTGCGCAGCAGGTAGCGCGGGTCCTTCGCCGAGAAGTTGCTGAACAGGTCCTTCAGCGGCTGTTCCCGCGTGTCGGCGGCGGCAGTCAGCAGCCACTCGCCCTTCACCTTGCCCTTCAGGTAGAAGGCGCCGCGTCCGTCGACGTAGCTTTCCTGCTGGTAGTGCTGGGTGTCGTTGCTCACCAGCGCCGCCGGGCCGCGCACCGTGTTGTTGCCCAGCGTCAGGTCCCCCACCGCGATGTAGAACCAATCGCTGTCGGGGATGTAGAGGTTGCGCCGGAAGCTGGCGCTGCGGCCGTCGGCCTCGACGACCTGGACGTCCACCGAATGGGGGCCGGAGGGGAGGATCTGGCGCAGCACGAAGCGGCCGTTGCCATCCACCGGGGCGGGCAGGCCCATGGCCTTGACCGTCTGGCCGGGCTGGATCCGGCGGCCGCTGATGCTGACGGTGCCGCCGCGCACCGGGATGTTGCTGACCATCAGGGCGTTCTCGCCCCAGCCGGTCATGGCTTCCCGTTCCGGCGTTGACAGGTCGTTTACCGGACGCGGGTGGCTCGCCACGTTCAGCGCCTTGAGCGCCGTTTCGTCGAAGCGGCCCTGCTCGTCGTAGACCCGCAGCAGATAGGCGTATTCGTCGTTGCCTTCGGCCGGTACCTTCCAGGCGACCGGCCGCTCCCATGCGAAGGGAACGACGGCCAGCGGAGCGGCGTCGGGACGCTGCCCCCTGCGGAAGATGCGCACCTCGGCCCGCTTCACCCAGAACTGGTAGTTGCTCCAGCCACGGAATACCGCTTCCGCGCCGCGCAGCACCAGATCCTTGTCCGGCCAGACGTTGAGGGCCGGCTTGGCCGCCAGATCGTCGTATTTCACCTGGATGTCGGCCCGCTCCAGCGCGACGTCGGTGCAGCGCTGGCGGTCCGCTTCGTTGACCGGGGCGCCGCTCACGTCTTCGCCGTCCACCGTGATCCGGAACGGCAGGTCTGCGTCGCCGGTCTGCGGCGCGCACGACACCGCGGGCACGGCCGGCGCCGCCACCGGGGCAGCGGCCTGTTGAGCCGCGTCCTCGTACCAGATGCCGATTTCCACCCGGCGGTTGCGTGCCATGCCCTCGGGCGTGGCGTTGCTCGCCACCGGGGAGGTCTCGCCCTTGCCGCTGATCGCCGCCGCTTGCGCCGGCAGGTTCAGTTCGCGGCGCAGGAGATTCGCCACCGCCAGAGCCCGGGCTTCCGACAGGCCCTGGTTGTCGGAGAACAGGCGCCTGGTCGGTGCCGAGAGGCGCTGGTTGTCGGTGTGGCCCACCACCGACAGGCGCAGCCCGGGCTTGCCGGCGTAGCGCCGGGCCAGGCTGACGAGGGCTTCCCGGGCGGCCGGGCGCAGGTCGGCCTTGCCCGATTCGAACAGGGCGCCGACGCCGCTCTCGCTCAGGGTTTCCTGCTGCCGGGCGCCGCGCGCCGGCAGCGTGGCGGCGGCGGCACGCATCGTCCGGGCTTCTTCCAGCGTTACTCCGGAGGGCAGCGGGTAGGAAAAACCTTCCGGCTGCACTTCGCCCGGCGGCGGTACCGGGCGCACTTCCACCCGGCCGTTGTCGATGCGCTTGCCCGGGGTCGCGGCGTTTTCCGCGGCGGAGGACGGAAGCGGCGCCGCGGGCGCGGCCGGCGCGGGCGAGGATTGGGAGTGGGGTTGCGATGGAGCCGGGGGTACCTGCGCCGGCCGGGGATCGAACCAGACCGAGAGCACCACGCGGCGATTGCGCGCCATGCCCTCGGGCGTGGCGTTGCTCGCCACCGGCTCGCCGTCGCCCCGCCCCGCCATGGCCACGTCGCCGACCGGCAGTCCCAGCTGGCGGCGCAGGAAATCGGCCGCAGCCAGGGCACGGGCCTCGGCAATGCTCCGGTTGTCCTTGAAGTAGCGCCGGGTCTGGGCGGACAGACCGCGGCCGTCGGTATGCCCGGCCACCGCCAGGCGCAGGCCGGGCTTGCCGGCGTAGCGCCGGGCCAGCCGCTCCAGGGCGGCCCGGGCGGCCGGGGTGAGATTGGCCGAGCCGGGCTCGAACAGGGCGCCGACGGCGCTTTCGCTCAGGGTCTCCTGGCCGTCGGGAGCCCGCCGGGGCAGGCCGGCGAAGGCGCTGCGCATGGCCTGCGCCTCGTTCCGGGTGAGGCCGGCAGGCAGGGGGTAGGCGGATTCGTCCCCTTCCTCTTGCCGACGCTCGTCGATGGGATTGTTTTCCCGGCTCCAGGCGGCGCCGGCGCCGCCCAGGGTGCAAAGGGCGGACAGGGCCGCCAGGGTGGCGGCGACGGAACGTTTGATCTTCATTTTCCGGGATCTCATTACCGGCCCCCCTGCACGGCATTGCCGAGGGTTTCCGTTTCGATGAGGAGCGGCGGCGCCTCGCGCTCCGCCTCCTTGTCCTTGGCGCTCAGGTCGGCGTAGCCGGCCTTGACGCGGCGGGTCAGCTCAGCCAGCCGGTCGACGGCCAGTTCCCGGCCGTCGCCGCCCAGGCGGTAGGCGATGCGCAGGGTGCTGGGCCGCTCGCGCAGCTGCCGGAGCAGTTCGCCCAGCCCTTTTTCCCATTCGGGGGCCAGGGTCGCGGCCGCCGGGACGAAGGCGCGGCCATCCACTTCGAGGCGGAAGACCTTGTGCACCGTCGCGCCGAAGTTGAGCTTGACCATCTTGCCGCGCGTCACCCGCACGTCGCGCGGGTTCTCGGTCGTCACCCGGTAGCCCGACGGCAGCGTCCGCTCGTCCAGCTTCATCACAAAGTTGCTGCCCCGGTCCGCCTGCGGGATCGCCGCGCAGGCGACGTGGAAACGGCCTTCCGCGTCCGTGGTGACGAGCAGCCCGCGCGCGGTGACGACCCGCACGTTCGGAATCCCCGGCTCCCCCTGGTCCTGGTAGCCGTTCGCGTTCCTGTCGTCGAACACCTTCCCGATGATGTCCGAGCAGTCGAAGGTCGGATCGGGAATCAGGCGCACCGTGGCCGAGGCCACGTTGGAGGCGATGGCGCTGCCGGAGACGAGCGCCCAGGCCTGGTTCACGTACTCGCCCTCGCCGACGCCGGCGCCGATCACCAGCACCAGGCGGTAGTCGTAGGTCTGGTTGCCGCCCAGGGTCTGGCTGCGCCAGGTCAGGTCGCGCCCGGCCACGGCCGGCTCGGCGGGCTGGCGGGCGCCGCCGCGCAGCTCCCGGGTGGCGGAACCGGTGCGGTACTTGAAGCCCGGCGGCATGCGGTCCCACACGTCCACCACCTTGGCCTCGGCCAGGTTGTTGCGCACGCTGACGGTGTAGGGCACCAGATCGCCCTTGGCGACGTTGACCATGGGGGTGGTCTTGGTCACCACCAGATCGCCGGCCTGCATCGGATCCAGCGGGATGTGGTTGTTCACCACGTTGCCCGAGGGCGCCGCGAAGTCCAGGGCGAAGCCGTAGTAGTACTGGGTGGAGCCGGCGCCGGCGGCGATGCCCGCCGAACTGGCCGGGCAGGCGCCCGCCACGGCGGCGGCCAGGGGCGCCGCCAGCCCCGGAGCGCTGGCGCTGTTATGGACCACGGCCGGGTTGGGCAGGGCCGTCACCGACAGGGTGCCCGGACAGGGCGGCACCAGGGTCGACGCGGTGGTCTTGTAGCGGGCCGGGGCGCTGACGATACGCAGGCGGTAGGTGCCCGAGCCGGGACAGCCGGCGCCGCCGAGCAGCAGGAACTCGTAGTAGCCGTTGGCCGCGGTAGTCACCGGGTTCTGCCCGGAAACCAGACAGGCCGGCGGCACCTGGGCGCCGGACGGGTCCAGGATTTCGACGGTGGCGCCGGCGACGGGCGCCCGGGTCTCGGCGTCGTAGATCACGCCGGAGGGGTCCAGGGGCAGGTTCTGCTCGGCCACCTCGTCCCCCGGCTTGAGGGTGATGTTGGTGATCTGCCCCGGAACCGCGGTGGTGACGCCGGCGTCGCCGCCGGACTGGGGCCGGGTGTTGAAGCCGTTGCCCCCCGGGCTGCCGAAGGAGATGGTGAAGGCGCCGTAGGTCACCGCGCCGCCGGCGGAGGCGCCGGTGGTCGGCAGGCCGTTGGCCCACTTCGGATACTTTTCTCCGCAAACCAGGTTGTCGAAGCGATAGAAGCCCTTGTCGTCGGTGCTGACCTGGCAGATCACTTCGCTGCTGCCGTCGCTGCGGGCCGCGGTGAAGCTGACCACCCAGCCCTTGACCCGTTCGTCGGGCAGAGCGTCGCTGGGGCGGGTGCGATTGTGGCTGCTGTCGAAATAGACGTAGCCGCTGACGATGGGCGGCTTGAGCACCCCGGGGGTGGCCTGGCGCGGCACTTCGCCGAACAGGTAGCCGCCGACGTTGCCGGCGTTGGCCGACAGCACGTCGGGGGTGATCGCGATGGCGCCGATGGCGTTGTAGGCGGCCTGGCTGCCGAAGTAGCTGTTGTTGACCGTGCCGCCGGCGACGCCGGCGCTTTCCTTGCCGTCGGTATAGCGCGGCTTGCCGCCGGCGTCGACGATCAGGTTCACGTCGTTCTGGTTCTCCCACAGCTTGTAGGTGCCGGGGGGAACGCCGTCGAAGCGGAAGGCGCCGGCGGCGTCGGTGGTGGCGCAGCGGGCCGGCGGATTGCAGAAGGCGGCGTCGCCGTTGAGGGTGGCGGCGGCGTCGTAGAGGGCGACGCGAACGCCGGGAATGCCGTCCTCGCCCGGGTCCTTGGCGCCGTTGTTGTTGGCGTCGGCATAGACGAAGCCGAGCAGCACCCCGCCCCGCTCGCCGAACAGGTAGCCGGTGGCGGCCACGCCCAGGGGCAGCGAGATGGCGCCGATGCGGTTCTGGCTCGGGTCGGCGCCGAAGCCGGCGTTGTTGACCGTGCCGCCGACGCTGCCGGCGGTTTCCTTGCCGTCCAAGTAGCTGTCGGGCTGGGTCTCGGTCAGCGTGTAGACGCCGGCCGGCAGGCCGCTGAAGCGGTAGCCGCCGTCGGCGCCGCTCACCGTGGTACGCCCGCCCGCGGGCAGGCTGCCGCCGGTGAGCGTGACGGTGACGCCGGCCAGGCCGGTTTCGCCCGCATCCTTCACGCCGTCGTCGTTGTTGTCCAGGTAGACGAAGCCGGCGATGCTGGAGGCGTTTTCGCGGAAGTTGTAGTTGATGCCGTTGCCGCCGGAGGGGAAGACGATGGCCGAGATGGCGTCCGTGGCGGCGGCGCCCACGGCCGAGCCGCCGAGGGTGCCGACCTGGGTGCCGGTCGCTCCGGGGTAGTTGTTGATGCCCGCCGGCTGGGTCTCGTTGAGCGTGTAGCCGGCGGCGTTGGACGGACGGACGGCGGTGAAGCCGTAGGTGCCGTCGCTGCCGGTGGTGGCGGTGCGGGACACGGCGCTGCCCTGGTCGTCGGTGCCGGACAGGGTGAGCAGCACGCCGGCCAGCTCCTCGCCCGTGTCGTAGATCCCGTTGTCGTTGGCGTCGTGGTAGACGCGGCCGGACAGGGCGCCGGTGGTGACCTCGCCGAAGTTGAACTCGGTGAAGGCCGAGGCGGCGGTGAAGGGGATGGCGCCGATGACGTTGGCGGCGGCGACGTTGCAGGCCGCGCACACGGCGCCGTCGATCAGGCCCTTGCTCTGCTTGCCGTCGGCGTAGGCCGCCGGCTGGGTCTCGGTGACGGCGTAGCCCGCCGCCCCGGCGTTGGGCAGGTTGGCGAAGCCGTACCTGCCGTCGGCCCCGGTGGTGACGGTGCAGGCGACGCTGGCGCAGACGTTCTGGCCCGCGGCGGTGAGGCCGGAGAGGGTCAGGGTGACGCCGGCGATGGGGGCTTCGCCCGCATCCTTCACGCCGTTGTTGTTGGCGTCGTAGTAGACGTAGCCGGACAGGCCGCCCAGCTTCTCGCCGAACAGGTAGCCGGTGGCGTCCACGCCGGGGTTGAGCCGGATGGCGGCGATGCTGGTGCCGTTGTTCACCGTGCCCCCCGCCGAACCGGCGGCGGTGCTGCGGTCGGCGTAGTTGACCGGCTGGGTTTCGGTCAGGGTGTAGCCGCTGCCGTTGCTCGCCGGCACGCCGGTAAAGCCGAAGGTGCCGTCGGCGGCGGTGGTGGCGCTCAGGCTCACCGCCGTGCCGGCCTGGCTGGTGCCGGCCAGGGTCAGCTGGACCCCGGCGAGGCCCGCGTCGCCGCCGTCGTAGCTGCCGTTGTCGTTGGCATCGAGATAGACCCGCCCGGACAGGCTGCCGGCCCATTCGCCGAAGTCGTAGCCGGCGCCGGACTGGCCGATGGCGATGACGATGCCGGAGATGCGGTCGTTGACCGCGGCGCTGCCGGTGGCCGCGCCGTTCACCTGGCCGACGCTTTCCTGGCCGTCCTGATAGCTGTTCAGGGGCGCCGCGGCCTGGCTCTGCTCGGTGACGGTGTAGCCGCTGCCGTTGCTCGCCGGCAGCGCGGAGAAGCTGTAGCCGCCATCCGCCGCGGTGCTCACCGTGCACGGGCTGGGGGCGATGGCGGCGCAGACGTTGATGCTGCCGGCGGTGGTGCCGGAGAGGGTCATCTGCACCCCGGGAATGCCAGGCTCGCCCGAATCCCAGCGGCCGTTGCGGTTGAGGTCCACGTAGACCCGGCCGGTGATGGCCTGGCCGAATTCGCCGAAGTTGTAGTTGATGGCGTCCACGCCGGCGCCGAGGGCGATGCCGGTGACGGTGGTGACGCCGCTGCCGACGCCGCCGCTGCCGCCGGCGCTGCCTGCCTGGGCTCCGGTGTGGGTCATGCCGGTGGGCGGGGTTTCGCTCAGCTGGTAGGTGCCGGGCGGCAGGCCGGCGATCTGGTAGTTGCCGCTGGGGTCGGAGACGAAGGCGCAGGAACCGAGCACGGTGCAGATGTCGCGGCCCAGGTAGTCGGTGCCGGACAGGGCGATGGCGATGCCGGGTACGCCGCCGGTTTCGCCGGCGTCCTTGACGGCGTTGGTGTTGGGGTCGACGAAGACGCTGCCGGAGAGCGAAGAGAAAGGCAGTTCGCCGAAGTTGCGCTCGGTCAGGTTGTCGTTGGGCTTGACCGGGCCGACCACGATGTCCTCGGGAGCGCCGCGGCTGTCGCTGCTGGCGATCACCTTGCCGACACCGCTGCCGTTCTGGTCCTTGCCGTCGAAGTGGCCGGCGGGCAGGCTCTGCTCGCTGACGGTGTAGGCGGTGCCGTCGCTCGGCGGCACGGTGAAGGTGTAGCCCGAGCCGGTGGTGGTCTGGGTACAGGCGCCGCCCAGGAAGGTGCACAGGTCGGCGCCCCAGTAGGTGGTGCCGGAAATCTTGACCTGGACGCCGGTGATGTCGGTCTCGCCGGCGCCGCTGCGGTTGCCGTCGTTGTTCAGGTCCTTGTAGACGTGGCCGCTCACCTTGGCCTGCTGGTATTCCTGGAACAGGTAGCCGGTGGCGGCGGTGTTCAGGGGCAGCTTGATGGCGCCGATGGTGTTGGCCGCGGCGGCGGCGGCGCAGTTGACCGCGCCGTCGCAGGTGTCGGCGGGCTTGACGCCGGTGTCGCCGGCGGCGGCGCCGGCCCAGGTGCCGAGGAACTCGAAGCGGTCGTGGTAGCCGGACGGCTGGGTTTCGACCACGGTGTAGCCGGCGGCGCCCGCCGTCGGCAGTTCGTCGAAGAGGAAATCACCGCCGCTGGAAGCGACGACGACGGGCGCGCCGGCGGTTCCGATGTCGTTGCCCCAGGCGTCCTGGCCGTACAGGCCGAAGGTGACGGCGGCGGTGATCTTCTCGCCGGCGTCGAGGGCGTTGTTCTGGTTGTTGTCGGCATACGCCGAGCCGGCGATGCTCGACTTCTGGATGCGGACGTTGACCGCGTTGGAGGTGTTGTTGCCCGGGTTCGGGTCGTAGGACACAGGCACGCCGGCCACCGTCAGCACGGCGATGCTGGCGGTGTTGGGCCGGTCGCTGTCGAAGCCGTGGGTGGATTTGTAGGTACCGCGAACGGCCTTCACCGGGATGGTCAGCGTCACCAGATTCGGCGTATCGCCGTCGCCGCCGGCCACCGGCAGGGAGCCCAGGTCGCAGCTGACGGTGACGCCGGAAGCGGCGGTGCCCGAGGTGGAGCAGGCGTTGGTGCTCAGGCTGCCGCTGCCGATGACGGCGGTGACGGCGCCGTTGACCGCGAGGCCGCTGGGCAGGGCGTCGGTGACGCGCACGCCGGGCGCCACCGAGGGGCCGAGGTTGCCCACCACGACGGTGTAGTTGAACGGTTCGTTGAGGCTGACCGGGGACTTGGAGACCGCCTTGGAGATGACCTTGAGGTCGGTCTTGGGCAGCACGGTGGTGGTTTCGGACACGACGTTGTTGCCCGGCAGGCTGTCGCCGGAGAAGCCGCTGCCGGAACCGCCGGTCTCGTAGGATTCGACCTTGGCGGTGGTCTTGTAGGTGACGCTGCCCGCCGGCTTGTTGGTGATGGGGCCGGTGTCGAAGCGCAGCTGGAAGACCCGGCTGGCACCGGCGGCGAGCACGCTGGACGCCTGGCTGGCGCCTAGGTAGCAGACCACGTCGCCGCCCGAGGGCGCGCAGGTGGCGCCGCCCGGCACGACGTAGCCCGTGCCGGTGCTGAAGGTCATGGTGTAGGGATCGGGCGTGGCGCCCGCCGGCGGCGTCGGGGTGACGGTCAGCTTGAAGCCGGTGGCCTGGGAAGGACCGTTGTTCTGGGCCGTGACCGTGTAGACGATGTGGTCGCCGAAGGGCGTCGGGTCGAAACCGGTGTCGTTGTCGCTGACCGACAGGTCGATGGCCTTGGTGGTCACCTTCACCGTGTTGGCGCCGCTGTCGTTGTCGGTGCGGCTCTGCGCGGTGCTGGTGGTGATGGTGGCGGCGGAGGCGAAATCGGCGCAGGTGCTGCCGCTGCCGTCCGGGGCGCAGTTGCCGTTGAGGGGGTCCGGATAGCCGGTGGGATCGTAGTAGGCCGGGATCGCCGTGAAGGTGAGCTGGCGCGACTCGCCGTTGGTCAGGGAGAAGCCGGAACACTCGATGCCCTCGTCGCCGGCGAAGAGGCCGTCGGCGAAGGTGACGTAGCTGCAGCTGGCGGAGGTGCCGGAGATGCTGGCGCTGCCCGGCACGAACTGCATCCGCGCCGGCGCCATGGCCGCCGGGCGCAGGCGGTGGCGCAGCACCACGCCGGCCGCCGTGCTCGGGCCGTTGTTCTTGATCGAGGTGGTGTAGATCAGGTTCACCCCGACCTTGACCGGGCTGGGGCTGCCGGCGATGGCGGTCACCGCCGCGTCGGCGATCGCGTCGATCTGCACATTCACCGAGCTGGCGTTGTTGCCCGGCACGGTGTCGATGGCGTCCGGAGTGGACACGGTCGCCGTATTGCCGATGGCCGCCCCGTCCTTGAGGGGACGGCTGAGGGTGATGGTGACGGTGCGCTTGTTGGCCGCGCCCGCGTCCAGGTTGAGCAGGGTGCAGGTGACCGTGCTGCCGAAGGCACAGGATTCGCCCGCGCCCGCCCCGGCGAGCACGGCGCTGCCGCCGGTGGTGCCCGCCCCGCCGTTGTACCAGGCGTTGATCGCGTCGCTGACGTTGACCGTGGGCGCCACGTCCGGACCGTTGTTGACGATCTCCAGGGTGTAGCTGAAGGCGTTGTCGCCCACCGCCACCACCGGGCTGGACACGGTCTTGACGATGGCCAGATCGACGCTGCGGTTGGTGCCGGTAACCGTCCGGGTGGCGCAGTTGCCGGTACTCAGGTTGTCCGCCGGGGAATGGGGCGAGCCGGCGGACAGGCCGGTACAGCCGGTGTCGGCCAGGGTGACGATCACCAGATCGGGCAGGGACGCGCCCCGGGCCAGGTTGGCGCCGGCGTAGTCGCAGACGACGGTGCCGGTGGCGCCCACCGCCACGCCGGAGCAGCTCCAGCCGCTGCCCGAGTAGGAAACGAAGGTTTCGCGGGGACTGAGGGCGTCGGTGGCCCGGATGGTGCCGGTGGCCGCCGAAGTCGAGGCGCTGGCATTGGTGACGCGGATGGTGTTGGTGATGTTCTGGCCGGCCTGGATCGGCGTCGGCGCCTTGCTCTTGGTCAGGGTCAGGTGGGCGAAGGGTTCCACCACCGTGTAGTTGACGGTGGCGGCGGTGTTGTTGCCGTTGGTCGGCCCCGTCCGGGCGACGGTGGCGGTATTGCTGCCGCTGCCCGCGACGAGGGGGGCGACGGCGGTGAATGTATGGACGGAGGAGGTGGCGCCGTTGGCCAGGGCGCCGACGGTGCACAGGATGGTCTGGCCGGTGATGGTGCAATTGCTCTGGGCCGCCGTGTTGACGGCGGTGAGGGCGGTGAAGCCGGCGGGCACCACGTCGCCGATCGTCACTCCGGTGGCGTTCTGCGGCCCCTGGTTGGTCACCGACAGGCTGAGGTTGACGGTTTCGCCGGTGGCGAAGGCGGTCTGGCCGGTGGCGGCGGAAACCATGGTCTTGGCGGCGGCCAGGGTGGTGCCGGCGCTCACCGTCACCACCGCCAGGGAAGGACCGTTATTGCCCGGATCGGGATCGCCCACCGACGAATCGCTGCTGGCCACGACGGCGCCGTTGGTGATGGTGCCGGCGGAGGTGACGATGCGGCCGGTGATGGTGATGGCCGGCGCGGACGCGCCGACGGCCAGGGGCGCGCCGGTGTAATCGCAGGTCACGACGAGGGCGGCGCGGCTGCACGACCAGCCGGTGCCGCTGGCGCTCTGATAGGTGAAGTCGCTGCTGGCCGGCAGGTTGTCGGTGACGCGGACGCGGGGCGCCGGGTCCGGACCGTCGGTGTTGCTGACGACGATGGAAAAGCTGACCGTGTCGCCGGCGGTGGCGGTGCCCGGACCGCTCTTGACGATCCCCAGGTTGGCGCCGCTGGTCACCGTGGTGTTCTTGGTCAGATCGTCGTTGCCCGGGTTCGGATCCGCGTTGCCGCTGGCGGCGATCAGCGCGCGGGTGGGCTGGACGCCGGCGGCCGAGCCGATGCCGTTGAACTGGGTGGTCCACTTGGCCTGGGCCGCGAGGCTGGCCCGCGTGCAGCTCAGGAGCTTGGGCGAGGCGGCCAGATTGAAGGCGCAGCCGCTCGGCGGCGTGATCGTGGAAAAGTCGACGTTGGCCGGCAACTCCACCGTCAGGGTCAGGTTGCCGGCCCCGTCGTTGATGTCGTTGTTGGTCACCTCGACGGCGAACTGCGAGGTGCCGCCGCGCACCACCGGGTCGGGGCTCCAGGTATAGGCCGAGACGCTCAGGTCCACGTCCGCCAGCGCCGCTCCCGCCAGCCCCAGAAACAGGGCGCCCCCGCTGAGCAGGCGCCGGAGCGGGCGGCGGACGGGAGGCGCTCCGGAAAAATCGGCGCGCTGGCGGAAGAAGGACGGGACGGAAGAAAAAACGGGCAGGCGCATGGCGAAACCGGGAAATGCAATTTGGGATGACGCGCATGCTAAAGGCTGATCAGCGGCTTAAGCTGTCAAAAGCTGGCATTTCCTCACTTCTGTAATATTTTGTGACTTTCCTCCGAGTGCCGATCCACGCCTTCCCGTCGGCGGCTCGGACCGGCGCCGGGCGAAAGCGCGACTCCGCCGCCGGAGGCCGATCCGCCCGCGCCGCGCGAGCATCGAGGGCGCACGCCGCCTCCCGCGAGGCGGCGCGGCAGGACATCCGGAAAACGAATGCCCCGGAAAGCGCACCGGATCGATCGCTCCGGCGCAGGCAACAGGAGGATCGCCGCTAAATCCGCTCGTTTTTCCGCACCTTGCTTCCGCCGTGCGGATTCCCGGCCGCGACGATGCGCTCGTCGCATCCGCTCCGCGGGCCCCGCGCCCAAGGGCAAGGCGCCGGGCAGGACGAGCGGCCCGGCGCCGGCGATGGCGGCGGATCGTCAATTGTCCGGATTCGGGCGGCAGGATCGGGAAACAGGAAAGATTTTCCGCGAAGGAAATTAAATTCCCCGGGAATATTCCGGAAGACTGGATTCCGCGCGAAATGAAACGGCGCCGACCCGGCAACGGGAAGGCGCCGCAAGCGGCTGGCGGACGATGCGGTTACATGGTGCTGAGGATGTTGAGGAACCAGCCGCGGCTGCGGTACGACAGGTTGGTCAGGTCGTCCGAGTAAGTGGTGAAGTTGTAGCCCGCCCCCACCTTCACGTTCTGCCCGAGGTGGCGATACACCGCCAGCAGCGCGCCGGCCTTCGCGTCCTGCGCTTCCCTGGCGCGCAGGTTGCGCAGTTCGGTCACGACGTCCCACTCGCGGATCCAGTGCCAGTCGGCGCGCAGCACGACGAGGTCGGCGCGGCTCGAATACCACTCGCCGTCCGCCTTGCCGTTCTTCAGTTCGCCGATGCGCAGGCCGTACTTCACCCCCAGGGACAGCCAGGGGCGAGCGTCCCAGATCGTATCGACCGAGAAGACCTGGCTCTTCTGCGCGTAGTCCACCGTGGTGCCCGTGGTGGTCAGCTGCCCCGGTGAAGGCAGGTTGTAGAAGTTGGTGTACTTCACCAGCGTGTTCCAGCGGTCGTTGTCCACCGGCCGGTAGGCCGCGCCGAGCACCAACTCGTGATAGTTGCCGTCGTAGAAGGCGCCCTGGCTGTTGCTGCTGCGCGACATGTTGAACTTGCCGAGCAGGCGCCAGGCCTTGTCGAGCTGCTGGCCGTAGGTGTTGCGGACGAGCCAGGTGTTGCGCTTGACGCCGTTACTGCCGTCGTCGCTGCGCAGTTCGAGCGCGCCCGAGTACTTGAGGCCGGCGTACTTGTAGCCGGTCGAGACGCCGAGCGCCCGGCGCTCCAGATCGCCGGCGAGCGGATCGCTGATGCGGCCGAGTTCGATCTTGCTGCCGAGGTTCCAGCGGTCGTTCGGCGCATGGTCGATGCCGAAGGCCTGCGTCGCGCTCTGCGGGCCGGCGCCGTGCGTCACGCGCGTTTCGCCGAACAGGCGCGTCTCGTCGCTCATGCGGTAGTCGGAGCCGCTGATCCAGCTGCCGTAGCGCCCGCGGTAGGCGACGTCGGGGCTTTCGCTTTCCATGCGGTAGTTGAGGTAGGCGTTGCTGCGGTCCGACAGGCGGTAGTCGGCGCCGAGCAGGCCGCCGACCCCCATGCTGCCGTCCGACGCTTCGGCGTTGAGCTTGACCCGGTCGTTCACACGCCAGCTGCCGCCGAGGCCGGCGCGGTCGTTCTCGTCGCGGTTGCCGCTGCGCGCCGCCGTTCCCTGCAGGAAGGCGTAGGCCGACCAGTCCTCCTTCTCGCCGGGCTGGCCGCCTGCGCGGTCCGGCCGGTATTCGGCGCGCACCACGACATCGGTGCGCGCGCCGTTCTGCGACAGCGTCGGGCTGGCGTTGGCGATGCGCGTGACGCGGTTGTCGTGGCGCATGCCGAGCGCCAGCGCCCATTCCTCGTCGAGCTTGCGGCGCACGGCGACTTCGCCGTTGCTGTAGTCCTGCGTGTCGGCCTGACGGTCGTCGGCCTTGATCTGGACCTCGGTCGCCTCGCCCACCGGCAGCGCCGCGCGCACGCCGACCTGGCGCACGGCCTCGCCGTTGAAGGCGATCTGGCCGGGGCCGGAGAAGCCCTTCTGGCGATCCTGCACGTAGGCGCTGAGCTTGCCCTTGCCGCCCTCGCTCACCTCGGCGAGGTCGACCGCGGCCTCGACGCGCGTCGCCGTGGCGTCCTGCGCGACGCCGCTGTTCTGGCTGTTGAAGCCGAAGCCGCCGTCGATCGAAGTCGTGCTCATGTTGCCGGGGCCGCTCGAGCGGGCCACTTCGGCCTTCAGCGTGGTGCCCGCCGCGACCCGCACGGTGACGTCGATGCCCTTCAGGCTCTGGTCGCTGCCCGACTCGCCCTGGTGGTAGCCGGTCAGGCCGAGGCGCAGGTAGTCGTTCACCCAGTGGCTGGCGCGCAGGCCGGTGGCCAGGCTGCTGACCGCGGTGACGCCCGGCACGTATTCGTAGGTCACCACCAGATGCAGCGGGTGGCCGGACAGCGCGCTGGTATAGACGAGGCTGCTGGCGCTGGCCGTCGACGGCAGCGGCTCGCGCAGCATGATGCGGCCCTGCAGGTAGTTCACCTCGTAGTCCTGCGCCGGGCTCAGCTGCTTGCGCTCGATGACGAGGCCCGAATCGCGGTCGCGCACTTCTACCCAGACGCGCTCGGAACCGCGCGTCACGTCCTGGTGGCGCATGTAGTAGAGCGAGCCGCCGGTGCCGCGGAACTCGTCGCGCGCGCCCAGCGTTCCCGGGTCGGCGGCGAAGGCTTCGACGTTGCTGCGCCGCTCGCCGAAGGAGGTCGCCTCCTCGGAGCGCAGGCGCGCCCGCGCACCGTACAGGCCGCGCGAATACTGCACCAGCTCGGAGCCGGTCCACTGCGTCTGGAAGTTGCCCCACATCACCTGCGAGTCGCCCTTCTCCAGGCGCACGTAGAACTTGCCCTGGGTCGGCGCGTCGTCCACCGTCGTGCTGTCGTCGCCATACACCGGGTAGTAGGCGTCCGGGTCGATGTTGCGCAGCAGGTAGCGCGGGTCCTTCGCCGAGAAGTTGCTGAACAGGTCCTTCAGCGGCTGTTCCCGCGTGTCGGCGGCGGCAGTCAGCAGCCACTCGCCCTTCACCTTGCCCTTCAGGTAGAAGGCGCCGCGTCCGTCGACGTAGCTTTCCTGCTGGTAGTGCTGGGTGTCGTTGCTCACCAGCGCCGCCGGGCCGCGCACCGTGTTGTTGCCCAGCGTCAGATCGCCGACCGCGATGTAGAACCAGTCGTTGTCGGGAATCGACAGATTGCGCCGGAACTGCGAAGCCTTGCCGGCGGCGTCGCGCACCTCGACGGCGACGGTGTGCGGACCGGCCGGCAGGATCTGGCGCAGCACGAAGCGCCCGCCGTCGTCGACCGGCACCGGCAGGCCGAGCGCCGTGACGCTCTCGCCGGCCTTGATGCCCTTGCCGCTGACGCTGATCGTGCCGCCGCGCACCGGGATGTTGCTCACCGCCAGGGCGTTCTCGCCCCAGCCGACGAGCGCCTCGCGCTGCGGCGATTCGAGGTCGTTGAGCGGGCGCGGGCGGGCGGCGACGTTGAGGCGCTTGAGCGCGGTTTCGTCGAAACGTCCCTGTTCGTCATACACGCGCAGCAGGTAGGCGTATTCCTCCTGCCCTTCGGCCGGCACCTCCCAGCGCGCGGGCTGCTCCCAGTTCAGCGGGACGACGGCCAGCGGCACGCCGTCCGGGCGCTGGCCCTGCGTGAAGATGCGCACCTCGGCGCGGCGCAGCCAGGTCTGGTAGTTGGCCCAGGCGCGGAACTGCGCGGGCTGGCCGCGCAGCACGAGGTCCTTGTCCGACCACACGTTGAGCGCCGGCTTGGCGGCCAGGTCGTCGTACTTGACCTGGATGTCGGCGCGTTCGAGCGCGACGTCGGTGCAGCGCTGGCGGTCGGCCTCGTTCACCGCGCCGCCGGACAGGTCCTCGCCGTCGACGGTGATGCGGAACGGCAGGTCCGGCGCCTCCGCCAGCGGGGCGCAGGCGGCGCGCGCCGGCAACGCGGGCGGCGCGGCAGGGACGGCCGCGTCATGCCAGGCGGTGATCTCGACGCGGCGGTTGCGCGCCATGCCTTCCGGCGTGGCGTTGCTCGCCACCGGGGCGGATTCGCCGCGGCCGCTCATGGCCACCGCGTCGGCCGGCAGTTCCAGCCGGCGGCGCAGGAAATCGGCGACGGCCAGGGCGCGCGCCTCGGAGAGGCCGGGGTTGTCGCGGAACAGCCTGCGGGCGTTGGCCGACAGGCGCTGGTCGTCGGTATGGCCGACGACCGAGAGGCGCAGGCCGGGCTTGCCGGCGTAGCGCGCGGCGAGTTCGCCGAGCGCCCGCTGCGCGGCCGGCGTCAGGTCGGCCTTGCCCGATTCGAAGAGCGCGCCGACGCCGCTTTCGCTCAAGGTTTCGCGCAGTTCCGGCGCGCGCTGCGGCAGGCTGGCGTTGGCCTCGCGCATGGCCTGCGCGTCGCCGCGGCTGACGCCGGAGGGCAGCGGGTAGGCGAAATCGGCGGGCTGCCATTCGCCGGGCGCGGGAACCGGACGCACTTCGACGCGGCCGTTGTCGATCCGCTTGCCGCGCCTTTCCTCGTCCGCCGCATCGTCCGCCCAGAGCGGCGCGGCGCCGCCGAGGACGGCGCAGGCGGCCAGCGTGGCGGCCATGGAGCGTTTCACGAGCGGAGCGCGCAAGGCGTTGGCGCAAGCGTTGGCGCGGGCGCCGGACAGCCGGCGCGGGGGGGTGTGCGGGCGCTTCATTTGCGGTCTCCCTTCGTGTTGCCGCCAAGGGATTCCGTTTCGATCACCAGCGGGGGTGTCTCCCGTCCCTCCTCTTTTTCCTTCTCGCTCAGTTCGGCGTAGCCGGCCTTGATGCGCCGGGCCAGCTCGGCCAGACGCGCGGCGGCGAGTTCGTTTGCTTCGCCGCCCGCGCGGTAGGCGATGCGCAGCACGCTGGGCCGCTCGCGCAGCTGTTGCAGCAGCTCCGCCGCGCGCTCCGTCCAGGGCGCCGCGAGGGCGGTCTCGCCGGCGGCGAAGGCGCGCCCGTCGACTTCGAGGCGCAGCACCTTGTGCACCGTCGCGCCGAAGTTGAGCTTGACCATCTTGCCGCGCGTCACCCGCACGTCGCGCGGGTTCTCGGTCGTCACCCGGTAGCCCGACGGCAGCGTCCGCTCGTCCAGCTTCATCACAAAGTTGCTGCCCCGGTCCGCCTGCGGGATCGCCGCGCAGGCGACGTGGAAACGGCCTTCCGCGTCCGTGGTGACGAGCAGCCCGCGCGCGGTGACGACCCGCACGTTCGGAATCCCCGGCTCCCCCTGGTCCTGGTAGCCGTTCGCGTTCCTGTCGTCGAACACCTTCCCGATGATGTCCGAGCAGTCGAAGGTCGGATCGGGAACGACGCGCACGGTGGCGCTGCCGATGTTGGAAACGCGCGCCTGCACCAGGCTGTTGAGCGCCCAGGCCTGATTCACGTACTCGCCTTCGCCGACGCCGGCGCCGACGACGAGGATCAGCTTGTAGGTCTTCTTCTCGCCCGGCGCGAAGGTCTGGTTGCGCCAGTCGAGCAGACGGCCGGAGACCACCGGTTCGAGCGGGAAGCCGTTGTACGTGGCCGAGCCGCTGCGGTAGCGGAAACCGGGAGGAATCTGGTCCTGCACGTCGATGTTGGCGAGCGTCGCCGCCAGCGTGTTGGTCGCGGTGATCGTGTAGGGCACCAGATCCGATTTGGTGACGTTGACCATCGGCGAGGTCTTGCTCACCACGATGGCGCCGCCGAGGATGGGATCGAGCGGCAGGTGGTTCTGCACCACGTTGGCCGACGTCGCCACGTCCAGGTTGAAGCTGAAGTAGTACTGCGTGCTGTTCGGCGCAAGGCCGCCGACGCACGCGGCCGGGTTGTGCAGCGGCACGCCGGCGGCGGGAGCGCCGACGCTGGCCTGGATCACCGCCGGATCGGGCACGCCGCCCACGACCAGCGTACCGACGCAGGCCGGGATGAGCGACGACGGCGCCGGCAAATAGCCCGGGGCGCTCACGGTCAGGGTGTAAACCCCGGCCGGCGCGCCCGGCCGCAGCAGGAACTCGTAGTAGCCGCTGGCACCCGTCACCTGGGTCGCGTTGCCGCTCACCAGATGCGTCGCCGGGATGAAACCGCCGGGGCCGGAGATCGACACGGTGGCGCCGGCCACCGGCTGGCGGGTCACGGCGTCATACACCACGCCGCTCGGGTCGAGCGGCAGGCTCTGCTCGACGATGTTGTCGCCGGCGAGCAGGGTCAGGCCGCTCAGAACGCCCCCGTCCGGCGTGGCGCCGGCCGGGTTGCCGGCGTTGGTGCCGGCGTTGGGCTGCGTGCTGTCGCGCACGCCGGGAGGGGCGGCGATGCCCTGCTCGTTGGTCACGCTGCGGCCGTACAGGGTGCCGGTCAGCGGGTCGCGGAAACGCACGTCGTAGCCGCCGCCAGGCGCCAGGCCGGCAACGACGTACCTGCCGTCGGGGCCGGTAGTGGTGGTCGCCACCACCACGCCGCCGAGCACCACTTCGACCAGCCAGCCGGACACCGCCGGTTCGCCGGGCGTAAGCAGACGGTCATGGTTGGCGTCGCGCCAGACGGTGCCGCTCAGTCGGGCCGTGGTGGCCACCGGCACCGGGTCTTTCGCTTCGTTGTTGCCGTCGAAACCCGGCGGCTCGCCGCCGCCCGCGATCACCGCCGTATTGGTGAGGATCTGGCCGGCCAGGCCGTTGGCCACCACCACGTGCAGGGTGATCGGGTTGCCGGTGCCGTTCGCCGGAATGGACAGCGCGCTGGTGCAGGTGACCGCGCTGGCGCCGACGCTGCCGACGCAACTCCAGCCGGCGCCCGTGGCCGCGGCGCCGACGGTCATGCCGGCCGGCAGGGTGTCGGTGACGGTGATGGTGCCGGACGTCGCCACCGTGCCGATGTTGCGCGGCGTGATGGTGAAGTAGCCGGTGCCGGAACCCTCGCCGAAGCTGGCGGGAGCGTGCGTCTTGGCGATGGCGAGGTCGGGAGCGGCCCCCGGCACCTCGGCGAAGTTGTTGTTGGCCGACACCGTGTTGGCGCCGGTCAGGTTGATGCCCGCGATGGCGCTCGGCACGGTACCCGTCGGGGTGGGCGTGCCGCCGGTACTGCCGGCGGTGGTGGTGCCGTTGCTGGTTCCCGGCGGCTGCACCGGCTGGGTCACGGTGTAAGTGCCTTCCGGCAGGCCGGTGAAGCGGTAGCTGCCGTCCGGCGCCGTCGTGGCGCTACGGGAGACGGGGTTGCCGTTCACGTCGGTGCCGGTCAGGTTCACCGTCTGGCCGCCGATGCCGTGGTCGTTGCCGTCGATCAGGCCGTTGTTGTTGAAGTCGAGGAAGATCGAGCCGGACAGGGTGCGGCCGTTGCCGATCTCGGCGAAGTTGTTGCCGCCGGCCGTCGTGTTGGGCGGCAGGACGATGTTGCTGATCCGGCTCGGCAGCACGGCCGGCGCGGTGGCGGTGCCCGCCGTGCCGCCGTTGGGCACGGCGCCGGCGCTGGTGATGCCGTTCGAGGTATCGGCCGGCTGCGTCGGCTCGCGCACCGAGTAGGTGCCGGGCAGGAGGTTGTCGAAGCGGTAGCTGCCGTCGGCGGCGGTCGCGGTGGTCGCGACGACGGTGCCGCCGGCGTCGAGCAGTTCCACGGGGACGCCGGCGATGCCGCTGTCGGTGCCGTTGAGCAGGCCGTCGTTGTTCCGGTCGAGGAAGACCTGGCCGGCGATGCTGGAGGGAACGACTTCGGCGAAGTTGTTGCCCACCGAGCCGCTGATCTCGCCGGCGCCGCCGTTGCCGTCGAGGACGATACCGGCGATCTGGCTGGTGCTGGGTGTCAGGTTGGTGGGACTGCCGGCGGCGCCGGTGCTGCCGCCGACGCCGACGATGCTGCCGGCGCTGGTGATGCCGTTGGTGGTGCCGGCCGGCTGCGCGGGCTGGCACACCGAATAGGTGCCCGCCGCCAGGTTGGCGAACAGATAGTTGCCCGCCGCGTCGGTGGCGACCGTGGCCAGCAGGGGTCCGGCGCAGGAGCCGCCGTTGCGCAGCTCGATGGCGGCGCCGGCGATCGGGGTGTCGGTGCCGGACTGGAAGGTGCCGTTGGGCACCACGTTGTTGTCCCTGAACACCTTGCCGGAAATGTAGCCCAGCGCGCTGACCTGGACGCCCGCATTGGCCGGCTGCTGGTTGTTGCCCACGGAGGTCTTCAGATCGCCGGCCGGGATGTTGTTGTTGTAGGTGCCCGCCACCGCGCCGGCCGTCACGTCCAGCGCGATGGTGCAGCCGCCGGGCGGAATCGTGGCGCCGTTGGCGTAGGTCACCGTGGCCGCGTTGGCCGCAGCCGTCACGGCGCCCGGGCAACGCCCGGCGCTGGCGACGTCGAGATTGGGCGGATTGGCCACGTGCATGGCGTCCGGCGAGGTGGGCAGGGTGTCCACCAGGGCGGCCGTGAGGGTGATCGGCGCGGCGTTGTCGTTGCCCAGGAAGATGGTCAGGCGCGACGTGCCGTTCGCCGGAACCACCGCCGGCGAGAACTGCTTGCTCACCGTGGGCGGTTTGGAAACCAGCAGTTCCGCCTGGGTCTTTTCCTCGTTGACCACGCCTTCGGCGGTGGTCACCGCACCGCCCGGAATCGCGTTGAGATAGTTGCCCGGAACGTTGGAGAGCACGTCCACCGTCACCGTACAGCTGCTGTTGGCGTTGATGGTGGCGCCGGCCAGGCGCACCGAGGTGCCGGCGGGCGCAGCGACCACCGTGCCGCCGGCACAGGTCGTGGCGGCGCCCGTGGCCGGGGCGGCGAGCACCAGGCCGTCGGGCAGGTTGTCGGTGAACGAGACGCCGGTCAGGGCGACGCCGTTGGGGTTGCGCAGGGAAATGACGAGCGGCGCGGTGGCGCCCGGCGCCCGGCTGGCGGTGCCGGTGGTGAAGCCGGCCGGGTTGCCCGGATCGCGCGTATTGCCGCCGATGGCCTTATGCACTTCCAGCGGCGCCTTGGCCCGCAGGGTGTCGCTGGTCGGCTGCGAGTTGGTGGCCGGGGCCCCGCCGGAAGTGGCGGTCACCGCGCTGGCCGGAATGGTGTTGACGTAGTCGCCCTGGGCCGCCACGAGCACGTCGATCTCGGCCACACAGCTCGCGCCCGCGCCGAGGGTGGCGCCGCTGACGACGACCTGGCCGGCCGCCGGGCTGCCGACGGTGCCGCCGACGCAGGTGGTCGCGGGATTGGCCCCGCTGGGCACGGTGACGCCGGCGGGCAGGTTGTCGGTCACGCCGAGGTCCGCCAGCGGCAGGCTGGTGGGGTTGTGGAAGGTGATCTTCAGCCGGGCGCGCTCGCCGGGCTTGACCACGTTGGGCGTGAACTGCTTGGTGATCCCCACGTTGGCCTGGGTGGACAGGCTGGTCATGGCCGCCCCGGGGTTGCTCAAACCCTGGTCGGTGCGGATGGCGCCCGCCGGAATGATGTTGCTCACCCCGCCGACGGTGACCGACGTGACATTGACCGTCACCGTGCAGCTGCCGCTGGCCGGCAGATTGACCCCGCTCAGGCCGACCGAGGTGCCGTTGGGCAGGGCCGTCACCGCGCCCCCGGGGCAGGTGGTGACGGCATTCGGCGTGGCGGCGACGCGCCAGCCATTGAGCGCGCCGGCGGCGCTGCCGTCGGCCGTGAAGTAGTCGGTCAGCTGCAGATTGGTGACGGGCTGGGAGCCGCCCGTCACCGTGATGGTCAGCAGACTGCTCTGGCCCGGAAAGGTCAGCGCCGCCGGATTGGTCGCCTTCGTCACGCTGAGCGGCGCCGCACCGACCAGATTCAGGACGCCGCTGGTCGGCGTCTGGCTGCGGATGCCGCCGTCCGCCGTGAGATTGCCGGCGGGAATCGTGTTCGTCCACGCCGCGGCGCCGGTGGCGACCACGTCGAAGAGGAAGTCGCAGGTGCCGTTGCCGGCAAGGCTGGCGCCGCTCATGCTCGCGCTGCCGGTGCCGGGAACGGCGGTGAAGGTGGGCGAGCCGGCACAGGTCGAGTAGGCGTTGGCCGGATTGGCGACGACCATGCCGGTCGGCAGCGGATCCTGAAGCGCGACCCCGGTCAGGGCCACGGCCCCCGTGTTGTTCAGCCGCACCCGCACGGTCGACCGTCCGCCGGAGGCGACCGCCGCCGGATTGAAGGTCTTGTTGACGATCTGCAGGGACGGGTCGTACACCACCCGGGCCGGATTGGAAGCGACCGGGCCGAAAGCCGCGGGAGTGCCGTTGGCATAGGTCTGGGTGCCGGCCACCGTCGCGGTGTTGTCGAAGGTTCCCGCCGGCCCCACCACGTCCACCTGCACCAGGCAGCTGCCCGCGGCGCCGATGCCGTTGTTGGCCCGCGCGGGAACGGTGCCGCCGTTCATCCCCAGGGAAGTGCCGCCGGGCGCGGCGTCGATGACGGGGGTGCCGCAGGTGCTGCTCGCATTGGCCGGGTTGGCGATGCGCAATTGCGCCGCACCGGAGGTCGGCAGGGTGTCGGAAATAGTGACGTTGGTCAGGGTATTCGCCGACAGGTTGGTGATTTCGATGCTGAGGCGGACGATCGTCCCCTCCGGCTTCGTCAGGATCGGCTGTCCGCTCGGAACCGGCGTCCCCAGGGTATGGAAGACCTTGCGGGCGCTCACGACCGTGGTGGTGACGCTCGGATTGGCGGGCGGGGTGGCGGTGCCGCCGTTGCAGGTCGCGCCGGCGTTGTAGCAGACGTCCCCGACGTTGATCGTGTTGGTGAGCGAACTGCCGTTTGCCGCGCCGGTCGACGCCATGGCCCAGAAGGTCACGTCGCAATAGCCGGCGGTGTTGACGTCGGCGCGGGCGGGCAGCGTGGGGACGGTGAACACGGGCGTCGTGGCGCCCGTGGCGCCGGCGACGCCGAGGGCGCCGCAGCCGGCGGGCGCCACGGAGGGGGCGTAAGCGCCGCCGGTGAGGAAGGTCAGGTTGGCGGGCAGATGGTCGGTGACCACCACGTTGTTGATGGCGGCGGTGCCGAAGTTCTCCACCCGTACCGTGAATTTCACCGTACCGCCCGGGACCACGCTGCTCGGCGTCGCGCTCTTGGTCACGCGCAGG
>ERZ778021.560-NODE-560-length-63656-cov-8.054606_pt1 | contig 63656 bp, 50 predicted proteins | sample MGYA00375751_ERZ778021 | MGnify/ENA primary metagenome ERZ778021 (study PRJEB29350, sample SAMN05389814) | bioreactor metagenome | isolation source: Thiocyanate stock bioreactor | place: South Africa: University of Cape Town | collected 2013-08-29 ... | reverse complement strand
AAAGTTCGACCTTTGTGCATAAAACGAGGGTGTGCCTATTTTGACACACCCTCTTAGCCAACAGAAATCCAGCTCCCCATAACCCATTATTTGGGCAGTGTAAACCAAATTCAGTGCGAGTCACTTCGTGAATAAAGTGTTAGGACTTTTTGCGCAAAATGTTTGGACTTTTTCCTCAAAATGTTAGGACTTTTTGCTCAAAATGTATATACTTTTTGAGACATTTCTCATTACTTTTCAAGTAAAAAGTAATAGGATTTTTCCCCATTCATTGCCCTAAGAAACTTCAATACCCTACAACCTGATTATCAATCACATACAAACCATTTCTCAATCATATAGAGTTTGCTTATCAAACATATATATCTTGTTTTTCATTCATATATAGCTTGTTTTCCATTCATATATGATTGGGAAAGGAAGTATTATAAATTAGAAAGAGCAACCTTGATATCGCTTTTTATATCTTCAATATGCTCGATACCAACCGATATTCTCAATAATCCGGGTACAGCGCCGGCAGCAATCTTATCCTCTTCCGATAGCTGCTCGTGTGTTGTAGCTGCGGGGTGGATAATAAGAGATTTGGCATCTCCTACGTTTGCCAGGTGACTGATCAGCGAGAGTCCGTTTATCAGCTTGTCGGCTTTCTCTGCTCCTCCTTTTAGCTTGAAGGACAACACTCCGCCAAAACCATGTTTAAAATACTTCTTTGCCAATTCGTGGTATGGACTACTTACCAATCCGGGATAGTTCACATACTCTACTTCCGGGAGGGTTTCAAGCCACTTTGCCAGTTCCAATGCATTGGAAACATGACGCTCCACTCGCAGCGACAACGTTTCTAGACCCTGAATAAGCAGGAAGGAGTTGAACGGACTGATGGCATTACCCCAGTCTCTGAGCCCTTCTACCCGTGCCCTCAAGGTAAAGGCAATGTTGCCGAACGGACCTTTGTCTCCAAACACATCCCAGAATACCAATCCATGGTAACTGTCGGACGGCTCTGTAAAGGCTCTGAATTTTCCGTTACCCCAGTTAAAACGGCCACTGTCTACAATCACACCACCCAAAGAGGTACCATGACCGCCAATCCATTTCGTAGCACTTTCAACCACCACGGATGCTCCGTGGTCAAGCGGTCTGAATAAGAAGCCCCCTGCCCCAAAGGTATTATCTACCACCAATGGAATCTGGTGTGCATCTGCTACTCGCGCAATCGCTTCAAAATCGGGAATATTTAAATCCGGATTACCAATCGTTTCCAGATAAAGAGCTTTGGTATGATCGTCGATAAGGGCTTCGAAAGCTTCGGGAGAATCGTTGGGTGTAAAACGGACCTCCACACCCAGACGTTTGAACTGATTCTTAAACTGGTTATATGTTCCACCGTAGAGATGGGATGTGGAAATAAAATTATCGCCAGCCTCCAGGATGTTATTCAATGCGATAAACTGAGCCGATTGCCCCGAAGAGGTTGCTAGAGCAGAAGCTCCGCCTTCGAGAGCCGCAATACGCTTTTCGAATACATCGGTGGTTGGATTCATCAGACGGGTATAGATATTCCCGAACTTTTTAAGTCCGAATAAATCGGCGCCATCCTTGGCATCCTCAAACACATAGGATGAAGTCTGATATATCGGCACTGCTCTGGAGTGAGTGGTTTGATCTACTACTTGTCCGGCATGCACTTGCAACGTTTCGAATCTAGCATTATTAAGTCCCATAATCTATCTGTTTTTTTATGAATTGTTTTCAGCAAAGATAGACCAAGCAGACTTAGCCCATATCACTCGTTATAGGCATTTCGAATACCATAAACATGGTATATAAAAGCGATGAATGGCTTTAAACAAATAAAAAAGGGCATCCAAACCTGTTGGACGCCCTTTAATTCACTATAAAAGCAGAGTTCTTATTTCTTCAATTCTTTGATACGGATGTTTCTGAACTTTACAGGAGAACCATGACCAAGGAATCCGATGTGACCCTTTTCGTTGAACAAGCCCGGATGTTGTTTTCCATCAGGTGTACCATTCTTGGTAGCCTCTTTAATATCACCATCCAAAATTACAGTTCCATTCAAAGTAACCGTAATACGGTTTCCTTTGGCTACAACCTCCTGGTAGTTCCACTCGCCCATTGGTTTATGGAATCCTCTTTTTGCAGGAATAATTCCATATACAGATCCATGGTACTGATAAACCTTGAGGTCTTTGTAGATAGGAGCTTCATTGTCCAGAATCTGCAATTCCATACCTACATAAGCTGCATCACCTTCCAACGGAGTACGAATACCTAATCCGTTGTTAGCACCCGGTGTAAGCTGGAATTCGAAACGATACACAAAGTCTTTGTATTCATCTTTTGTATACAGATTACCACCGTGCGCTCTACTTGGTTTCATCGAGATACAACCGTCTTCCAACACATAGTCTACCGTATTACCAGTCCAGTTGTGCATATTCGTTCCGTCAAACAACACCTTGAAACCCTCTTTCTTTTCTTGTTCCGAAAGTTGGAATGGTTCTGCGCGTTTTAGTTCCTTCACTAAAATATTGCGATAGCTTACTTTGCTTCCGTGTGCCTGTAATTCGATCTGCTCTATCGGGAAGATAGGTTGCGAACGATCCCAGTAATTCTCCAGAATTACATTGTTCACGACAAGCTCGCCATTCAGGTAAACCGTTACACGGTCGCCCACCATTTTGATATAAAAGCTGTTCCACTCACCCAACTTATTGTCGGCCACCTTCAACGGTTGACTAGGATTTTTCTGGTTGTTATACAAGCCACCCGATCCAACCTGAGCACCTACCTTTACACGGGCTGTATCCCAAATCTGAACCTGGGGAGTACCGCGCAGATAAACTCCGGCATCAGCCTCAGGACCTGCGGGGTCAAGCATCCAGTCAACGTACATTTCAAAATCACCGTATTGCTTATCAGTGCAAAGGTTATCACCTTTACCGTTAAATACCAATACTCCATCCTGAACAGACCAGGTAGAACGAGCCTTCTCGTCGGCTTTAGCCTGTTCGGCGGCCAACTCTTCCGGTTTCATCTTAGCACGCAAGATTGGGTTTTTAACCAAGCCCTTCCATCCGCTCAGGTCTTTTCCGTTAAACAACGATACAAAACCTTTTTCGTCTGCCATTTCATCCAGATGCTTTTGGATAGCCTGTTTCTGATAACCTGCATCCGGATTGTCGAGAACCTCTTTCACTTTGTTTAAAAGCGTCTTCACATTCTCGCCGGTATAGGTTTTATTCCCCAGAGCAATATTCATAACAGCGTTAGCTGCAGCTTGCTGTAACGGTTTTTCATTTAAGAATTCGCCGGCATACAACATCCCCAGGTAAGTACCTGTGCGTTCAATTTGCTTTAAGATGGCAACCTTCTGAGCATCGGTCTTGGCAATCTCCATTGCTTTTCTTAAACGGATCAAACGGTTTTCGCCGGTATATTGAGCATTCGAAACCAATTTAACATATGCATTCATTGCACGGTCGAAATAGACCGGGGCAGATGAATCTTTGCAGATAGCATAGAGTGCATCGGCAGCTTCAAGACCTTTACAGCTCATCAATGCTTCGAAAGCTGCATCTTTTGCGGCTCCCTGACCTTTAGCAAAGCCTTCCGAGATTACAGAAAGTGCTTTTGCATCGCCTGTTTGTGCCAACACGATATAATAAAGATGTTTTTTGCTTTCGCCTGCCTGCAACATCCGGTTACTGATTGTAGAAACCTGGGCTTCTTTACTCATTCCGCTAACAGCTGTAATTACAGCCTGTTGCAATGGAACAATAGTAGAAGCGTCTGCCGTTTCAAGCATTCCGCACATGTTTACAAGATCTCTTTCCTCCACCACATCTTTCAATGCAGCATAAGCCGCTTTCTTTACAGACTCATTGTCTGATTTAGTCTGCGCCAGAACAGTGTTAAGATTGGCAGAAGACTTACGCTGAGCCAACAATTCTATTCCAGCTATTTTGCCGGCTTCCTTAGATTTATCAATTGCCTTTACCACAGGTGTTGAGATATCACCCTTGAAAGAGGCCAGAGCACGTTGAGCTAATTTCACAACCTGCTCGTCTGATGAAGTAAGTAGTGCCGAAATATCACCGATTGTATTGGGATCTCCCAACTTAACCAATGCCCATACTGCAGCTTCTTTCACTCCAAAATCGTTATTCTTTACCTGTTTGCGTATCAGTTCGGTGGCTGGCTGATCAAATTTGATCATCACTTTGCGGATAGCTTCACGCTGAACCGGACATTCACTCTGACTGGCAATCCAGTTAAGGATGTCTGTTTTTGGTTCGGGTTTGGCTTTATCCATTGTTTTGAACAGGGTAACGTATACTTCGTCGTTAACAATAGAAGAGGTATAATCTAATGCCGCATTGCGGTATTCCTTAGAAGCATCCTTCAATGCTGCTAGAACCAGCTTCAAACCTTTCTCTTTCTGAATAGAGAGCAGTATTTCGAGGGCAGAATTACGTGTCTGCGTTTTGCCAAGTTTAGTTGCTTTGCTAAGCAGGTCGTTCGCTGCAGCTTCGGCAGCCTGCGTATTTCCATCGGCAGCCAACTTTTTAATCAGAGCGATGTAGGCTTCGTTTGCTCCGGTATTTTCCATTGTGAAAGCTGACTTTTCTGCCAATGCTCCCAGGGCGTTTAACGAAGTGGCTGATCCGATCTGACTCAGCGCATACAGCGTAACTTTCTGCAAATTCTGATCCTGAGTTGCCAACAGATCCAACAAGGCCTGCTCCACTCCCGTTGCATCAGCTTCGGCAATTGCCTGAATGATGTCTTTCTGGATGGATACATTGTTTTTGGCCGACTGCAATGCTGCTGTTAGCGCATTATCAGCTTTTGCTGAATTAAAGGATACCAAAGCACGGGCAGCTGGTCCGGCCAGATTCTCCTGAGTCAGGTATTTGGCAAGTACAGATACGCTTTCATCCTTTCCAACCAACTGAAGCTGGCGAATGATAAAGGCTTTGATTTCGCGGTTTGAAACCTGTTCGAGCACCTTTCCGTAAGCAGTAGCAGTAGTTAAACGTGCGCTTTCGTTACCCGTTGCCATCACATAATGAGTAAGTCCGCTCAGTGCGTATTCCACCTGAGAGTTACTTCCTTTACCCGGTTCGTTAATCATTTTAACCAACATGGCTACACCATCTTCTCCTGTTGTAGAAAGAGACTGAAGTAACTTATTGTATTCTGCCTGTTTTTGTGCCGGCATTTGCGCCAAAACATCGGCAACAATGGTACTGGCTGTTCTGCCCTGTGGCTCTTGTGCCCAAAGAGATGCCGATAATAATAATGCGCCTATTGGCAAATATATTTTTTTCATCTATATTTCAATTTATAAGATTAGATATTCCAAGGTGCACGCGCCGGCTGATCCAACAGACGGTTTGCTGCTTCGTCATTGACAAATTCAAGTTTAACAGGATCAAAATGCAAGGTACGGTTCAAACGCAACGCTACCGCTCCCATATTAACAATGGTAGCAGAACGGAATCCGTTTTCTTCGTTCAATGCAAATTTCTGACGGGTCTTAACACTGGTAAGGAACTCAGAGATTTGAGGTTCGGGTTCCGGATAATCTGCTAATTTCTTTTCCCAGTTTGGAATATCACAAACAAAATTCTTATAAACATTACCATTCGGACCTGCAATGTAAGGTGTATCCGGATTACCATAATCGCCACCCCAAAGAACAATCTGGCAACCGTCTTCGTAAGTGTAGGTAATGGAACGCCAGGTTCCTACTGCATCCGGATGCTGTTGTGGAGCATCCACCTCAACTTTAACAGGGCTTGTATGATCTTTTCCTAATATATACTGTACGGGGTCGATATAATGCTGTCCCATATCACCTAAACCACCACCATCATAATCCCAGTATCCACGGAATGTCTGGTGTACCCTGTGGGCATTGTAAGGTTTATAAGGAGCCGGGCCTAACCACATGTCGTAATCCAGTTCGGCAGGAACAGGTTGCGGTTCAAGATATTCTTTCCCTACCCAGTAGAACTTCCAGTCAAATCCGGTATGTTTGCTGATTGTAACCTTTAACGGCCATCCCAGCATACCGCTCTGAACCAGTTTCTTCAAGGGTTTAACGGGCGTACCCAATCCGTAGAAAGGATCTTTAAAACGGAACCAGGTATTAAGACGGAACATGCTTCCATATTGTTTTACAGCTTCCATCACACGCTTACCTTCGCCGATTGTACGGGTCATCGGTTTTTCACACCAGATATCCTTACCTGCTTTGGCTGCTTCTACCGACATAATTCCGTGCCAGTGAGGAGGAGTTGCAATGTGCACGATGTCTACATTCTTATCCAAAATTAAATCGCGGAAATCTGTATAGGCTGCAATTTTGTCTTTAACCAGGTTTTTGCCCAGTTCAAGGTGTTTCTTATCAACGTCGCAGACTGCAACTAAACGGGTACCTTCGTAGTTGAGGTGGCCGCGCCCCATTCCTCCGGTACCTATAATACCTTTGGTAAGTTGATCACTTGGGGCAATAAACCCATTTCCCAGCACATGCCGCGGGACTACTGTAAATGCCGCAACACCGCCGAGAGTCTTTAAGAAATCTCTTCTGTTTGTTTTCATAGTATGAAATATGTTAAACTTATAGTTTTAAGAATCGCAAAAATAATTATTATATTGAACATATCAACTCTAATTAGCTGTCAAATTATCTTCAATTTCCGTTTAAATGTCTGCAATATTCGCCATTCTTTTATAATTTGTTATCTTTAGAATGGTTTCTTCATAATTACATCACATAAAGTAAAACGAAAACTCAAAAATAAGACATATTATTAATAATACCAATAAATCAAATTCAGTTTTAATAAAAAAACAGAAGCTGCCCTTCGTAAGACAGCTTCTGATTCTATTAAATCTAAATACGCATTACTCTAAAGTTGGATTAAACGTACCGCCCCAGTTACTATTCTGCTCAATGTTACTGTTCAAATCAATGACTGATTGTTTGATTGGGAAGAAATAATATTTTTCGGGTACCGAAGAGATCTTCACTCCGGTAAAAGGAATCTGATGAACGGTGTATTTAAAATCGGCCTCCTTGAGTTCATTTTTGGCTGCTTTCGCTTTTGCTTCGGCGATAGACATTTCTGATCCATCCGGATTTATGGCAATGGCTTCTACTCCAAATTTGGTTTTACCATCCAGACGGTCCAGCATCCTCAGTCTTCTCAAATCCCAAAAATACTTACCTTCAAAGCAGAATTCAATGTTTCTTTCGGCAAGGATAGCCTCTCTGATACCTTCGCGGGTGGTGGTAGTAATACCATAATTACCATCGGCCCCGGCTTCAATACCTGCACGATTTCTTATTTCCTTCAGGATAGTTAACGCTACATCCGATTTTCCGGTTTCATTGGCTGTTTCGGCATAATTAAGCATCACCTCTGCAAAGCGCATTACGATATAGTCGATGTCGTATTGCTGCACTTCCGACTGTAACAAAGACAAATCACTCGCCTTACGAATAAAGAAACCACTATATGAGTCCAGGTTAGTTGAATTGGTTCCTGCCTTCGGGTTTACACCAAAATCGTCCAGTACATCCGCAACACCCAATGCTGTATACTGTCTGTTTCCCTTTTTATTTGAAACTTCGTATACCGAGCCATTCCAAACCACCGATTTATCAAAGCGGGGATCTCTGTTCAACCAGTATGATTGCAGGAAGTTCGCATCTGTCTTATAATACTTGCTTGTTGGGTCATTGTAAAGCTTACCATCCTTCATAGGAAACTCTTTAACGAAATCCCATGTTGGAGATGCCCACGCATTACCACGGCTTTCGGATCCGGGACGTACACCGTAATCCCAGTTGGCTGTTTTATTCGGATAGGTGTTAATAACAGAGAAAACAACCTCCGGACCACGTTCATTCAAAAATATATTGGCATAATCGGGTGTAAGTGCATAACCCAACCCTTTTAGTTTATTGTAGGCAGCTTCATTGGCGGCATAAGCCTCTTTCCAATAAGCATTATCCCACTTGTTGGATGGATTAAACTGAGGAGATGCTTTATAAAGCAATACTTTTGCTTTAAAGGCTGTGGCAAAACAACCGTCAATCTTTCCGAAGTTAGCAGACGAAGTGGAGATTCTTTCAGGCAGAAGGCTAATAGCATCATCCAGGTCCTTTATGATCAGGTCGAAACACTCTTTCGTGGAGTTTCTTTTCACGTACAGGTCGTCTTTATCTTTGTCCTGCGGAACGGTAATATAAGGAACACCTCCGTGATACACAACCATATCGAAATAAACGTATGCCCTTAAGAACTTAGACTGGGCAATTATCTCATTTTTGAAGTTATCCGGCAAATTACCTGCACTTACATTTTGAATAGCCTCGTTAATCAAGCGGATATTCGTGTAGTTCCACAATTTATACTCGCCGTTGGTCATGTTAATACGGTCCGGATAAAATACTATACCCGATAATTGTTGTGTTGACTGATCAAGCGAAGGAGACCAATTACTAAACACGTTCGCATACAGGTTGGCCATATAGGCATTTACCAGCGATTGGTCATTCCATACTAATTCTGCATTGTAGTCATAGATATCCTCAATATCCAATGTATTACAGCTTGTTGTTGCAAACATAGCCAATACAGAAACGATTATATATTTTATAGTTTTCATCATACCATCAATTATTAGAATTTAATATCTACGCCAAAAGTAAATGATTTCATTAACGGATAAGAATCGTAGCAATCCTGCTCGGGATCATGAAACTCTGTCATCGCAGAAATAACAAACAGATTGGTACCGTTTACGAAAAGCTGAGCAGATTCGAGGTTAAGGAACGAAATCCAGCTCTTAGGCAAATTATAACCAACATTCAGGTTTTTCAATCGCAGGTAAGCACCGTTTCTGATCCAGAAAGACTGAGCACCTGTTCCGGATTCGTACCAGCTTTTACCAATTACCCTCGGATATTTGGCATTTGGATTTTCGGGAGTCCATACATCGTCTGTCCAGATAGGATAATAAGGTCTTACCGTACCACCATACTGACGGATTCCGCCCATCCCTTCTCCCAGGTTGCTTATCATACGGTCGTACAATCCCACTCCCTGGAAATGGATGTCCATTGTAAATCCTTTCCATGACAGGTTTGTACCAAAACCATAGTTGATGCGGGGAGCCGCATTATCTGAAAGCAGCTGAACGTCGTTGCCGTCAATCTTTCCGTCGGGACCGAGTGAATAACCATCTCCACGTACATCTTCAAAATAAAGTCCTCCCAGATACGGATCTCGTCCATACTGTTTAAATCCTTTGGCAAGCAACTCGTCCAATTGTTCCTGAGTACGAACAATACCCAAAGTTTTCAGTCCGCTTAGGCGGTTAAGAGGTTTCCCGATTGCCGAAAACTCTTCCAGGTTTCCGCCCGGTGAATAAAGCGCTGTCTGATCCAATACATCCCATTGGTCTTTTGAGAAACCAACATTGCCGTAGATAGAATAATCAAGCTGACCACCAAAGGCTTTATCTCTCCACATGGCGTTAAACTCAACCCCTCTCCAGGATCTTTCGGCGTAGTTTTCGGGAGCAAGTGATTGTCCGTAGGTATCGGGAATCGTAACAATTCTGGATCCAAGAATATCTTTTTCTGTTTTATAGAAAGCATCAAACGATCCGCTTAAGCGATTGTTAAGTACTCCAAAATCAAATCCAACGTTGTAGGTAGCCGAAGTAGCCCAGGTAAGGTACGGGTTTGGAGTTGCGCCAGGTTCAATACCCAAGTTCAGGTTATCACCCCAAATGTACGAATAACCCGACTGATATACATTCATATAAGAAAAAGGTGCAATCGGATCGTTGTTTACGTTCAAATCGTTACCGGTTGTACCATACGATGCTCTGATCTTGAGGTTATCCAACCAATTGGACGTATTTTCCATAAACGATTCGTTGCTGATACGCCACGCACCGGAGAAAGATGGGAAGAATCCCCAGCGTTTCTCTTTCGGGAACAGGGTATTTCCATCATAGCGGAACGAAAACTCGGCGATATACTTTTGATCGTAGGTATAGTTAAAGCGACCGATCCACGACAAACGTCCGTTGGTTACTTCCCAGGCATCTCCCCATCTACGTTCGGCATCTGTGGAGTAAACGAACATCTGGTCGTAGTTAGTAAGCGGACTTTCACCCTTGGCATACACCTTCTCGCCGCCGTTTGCCTGTTGTTCCCAGACCAATGTACCGGAAACATCGTGCTTTCCAAAGCTATGGTTATAGTTAAGGAACCAGTTTAATTGTTCGCTCCACAAAGAATGAACATTATAACTCAAAAACTCCTGATTCTGAGAGAATGTAAACGTATTCATCTTATTGGGGTCTGGTGCAGCCGGGATGAAACGGTTCTGGTCCGAGTTGGCAGCAGCCCATACATAGTTGTGTTGGTAAGTAAGGTATTTTTTACGCATATAATCGTTACCGATATAATTACCAACAAGCTTGGTTGTTAGTCCGGGGATGAACTTACCCAAATCTATGTCGAACGACAAGATCGCATTCACCTCTCTTTTTCTGGTTTTGATATAGCGGTCGCCCACCACCTGGTCAACCACATTCCATGCCTGCCAGCTACCCATAGGTGTCTGAACCGGATAATCCGTAACGTTGTTAGCCGGCGATCCGTCTGCATTCAGATAAAACGGATAGGTTTTCGGCCAGTTGAAGGTACAACGATAAAGGTCGCCGATGGTCTGCTCGTCGTCGTCAGAAAACGGCCAATAGAATCGCTGTTGGTTCTGCTGATTTGCAGCCAGGTTAAAGTTCATCTTTATCTGATCTGTAATTTTGGCTGTTACATTCGAACGAAGGTTGAACTTGTCGTTCTCCAGATTCTTATATGATCCCTCTTCACCTATATAACTACCCAGAGCATAATAGGTAACCTTTTCATTTCCGCCGGATACACTTACAGAATGCTTCTGATTCCAGGGAGTTTGCCAGATATAATCGTTTACGTTGTAATTTTTATCTTTGAAGTATTCAAACTCTTTCTCGCCGTTGGGCGTAGCCAGACCTTGATACTGAGCCACACGATTCTGGTAAATCAATTCGTCTGTAGCGGTGAACATATCCGAAAACAACTCCTGCGTTGGAGTCATAAACGTATATGAACCCTGGTAGTTAAACATCGGCTTCTGCTGTGTTCCCCCCTTAGTCGTTACAAGCACAACGCCGTTACCAGCCTGCGAACCATAAATTGAAGCTGTAGCAGCATCCTTCAGGAAGCTCAGCTGGTCAATTTCATTTACCTCCAATGCATCAAAAGCATCCTTATCACGCACTATACCGTCAATTACAAACAACGGTTCGCCAAATCCACCACGAATACGGATGTTTGATGAAGCACCCATCAATCCCGAGTTTCCCGTAATATTAACACCAGGAGCACGACCGGCCAGGGTATTGGACAGGTTGGAGGTAGATATACCACTCAATTCCGAAGCATTTACAGCAGTGATGGATCCGGTTAAATTCACCTTCTTTTGTGTACCGTAACCTACAATCACAACCTCTTCCAACTTCTTGGAATCTTCCAGCAGCACAATATCGAAAGAAGTCTTATTCCCTACCTCCACATTCTTTTCAAGAAATCCGATATAGGATATAACCAATGTAGAGTTTTCAGCCACATTTGTAAGCGTGAAATTACCATCCATATCCGTAATCGTACCATGAGTGGTACCTTTTACAAATACGTTGGCACCGATCACCGGAATATTCGCAGCATCAACCACCGTACCTTTTACGGTTTTCTGACTCTGTTGCTGGTTTACAACCGACAGATTCTTCAGCTTTCCGGGTTCCTCTTTTAAAAATATACGATTGTTCAACACACGGAAATTGATATCCGTTCCACCAAATATTTTATTTAATATTGTTTCTATCTGTTCATTTTTCATGTCGACAGAAACCGTACCGATCACCTTGTCCAATAAGTCGGCATCGTAAGAGAATTCGTAACCGGTCTGCGATTTGATGCTGTTTATCACTGCACCCACAGTAGTGTTTTTCATTGACAAGTTAAGACTCACATACTGAGAATATACACTCGCAGCAGACAGCTGAATGGCTAAGAAGCATAAAATTAAAGTAACCTTCATAATCCGCATAGATCTTTTACCCCAAGAAAACGACCTTTTCTCTTGGAGGGTTATTAGTTTATTCATAAATTTGAATGATTTTTAGTTGATAGTAAAACCTTATTAATTAATTTTCAGGCCGGGTTAAATGTTGCAGCATTTTCCCGGCTTTTGTTTTCTCTCTTATTTTATATCATAGGCATAGAATTTACATATTATTTACTAATAAAGACTTCGTTTCCTTCTATCCGATACGTGATTGGAGCCAGATATTTTAATATATCCAACACCTCAATCAGAGTCTCGTCTCTGTTTATTACACACCGGTACCTTCTGTCGGCCAACTCCTTTGATTCGATGTTGATATTTACATCGTACAGCATGGACAGCTTGTTTACAATCTCACGCAATGTTGAATTTTCGAAGGTCATCTGGTTTAAATGCCATGCGGTGCTGACATTAGTATCAACCGTTTCGATGGAATATTCGTTTCTGGAAGGACTATAGATAACCTTTTCGGAAGGAGACATCCGTAAGATATCTTTTTCATGCTTGTCCTGTAAAACAATTTTACCGGAAACAAGCACTGCTTCGAATGCGTTATCTGCTGCTTCAGTATTTAAGTTAAAAGAGGTTCCCAATACTTTTACATCCACATGTTCCGTTTCAACACGAAACGGGATACCTTTTTGTTTAGTTATATCAAAAAATGCCTCCCCTTCCAGCTTCACCACTCTTTTTTTAGGTGAAAACGAAGTGGGAATACGGAGCACCGACTCGCTGTTGAGCCATACCACCGAACTATCTTCCAGTACTATTTTCTTTATTTTCTCTCCTGGTTTCACAACAATACTAATGTATTCGTGCGAAGCAGAATAGTAAATACTTCCCAGTACAGACGAAAAGATAAGCAGAAAAAAGAGAGCCACATAGCCAAGGTACGGACGCAAAATAGACCAGATCGATTTACGTTCAATCTTATTGTGTAGCGTAAGCAATGCCTGTTCCGTTTTTTCTTTGCTGTTATTTAAGACAAATTTTTTCAGAATACGTGCTTCTACGATCTTTTTGAGCAGCAAATTATTCTCTTCAGACATTTGACTCCACTCAACCAGACTCGTTTGTTCTTCGAAGGTGATCTCTCCGATAATATATTTAGCTAATATTTTGTAGTCGAACTCCATTTTTTCAATCTATACAAGCATAACGGCTGTAAGCGAAAAACTACGGAGCAAAATGCGGATTATTTTAGATAGAAAACTGAATTAACAGCAAAAGCAGGAAGAAATCTTTTTTCTCGAAGTGTTCTTTCAGAAATTTAAGGGTAAGGTAAATGTGACTTTCAACCGTGCGTTGCGGGATATCCAGGTTGGCGGCAATCTCCTTCGTCTTTAATCCGTCCATATAGGCCATCAGAAAAACATTGCGTCGCTGTTCTGGAATCAGCTCCAACAAGGTATATAGTTTCTCATAGAAGTCCTCCGAATACAGATTTTCAAGTATATCACCCTCATTAACAGCCAGCGTTTCGTAAATCTGCGTAATTTCATTCTGGATAAGCGATGAGAATCCGGTAACGGATTTTTGTCTCTTAAGGTAGTCGATCGATCTTGTATAACCCGCTTGAAACAGATAGGAATGGAAAGCCGGACCAACATGGATTTTTTTTCTGTTTTCCCAAACATATAGAAAAACGTCCTGTGTAATGTCTTCCGCTACCGAATCTTCTACAAACGACGAAACGTACGATTTCAAGCGAGGATAATAGTGTCGGAACAGGTTGTCAAACCCCTCCCTGTTCTCTATGCCGATTTTTATCATAGTATGATCAAACAAAGCACTCATATATTTACCTTTTCATATAAATAAAGTTTAATTCTGGCTGGGATGGAACTTGTAGCGAGTTATATTCATCTCCAGAGTTCAGATACAGAAACGTGCTCGTTTCAATAAATCGAATCCTATCCAACGGATAGCATGCAAATATAAGTAAAAAAATGTTATCAGAACTTTTTTAATAAAAATGTTGGATTTATTCTCAGGTATACTCCGGCTCCAAAACTTACAGCCGCTTTTTCGTTCAGTAACCCCTTTTCCGGATCTAAAGAGGTTACTGCATTATGCCTGTAAACATCCAGGTCAACACCCAATGAAAAGCCTTTGGCAAAAGTCTTGGAGTATTCAAATCCGGCATATATGAATCCGGGATTCTGGTATTGTCTGCCCGGATAAGCAGTAGAAAGGGAACCAAAAAACGGACTTCCAAGCAAAGACACAAAATTATGACAGGTCCAGTAAGCTGCCTTCAGACGAACATATTTAAAAGAGGCAGTTACTTTGGGATAAATTCCATAGCCCGATGTGTAGGGAAGCCATTTACCTGACTGCTGATACAATCCCACTCCGGTAAGCTCAAAATTAAGCTGACGCAACGAATGGTCGCCCACCGAAACGGTAATACCGGCCCCAACAGCCGCATTGATATTGGTTTGAATGGAATTGGTAAAAATAGTATCGATCTCGCCCCCCCTGTGTTGTGCAAGCACCTGTACAGGCAGATAGAAATGTACCTTTTTAGAAGTTTCGTTTAGTCGTAGTTGCGACGAAAGCCCCACTGTGAAGGCTTCCTGGTGGGTATCGCCTTCAAAGATAAAGCTTTCCCAGTTGATCCAGGCATCCACATCCACCGCCTTCGATTTGTATAGCAATTGCATACCTGCCTCAGGATCGGCAGACAGATTCAGCTCGCTGTTGTATAAAGGATCTGCCAGACGGTGATTGGCTGCACCGTAGATATTACCCAGAATGATGTCCAGTTTTGGGGATAATGAAAAATGCGCTCTAAAATAGGGCAGCCAATGCACGCCACTCTGATACTGACTTCCTTTCCATTTGGCGATATCCGTATAGGCAAAATTTGGATATTTATTGGCACCCCAGTAGCGAAGCATATGCAGACCGGCTTCCAGTTTGATATTTCCGAGGGGATAAAATACAGCTTTGGGCTGTACCCACATACCAGGCAAGGTATACCCCTTTACCAGGTCCGAACTGAATTCGTTGTTCTGAAAGAAACTTATATTGTCTATTTCGATGGAAAGTTCGCCTTTCTTTGTGGAGTCAAGCCTGCTGTCGGTCATATACACCCTCTCATCAATCTGGGCAATTCCCATGAAAGGAACAGAACATAGTATCAATAACCGCAGCTTAACAGAAAGAGACGTTTTCAATCCACAAATCAATGTCTTCATACACTCCATAAATTTAGTGCAAACGTAACCAATTTACGGCAATAAAAAATCCGGACAACAAGTTATGTTGTCCGGATTACTAAAAAAAATGTAATTTTCTTATTTAAGCGTACCCTGTTGAGCTTCCTGGATCATTTTCTGATTAGCCAGAATCAGGATTTCAACACGACGATTCTGTTGTCTGCCAGCAGCAGTAGAGTTGTCGGCAACAGGTTCAGTGATACCTTTACCTTCAAACTGCATACGGTTGCTTGATACAGATTGGTTCAATAAATAATCGTACACGCTTTTAGCACGTTTCTCAGAAAGAGTCTGGTTGTATTCCACTCTACCTGTATTATCTGTATGACCGATAATTTTGATATTGGTATCCGGATTTGAGTTCAGGCTGGATGCGAAGTTGCGTAAAGCCGATTTAGAAGCATCGCTTACTGTACTTGAATTTGTAGCAAACAAAATACCTGAATCGAAAGTAACCTTGATTGCTTCGCCATTGTTTACAGTCTCAACTGTAGCATCTGGAATAGAAGCTTCCAACTCTTTCTTCTGCTTGTCCATTTTCTTTCCGATCAAAGCTCCGGCAGTACCACCTACAGCTGCACCGATAATGGCTCCCAAAGCTGTGTTACCTGCAATTTTGCCTACACCTGCACCAACTGCAGCACCTCCACCAACACCAATAGCGGTTCCTTTCACTGTATTGCTTGCTCCACAACCCGACAGAAGTACAGCTGCACACAGCATCAGGACCGAAATCATCTTAAAATTTTTCATAAATCAAAATTATTAGTTATTAATAAAATGTCAATAAATCTTGTTACAAAGGAATAACAGTTTATCACTCAAACATGTTGATTGAATCGCAATATTCAAGCTCCCCTTGTACGATAAAGCTAATTTCTTCGGCTTCAAACTTGCCTACTCCGTCTTTCTTGGCGTTCTTAATTACGTAAGCGATCAGCTCTTCTTCATCAATTTCCACATCCGCATCCTTTTCAGGATCTTCGTTCATAAAACCTTTGGATTCATAGAAATCGTAAACTAGATCTACGATATAATTTATATCGTCGTTGCTGAATTTGCCCTTCATTTCCTGAGGAAGATAATTCTGAATAAACTTCACAGAATCGTCTTCATCATAAATTAACATATCATCCTTCTCACTCATAATTTAGTTCGATTAATTGTTTTTGTTCATGCAAAGGTAAAACTTAGTGCGACAGAAACAATAAGGGAAGCGTAAATTTTTACGCCTCCCCTATCACTTTGTCAATTATTTATTTACAAACTCCAATCCCTGTCCTTTTTTTGCAATCGTAATGACTTGATTACGGTCGATCTTCTGACTAAGGATCTCTTTTGAGAGTTCGTTCAGCACGTACTTCTGAATAACCCTTTTAACCGGACGGGCACCAAACTGAGGATCGTATCCCTCTTGGGCGATGAATGACAAAGCCTCATCCGTAAATTCGAGCACGATGCCATTGGCAGCCAACATAGCAGCCACACCCTTCAACTGCAGATTCACGATCTGTCTTATCTCCTCTTCGTTAAGCGGCGTAAACATAATCGTTTCGTCGATACGGTTCAGGAACTCCGGACGGATTGTCTTCTTCAATAATTCCAACACCTGATTGCGAGTATGTTCTATCACCTGGTCGTGGTTTGCCGGCGTTATCTTTTCAAAGTTCTCACGAATCAGTGACGATCCAAGATTGGATGTCATAATAATGATCGTGTTCTTGAAATTTACCACCCTACCTTTATTATCGGTAAGTCGGCCGTCGTCCAGCACCTGCAATAAAACATTGAACACATCAGGGTGTGCTTTCTCAATCTCGTCGAACAAAACCACCGAGTATGGTTTACGCCTGATTGCCTCGGTAAGCTGTCCACCCTCATCGTAACCCACATATCCCGGAGGGGCACCAATCAACCTTGTAGCACTGAATTTCTCCTGATACTCACTCATATCAATACGGGTCATCAGGTTCTCGTCGTCAAACAGATACTCGGCCAACGCTTTGGCAAGCTCCGTTTTACCCACACCGGTAGTTCCGAGGAAAATAAACGAACCGATAGGACGCTTCGGGTCCTGCAAACCGGCACGGCTGCGCCTTACGGCATCGGCAATGGCTGTGATGGCCTCCTGCTGACCAACCACCCGTTTGTGTAGTTCGTCTTCCAGATTAAGCAGCTTGTCCTTTTCGCTTTGCAACATCTTGTTTACCGGAATACCCGTCCATCTTGAAACCACGTCGGCTATATCCTCGCTGTCAACCTCCTCTTTAATCATGGCCGATCCGCCCTGCAGACTATGTAACTGAGCCTGCACCGCTTTGATCTCCTCCTCTTTCGCCTTTATAAGTCCGTAGCGTATTTCGGCAACCCTTCCGTAATTGCCTTCTCGCTCGGCTTTATCTGCCTCAAACTTCAGGTTTTCGATATCGATCTTGTTCTGCTGAATCTTGTTGATCTGATCCTTCTCGCTTTGCCACTTGGCCATCTGCGTCTTCTCGTCTTCCTTCAGATCGGCAATCTCTTTGTTAAGCTGCTCCAGCTTTTGCACATCGTTCTCGCGTTTGATAGCTTCGCGCTCGATCTCAAGCTGTTTGATACGTCTGCTCACCTCATCCAGCGACTCCGGAACAGAATCCACCTGCAAACGCAGACGTGCAGCTGCTTCATCCATCAGGTCGATAGCCTTATCGGGCAGAAACCGATCGGTGATATAGCGATGCGACAAGTGTACAGCCGAGATAATTGCATCATCTTTGATACGTACCTTGTGGTGATTTTCGTACTTCTCCTTCAAGCCACGTAAAATAGAAATGGTACTTAGCTCGTCGGGTTCGTCCACCGTAACAATCTGGAAACGACGTTCAAGAGCCTTATCCTTTTCAAAATACTTTTGATACTCATCCAATGTAGTGGCACCTATCGCCCTTAGCTCGCCACGTGCCAGGGCAGGTTTCAATATATTAGCCGCATCCATGGCACCATCGCTTTTACCGGCGCCCACCAGGGTATGAATCTCGTCGATAAAGAGGATGATCTCGCCTTCAGCCTTTATCACCTCATTTACAACCGATTTAAGACGCTCTTCAAACTCGCCTTTGTATTTTGCTCCGGCAATCAGTGCGCCCATATCCAGCGAGAAAAGCTGTTTACTTTTCAGGTTTTCTGGTACGTCGCCCCGTACAATACGATGTGCCAGTCCTTCGGCTATAGCTGTTTTACCAACCCCAGGCTCACCAATCAGGATCGGGTTGTTTTTAGTACGTCTGCTTAGTATCTGCAATACCCGTCGTATCTCGTCGTCCCGACCGATAACCGGATCCAGCTTACCCGACCGGGCACGCTCATTCAGGTTGATTGCGTACTTATTAAGAGAATTGTAGGTATCTTCGGCCGACTGACTCGTAACATTGTTTCCCTTTCTCAGCTCTGCGATGGCAAGGCGAAGCTCCTTCTCGGTAACACCCGCATCCTTCAGCATACTCGAAGCCACACTCTTCTCCGTGAGCAAAGCCAGCAAGATATGTTCAAGCGACACATACTGGTCGCCCATCTTGCCCGAATATTCGATTGCCTTCTGCAATACAGCATTGGCCTCGCTACTCAGGTAAGGTTCGCCACCCGATACCTTGGGATAAGAATCCAGCTGACGGTCCAGCACCATCTGCAGGTTCTGTACATTTACACCCAGCTTCTGGAATAAAAAATTCACAACACTCTCGCCTGTCATGATGACAGCCTTAAGTATGTGGGCTGCTTCTATCACCTGCTGTCCACGTTGTGAAACCAGCTGAACAGACTGCTGAACAGCCTCTTGCGATTTAATTGTAAAATTGTTTAAATTCATATCTTTATTTCTCCTTTCATTCTAACTATACTAATATAACTTTATCTGCAACCGAATGTTCTAATCCTTTAAATCCAACAAAATAGCAATTCAATCAATAAAGCACTAAACTTACATTCTTTGCGGTTGTAAGCCGTGTTGTACGATTGCCATCGCGGATGTATGCTTCATCCTGTAAACATTCAATCTGTATAGGATAAGGCAAAATAAGTGCCAGAACAAAAGTGCGCCAAATTGACAGGCATATTCTAAAAACAAAAACCACCAGTCCTTTCTATGGGCACATCGCCAACTGAATGATATACCAATAGATACTGCCTATTTTATCATCATTTTGTTTGAAAATGTACATAAAATACTATTAACGAAGATCAATACCTCATACGTACTTCATAATTAGCTCTTTTATTGTTACACTTACAAAGACACTATATTTTGAATACTCAATATATGAACGAACAAAGTGGCCTTTATTTTTATTCAACACGCTTATAAATTGTCATTTTTATGTAAGTTTGCGATACATTAAAGTAACAGCCTTAAATTATATGAAATCAGGATTTAAATTTTTAATATTTCTGTTTGTGTTGATAGCCGGCTACCTCTACATCCCCCGTTACATTGCCGAAGATGCACCCCGTTGCGTGGATGGCAAACTGTCCGATATCGCGGAGGAGGTAAGCTCCATCCCCCTGGCCTTTCCGGCAGGATATAATCCCGGCAGCATCCATTCGGTACAGAAAGATGGCGACCACCTGTTTGTGCTGTGCGACCATGTGCTGTTTCATTTCAATAAAAGCGGTGACTTTCTTGGCAAGATATCCATCCATAAAGCAGGAACGGAAACCATCTCGGTTACCCACTTTACCTTAAATCCCGGCGTTAAAGAGCTGGTTGCCGTCGGCAACAACCAAATAGCTTACATATACGATTATAACGGGGTGCTGATACAGGCCAAAGACCTCAAACAAAACGGTTCTCAAACCAAACTGCTCAGCCTCGCATATTATAACAATCAGTACTGGGCAACAACCGAGCAGGTTATACCCGGTAAAACGGAGACTAAAATAGAGAAGAAACTTTGCGGTTTCACACAGCAACTACAGCCGTTGACCGAGAAAAAACTTTGTCAGGCAGACCTTGGTCGCTTTTATATGGAGGGCTACTTTGATCCTCAGGTGGCTGTTTCGGAAGGATGCATGTATGTGCACTCTCCCTCCCTGTATTCAGATAGCCTTGTTCAGGACACCCTCTACCTGATAGGAACCAACCAATTGGAGGCAGAAAGGTTTCAGACCGAACAAACAGCCACGGTATTGCCCTTACAGCTTTGCGACCGATTCCTGATCTCCAGCTACAGCAATACCTTAGATGCGGACACCTGTTATACCTATTGTTTTGATCGCAGAAACAACATTGCTTACTTTGCCAAAGGCGGACTGGTGGACGACTACTATCAAACGGGCCGCATTGCCGAATTCCACCCCCTTGATGTCCAATGCAGGAATTACTACTTCTGCCGGAAGCAGGCCGCTCCTAACGGAGCGGCCGCAGGCAGTAATTCAACCGTAACCCTATACCTGGTAAAACTTGAAGCCTAGTCGTCAGCGCGGAGCCGGAACCACCATGCTCCTCTCTGCCCAGGCTTCGTATTCCTTAACCATGGCAGCTACCCTATCGGGATATGTATCGGCCAGGTTATGTTGCTCAGACCGGTCGGTATTTAAATTGTACAACTCCCACCTGGCTTTATTGCCGGGTTGAATAATCTTCCAGCCATCATTACTCATCAGCGCCTTCTCATTAAAATGTTCGAACCCGATATAGGTATGCCCTTTACGTTTACCATTCTTAAAAACCGGCACCATGCTCTCGCCCTGCATCGGAAGAATTTTATTTCCCTTATAGGTGGCAGGATAGTTTGACTTAGCCAATTCCAAACTGGTAGCCATCACATCCACAATGTGACAAGGCTCGTCGGTAACCGATCCCCTGGCAGCTTTAATACCGGCAGGCCAATGGGCAATCATAGGAGAACAAATCCCCCCTTCATACATTTTAGCCTTCCAGAACCGAAACGGTGTATTGGCTACGTTGGCCCATTCCGGTCCTAATGAAGCAAAGGTAGTCTCCGGTCCCGGCATTGCCTCTTTCTTTCTCGGATACACGATAGGCGTTCCGTCGCGCATCATATCCGGACGGTCGTTCTCTCCCGGTGAATAATCCTGACATAGTTCCGGACTACATCCATTGTCGGACATAAACAAAATGAGGGTATTATCCAGCTCACCGGTTCTTTCCAGCTCCTGCAGCACCTTTCCGATACCCTGATCCATCCGGTCTATCATAGCCGCATGAACCGCCATGGCATGCGCATCCCACTTCCTGTCCGGGTTAGACTCCCACTCCTTGGCCGACTGACGGTTAGAAAGAAAATCGGTCTGATTACCAAAGATTCCCAACTTTTTCATTCTTTCGAAGCGAGCCTCACGAATCGTTTCCCAGCCCACCTTATACACATCCTCGTACTTCTTTATATCCTCCTCCAGGGCATGCAAAGGCCAGTGGGGAGAGTGATAGGCCAGATACATAAAGAATGGTTTTTCAGACTTTGCATACCTACTGATATACGAAACCGCACTGTCAGACAATGCAATCGTACTATAGTAACCCGCAGGCACATCCTTAACCGGCTCTTCACCGTTAACCAGACTGAAGGGATCGAAATAATCCACCACCCCATAGATGGTGCCGTAAAAGTTATCAAACCCGCGGTGTGTAGGATAATTCTCTTTCGGAGCAAACTCTTCGTGCTGCACCTGATGCGCCAGCCACTCCCTCTGATCGGTACGTAAAGGCGTTTCAGCCACATGCCACTTCCCGATCATTCCTGTTTGATAGCCATTCTGCTTCAGAGCTTCGGCAATGGTAACCCCATTGTGTGTCATGGTACCCCTGTAACCCGGCAGATGATCGTCGAAAGTCATCCGCCCTATCCCTGCCTGGTGCGGATAGAGGCCCGTCAACAACGAGGCCCTGGTCGGACAGCTCCGTCCGGCATTATAAAACCGGCTGAAGCGCAACCCGTTCTGCGCCAATCTATCCAGATTAGGTGTATGAACCTCGCCGCCGTAGCAACCCAGATCCGAATATCCCAAATCGTCTGCCAGAATAAGAAGAATGTTCGGTCTGCCTTTAACACCCTCTTCCGCATTTTTTCCCGTTCCGCAACTCACACCCGCCGTTAAGGCAAGCGCAGCAAGCGGCATTGATCTAAACATTTTTGTCATAATTAATTCCAACCCTCATTTTGAGTTAAATTTGCATTTAACTGACGTTCATTATATGGTATCGGCCAGAGATAATCCCTAGACGAAAACTTCTTTTTATAATCAGTAGAAACGATTTCTAGCTCTCCGGACAACTTATCAACATATCTCATACCATCTACTTTATCCATGTTGCATGTACTTTCTGCAATCCTCCAACGTCGAATATCAAAAAAACGGTTACCTTCCAATGCAAGCTCCACAGTTCTCTCATGACGCAAAGCAACACGCAATGCAGCTTGACCATTTATACCGATTAGAGGGGGCATATTTACATCTGCACGTTGGCGAATTTTATTAATATACGTCAAAGCCACATCCAGATCCTTATTAAGTTCAATGTTTGATTCGGCGGCAATAAGAAGTATTTCCGCATATCTTATAATAATCAAATTAATACCGCAATTGCTACGGTTACTCTGACCAATATCTTCCGCATTAATATATTTACGAGGAAGTAACCCTGTCTTTGACACCTGATAACTAGCTCCTACCACATCCGATGTTGAACTCCACCCGGGACGTGAATCATAAATCGCTCCATTTGGTAAAACTGAACCCGGATAATAAAGTGTATAACTCAAACGTGGATCACGATTTACATAAGGGTTCTTTGGATCAAAGGATGCATCCTCTGTAATCTTCTTTCCGTTCATTGTTTCATATTCATCTACTAATACACTTGTTGGAGAAATATTAGACCCGTTATTACCCAACGAAACAGCGCCAAAACTATTCATTACAGCGTTAGAATAAACGTCCTTTATAAATTGCTTGTCGAACACCACTTCCTTACTGTTCTCATTTGCATATATAAACAAATCCTTATAATTAGGAAGCAGATCGTAAACCCCTAAAGCAATAACGGCATCGGAAGCATCTTTGGCTCGCTGAAAATAAACCTCAGGTCTTTTATCTGTACCTGTCACATTTCCAGCAGCAAACAGCATGGTGCGAGCCAATATACCCAAGGCTGCCCCTTTAGTTACACGTCCCTTCTCGGTGGTTGCAGCAGGAATAAAAAAGGAAGACTCAGTAATCTCATTATAAATGAAATCATATATTTCGGCTGCCGGAGTACGTGTTAGTGTCTTTGATTCACTGATGCCAATCGGAGTGGTTACTAAAGGAATATCACCAAAGTATGAAACTAAGCGTGCGTAAAAATAACAACGCAACGTACGAACCTCCGAAGTGATACGATTCACTTTAGCAGCATCGGTAGGGGTAATCTTTCCCACATTGTCCAGATAATCATTACAAGCCCGTATTCCCTTGTACATATCATTCCATGTATTCTGGAATATATTGGTCTGCGGATCAGCAATACTGCCTTCCACTTTAGTCTCGTCAGAGGTTTCGAAAGTAGAACGCGCATGATCAGACAATGCATCACGCCCCAGAATAGTAACCGGGCTTTCAAGAAAGCGATACACAGCATTTGCTGCATATTCCGCATCTTTATCGGTCTGCCAATACACTTGGGAAGACAGTCGATCGGTTGGAACCGTATCCAGCACATCAGAGCATCCCGATAAAACACAAACTATATTTAAAAATAAAATTATTCTTTTCATAACTAGAAACGTTTCAAGATTAATAACTCAAAATGTAAGATTAAGACCAATCGTGTATACGGAAGTCTGTGGATAATACAAGAACCGACCCGAAACAAACTCCGGATCAAGTCCCCATTCCTTTAGTGGAGAGAAAGTAAGCAAATTACTACCTGCCAGATAGACACGTATCTTGTCTATATTCGCTCTTTGGGTAAGTTCGCGAGGAAACGTATAACCAAGTTGAACATTTTTAAGTCGAAGATAATTTGCATCAATCACCCAGAAATCAGACATCATTGAATTATAATCCACACTTTTACGCGGACGGGGGAAACGGGCATCAAGATTTTCGGGAGTCCAGTAATCCTTAAATATATCCAATGTAAAACCCTCGAAGTTACCACCTTCAGCAAGCGCACCTGAAACACGGGTTTGAGCATTCATCACTCCTTGAAACATAAAAGAAAAATCAAAATTTTTCCATGCCGCATTACCAGATATAGCAAAAGGCAGACGCGGAAATTCATCTCCTATCTCGGTCATATCTTCCGCATCAATTTTTCCATCCTTATTTGTATCAACATATTTAAGATCACCTAGAGTCATACGGCTGTCATACCTTGCATACCCGTTATCAATATCCTCCTGCGTAAGAAATCCATCTGTCTTGTACCCCCAGTAAGCATTGATAGGAAGGCCCTCTCTTACAGTAGTAAGTACATCCGATGTTCCTCCGCTAATGGTTGGATTAGCCCCCCCAAGACTAATAACCTTGTTCCAGTTGTTTGAAATATTAAAATTCAGACCATATGTAAGCTCACCCAACCGGTCTTTCCATTCCAACGACAATTCAAAACCCTTGTTATCAACGATAGCCGCATTTTGTACAGGAGCATCTAATCCGATTGTGCCCGAAATAGGTAAACTAACCAAAATACCATCTGTTCGTTTGAAATAGTAATCGGCTGTAACCGTAAGGCGATTGTTCAGAAATCCCGCATCCAATCCAATGTCAGTCTGTGTACTTGTTTCCCATTTCAGCTCCTTGTTTGCCAGAGCAGTCTGCATATAACCCTGTACCACATTACCTCCCAAATTGTAAGAAGTAGACGCATAACTATCATAAAAGGCATACAAACCAGCAGTTTGGTTACCCGTTTGTCCCCACGAAGCCCTTACTTTTAGGTCGGAAATCACATTGCGCAAACCATCACTCCAGAAACCCTCGTTGGAGATACGCCAACCTGCTGAAAATGAAGGAAAGGTTCCAAATTGATGATCGCCCGTAAAACGGGAAGTACCATCGTAACGAATGTTAGCCTCCAGCAAGTAACGGTTATCGTAGTTATAATTAACCCTACCAAAGAACGAACGTAGTGCATAGGCATTATTATACCCATAGCTCTTCCACGAACTCTCTGACCCCATATTGATAGACTGCACCTCGTTGTTGTAAAAATCCTGACGGTACGCCTGATTGTGCGACCACTTGTTCTCTATCTGCGAAAATCCGGCCAATCCATGCAAATTATGCTTTCCAAACTGCTTTTCGTAGTCCAACAACAAGTTCAATGTATACTCATCTGTATCCTCGCGATAATCATTCATGCTGTTACGGCTAATCTCACGTTTACGCTGTCGTGCTGTATTGGGTGCGTATGGCTGGTCTTTTGCTGTTGCCGCCCAATCCAGAAAATTCTTATCAATCACTGTATAGGCATTTGTAAACGAAACAGTTTTATTAAAAGCATAACGTTGGGCATATTGCGCTACAAATTTAAACCCGTCTAAGAGACTGAGCTCTGCTTTAATATTTCCCACAAAAAGATTATTCCACTGCTTGTCGTCACCCGCCATTTTGGACAACAACAGAGGGTTTGCATTTTTATTACCAAGTCCGTAACTCCCATCTTCATATTGAGGAACAACAAACTGTGTTGCATGATACATTGAATAAAAGACACCTCCACCGTTTATATCGTAATCATAAGCCCCTACAGGAGCCAGCGAATAGCGCGTTCTAAAGTTAGCATCTGCCGACAATTTCAATCCCCTGACCGGATTAAAATCTGAATTTACACGAATCTCCTTAATCTCCGAATTGAAATTAGATACCACCCCGTTTTGATTATAATAACGCAATGCCATCAACCCTTTTGCCTTTTCATTACCACCACTCACCGTAAGACTGTAGTTATGCTGTAATGCAGTCCTGTAAACCACATCTTGCCATTGATTTGCCTTGCGATATGTAATAGGATCACTCTGATTGTTATCAATCCACTCCTGAATAAACGTATTTGAATAGCGTGGATTCTGCCCCGCATTCTGGAATGCATAGTTCTGTTGCTTCATATACGTTACTGTTTCCATATGCTTCGGTGTATCGGTTACATTTTGCGCTCCCCAATAAGAGTTAAAATCAATCTTAACACCCCCTTCTTTACCACGTTTGGTAGTTACCAGCACTACTCCATTAGCAGCACGCGATCCATAAATTGCCGTGGTTGAGGCATCCTTCAAGATAGAGACACTCTCTATATCGTCAGGATTAATATCCGAAATACGTTGTTCGATGCCATCAACCAAAAGGAGAGCATCACTGTTGTTGATTGTAGTAACACCGCGGATACGCATGGTAGTGCTTGATCGGCCTGGTGATCCTCCTTTGTCCTGTATAGTAAGACCAGGTGCTACACCCTGCATTGAGGCAGTAGTACTGTTTGCCAACCGGTTTATACTTTCATTTTTTATATTACCAACAGCCCCGGTTACACTCACCTTCTTTTGTTGTCCATAGCCTATAACCACTACCTCTTCCAATGTCTCACTATCTTCAGTAAGGGCAATATTGAGCATATCCTCTTTACCAACCTTTACTTCCTGCGAATTATATCCAATGTAAGAAACTACAAGCACGCTACCTTCAGATACAGATAAGCTATATATGCCATCTAGATCGGTAACCGTACCATTTGAAGTGCCTTTTTCCACTACATTAGCCCCAATCACAGGTTCGCCTTTTTGGTCTTTCACAACTCCTGTAATCTTTCCAGTGGCTACCGCCACCTTTCCTTCTTTGGCAATTATTGCATGACCATTACTAAATGTTACCACACATCCAGTGCCATTTAGCAACTGCTCAAGCACAGATTTTACATTACTGGCCTCTGGTAGCTCCTTAATAATCCGGGAATCGTTTACATCTCTTACACTATAATCTACAAATAAATTAGTTTGTTGTTCTATTTGCTTGAATGCGGCTTTTAAAGACAATTTGACTCCGGACAGATTAACCTGCTGGTGTTGAGCAGTTACCAGCAATCCATTAACAAGAAAAACAGCAACAAGAAATAGCTTGCATAATATTTTTCCTGCTTTCAGTTGTATTAGATTCATAAATATTTTACCTTTGTTTGTTTGAAAATTGGATATTTTTTAGCTTGACGATTCAATCGTCTTCGAATGAGATTAATTATTCGGTTTCAAACGCCGGAAAGAGGGATTTTCGCACTTTCTGTCTTTCCGGTTTTCTTTTGTTCATGTCTATTTCCTCCATATATTTAGTTGATGAATACAACGTCTCCTTTTCTCTTATAATTGATACCTATTAATTGGTGTAAAACCTCTAGTACCTGATCCAATGATTCTTCAGGAGCAAATTTCACATTATAATATTCTACAGCATATTTCTGCGAATTATAGTGCATCGTAACATTGAATTTTCGTTCCAGCGAAGCAACAATCTGACTAAACGGACTATTTTCAAAAATCAAATACCCACTCCGTTCCATTTTATAAAGCGATGCGTCCACAGAAAGGATTTTTACCTCGTTGGTCTGATGCCAATACACTAATTGCTGATCCGGCTTCAATATTGATGACCTTTGACCCTCGCCCTTAACTGTAACCTGTACACATCCTTCTTCCAGCGTTGCCAGTGTACAAGAGTCCTCCGGATAAGACTCTACAGTAAAAACAGTACCCAGTGCCTGCACATCAAAGTATGTCGTTTTAACAATGAACGGTTTTTCTGGATTTTTATAGACAGAGAAAGATGCTTCTCCGGTAAGATAGACAATACGTGAAGTGGAGTTTTCATAATCTTTTGGATAAATAAGCAATGATCCTGCATTTAACCACACTTCAGAGCCATCGGGCAAAGTTACCATGCGTCTCTCACCGAAAGGAACAAACACTTCGGTAAGCTCGGCATAGCGAGCTGAAGCCGATTGATTAACTAACCAATATGCTGTTGTAGAGAGAACTAGTAGCATAACAATTACCGCTGCATATCTCATCCATTTTGTATAAAAAATGAAATATTTTTTTCGTGTTTGTTCTCTTGACATCAACTGACGTAACAATTCCCAATCTCGCCGGGTTGCATCTGTTACGACCGAAGGAGACTGATTCCATTCCTCCTCCAGAAGCTCTGTTTTATATAAAGCATCATGGTTCGATCGTAACCAACGACCAAATAATACTCGGCTGTAGTTCGAAAAACTTTTTCCAAAATACAGCTCAATGATCCGTTTAGTGTTCTTATCTGATTGCATAATAGTATACGTCCTTTATCTATATAGTAGGTAAAGATGATATCTACACACAATCAAAAAACATTTTTTTAATATTCAATTAATACATACAAACAAGAGGTAAACTACTTTACGAAGAATTGAAAGGGCAGCCGTGAGATGATTTTCAACTGTGCGCTTACTTATTCCCAACCGCAAAGCAATTTCATCATTGGATAACCCCTCCTCGCGGCTCATCCAGTAAATCTTTGCCTGTTGGGGTGACATCCCTTCTACAGTCTTTTTTATTATAGCTTGCAGTTCGCATACAAAAATTTCCTCTTCTCCAGATTGCGCGACACATGCCTCTTTTAAATATTCATTTGTATACTTTTCGGACACAATCAATCTGTCAAAATAATCATAAACTGTAAATCTGGCCATCTGGAAAAGATAAGAAGAAAATGAATGCACATCGGATAGCTTGCGTCTATCCTTCCATAAAGAAAGGAATAGATCTTGAGCCATGTCTCGGCTCACTTCCCGGTCGTGAGTTAAGCCAATAAGGAAATGAAGCAACCTGGGTTGATGCTCGTAAAACAAACGTTCGAAAGCTTCTACATTCCCTCTGGCAACCTCAGCTAATACATATTGTTCCTCTGATCCTTTCATAATAAATGCGAAGTAGCGACAAAATTATTAATAATCAAAATAAAAAAGAACGATAAGCTATTCTTTGTTCAAAATGAATAACTAAATGCTTTCCTGCGAATTAATAAGGCAAAATAATAGCATACATAAGATAATCTATTATTTTCCTTTATAGAATCAATTGGTAAGTGAAATAATCGTTGTAACTTTGTTCAGCTTACATTGCTTATAAAATTAAGATAAATGTGAAAGTATAATATAATATGATGTAGTCAATTTAGAAATTACCAAATATCCTCGTAGAAAGCTATTATGCCTGCGGCAGCGATTTCGCGGAAAGGAAAACAGATATTACAGAATATGCCCGCGACAGGGACGGACTAATGCATGTAAATCCCAATTTAAAAGAGAAGGGCTTTGCCATGTTTTACAACCCAACCGATACCGTGATGGTACGAACCATACAGCTGCCCTTGTATTACAGCGGACTTACCCAAACAGCCCGTGTACGCGAGCAAGAGGGCAAACCGGTTACTTACAGGCTGGACAGAAACTATGCCATCGAGCTTAAAGTAACCATTCCTGCCAACGGATACACCTGGTATGTAATTGAACAGTAACAAATAAATTATACAGTATAACACCCTAAAGAATCATAGAATGAAGAAAAGAACAACGATGTTGCTTCTGGCAACCGCCGCTTTAACCCATGGCATATCGTGCTATGGATCAACGGCCGACTCGTCCGGTATTACCATGCCTGTACGAAACACAATAAAAATAGAAGCCTCAGACAGCAAAGAAACCATCATCGAAAAGGCATCCCATGTAGTTCCAACAGCCAATCAGCTAAGTGCCCTGCACAACGAATTTATTGCCTTTATTCATTTTGGGCCCAATACCTTTACACGTATGGAATGGGGAAACGGGATGGAAGATCCAAAGGTATTTGATCTCAAAGAGCTGGATACCGACCAATGGTGCGAAGCCATTAAAGCAGCCGGCATGAAGATGGTGATACTTACCGTTAAGCACCACGACGGATTTGTGTTGTGGCAAAGCCGCTATACAAACCACGGCATAATGAGTTCCAACTTCCGTAACGGCAAAGGCGATGTACTGAAAGACCTATCGGAATCGTGCCGTAAGTACGGACTGAAGCTGGGAGTTTACCTCTCGCCGGCCGATCTGTTTCAGATCGAGCATCCCCAGGGACTGTACGGCAACCTGAGTAAATATACCAAACGCACCATACCCCGGCAGGTAGAAGGCAGACCGTTCAGTAATAAAACAACGTTTCAGTTTGAGGTGGACGACTATAACGAATACTTCCTGAATCAGTTGTTCGAGATTCTGACCGAATACGGTCCCATACATGAAGTATGGTTCGACGGAGCCCACCCCAAAACCAAAGGCGGACAAACCTATAACTATCCGGCATGGAAAGAGCTGATTCATAAACTGGCACCCCAGGCCGTAATTTTTGGCCGCGAAGATGTACGCTGGTGCGGCAACGAATCCGGCAACACACGCAAAACCGAGTGGAACGTTATACCGTATCAGGATAACCCCAATACGATGACTCAGTTCTCCGACCTTACCGACCGCGACCTTGGTAGCCGCGAACAACTGTACAAAGGTAAGTACCTGCACTACCAACAGGCAGAAACAAACACGTCCATTCGCGAAGGCTGGTTTTACCGCGACGATACCCATCAAAGGGTGCGCAGTACAGACGATGTATTCGACATCTACGAACGGGCTGTAGGCGGAAATTCGACCTTCCTGCTTAACATTCCGCCCAACCGCGAAGGCAAATTCTCGCCAGCCGATACTAAAGTGCTCAACGAAACCGGTCAGCGTATCCGCGATACCTACAACCTTAATTTACTGGCCAATGCCGGCGGTCCGCAACAGGTGCTTGACAACAATCCCAACACCTACCTGTTACTGGATAAGGACCCTAGGGAAATCGTACTAACCACCCCCACCCCTATAACCATCAACCGGTTCCTTATTCAGGAAGCCGTTGCCACCCATGGCGAGCGTGTAGAGCAACATACCCTGGAAGCATACATTGACGGTGGCTGGAAAGAAATTGCCCACGGAACCAACATCGGATACAAACGTATTTTACGTTTTCCACAGGTTACGACCAATAAACTACGGGTACGCTTCCCCCTGGTTCGCTTTACGCCGGCCATCAGTAATATATCCGCGCACTATTACGATACCCGTCCGCCTCAGGTAACATCTCACAGAGACTATCAGGGCATGGTAACCATCCAACCTGTACAACACGAATTTAACTGGAATGCCCATGGCGAAAACATTGCTTCGAACCTGAATGCAGGCTACAAGATTTATTACACAACAGACGGGACAGAACCAACGGATAAGTCGGAACAATATAAGGAACCTTTTAGAATGGACGCAGGTCAGCTTAAAGCCGTTGCCATACTAAACAACCTTACCGGCACGGTACACACAGAACGCTATGGCTTTATAAAAAAGGAATGGAAGCTATTGCAGGCAAGCAGCGAAAGCGAAAAACATGCCGCAGTTTTGGCCTTCGACGAAAAGCCGGAAACCTATTGGTCGACCAAAGCCTCAGGCAAACACTATCTTGCAGTAGATTTAAGCCGTACCCAAACCATTACCGGTATTGCCTATACACCCCAGAAAGAAAATGCGGAAGGCATGATTTCCAAAGGAGTCGTTCAGGTAAGCAACGATGGGAAAACATGGAAAGAGGCCGGTCGACTTACGTTTGGCAATCTCATTAACGACCCCACCAAACGTTACTATTACCTGCCAGCATCCGTAAAAGCCCGCTACCTACGCATAGATGTATCCGAAATTGCAGCAGGAAAGAACGAGGCAAGCATCGCAGAGCTGGATATTTTTTAAAATTTCAAAGCTTAATTTGCAAGAGGGTGAATCAATAAAAGATGATTCACCCTCTTTTTATATTATAAAAATCAATTGCTTTTAATCAGAAGTAATCAACTTTAAATTATTACATTTACGAAAGCATTCAATACTCAAACTTTATAGATTATGACTACAAAAAAGTATTCTAACGGTGAAATTACTGTTGTATGGAAGCCAGAAAAATGTATTCATTCCGGTATTTGTGTACGTATGTTGCCAAAGGTGTATAATCCGCAGGAACGACCGTGGATAAAGCCAGAAAACGCTACAACCGCAGAGTTGATAGATCAGATTAACAACTGCCCGTCCGGCGCCCTCTCCTTCATAAGGAACGAAACGCAGAATGAGTAATAATCACATTTTTTTCAAAACAACTTTTTAGGTTAGAGAGGCTCACTAATAACCAATATAAAATATCCAGGTATTGTTAGTGCCCCAAAAAAATCATAAAATTTAGCAGAAGTACAGATTATAAAATGAAAGGAGATAAAAGATGAACTATAAGAAAATTGCATTTGTAACGCATCCACAAGAGACCCATTGGGTAGGTGATGGATTTAAGGTACATAACTTCATCCCCGGCATACCGGGATTGGAGATGAAAGATATGGATCCGTTCATATTGCTCGACTATAATGCAAAGATGGAGGTTACACCCTCAGACACACCCCGAGGCGTGGGTGTACATCCACACCGTGGCTTCGAAACGGTAACCATAGCCTACAACGGCAAAGTGCAACACCACGATAGTGCCGGCAACGGAGGCATTATAGGCACAGGCGATGTACAGTGGATGACGGCTGCATCGGGTGTGCTTCATAAGGAATATTACGAAAAAGAATGGTCACGACAAGGGGGTACATTCCAGATGGTACAGCTGTGGACCAACCTTCCGAAGGCTGATAAGATGTCGGCTCCGGGCTATCAGGCCATTCCAAACGAAACGATGGGCAGGTACATACTACCCGGAAACAGCGGATTTGTGGAGGTAATTGCCGGAAAATACAACGATGTTGAGGGTCCGGCCCATACTCATTCGCCCATCAGCTTGATGAACGCGCGCCTTAATCTTGGAGGCAAGGCTACGTTTTCTTTCCCCGAAAACTACAATACTGCCCTACTTGTAGTACAGGGAAGTATATTAGCTAACGAAATAGATGTGCCGGAAAACAACTTCGTAAAATTTGAGAATAAAGGAGAAGTATTTACTGTTGAAGCCACAGAACCAGACACGGTTGTGCTAATAATGAGCGGGAAACCACTCCATGAGCCCATTGTAGCCTACGGGCCATTCGTTATGAATACTAAACAGGAGATTATGCAGGCATTCGACGATCTGAATCACGGAAAGTTTGGATATCTGGAAGATTAATCGGATTAATCTTCTGCTCTCATCCTTCGTACGGCCGTATTTACAAAGGTTTGAATTTACGGGAAACAAAAAGTCCGACACTCACGGGCCGGACTTTCTTATAATAAAAAAATGAAAAATTAAATTTAAACATATTTTGTTTGTCTAGATGCAAAGGTAGAACTTGAATCTCTCTTTTGCAACCTATTACACAATGTTGTAAAACACATCATTAAAAAGTCCGACTCTCCCGAGCCAGACCTTATTTCTTCATCTAAATAGCGTTCTCTAACTTATGTTCGTATAAAATAAAAACAAGATTTGGATTTCATACTTGCTGCTCAAAAAAAGCTGAATAGCAAGTGTTTATTTACAAATCTAATTATTAAACATATTGATTACAAAAAAGGTTCATCTTTATTATAAATAACAACATCTCACAGTTGTCATTATAGATCTTCAATAGAGATTTACATAAAATATTTTTCAAATAACAATCAATATTTATTGTTTAACAATAAATGTTTACTATGTTTGCATCAAAATATAAATCGTGGAATCATTATGAAAACAATTTCAACCGTATTTCTTCAGGCTGTAGTCGTGCTGATCGGCATACTGGCACTTGTTATTTTGATTCGGGTTCCGTTAACTGAGGGAAGAGCTACAAACTTAGACTTGTTCAGCATTTACACTGACCCATTTATCTTGTATGGATATGCCGCATCCATCGCTTTCTTTGTTGCGCTGTATAAGGCGTTCCGGTTACTTGGATATATCGGACAGAATAAAATCTTCTCGCCGGAATCCGTAAAGGCTTTAAAGGGCATAAAGTTTTGTGCTATCATACTCGGTACTTTAATTGTGGCTGCCGGAGTTTATATAAAGATATTTCACAGCAAAGAAGATGATCCTGCAGGCTTTCTTGCCATTTGCATTGTGACTACCTTTGTTTCAATCGTTGTTGCGACTGCTACGGCCATATTTGAAAAACTCTTGCAAAATGCCATTGATATGAAATCCGAAAATGACTTAACCATTTAAGTCATATCAATTATAGCGAATCTTTACATGAACGACGTTAAAAAAAGAATATAACTTTAAACAACATGTCAAAAACAAATAACTTCGTATTTTGGGGCTTATATATTGTGGCCTGGCTCATATTTGTGGGCTTAAGCATTGAAGCAGGAGGCTTGATAGTAAATTTCTTTTTCAGTCTGTATAAGCCTGAATTTGTCCAAAATCTTTATGAAAAGCTGGACTTATCTGAAATATATAAGAGCAGTAGATTAGCTTTTTTCGGCATCTACAGTTTTATTCTAACCATTTCGATTTTAAAAGCTTTTCTATTCTACATAGTAATCAGACTAATGCAGAAAATGGATTTATCAAAACCGTTCAGCACTTTTGTTGCGACACAAATTAAACTAATTAGCTATTACACTCTTTCAATTGGGCTGTTAAGTTCCATTGCCAGTCAGTTTGCCAGATATTTAATGCATCATGGTTTTGTAACCGACAACTTAAACCGATTCTGGACTGACGGTCAGGCATTTATTTTAATGGGAGCTGTAATCTATATTATAGCGACTATTTTTAAAAAAGGAGTAGATATTCAAGACGAAAACGATTTAACCGTATAAGCCATGCCAATTATAGTAAACTTAGATGTGATAATGGCAAAGCGGAAAATTTCGCTGAATGAACTTTCAGAAAGAGTCGATCTTACATTATCAAACCTCTCGATCCTAAAGACAGGAAAGGCAAAAGCAATTCGTTTCAGCACCTTAGAAGCAATTTGCAAAGCGCTGGACTGCCAACCGGGAGATATTCTGGAGTACGTAAGCGACGAAAAATAATATATGATTCGTTTAGACCTGTAGTACGTAATACGTGCCACCTGGACAGGCATATTATGACACTCCAGGTCTTTCGTTTTGCTACGATGCATCATTGTGGCAGGGGTGCTTTGACTTATATTCATCCGGTGCTCAAGTGATAATTTTAGTGACATACGCATCTATTTTTTATGTGTTAATTAAATCTTTTCGTTACGTAACAATGCAAAGATAGCCTTTAACACTGACTGCCTGTACGAAACAGACACTTATGTCCGGATAGTGCAGTTTATGGGAGAATATGTCCGAAATCAGCAAAAAAGATACTTTTATTTCCGAAATATCTCCTCAATAATTTGCCAATATAAATAATTATACGTATATTTGATTATGATAATCGCAATCAAAATACGGATGAAAAACACAGAAGAAATTCCTGTCAAGAGTTACTCGTTGTCTGAACTCAGCCAATTGTACTCACCCACTCTTTCTCTTTCGGCTGCCACCAAACAGCTGCTTCGCTGGATACTAAGGCATCCCATCCTTATTCACCGTCTGCATGAGACTGGATGGCAAAAAGGGCAACGACGGTTCAGTCCCAAACAAATCTCCCTGCTATTCGATTGCATCGGGCCACCTTAAGCACCCCTAAAAGAGCGTACAGAAATACAGATATCCATCCGTTTTCAATCCTATATCTTTGGCTTTCCAATCATATATCTTTGAAGTTTCATTCCTATATCTTTGATTTGTCAAACATATATCTTTGAAAAAACGATCTTATAGCTTTGAAAATAGGATCAGGTATCATTCAAAAACGCTCTTTTATCTCTGGGAAACATTCCTTTTACAAAACTAAAACACAGGCATGTGCTAATGCAGAATAAATTTCAATATGACAATAATACTTAATATCCACCTTTAATCTCCATCCATGTGTGAAATTATATTAAATAAAGACGATTACGGCTTCGTTTTGATCAACAAAATATGTAATCAGAATCAGCCTACTTTGAAGCACCTCAAAGAGCGTATAAATGACCTTACGGACATCCGTTTGAAAAAGAGAATCATCCTGCGGCTTATCTCCTGGGCATTCGAAAACACTGAGCACACCTCCAGGCACTGGAAGCAGCTTTCTAGCGGCTTTTTGGCTGAGTTCGGTATAGAGATAAGCAGCTATGTTTGCTCGGAAGCAGACAATAAGCCGATCCATATCCCACGTAACAAGAGGATGTTACTCTACTATTGCGTATCTCAGCTGCTGGGCGACGGAGTGTTTGGAGACTGCTCCATAAACAGGATGGTAAGCTTCTTGCAAACCAATTTTGTTCTCAACGCAAAAGATGCCCACATCTACAACTGTCTGTATAAATTCAAGAAGAACAAAGAGATCAACCTGATCCGAAATATCGAAAATATGATTAGTATAGCATACAAAGAAACCGGCTGAAATGAGTTGAAAATGGAAAAACCAATCTCATACGGTTTTTCTCCAAAAGCCTCATCAGTAAAGGGATTTAACTTTTAAAAATATGAGAATCTTCCATTTTTTATTATCCAATCTTTTAACTGTTCTTTGTCGGTGGTTCCTGAGTTGCAGCGGCAACGGATTTACGGTTTTAAAGCGTAGCCTTATACAGAAATATTCTTTATATATTAATATAGGGCCTGCGGTTTGACCTGCGGTGGACACCCTCCAAACCCGCATCAATGCAGGGAAAAGACCTGCGGTTTGGCCTGCGGTTTTTGGGGAACCAAAAGAGCTACATTTATTAAACACTTAAATATCAACGTTATGAGTAATTTTAAACTAAAATATTTGGACAGTCTGCTGGAGTCGGACTACATCATATCGCCACAAAAAGTGGTGAACGACCTTTGGGGGTCCAATGCCCAAGAGAAAATGGAGTTTTCATACGATGCACAAGAAGAGAAACGACGAAAGTCTATGTCCAATGCCCAAGAGAGGATGGAGTTTTCTTTGTCAGAAAAATTTCTTCAAATTAAAAAAAGTTGCTGACATACTGTTGTCATTCATCCCATGTATTTTTGCCAATGAATTAATAAATATCAAACATTATGAAACTAACATCTTACCTCGTTTTCAATGGTCAGGCCGAAGAGGCTGCCAACTTCTATGCCGATGTGCTGGGAGGAAAAATCGATAACCTTTACCGCTACGAGTCTATGCCTCCCACACCTGAAATGCCGGTGCCAGAAGAGTGCAAACAAATGATTCTGCATTGTTGCATCGCTTTCCCCGGAGGGTCGATGGCCATGGCCGACTCGTTGCCGCACGATAAGCGCAACTTCGGTAACCGGGGACATATGCTTACGCTGGCATGCGACTCCACCGCCCAGACCGAAGAGGTGTATGCCAAACTTACCCAGGGGGCACAGAAGATAGAATGTCCTCTTACAGAAACCTTTTTTGCCAAGCAGTATGCCGAGGTAATCGACCGTTACGGCGTGCTTTGGGCAATAATGTATTCCGAAGAATAATCCGCAGCTATGAACCGACTCGACCGCATATCGGCATTACTCGTACAGTTACAGTCGCGCCCCGTTGTAAGGGCGTCCGAAATGGCCCAACGTTTCGGGGTAAGCTTACGCACCATTTACCGTGATATGCATACCCTCACGGAAGCTGGAGTGCCAATATGCGGCGATTCGGGGATCGGTTACTCTTTGGTTGATGGCTATAAATTGCCCTCGCTTATGTTCACGAAGGAAGAGGCGATGGCTTTTCTAACTGCCGAAAAAATTATCGAGCAAATCACCGATACCCAGAACAGCAAATATTTCCGTCAGGGAATGGATAAGATCAGAGCGGCATTGCGGACAGTCGACAAAAATTATATTCACGAAATGGGTGATGCCATCGCAGTATATAAAAGTCGCAATGCACGGGAAAGTCTACCCAATCTCTTGCAGATAATTTTGAGCAGCATTAACGATAAACTGATCATTGAGATTGATTACACCAATGCCGACGAGAATAAGAGCAGGAGATTGCTGGAAGCGGTTGGCGTCACGTATTCCTATCCCAACTGGTATCTATCGGCCTGGTGCCATTTAAGGGAAGAATACCGTATGTTCAGGATCGACCGCATTGAAAACATCGAGACGAAAACGGATAAACATACCAAGATTCATCCGCCATTGGAGTCGCTGCTTGGGGCAGATGATGCCCAGTGCCTTACAGAGGTTGTATTGCATACAAGCAAAGAGGTATCCAGATATAATGCCGACAGATGTTATTTTATGGGACTGACCGGCGAGAAAGAGCTTTCCGACGGACAAATAGAGCAAACCTATATGGCTTATTCGCTCGAACCCCTGGCAAGATGGGTATTGGCGAATACGGATACAACAACCGTGATCAGTCCGATTGAAGTAAAAAATATTATCAGACAAATCATTAAAAAATTAGACTTATGAAGATAAATAGTTCAGAGATTAAAAATCTAAATCCCATCAACACCATAGCAATTTCACACATCGGAGCTTATGCTGGTATTGCAGGCGCATTTGAGAAACTTGCCGCATGGGCAGGTGAGAACAACCAAATTATTTAAACGAAAAAAGCTTTGAAAATCTTGCGACTTTCAAAGCTTTATCTTGTTGGCGGTCCGGACGGGACTCGAACCCGCGACCCCATGCGTGACAGGCATGTATTCTAACCAACTGAACTACCGAACCATTTTTTTGTTTTCGTGTTGCACTTTCTCTCAAATGCGATGCAAAGATAGGGGCTTTTTTTGAATTCGCAATACTTTGAAAGACTTTTTTTAAATCTAACAATTATTTTTTTTACTTTTGCAGGAAACATTAAATGATTAAGCATGAAAAATACGCCTGTTGATTACCAAACCGCACGTAAAGTGATTGAAGGATACGGGTTGCCCGACTTTGGTAAAGCTACTATACGTGAGGTGGTTGCGATTTCCAATCAATTGGAACAACTTACTAAAACAGAATTTATTCATATGGAGATGGGGGTTCCGGGACTGCCGGCCGCAAAAGTAGGTGTAGAAGCAGAAATTAAAGCGCTTCAGGCAGGTGCTGCCTCCATATACCCTAATATAAATGGTTTGCCCGAGCTTAAAGAGGAGGCTTCACGATTTATTAAGGCTTTTATAAATATTGATGTGGCTGCCGAAGGGTGTGTGCCTGTTACCGGTTCCATGCAGGGTACATACGCCTCTTTCCTGGTAAGCGGACAATGCACACCGGGCAAGGATACCATCTTGTTTATTGATCCGGGATTTCCGGTGCAGAAGCAACAGATTGCAGTGATGGGCTACAAGTACGAATCGTTCGACGTGTACGAATGCCGCGGTAAGAAGTTACGCGATGTACTGGAGTCGTACCTGAGTAAAGGTAACATTGCTTCGATGATCTATTCGAATCCAAACAATCCGGCCTGGTTCTGTCTTACAGAGGAAGAGCTGCAGATCATTGGCGAAATGGCCAATAAGTATGATGTGATCGTGATTGAAGATCTGGCCTACTTTGCCATGGATTTCCGCAAACCCCTAGGTGTGCCTTTTGAGGCTCCTTATCAGGCTACGGTAGCACGCTATACGGATAATTATGTTTTACAAATCTCTGGGTCCAAAGCGTTCAGCTATGCTGGTCAGCGTATCGGTGTAACCGCTATATCCAATAAATTATATCATCGCTCCTACCCCGGACTCACCCAGCGTTACGGAGGTGGTACCTTTGGTACGGTGTACATACACAGGGTGCTTTATGCGCTGTCGTCCGGTACAAGTCACTCGGCTCAGTATGCGCTGGCGGCTATGTTTAAAGCTGCATCCGACGGCTCCTTCGATTTTGTGTCCGACGTGAAAGAGTACGGCCGAAGGGCGGCCAGGCTTAAAAAGATCTTTACCGATTATGGTTTTACCATAGTATATGATCAGGATTTGTCCGAACCGATTGCTGATGGTTTCTATTTTACAATCGGGTATCCGGGTATGACCGGCTCCGAATTGATGGAGGAACTTATGTATTACGGCATCAGTGCGATTTCGTTAAGTACAACGGGTAGTAATCAGCAGGGATTGAGAGCTTGCACTTCGTTCATCAAGGATCATCAATATGCTCTGCTTGAAGAGCGTTTGAAAATATTCAAAGCCAATCGTGCTCATAATTAACTATTTACCGGCATACCTTAACACTTCTTTAACAGGTATGCCGGTGTAATATATTTGTTTCGTCCAACTTTTTGTTTTATATTGTCGCTGTTTTTCTAACCAAACGACTTCACAGGTATGGCACAATATAACAACATATTCAAGATTACTCACAACAACGTACTTCCTGAAAAGGGGCATATACTGATCTCGGAACCTTTCCTGCAGGATGCTTACTTTCAGCGTTCGGTTGTTTTATTGGTGGAGCACGATAAAAAGGGCTCCATGGGCTTCGTGCTGAATAAAAAGCTGGAAATGAAGCTGAACAGGGTGATTCCTGAGTTTGAGAACCTGCCGGATATCCCGGTTTATTTAGGGGGACCGGTGGCTTCGGACCGTTTATTTTTTATACATTCATTAGGTGACACGCTTATTCCCGAAGCGGTGGAATTCAGTAAAGGACTTTATATGGGTGGCGACTTTGATGCGTTGAAGCGTTACATTCTGGCTGGTCACAAGCTGGAGGGCAAAGTAAAGTTCTTTTTAGGGTACTCGGGATGGACCGAGAATCAGCTTAGTACCGAGATTAACCAGGATGCTTGGGTAGTTGGAGAATCGTCCTGCAACAAGGTGATGCTTGCGGAGGACGAGTCTTTCTGGAAAGCTTCGTTATCCGGACTGGGTGGGCGCTACAAAACATGGTCCAATTTCCCCAAAGATCCTTTTCTTAATTAGTCACCTCACCGGCGGATAAGTTATCCGCCGTTAATTCGTTTCCGCAAACACGTATTGCATCAGGTATACATCGGCAAATCCGTCTGGTGTACTGATCCATTGCACCAATCGTCCGGCTATCTTAAAGCCGGCAAGGGTGAACAGCTTAACGCTGGCTTCGTTGTTTACGGGCACATGGGCATACACCTGTTTGAGTTTAAGAAAGGAGAAGGCGTAGGATATCACAAGCGACAAGGCCTCGCCTGCATATCCCTTACGACGGTAGGCCGGGTCTACCAACACCCCTATTCCGCAACGGCGGTGATGCGGATCTACGTCGAACAGATCGATGGTACCCACAGCTTCGCCGGTCTGCCGCGGTTGAATCATGAGGCGAAGCTGACCGGTGGTATAGATATCCTGGTGCGCACAGGCTATGTACTCCTTCAGCACATAGCGTGAAAAGGGTGTCAGGGTGTTGCCGTGTTGCCACAATGAGGCATCATTCTCCCAACGATAGAGCACGTCAAGGTCTTCGGGCTCGAGGGCCCTCAGGATGATTCGTTCGTTTTCCAATAGCTTCATATCCAACCTGTTTTTATCTGTTATTTTTTACCGGGCGAGACCAGCACGCCGCTCTTTTTGTTGTAGATATGATAGGTAATATGCTTGTCGGGCATCTTATCCATCAACAGCAGGAGTTGTTCGAATCGTACATCATTGTAACAGAAGGCGATGTCTGTAAATCCCTTCATCCGGTTGCTTCGGTTGATACAGTCCATCACCCGGTGCTCGTCGAGGTTCCAGTGATTTACGAATTCGAGGTTCGGTATCTGTTTCAAACAGGCGGTTCGCAAAGTTTCGAGCGACATTTCACTGCTCAGAATAAGCAGACGCCTGCGGGATGACTTTGTCTTCTTGTTGGCCGACGTATGAAACACCAGGTCCAGCAACGCCCGGAACCACACGGCCAGGCGAATCAGAAGGGAGAACAGCTTTCCGGCTCCGGAATAATGCTTCCGGTAAAAGATGAGCATGGCTCCGTAGAATATCTTTACATATTTAATGTTGCCCTTGCTGGTACTTTCGCCTTTGTAGTGCAGGATTCGTTCGGGCATGTAATAATTCTTGTATCCGGCTAATTTAAGACGGTACGAAAGATCGATATCCTCGCCGTACATAAAGAAATCTTCGTCCAGCAGTCCGGCTTTATCCAACGCCTCCTTCCGGATCAGCATAAAAGCACCGGCCAGCACATCTACCTTGTGGCGGGCATCGGGATTGAGATACGGCAGACTGTACTTGGCAAAGCGTGGATTTTTGGGAAACAATTTAGAAAGACCGAACATCTTGCAGAACGACACCCAGGGTGTGGGAAAGCTGCGCTTGGATTCGGGCAGAAAAACACCGTTTCCATCTATCATTTTAACGCCCAGGGCACCGGCCTTGGGTTTCTCTTCGAGGAAATAACACAAGGAACGTATAGTGTCTTCACCAATAACGGTATCGGGGTTAAGCAGCAGGATATATTTTCCCTTAGCCAGACTGATGGCCTGGTTGTTGGCTTTGGCAAAGCCGGGGTTGTCGCTGTTTTCGATAAAGGTAACCTCTGGGAAATTGGGTTTGAGGTAGGCCACCGATCCGTCGGTGGAGTTATTGTCTACCACAAAGACTTCGGCTTCCATGCCCTGCAGGGCGGCACGAAGGGAATAGAGGCATTGTTCCAAAAAATATTTTACATTGTAATTTACGATTACAACCGATAGTGTTATCTCTTCCATGTTTTGTTTTTAGATTTTGATAGAATCGTTAAAGCTTGTACGGTTAACGATAGACCGTCCCAGCGTGATCTCGTCGGCATACTCGATCTCGTCGCCGATGGAAACTCCCCGGGCTATCACAGATACGTTGATCTGGTAGGGCGACAATTTGCGGTAGATAAAGAAGTTGGTGGTATCGCCTTCCATAGTGGTACTCAGCGCCATGACCACCTCCTTTACATCACCGGCGGCCACACGGTCTACCAGACTGGCTATCTGCAGATCGCCGGGACCAATTCCTTCGATGGGCGAAATAATGCCGCCCAATACGTGGTACACGCCCCGGAACTGACCGGTATTTTCGATAGCCATCACCTCTTTGATGTTCTCCACCACGCAGACCAGGGAATGATCCCGTTGCGGATCGGCACAGATTCCGCACATCTCGTCGTCGCAGATATTATGACATACCTTGCAATACTTCACCTCTTTACGCAGGTTCAACAGAGCCGAAGCAAATCCTTCGGCATAGGCAACATCGCGCCGTAAGATATAGAGAGCCAGACGTAAAGCGGTCTTCCGCCCCACTCCCGGCAAACTTGACAATTCATTTACTGCGTTCTCGAGTAACGCAGATGGATATTTCTGATTCATTTATTTCTGGTTGTACGCTACAAATATACGCGAAATATAAACGGAATACAAAAGGTAGGTGGCTGAACTGTTGTCTCATTAGAAATAAAAACTTAGCTTTGTGTCCGGCTATCGGATGTATCCGCCGGCTAATGTTAATCGACTAAAATAAGATACCGTGAGTAAAGTAGATGAAGAAAAAGTAAGCGGATTACCAGAGAACGCTTACCGTGAATTAAAAGAGGGGGAAACTTACACTCCCCTTATGTCGCCAACTAAATCGTACAGGGAAGTTACCCCGTGGTCTGTGCTTTGGGGTGTGCTGATGGCTGTACTGTTCAGTGCTGCCGCCGCTTACCTTGGATTAAAGGTGGGCCAGGTGTTTGAAGCCGCCATTCCCATTGCCATTATCGCCGTGGGATTGTCCGGAGCCTTCAAACGCAAAAACGCACTGGGCGAAAACGTGATTATCCAGTCAATCGGAGCCAGCAGCGGCGTGGTGGTGGCAGGTGCCATCTTTACCTTACCGGCTTTGTATATCCTGCAGGACAAATATCCCGAAATAAGCGTAAACTTCTTCGAAGTGTTTATGAGCTCGTTGTTGGGAGGTGTGCTGGGTATCCTGTTGCTCATTCCGTTCCGTAAATATTTTGTATCAGAAATGCATGGTAAATATCCCTTTCCAGAAGCTACAGCAACAACTCAGGTGCTTGTATCGGGCGAAAAGGGGGGCAACCAGGCCAAACCGCTTATCTTTGCGGGTATTATAGGTGGGGTGTACGACTTCATTGTAGCCACCTTTGGTTGGTGGAGCGAATCCATCAGCACCCGCATTGTAGGTATCGGCGAAATGGTGGCCGATAAATTCAAGGTGGTGATGAAGGTTAACACCGGAGCTGCCGTACTGGGACTTGGATACATTATCGGTTTGAAATATTCGATGATTATCTGTGCCGGTTCATTTCTGGTGTGGCTGGTGATTATCCCGTTGCTGTCGGCCCTGTTCGGTTCGGAGGTTCTTACCTTTGGCAACGCAGCCATCACTGCCACAGTAGGCAGTATGAGTGCCGAACAGATTTTCACTACCTATGCGCGCCATATCGGTATCGGGGGTATTGCCACCGCCGGGGTTATCGGTATCATCAAATCGTGGTCCATCATTAAAAGTGCTGTGGGCCTTGCCGGCAAAGAGCTGAAGGGTAAAAATACGCAGACTGCCGATACGATTCGTACCCAGCGCGACCTGCCCATGAAGATTATTGCCATCGGCACCATCCTTACGCTGATTGTAACCTTTATATTTTTCTATTTCGGAGTAGTGGGCAACCTGTTCCATGCGCTGATCGGACTTCTTGTAGTGGGTATTATCGCATTCCTGTTTACCACCGTGGCAGCCAATGCCATTGCCATTGTGGGTACCAATCCGGTATCGGGTATGACGCTGATGACGCTTATTCTGGCTTCCATCGTTATGGTGGCGGTTGGACTGAAAGGGGCTGCCGGAATGGTTTCCGCACTTATCATCGGAGGTGTGGTTTGTACGGCGCTTTCCATGGCTGGAGGTTTTATTACCGACCTTAAAATTGGTTACTGGCTGGGTACTACCCCTGCCAAACAACAGGGTTGGAAGTTTTTAGGCACTTTGGTATCGGCTGCCACCGTGGGTGGTGTTATACTTATCCTGAACCAGACTTACGGCTTTACAAGCGGTCAGCTTGCCGCTCCGCAGGCCAACGCCATGGCTGCGGTTATCGAACCGCTGATGTCCGGCGCGGGTGCACCTTGGGTGTTATATGCCATCGGTGCAGTACTGGCTATCGTACTTAATTTCTGCAAGATTCCTGCGCTGGCTTTCGCTCTGGGTATGTTTATCCCTCTAGACCTCAATACACCGCTGCTGATTGGTGGTGCCATAAACTGGTACGTAGGAAGCCGGTCGAAAGACAAAGAGTTGAACGCAGCTCGTCTGGAAAAAGGAACGTTGCTTGCTTCCGGATTCATCGCCGGAGGTGCTTTAATGGGTGTGATAAGTGCCGCATTGCGTTTTACGGGTGTAAACCTTGTAAACGAAACCTGGCTTGAGGGTAACCTGGCCGAGGTATTGGCTGTTGTAATGTATATTTTATTAATTGCCTATCTTGCCGTAAGTTCGCTGCGTGCCAGAAAAGAGGCCTAATATCCGATAGATATGGAAGCTCCATCAGTAAGGGTCGGGATTCTGACCGAAAAAGCTGTCAGTTTTGTGTTCAACGCCGAGTACGTAAATGCCGAAACCGGGGCATTGGTAAGCGGCGAACAACGTGCCTTGCTAATAGACAATCACATTGTTTATAACGGCAAATTATACAAGGAATTGTTTTTTGATTCGGTAAACCCCAATGCCTCGTTCGATATCAAGGCGGTTACCATCGGTGTTAATTTCCATTGGGAACGTAAGGAGGACCAGCGTTTCCGCGGGGCATTACTTCTGCTGGCCAGCAAAGAGGGAATCATAACCATCAATCAGGTGGATGTGGAAGAGTACCTTACCAGTGTGATCTCGTCCGAGATGAGTGCCACAGCTTCCAAGGAGCTTCTGAAGGCGCATGCTGTTATCTCGCGCAGCTGGCTGCTTGCCCAGATCGAAAAGAATACCCTGATAAAGGGTTCTGATAAGAAATACCAGACCTGTTACCGCGACGAGAACGAACTGGTGCGTTGGTACGACCGCGAAGATCACGACCTGTTCGATGTCTGTGCAGACGACCACTGTCAGCGGTACCAGGGAATCACCCGTGCATCTACCCCCATAGTGGAAGAGGTGATTAAAGAGACACGCGGGGAGATTCTATCCAACGGCGACCGGATTTGCGATGCGCGCTTCTCCAAATGTTGCGGGGGCGTTACCGAAACATTCGAACATTGCTGGGAACCCGAGCCTCACCCCTACCTTGCCGTATTGCGGGACAGCACGGAAACGGAGTATCCGGATCTGAGCATCGAGGAAGAGGCCGAAAAGTGGATACGTACCTCGCCGGAGGCTTTTTGCAATACAACGGACAAAGAGATTCTGAGTCAGGTGCTGAACAACTACGACCAGGAAACGGCCGATTTCTTCCGCTGGAAGGTAACCTACACACAATCGTATCTTTCGGATCTGATACACAGAAGAAGCGGCATGGACTTCGGACAAATACTGGATATGATACCCGTATCGCGTGGTACATCCGGACGTATTGAGAAACTGAAGATTGTGGGAACACGTAAAACATTTACCATCGGTAAGGAGTTGGAAATTCGTCGCACGCTATCGGAATCGCACCTGTACAGCTCTGCTTTTGTGGTGGACAAAGAGGAGGTGAAACTGGATGTACCGCAACGGTTTGTACTTACAGGAGCCGGCTGGGGACACGGAGTGGGTCTTTGCCAGATCGGTGCCGCAGTTATGGGGGCGAAAGGATACGATTACCGGGAGATTCTTACACACTATTTCCCCGGTGCCAACCTCAATAAGAGATATTGATTCAATAAAAAGATTGATATAACGTACCTACACAAAAGAGGGCATCCCGAAGGGTGCCCTCTTTTTTAATGTTTACCTATTTTTCTGGTTTGATGAACAAACCAGTTTGCCTGGACTCTCACGAGCTAAATGCGATACAAAGAAACCACATTCCATTCAATGAGAAAAGTTAAAATAGATAAAAGACAATAAAGTCTGGATAAAGAGGCATATTTTATCGGTAAAGACGCTTTGTAACTTCATTTAGATAGGAAGAACCGATAGGTAATGACTCTTTTCCAATCGTAATCCGTTCGTTGCTTTTGCTTTCAATCTTATCAATGGCAACAATAAAAGAACGATGGATACGTATAAATTGCTGCTCGGGAAGCTTCTCCATCACGTTCTTCATGCTCAGGAGAGTCATCACCTTCTTCGTAGTGGTATGAATCCGGATGTAGTCTTCGCAACCTTCTATATAGAGTATGTCGCTAAAGTTGATTTTCACATCCTTGTAGTTGGACTTTACAAACATATAGTCGGGCACTTTTTTCTCTTCCGACTGAATCCCTTCCTGGGCTGCCTGGGAGAGTTCCAGGTAATCCCTCACCCTGTTTACGGCAGTAAGGAAGCGGTCGAACGAGATCGGCTTAAGCAGGTAATCCATGGCGTTCAGATTGAACCCTTCCACAGCATACGAGCTGTAAGCCGTAGTAAAAACAACCTTCGGAGGGTTGGTAAGGGTACGCACCAGCTCAATCCCCGTAATGTCGGGCATCTGGATATCTACAAACAACAAATCCACCGGATGCTTTCGCAGATGTTCCATGGCAAGAAACGGGTCGGTATACTGCCCCTCAAGAACAAGATAAGGAACCCGGGCAATCAAAGACGATAGTACGTCCAGCGCCAGGGGCTCGTCATCAACAATAATGCATGCTATCTTCATAGAATCCATATTTAGTAATTACAACTATCTATACCCTCAAGTTCAGCTCCGGATCCGTTTACCGGGATTTTGACGCTTGGGTGTGAAGCATCCTTAATCCCTGCTATTCAGGTCCTAGTGTGGGCTCCAAAGGGTACTGTTCTCCCTTCAGTTTAATCTCGAGGTGTACGTTATAGCTGTTGTCTTTTTCCTCTATTTTCAATTTATGCCGTTTAGGGTAAAGTAATTGCAACCGCCGTGTGGTATTGGCAATACCGATACCTTCGCCGGAAACCCCTACCGGTTCCGATTTAAACTTCTTGTTGTGCATCTCGAACAAAAGCCGGTCTTCTTCCACAAACAAATACAACGATATGGGAGACGTTTCATGACTGCTTACCCCATACTTAAAGGCATTCTCTATAAACGGAATGAGGAGAAGGGGGGCGATCTGTGCCGATGTACAATCGCCTTTGATGCAAACATCCAGCTCCAGCTTGTCGGTAGACCGTAACTTCTGTAGTTCAATATACTGTTCGATGTATTCAATCTCTTTTTCGAGGGGTACAAAATCGCTTTTCGCATCACTCAGCACGTAGCGCATCATGGTGGACAGGCGGAGAATGGCGGTGGAAGTATTTTCCGAGTTCTTCAGTGAAAGAGCGTAGATGGTGTTGAGTGTATTGAACAGAAAATGCGGATTGATCTGCGTCTTCAACGACCTGAGCTCCGTAAGCGTACGCCGGTATTCCATCTCCCTGTTGCGTTGTTCGGCTCTGAGCCACTCCTGCACACTGCGCATGCCCAGACTGATTCCAAGGATTATAATACCCACAAAGCCCAACCAGTGATTTATGATTTTAGGATTGCCGAATCGTCCGTGATATTTGATACCAAAGAAGAAGTCGAGTACAACCGGAAAGAAAAGGAACAAGCAGAATATAAGTACCGAAGAAATAATATACAACCCCTTACGCTGCTTACCTAACAGATTGGGAACCAGCACCAGATAGTTGAGATAAAAGATACAAAAAATCAGAATATCTTCGGGAATGATGGTTCTGTAAAAGCTGATATCATCGAAAATGGTGGGGAATTTACCCCAGCTGGGAAGCAAAATAATCTGCAGAATAAACAAGGCCAGCCAAATCATAAGCTGTATGACTACGTTGAGGTGTTGTTTCTTCATAACCGGTGTGATTGATTTCCTCAAAGATAGTAAAAGTATTTTATTACCTTTGCATCCATTCAAAAAATACCGTAATGAACAGTTACATTATTTTACTTATCATTGCCGCCTATTTCGGCCTGCTGCTGCTGATCGCCTCCATTACGGGGAAAAAGGGATCGGGCAACGAGGCCTTTTTCCTGGGCAACCGCAAATCTCCCTGGTACATCGTTGCCCTGGGTATGATAGGTACTTCTATATCCGGCGTTACCTTCGTATCAGTTCCGGGGATGGTAAGGGGAATGGATATGACCTACATGCAGATGGTTTTCGGGTTTTTCTTTGGTTATATCATCGTAGCCAAAGTACTGCTCCCGCTTTACTACCGACTGAATCTTACCTCCATATACACCTATCTAGAGAGCCGGATGGGCAACAGAGCTTACAAAACCGGCGCCTCTTTCTTTTTGCTTTCTAAAACAATAGGGGCCGCCGCCCGATTGTATCTGGTGGTGCTTATCTTACAGACCTACGTGTTTGCCGCCTGGAACATCCCCTTTGGGGTTACCGTGGCCGGCAGCATCCTGCTGATATGGCTCTATACCTACAGAGGTGGGGTGAAGACAATCATCTGGACCGACACCCTGCAGACCATCTGCTTTATCGCCATGCTGATTGTCATTATATGGCAGGTGAAGGATGTGATGCACACAGACAGTCGTGGACTGGTACAGACGCTGATTGACAGTCCGCATTTCCGTATCTTCGAATTCTCCGACTGGCACAGTACCCAGCACTTTGCAAAGCAGTTTCTGAGCGGAATATTCATTGTGATAGTTATGACGGGCCTGGACCAGGACATGATGCAGAAAAATCTGTCTTGCAAAACCCTGAAAGAATCGCAGAAAAACATGTACTGGTACGGCTTTGCCTTTACGCCTGTAAACTTTCTGTTCCTCTCGCTGGGCGTGTTGTTGCTCACTCTGGCCGGCAGGCTTAACATAGCTCTGCCAGCTCTTAACGACGACATACTGCCCATGTACTGCACATCGGGTATATTGGGCGAAAGCATTCTTATCTTCTTCACCATAGGAATCATTGCAGCGGCCTTTTCCAGTGCGGATTCGGCCCTTACTGCCCTCACCACCACCTTCTGTGTGGATATTCTTGGCATTCACAAGGAGGAGGCTCAAAAGGCAAAAAAGACACGGTTGAAAGTTCATTTACTTATTTCTGTGTTATTTGCCCTGATTATTATTATCTTTAAGGCCATAAACAACCGAAGCGTGATTGATGCCATCTACGTGATTGCATCGTATACCTACGGTCCCCTGCTGGGATTGTTTTCGTTCGGACTTTTTACCAGGATGGTTCCCCGCGACAAGCTGGTTCCCTATATATGTATCGCTTCGCCGGTTATTTGTTATGTGGCGGACAAGCTTGTATTCGCCTATACCGGATACCGGTTCGGATACGAGATTTTAATGATAAACGGGCTGCTTACCTTTATGGGATTATGGCTCACAACAAGTAAAACAAAAAATAACATACACGATAATGGAAATTAAAAGTGCTGAATTTGTAGTAAGTAATACCGATGTAAGGAAATGTCCGGAAAGCAAAATGCCCGAATATGCCTTTATCGGGCGGTCTAATGTAGGCAAATCGTCTCTCATCAACATGATAACCGGGAAGAAAGGGCTGGCCATGACCTCCTCTAAACCGGGTAAGACTCAGCTTATCAACCACTTCATCATCAACGATTCGTGGTATCTGGTGGACCTTCCGGGCTATGGTTATGCCCAGCGGGGTAAAGAGGGACGCGAGAACATCCGCAGAATCATCGAAGACTATATCCTGGAGCGCGAACAGCTCACCAACCTGTTTGTTTTACTGGACTGCCGACTCGAAGCGCAGAAAATCGACCTCGAGTTTATGGAGTGGCTGGGTGAGAATGGAATTCCTTTTTCCATTGTTTTCACCAAAATAGACAAGCTGGGCGGAGGCAAGCTGCGTGAAAACCTGAATGCCTACACCAAGAAGCTGCTCGAAAGCTGGGAAGAGCTCCCTCCTATCCTGCTTACCTCGTCAGAAAAGAAAGAGGGTAAAGAGGAATTGCTCAACTACATCGACGAGATTACAAAGAGTCTCTGATATTGGAGACGCTGATTAGAACAAATCTATTCAATAAGTCTCTGATATTGCATAATACCAAATATAAAAGTCCCGGCAGGAAACCGAATTCCTACCGGGACTTTCTATTTATTCATCCACACGTTTCAGGGTGTATTTTTAAGACTACCGTCTTTGCGATAAATCAGAATACTTCAAAGTCGATTGTGTAATTTACGCCGGGATTTGTTTTAGACGGAATGCCTTCGTAATAGATAAACGCACTTTCAAACTCACCTGTTCCGGTGTAGTTGATCTTTAATCTCGAAGGAGTCATCTCCGTATCGATGTTGGCATCCTTAAACATTGCGTCTGTTTCCTGGGGGCAGGTGCCTTTACGCAAATACACCAGAGTAAGCAGCTTAAGATCTTCCAAAGGAATACCTTTACCAACTTCGGGCTTGAATTTACCGAGACCATCTATCGTAAACTCTTTTCCCGTAAAACTAAAACGCAACTTCACGTCGTCGTAACCTCCAACAGGCTGAACTCCGGCTTCATTACGTATAATTCCGGTTGTAACAACCGAAGTACAGTGATTGTACTTAATAAAATAGTCCCATATCTTTTGCTCTTCACCCGACAAGGTTGAATACACAGCTACCGAACTATCATCATCCGAAACAACATCTTCCGATGTACACGAAAGGGTAAGAAAGGGGACAAGTAGAATGAGTGACTTTGCATTGCGTGAAACACGATGCAACATCTCCCCCCCGAAAAAACTCAGGATCTTTTCAAACATAAGCAGAACGTTAAAAATAATTAATGAAATTCTAAACCACGTGCAAAACTAAACTAAATATTTTAATACAAAAATAAATGGCTGCAAATAAATTATTTGCAGCCATTAAAATGATGTTGATGTGATCAGGATGGGATTCGAACCCATGACCCACAGCTTAGAAGGCTGTTGCTCTATCCAGCTGAGCTACCCGACCATCCTTGTTTGCTTTATTGCGGTGCAAAGGTAACGCTTTTATTGGAATAACCAAATGGATTAGGCACTTTTTTATCAGAAAGGATACCCTACAGCAAAGTGCCAGGCAAAGTTATTGGTAAAATTGGGCTTCAATATGGCCCATCGCTCCTTACCTGTCTCCTGCGGATTGTATGCCTTAAATCCTGTATCAAAACGGATTAGGAAGAAATCGAAATCTACACGCAATCCCAAACCATAAGAAAGTGCAATCTCTTTATAAAATCTGGAAAAATCGAAATTTCCTTTGTCCTGGAACGAATACGGACGGATTGTCCAGATATTTCCGGCATCTACAAAGGCTGCCATCTCAAATTTCCAGAAAAGTTTACTACGATACTCCACACTCAAATCCAACCGCACGTCGCCTGACTGGTTGAAGAAGGAGGTAGAATCGGTTACAGCCATGCTACCCGGACCTAACCGGCGCACCGACCATCCGCGTACACTGTTGGCACCTCCGGAGAAGTAGCGGCGCTCGAAAGGAAGCATCTCCGCATTGCCGTAGGGAAACCCTACCCCCGCACCGATACGGTAAGCGATGGAGTTACGCTCGTCCAGCACGATGCTCTTACTGAAGTCGAAGTCGGCCTTCACAAACTGGGCATAATTAATGCCAAACAGATTATAGATGCCATTCTCGTCCTTACTGGCCTTGGTAAGCTTGGACAATCCGTAAAGCATATTACCGGCCAACTCCACCGAAGCCCGCAGCGAATGGGTGTTGCGTTGTTTAAACAACGGGTTGTAATTGGTAAACGAATAGGTATACCCCGATCCCATTATAAACTGGTCGGAATAATTGTATAGTCGGGTCGACTCGGGAAGCGAGTCTTTAAAGGCCTGGTTGATGCGTGGCAGATACATATAATCCACATCCAGCAGTTTGAATACGTGACGTCCCTGACTATTGGCCCGCTCCTGCCATATATAGCTCCACCCTCCGGATAAAAGGGTACGGCTGTATTCCGGACGGGTCTGGTAGTTGTAACTCACCTTCAGCTCAGAACTGGCACGTAGTTTACGTCGCATATCGTAACCTACAAAAGGAAATAGGAATTCGGGGAAGGTGATGGAGGCCTCTCCACCATATTCGAAATAATCCTGGGCAAAGCCACCGGAAAGAGACTCGTAGGCACCGCGCACCTTGGCAGAGAATACCTCCGCACCTTTAAACAAGTTCCGGTGCTGGTAATTCAAGCTGGTGGCAAACCCAAAGTCGCCCGCCGAGTTGGTACCCTCCAGGTCCACCCCCACCGATTGCGGTTTGGCCGGTGTGGTAAGAATGGTACAATTGAGCTTCATCGTATCGTTTTCCAGGAACTCCGAAAAGCGGATATTTACATTCTTAAGCGCCCGCAAGGCAGAGAACGATGCATACGTCTGCTCCACCGTACGCTCGTTATACAACGTTCCGGGCATGATATATACGTTCTTACGCAATACAGAGGGACGAATCACACGCCCGTCTGCTCCGTACAGAACAGCCATATTCCCTATCTTCACCGTATCCTTGGGCCCGGAGGCAACAGAGGCATCCTGGTTGATCGGATCGTAATCGGTCTCCACAAAGACATCATTTATGTAATACCGGCTGTGAGGCATCGAAATAACCTCGCCCGAAGCCGTTTTCTGAAGTATCGGATTTACCTGCAGACTCAGATCCACCACCTGCTTGTTAAAGGCACTGTCGGCTTTATACGAAATATAATCGCGGTTGAAGGCAAAATACCCCCTTCGGCGCAGCAGCGACGTAAGGCGCTGACGCTCGGCATCCAGCACATCGCGGTCAAACAGACTCCCCTCCTTCACCAACGGAGTAAAATCTTCGGGAACGGCACGAAACGGAGAGGCAAACCGCGGACGGCGGGGCTGTTGCATATGGGCAATACGGTTAATGGTTGTATCGCTTATATCCATGCTATAGTTACGGATACGGTACGGCTCGTGGGTGATAACCTCGTACTTCACCACAGCTTTCTTGCTTTTACTGGTATCAATCGAGGCATCCACCCGGGCATGCACATATCCTTTGTTCACAAAATAACGTCTGAGCTCCTCTTCCGACTGATCCACCAGCACGGTATCCAGCAACACAGGCGCCTCGCCGAAGCGACGTAATAATCTATTTACCCATTTATCGTCTTTTCCGGCCCAGTTATATACGTGCAGAGGCCATTTAAGCAGACCAAACACCTTGAAATTTGGTTGCTGTGCAAGGTACGAACTAAGGTTCGCACTTTTAAAATCTTCATTATCTGATACAATCTCCACTTTATCGAGCAGGTAATCACCCTCCTTAACATGCCTTGTAGTACTACAACCTGTAAGATAGAGGCAAAAACCCATCGCAAAGAGGACACGAAACAATCCCTTCATTCTGCTACCTTTTAAGCTACAAATGTACTTGATTTAAATTATTTCCTGTACATTTGTTTTGTAAAAAGAAAAAAGATGCTGAGTAAGTCGAAAGTCAAGTATATCCGCTCCCTCGAGATGAAGAAATACCGCAACGAGTACCAAACGTTTGTGGCAGAAGGAAACAAAATGGTGTCCGACATGATGGGTGCATTCCCGTGCGAACTGATTATCGCCAAACCCTCATGGATGGCCACTCAGGGAAACATCCCCGCAAAGGAATTGCTGGAGGCCGACGATGACGACCTGCGTAAAGCCAGTTTCCTTAAAACACCCCAGGATGTACTAGCCGTATTCAAACAACCGGAATACAGACTGGAAGATGTTTGTCCGTCGCAATCCCTCGTACTCGCCCTCGACGGCGTACAAGACCCGGGCAACCTGGGTACCATCATACGGATGGCCGACTGGTTCGGGATAGAGCACATTGTCTGCAGTATGGATACGGTAGACGTATACAGTCCCAAGGTAGTACAAGCCACCATGGGCGCCCTGTGCCATGTGCAGGTACATTATACCGATCTGGAAGCCTATCTTAAACAGCAGACAGCTCCGCTTTACGGCACCTTTCTGGATGGAGAAAACATGTATACAAAGCAGTTTGGAGGCAGCAACGGCATCCTGGTGATGGGAAACGAAGGCAAGGGAATCCGTCCGGGTATCGAGGCACTAATCAACGAAAAGCTCTACATCCCCAACTTCCCCGAAGGAAGGGAAACCTCAGAGTCGCTCAACGTAGCGATTGCCACCGCTGTTGTTTGCGCCGAATTCCGCCGCAGACAGACGTATGCCCCTGATCAAAAATAAAGAAACGGACTTACCTTGTACAGGTAGATAAGTAGCTTGCTCGTTATTGATCACATCCTGATCCAATATAGAACTTTCAAGGAAAGCTGGTAGCTCGTCCTCTATGGATACAGCTGCTTGATCAGAAGCTAGCTGCTCGTTGTTACTACTATCCGGAATTAGTTTAGATTTTTCAACGATGGCTATCTGTTCCCCTACTGCAGGTACAGCCGAAGTGCCGATAAGCACTTTCAGCATCTCCGGCACGCTGGCATCGGGCATCTGTTGGTGGATGGCAGTCAGCCTGCTCCAAACATCCGCTACCTCCCACCCTAAGGCAGCAGGTACCACCCAGATAACGCCGTTAAGGAAAGAGGTGCCGGCCAGCTCCTTTTCCAAAGGGAATACCCCATTCAGAACGGACCCGGACGTCACCTCCACATAATGCAGTCTGTCTACAGACTGGCAAGCGATATAATTTGCAGCAAATCTTTTCACGGAAATCAATTAACCGGACTCTTGGCAAGCTTGGGGCTCACACGCAAGGGTCTCTTTTTAAGCATGGAATCGGTATGTACGGAATCGGCCTGCGTGCCTTTTACGACTACAGTATCCGCAGGAAGCTCCTGTGGAGTAATCACCTCCGTACCGTAATTGTACTTCATCAGAGTCAGACTGTCAACATACACCTTATGCACACGGGTATCGGGAGTAAGCATCCGGATGTAGCCGTACACCTGCTGCACCTGTCGGGCCGGCAGCGAACGAAGCACCACCTGATGGTATCCGTCGCGGGTAATCGTCCGGACTACATTCACCGTAGTATCCAGCTGCACCACACTCAGTCTTATTTCGGGATAATGCTTCATCCCGTTATGAATTCCCCACACATTGAGGCCCAGCACAAATGTACTGCCCGATCCGTAGGGAACCTCGGGCTTTATCTGGTACGACACAAGCCCACCCTGCTCACCTTCGAAGGTGATAAAGGGACGGCGTGGCCATATATTCAACGAATCACGTTCGGTAGCAGGACCGGCATTGGCCTGAACATCGCCCAATGCTTTGGTGCGGCTGTCTATTTCGGCCAGCACACCGTCGTACACCTCCATGTAGATTTTCAGATTCTTTCCATACCATACGATGGAACTGTCGTATACAGCCTGGGTGGTATTATGTTTACGGAAAACCGACTCGTAAAGCGCCTGCTTGGAAGCATCCTCTTTATATTTCACGTAATCCGTACCAATCATGGCCTCAGCAAGGTATACGTCCACCATAACCGCCTGCATCTCCTTCTCTTTCAGAATGCCCTCGGGCACTTTGCTGCAAGCAATTAAAGCCAACGATGTAAGAAAAGCAAAACTATATCTTGAAAGTTTACTACGCATGCGTTTCTGTAGCTTTTGTTTCTTTTGCAAGACTTTCGGACAAGGTATGACGATAAAATATCAGCAACACAAATACACCTACGCAAATCGCCGAATCAGCCAGGTTGAAGATAGGACGGAAAAACACAAACTCTTCTCCACCCCATACTGGCACCCATTCGGGCATTACGGTCTGCACAATAGGGAAATAAAACATATCCACAACCTTTCCGTGCAGCCAGGTCTCGTAACCTCCTCCGGCGGGCATAAAGGTGGCAACCTGACCATAACTATGGTCGAACACCACTCCGTAAAAGATTGAATCGATAATATTCCCCATGGCTCCGGCCCAGATCAGCGCGATACAGGCAATAAAGCGGAAGCTATAGTTTTTCTTTACCAATCCATACAGATAATAGCCAATAAAACCAACCGCAATGATCCGGAATACGGAAAGGAAAAGTTTACCAATCACCTCGATGCCGAAAGCCATACCCGGATTTTCGGTGAAGTAAAGATAAAACCACTTTGTAATTTCAATACTTTCATGCAATTGCATGTGCGTTTTAATCCAGATCTTAAGCGCCTGATCGGCAGTTAGCAGAATCAAAATAATCAGCACTGCGCCCCACCCTTTGGAATACTTCATTGTTTGTTTATAATTACCTGTTTCGCAAAAAACAATTCGACAAACTTGCAAAACAATCTGTCTGCCTGCTTGCCGAATTGTGAATTATCTCTTAAAATTCAATCACCGTACGCCGCCCTGTTTTGCTTCGATGCTTAACGTAGCATGCGGTACAGCACGTAATCTCTCTTTAGGAATCAATTTACCGGTTTCGCGGCAAATACCATACGTTTTGTTTTCGATACGGATCAGGGCAGCCTGCAGACTTTGAATAAACTTCATCTGACGTTGTGCCAATCTGCCGGCCTCTTCTTTTGAAAGTGTAGCAGCCCCCTCTTCCAACACTTTAAATGTAGGAGAAGTATCGGCAACATCGTTACCGTCCGAGTTTGTAACCCCCGAGCGTAACAACTCATAATCTTTCTTCGCGATGTCTAACTTATCGAGTATAATTGCTTTGAACTCCTCAAGTTCTGCATCCGAATATCTAGTCTTTTCTGCCATGGTTCATTAATTTATGGTTCAACAATACTATTATTTTCTTTCACCCTGTAACAGCTCAAATATACGTAAAATATTATTTGCTGCAACAAAAGTGATATGCTAATTTACTTATTATTTCAAGCCTTCTCAACTTTTACAGTTAATTTGAATTCTTCGAAATCAAGTTCGGTTCCATCGCTCACCACATCTGCAATCTCAATAGATTCGGCAAGTACCTGGCCGGCAATGTATGAGCTATAGGCGCGGATGGCCGGATCCATGTCTTCGGACGATAAAACGGCGATCGTGATCTTGTCTGTTATATCGAAACCGCTTGACTTACGGATGTTCTGAATCCGGTTTACCAGCTCGCGGGCCAAACCTTCCAGACGAAGTTCTTCGGTAACGGTAATGTCCAGAGCAACCGTCAGACGACCTTCGTTGGCCACCAGCCAGCCCGGAATATCTTCCGAAATCACCTCTACGTCGGCCAACTCCACAACGGCCTGCTGACCATCGATATCGAAGGCAAAACTTCCTGTAGCTTCAAACTGCTGGATGTTTTCCTGCGTCATAGCCTGGATTGCTGCAGCCAGCTGCTTCATCACCTTTCCGTAACGCGGACCTAACTTCTTGAAATCAGGTTTGATACGTTTCACCAGAATACCGGCGGCATTATCCACAAAGGTAAGCTCCTTCACATTCACCTCGTTCAGAATCAGGTTCTTCACCAGTTCGATTGCCGCCTGCTGATGGGCATCGGCCACCGGAACCATGATAGCCTGCAGCGGCTGACGAACCTTGATGTTCACCTTTCTGCGCAAAGCCAATACCATAGACGAGATAGACTGTGCCAGCTGCATACGTTCTTCCAGGTCTTTGTCTACCCATGCCTCGTTGCAAACAGGGAAGTCGGCCAGGTGAACAGACTCGGATTTATCGCGGCCCGTTACGGCAATCAAGTCAGTAAACAGCTGATCCGCATAGAACGGAGCGATAGGCGCCATCAACTTGGCAACCGTTTCCAGACAGATATACAACGTCTGGTATGCCGAAAGCTTATCGGTAGTCATTCCCCCACCCCAGAAACGGCGGCGGTTCAAACGTACGTACCAGTTGCTCAGGTTGTCGTTTACAAAATCGGATATGGCACGACCGGCACGGGTAGGCTCGTATGTATCATAGAAACCATCCACATCCTTTACCAGCGAATTGAGCAGCGACAAAATCCAGCGGTCAATTTCCGGACGTTCCTCCATGGGTACGTCGGCCTCCTTGTAATCGAACCCGTCTACGTTGGCATACAGCACAAAGAACGAGTAGGTATTATACAATGTACCGAAGAATTTGCGGCGCACCTCTTCGATGCCGTCCACATCAAACTTAATATTATCCCACGGAGAGGCGTTGGTAATCATATACCAGCGAAGCGGATCCGAGCCGTACTGTTCGATAGTTTCGAACGGATCCACCGCATTGCCAAGCCGTTTAGACATCTTGTTACCATTCTTATCCAGCACCAGACCGTTAGACACTACAGCCTTGTAAGCCACACTGTCAAACACCATGGTAGCAATCGCATGCAAGGTAAAGAACCAACCACGGGTCTGGTCCACACCCTCTGCGATAAAGTCGGCCGGATACACAAAACCCTTATCCAGCGCATCCTTGTTCTCGAACGGATAATGAATCTGCGCATAAGGCATCGCACCCGAGTCGAACCAAACATCAATCAGGTCCGTTTCACGTTTCATAGGCTTACCCTCGCAATTACTTACCAGGATAATATCATCTACATACGGACGGTGCAAATCTATCTTATCGTAATTCTCCTTATCGTATTGACCCGGAACGAAACCCTTGTACGGGTTGCTTTCCATAAAGCCCGCCTTCACAGACCTTTCTATCTCATTGTAAAGCTCTTCCACCGAACCGATGCACTTCTCTTCCGTGCCATCCTCTGTACGCCAGATAGGCAGCGGAGTACCCCAGTAGCGGCTTCTGCTTAAGTTCCAGTCCTGCAGATTTTCCAGCCACTTGCCAAAACGGCCCGTACCGGTGCTCTGCGGTTTCCAGTTAATTGTATTATTCAGTTCGATCATCCGTTCGCGGCAAGCGGTAGTCTTGATAAACCAGCTATCCAGCGGATAATACAAAACAGGCTTGTCCGTACGCCAGCAATGCGGATAATTGTGAATATGTTTTTCGATACGGAACACACGGTTCTGCTGTTTCAGCATCACACTGAGGTCGATATCCAGGGTAGCATCCGCATCCGTAAGTTCCGGATCGTAGGCATTCTTAACGAAACGACCGGCATAGATAGTATACAGCTCCTTGTCCATCTGGGCATCGATAAAGTCCAGATCCAGCTCTTCAAGCAGATAGAATTTACCCGTCAGATCCACCATCGGACGCTGGTTACCCTCTTTGTCCACCATCATCAACGGAGGCACCCCGTTGGCCTTGGCCACACGGTCGTCGTCCGCACCAAAGGTAGGCGCGATATGAACGATACCCGTACCATCTTCGGTGGTAACAAAATCGCCTGTAATCACACGGAAAGCACCTTCACCCGGATTCACCCAGGGAACAAGCTGCTCGTATTTCATACCAGCCAGTTCGGTACCCTTCCACTCACCCACAATCTGGTAAGGAATCAGCTTGTCGCCCACCTTGTAATCGGCCAGGGCAATTCCCTCTGCCTTCACATTAAAGTAAGCAGCCACCAGATCCTTAGCCAAAACAGCCGTCATCGGCATACCCGTATACGGATTGTAAGATTGAACAGCCACGTAGGTTACGTTCGGTCCCACACACAAAGCCGTATTGGATGGCAACGTCCACGGAGTGGTTGTCCACGCCAGGAAGAAAGCCTCGCCAAAGGCCGCCATCTCCGGTTTCGGATCAATTATCTTAAACTGAGCCGTACAGGTTGTATCCTTTACATCCTTGTAGCAGCCAGGCTGATTCAGCTCGTGGGTACTCAAGCCCGTACCGGCAGCCGGCGAATAGGGCTGAATGGTATACCCCTTGTAAAGCATCTCCTGCTTGTATAGCTCCTTCAGCAGATACCATAAAGTCTCGATATAGCGGTTGTCGTAGGTGATATACGGATCATCCATATCCACCCAGTAACCCATCTTGTTGGTAAGATCTTCCCACTCTTTGGTAAACTTCATCACATCCTTGCGGCATGCGGCGTTGTACTCGGCTACAGTAATCTTCTTTCCAATATCTTCCTTGGTGATACCCAAAGCCTTTTCCACACCCAGTTCTACGGGCAGACCATGCGTATCCCAACCTGCCTTACGTTTCACCTGAAAACCCTTCATGGTTTTGTAACGGCAGAAAATATCTTTTATAGAACGAGCAATAACGTGGTGAATACCCGGCATTCCGTTTGCAGAGGGCGGACCTTCATAAAATACAAATGAAGGGGCACCTTCCCGGATTTCAAGACTCTTGTGAAAGATATCGCCTTCGGCCCATCTTTTCAACACCTCTTTGTTCACACCCGACAAGTCAAACTTTGAATATTCAGCAAATTTTTTACTCATATCTATTTATTTATTCTTGCAATTCTAAAATTGCCGCAAAGGTAATTTTTTTATTTAAAGTTTGCAATAAAAAAACAACCCCGTTTGCACCCGATATTCACCATTTTAGATAATAATATTAAAAAAAGGAGCTTACCGTATTACAGTGTAATAGGGTAAGCCATATTCTTTAAACGATCCGGCGTATCCGGATAAACCATTAAAGCAACTCTTTTTCTATAATATTTTTAAGTTCCAGTTTTGAAACCGTTCCCAGCATCTGTTTGTAAGAACCATCGGCGCGGCACAACAATAAAGTAGGCACCGTACGGATGTTGTAAGCCTCTTCCAGCTTAGGTTCCTTATCAAGATCCACCTTGTAGAAATCCACCTTTCCGGCAAATTCCTTTTTCAGGTCGTCCAGAATCGGGTTCAGGTTTTTGCAATAGACACACCAGGTAGTATAAAAATCCACCAGACAAGGCCTTTCACCCTTGAAACTCCATTTATCAACGTTCTTATAATCGCCCACCTTCTGTTCATAGTCGGCAGTAGTTAAATGCGGTACACTCATATCGTTTCCAATTAGTTTGAAATAATACTATAACTATTCAAGCACCCGATTGGTTCAACGGCTCCTCAAACTTCTTACACAAGCCATCCTGAAACCAGCAATGCAGCAGCCTTGCGGTCCGTTTCCTTGCGTAAATCAGGCCAAAGCCTGCTTCAGGTCGGCCAACAGATCATCTATCCCCTCAATACCGATGGAAAGACGCAGCAAGTCGCCGGTTATACCCAACTCCAGCCGCTGTTTTTCGGGCACCGCATCGTGCGTCATCACCATGGGGAAACACACCAGCGACTCCACCCCACCCAGACTGTCGGCCAGGGCGAACACCTTCAGTTTCTTAACAAAAGCGTTTACCGACTCGCGGTTACCCTCCTTCAGGCGGAACGACACCATCCCCCCGAAGCCACTCATTTGCCTGCGTGCCACCTCGTGATTGGGATGTTGGGGCAACCCCGGGAAATAAACCTGGCTCACCCTGGGATGATCCTGCAGAAAACGGGCAACAGCAAAGGCATTCGCTTCGTGCTGACGCATACGCACCGCCAGAGTCTTTACACCCCGCAAGGTAAGCCATACATCCTGCGGACCGGGAATGGCACCAATCGTATTCTGGAAAAACCGAAGCTCCTCGTAAATAGACGCATCATTCAGCAACACCGCCCCGCCTATCACATCCGAGTGCCCCGCAATATACTTGGTAGTACTCTGCACCACAATATCCGCCCCCAGCTCCAGCGGACGCTGAAAATAGGGCGAGGCAAAGGTATTATCCACCGCCAGCAACACACCGCGCGCCCTGGCAATGGCGGCCACCGCCTCGATATCCACAATTGTAAGCAACGGATTGGTAGGTGTTTCCAGCCAGATCAGCTTCGTGTTGCTGCCAATGGCCCCTTCAAACTCCTGCGCATCACTCCCCTCCACATACGAAAAGGTAATACCGTAACGCGAAAACAACCGTTCAAACAAACGCACCGTCCCGCCGTACACATTGGCAACGGTAACGATATGGTCGCCGGGGTTGAGCAATGAAAAAACAGCATGTTCGGCCGCCATACCCGAGGCGAAGGCAAGACCGTAGCGTGCATGCTCCAAAGCAGCGAGCGACACCTCAAGCGCTGTACGCGTGGGGTTGCTCAGCCGGCTGTATTCAAAACCCTTGTGTTCGCCAATCCCCTGTTGGGTAAATGTGGAAGTCTGATAAACAGGCACTACGGTAGCACCTGTAGCCGCATCCGGAGCCTGCCCCTCGTGTATAGCCATTGTTGAAAAATCCATAGCACATCAATTAAATTCGTAAACAAAACCTAAAACAATCCTTTGCCCTGAAGACAAAACCTAAACAATCTAAAAGCCCTAAAGCAACAACCTTGTAATGATTGCAAAGGTAACCCCCACCCCA
>ERZ778021.557-NODE-557-length-64186-cov-6.778937_pt1 | contig 64186 bp, 55 predicted proteins | sample MGYA00375751_ERZ778021 | MGnify/ENA primary metagenome ERZ778021 (study PRJEB29350, sample SAMN05389814) | bioreactor metagenome | isolation source: Thiocyanate stock bioreactor | place: South Africa: University of Cape Town | collected 2013-08-29 ... | reverse complement strand
CGCCCGTCACCTCAGAATAGGTGGTCACCGGAGGTCCCCCGATAAATCCCGACACACAGCAGGCGATACCGTCACCCAGCATAGTACGGTGTAATCCCGGCTTTCTTACAAAATCCTTATCGGCTACCTGACTTACGGCATATACATCGCCTACATGCTCGATTATAGGTGCGATGGCTACCGGGATCATAAAGAGGATAGCTCCCCAGGAGAATTCCGGTTTGACAAATTCAGGCAATCCTATCCATGGCGCTGCGGCAATACCGGAAAAATCAATCTTCCCCATCAGCATCGCAGCTATATAGCCTACGATAATCCCACTGAAGATTGGAATCAGTTGTAATAACCCTTTGGCAAACATGCTTACGACTATGGCTGTTACCAGTGCTATGATAGCCAACAGCCAATCTTCCTGTGCCATATTCACACCTGTACCGGCCAGCGATAAGCCGATCAGCATGATCACAGGGCCAATAACTACCGGCGGGAAAAGATGTTCGATCACTCTTATCCCTTGCCATTTTACCAATGCGCTCATCAGGAAATAGACAAGACCGACGGCCACCAGGCCGGAGAGCGTTCCCGCCAGACCATATAATTCTGTGGCCTTTATGATGGGCGCAATGAAAGCAAAGCTACTGCCCAAAAAAATAGGGACCATGCCTTTCGTAACCAAATGAAAGATCAGTGTCCCCACACCTGCGGTAAACAGTGCTGTGGAAGGATCAAGTCCTACTAATAACGGAACCAGTACCGTGGCGCCAAATGCCACAAAAAGGAATTGAACCCCTACGATGGTCTTATAAGCGGGGCTGAGTTGCTTGTTGTTCTCCATTGAATTGGGCAAAAATTAATTTTTCGTGCAAAGATAGTGAAAGCTGAGAGAAATCGTGAGTTTACTCATACATATCATTGATATCCATTTGGGATAATTCCAGCAAGACAGCAGCAATTTTTTCGGTAATGGTTTCAAAGAATCGCTTCCCTTTCTCTGCGGTCGACGCTTTGGGATTGCCAATACCGGTGTCTTCCGTCACTTGCGACCAGTGGCGTTCGGCCCAAAACCACCCTTGTCGTAAGGCTTCGATCTTATGTTTCTTCTCTTTGCCTTCACCCGCCTCTTCGAGAGGAAGTACCAACTCCGGCCTGAGGTACAATATCAGGCTGGTCTCCATCTCATCGGCATGATCGCCTTTGTGCTCGAAGAAATCATCTCTACCTTTCCACTGGAACCAATTGCATACGGAGATAAACATATCCGGGTATTTTGCTCCCAGTTCACGTGCCATAATCTTGAAATCATTTCCTCCATGGCTGTTAAGAATAACCAGTTTTTTGATGCTGTGCCGGTTGAGATTTTCCACAATATCATTCAGTATGATCAATTGTGTACTGGGATAGATATTCATATCTAAACGGATATCCAATTGTCCGGTATTTACGCCGAATGGAAGGGTGGGTAGCACGACCGGTCTTGCACCTTTCTCCCATGCAATCCGGGCTGCTTCGGCCGCGATGTTCTCCGCCAGGATATTGTCCGTGGCGTAAGGTAAGTGATAATTGTGCGCTTCGGTAGCGCCCCACGGCAATATTGCCAGGTCGAAAGCGGCATCCTTAATCGACTTCCAATTGGATTCCGCTAAAATATAAGGTCTGATCATTGTTTGATGTTTTTATGAATGACTGGCAACAAAAATAAATGAAAATTGAAATATTTCCAAGGAAAATAGTCCTGATTTCATGATTGGGCTTTTTTTCTTTCCTATATTTTATCTAAAAACTTTTTCAAACTTTTTACCGAGCTGAATTTTTTTATTTCATCCTTATAGCTAACCATAGCAATAAAATCAGAACTCTCTTTTGATACAAACAGTTCATGCAATTCTACTCCTAAATGATCCGCTATTTCTTGAAGTTTGGCTATAGAAGGATTACCATCGATGCGCTGATTAAGTGCACTTAGTGTTATTCCGAGTTTATCGGCAAACTCTTTTTGAGTATACCCTTTTTCTCTAATTAGTTCCTTAATTCTCATTTAATTTTCATCTTTTTATGCAAAAATAATGTTAGAAATCACAATATATAGACATATCTGTATTAATAAAGATTAAATACACAGTTATAACTATTATGTCCATTGTAAATATACAATTATATCTGTATATTTACAGATGCAAAAACCGAATGATTGGAGATAAAGAAGTGAATCGTATATAATTGGATAGCTAGTAATTTAAAATCTACAATTATGAAACCAACAATTACAGAGGTAGAAGAAGATTTAGCAAAACTATTTTTTGATGCACTAAGTTTACTCTATAGTGCAATTGATTTACTTGAGTACTATGCGGAAACTTCAGAAAATAGGAACGATGGAACCCGTATGTATCGCGTTTATTCTATTCTCAGTGAATCATTAGGAAAATTTGATTTATATGAAGATAAAATGCAATTTTAGGTTCAGATATTTATTGTCTGTTTAAAAAAAAGACAAGTTTTCGACAAGTTTTTATGCTCAAAATTGAACACAAAGTGGGATTATTAAACGATGAAAGGAACCTACGACTAATCGTAAGTTCCTTAAATACATGTTATTTAACCTGTAGCGAGAGGGGGGCATGATCCCCCGACCTCATGATTATGAATCATGCGCTCTAACCAACTGAGCTATCTCGCCATCAAGCCTTTATCTTGAGATTTCCCACTAAAAACAGATCATATCACCAAATAATATCATTGATCTGTTCTCAAAATGGGGAAATTACCTCTGCAATTCGAGGTGCAAAAGTAGTATAACTTTTTGAATCCTGCAACAGCAAAGTGGTAAAAATCGGTTTAAAATTGTAATTTTGTAGACCAAATGTCTTGGATCTTGATTCTTGAATCTTGGTTCTTTATTCTTTACTCTTTATTCTTTACAAACTGACAGATAATAATGATCGATATGATCTATCCCGATAACTTCGAACAGAAAATAGAATTTCAGAAAGTACGCCAACTTCTTTCGGAACGATGCCTGAGCCCTCTCGGAAGGGAAAAAGTGGAGGAGATGGGTTTCCTGACTTCCTATGATGAAATAGAACCTCTTCTTTTTCACACCGAGGAGTTTGTTCGCATCCGGGAGGAAGAGGACTCATTCCCCGCAGATCATTTTTATGATATGCGCCCTATACTGAAACGTATTCGCATAGAAGGGTCATGGATAGACCAGAACGCATTGTTTGAACTGCGACGCTCACTGCAGACCATCAACGGAATAGTGGCTTTTCTACGGCGCGATGAAGAGAAAACGCCCAAATATCCGTATCTGCTGGCATTGGCGGGAGAAGTGTTGACCTTTCCGGAAATCACCAAAAGGATAGACGGCATACTGGATGGTTTCGGACAGGTAAAAGACCATGCGTCGCCACGCTTGTCGGAAATACGTCGCGAGCTTACTTCTACTGTGAACGGCATCTCCAGAAGCCTGAATGCCATCCTGCGAAAAGCACAGGCCGAAGGGTATGTGGATAAGGATGTATCGCCGAGTATGCGCGACGGACGGCTGGTGATTCCGGTAAACCCTTCCCACAAGCGGAAGATCAAAGGGATCGTACACGATGAGTCGGCTTCGGGTAAAACAGTCTTTATCGAGCCGTCGGAAGTGGTGGAAGCCAATAACCGTATCCGTGAGCTGGAAGCAGATGAACGGCGGGAGATCATCAAAATACTGACCGATTTCACCAATTGGCTGCGGCCATTCCTGCCTGACCTGCTGGAATCATACGAATTTCTGGCAAAGATCGATTTTATCCAGGCAAAGGCGGCTTTCGCCACGCTGGTAGGAGGAATCAAGCCTCCCATCAACAACACTCCGCAAATAGATTGGGTGGAAGCGGTGCATCCGTTACTTTACCTGGCTTTAAAGAAACAGAACCGGAAGATCGTCCCGCTCGATATTACCCTGGAAGGGGATAACAGGATTCTGGTGATCTCCGGCCCCAACGCCGGTGGAAAATCGGTCTGCCTGAAAACAGTGGGGCTATTGCAATACATGGTACAATGCGGATTGCTGATCCCTTTGAAAGAGAACTCCAAAGTGGGAGTATTCAACGATATCTTTATCGATATTGGCGATGAGCAATCCATAGAAAATGACCTTTCTACCTACAGTTCTCATTTGTTAAACATGAAGTTTTTCGAGAAACATTGCAATGGCAAATCACTGTTATTGATCGATGAATTCGGGAGCGGTACCGAACCCCGGATAGGAGCCGCCATTGCCGAAGCATTACTCGACAGGTTCAACCGGCAACAGTCGTTCGGCGTGATCACCACCCACTACCAGAACCTGAAACATTTCGCCAATGAGAACAGAGGGGTAGTAAACGGCGCCATGCTTTACGACCGCCATGAGATGCAGCCGCTCTTCCGCCTCGCTATTGGTAATCCGGGCAGTTCGTTCGCCGTGGAGATCGCCCGTAAGACCGGTATTCCGGAAGAGGTAATTGCCCATGCGTCGGAGATCGTAGGTAAAGATTATATCGATATGGATAAATACCTCCAGGATATATCGCGTGACAAGCGGTACTGGGAACGGAAACGGGATGAGATACGCCGCGAGAGGAAACGGTTGGAAGAGATCACTTCGAAGTATGAGACCGATCTGGAGGCTATCAATAAGCAGAAGAAAGAAATACTGGCACAGGCGCGGGAACAGGCGGAACGGTTATTGGCGGAAAGCAATGCCCGTATTGAAAATACAATCCGTGAGATCCGTGAGGCCGGGGCAGATAAGGAAAAAACAAAACAAATCCGGAAGTCACTTCAGGAATTCAAAGAGAAGATAGAGCCGACGGATATTGCAGAAACAAATAAACGGAAAAAACAGAACCCCAGGCATAAGGTAAACAACGATGACGTCTCGAAGCAAGTCAAGCCGCTTGCAGCCGGCGATACAGTCCGTTTGATAGGCCAAAACTCACCGGGTGAGATCATGGAGATCTCCGGAAAGAAAGCGGTCGTCGCCTTCGGGATGATCAAATCCACCGTCGACCTTACTAAATTGGAACGGGTGAGTGGCAATCAGATAAAAAAAGAGGCGAAATCCTCCAACACCCGTGACCTGTTACACGAGAGAAAACTCAATTTCAAGCAGGATATCGATGTACGGGGCATGCGCGGCGACGAAGCGTTACAGGCGGTGATGTACTTCGTGGATGACGCCATCCAGTTGGGAGTGCAGAGGGTGCGGATCCTTCACGGTACTGGTACGGGAGCACTGCGGCAGGTTATCAGGGAATACCTGGGAAGTGTGAACGGTGTAGCTCGTTTTCAGGACGAACATGTGCAGTTCGGAGGCACCGGTATCACTGTTGTCGATCTGGGATAAAACAAGCCCGGTAACCCCTTCGATATTCAAATTTTTTTTTTATCTTTAAATAAGATAGGATGCGCTTCGGAAATCTTTTGATAGTAAACTCTCATGATTTCTCTCAGCTTTCACTATCTTTGTCGACGATATGAAATATATCCCGACTTTTCACAATTAAACAATCTCTGATGGTTAAATTCTCCAAGCCCTTTTGGGTTGCCAATTTTGTAGAACTTCTCGAGCGTTTGGCATATTATGCCGTTTTTATAGTCATTACACTTTATTTGTCTAATGTATGGGGCTTCTCCGATATCGAAGCGGGTGTGATCGCAGGTCTGTTTTCAGCATTGCTTTATCTGCTACCTGTTTTTGCCGGTGCCATAGCCGATAAGATCGGATTTCGTTCCGCCATCATTTTGGCTTTTTCATTACTGACAGTAGGGTATGCCGGACTGGGAATTCTCCCGACAATGCTTGAGAATGCGGGGTTGGTTAATTATGATATGACCACCACCTATACAGGGTTGAATGAGAGTTATTTGAGATGGTCCATTATTGCTCCGCTGATACTGGTTGTTATCGGGGGATCGTTCATTAAATCGGTAATATCGGGTACGGTAGCGCGTGAAACCACGCCGGAAAACCGGGCCCGTGGCTATTCAATCTTCTATATGATGGTGAATATCGGCGCTTTCACCGGTAAGACGGTAGTCGATCCGCTGAGAAGGAGTATGGGCGACCAGGGATTGGTCTACCTGAATTACTTTTCGGCAGCGATGACTCTCCTTGCATTGATCGCGGTTTATTTCTTTTATAAATCAGCCAAGACCGAAGGAAAAGGAAAAAGTTTTGCCGAATTGGGGCGGTCGCTGGGAAAAGTGATGCTGAACGGGCGGTTGATGTTGCTGATATTGATTGTAAGTGGCTTCTGGGTTATACAGAGCCAGATGTACGCCACCATGCCTAAATATGTGATACGGTTGATCGGGGAGGGAGCATCACCCGGATGGTATGCCAATGTGAACCCCTTAGTGGTTTTTGTATGTGTCAATTTTGTCACTTCAATCATGAAGAAACGGAATGCCATCACCTCTATGATGATAGGAATGTTCATTATCCCATTGTCTGCCTTGGTAATGTCCTTTGGCACACAGATAGGAGCGGCCAATATACTGGGCATGCACCCTGTGGCATTTATGATGATCATTGGCATCGCCATGCAGGCATTGGCAGAATGTTTTATTTCGCCCCGTTACCTGGAATATTTTTCGCTTCAGGCACCTAAGGGCGAAGAAGGGCTTTATCTGGGATTCAGCCATCTGCACTCATTTTTTTCTTTCCTGCTTGCTTTCGGGCTCTCGGGATTCCTGCTGGATAAATATTGTCCCGACCCACGGCTGTTCATCAACGAAGCAGGTGTACTTGATTCCGTTGCCTACGCTGCCGCTACCCAAAACGCACACTATATCTGGTATGTTTTCGTTGGAATTGGTGCTGTTTCGGCCATAGCGCTCGTTCTCTATACTGGCATTACACGTAAACTGGATAGGAAGAGAGAGGGAGTGTTATAATATAAAGGAGGATATAATTAGCTTTTTTAAAAAGTAAAGAGATATGAGATTAGATTTGAGTTCACACATTACCTTTGAGAGGGTTCCCAAAAAGTATTACAGGCCGGAAAATGATTTCGAGGAATATAACCTGTCGCGTTTCGAGAAATTGCCGGTAGCCATTTTTGAAGAATCGGGAAGAGCGGCAAAAAAAGTTGCGAAGGATATCGTCAACGAGATGAAAGCAAAGCAGCAGGAAGGCAAACCCTTTGTGTTGGGAATTAGCGGAGGGAACTCCCCGTTACCTGTCTATGAAGAGCTGGTGAGGTTGCATAAAGAGGAAGGCGTCAGTTTTAGTAACATGATCGCTTTTAACACCTATGAATTTTATCCGGTACTTGATTTCACCTATAGCAACCTACAGATGCTGAAGGAGAATTTTCTGGATCAGGTGGATATTGCACCGGAAAATATTTTTTCTCCCGATGCCACCGTAGAGAAAGACCTGATAGCCGAAAACTGCGAGGCGTTCGAGCAAAGCCTGAAGAAAGCAGGTGGACTCGATTATCTGTTGTTAGGGTTAGGGAGTAAAGGGAATGTGGGATTCAATATGCCCGGTAGCAGCCTCCATTCGGAAACCCGCCTGGTAATGCTCGACGGCGATTCCAGGAAAGATATCTCCCGTAACTTCGGCTCGCTCGACAAGGTGCCGGTAAGTGCTATCACCATGGGGCTGTCCGATATGATGGATGCCAAAAAGATCTCATTGGTGGCCTGGAGTGAACAGAAGGCTCCCAGTGTCAAGGAAATCGTTGAAGGGGCGGTAACTGACCTGGTCCCCGGTTCTTTGTTACAGACACACCCTGAATCTAAAGTATTTGTGGATCTGGCAGCCGCTTCTGAGCTGACACGTATCAGTCGCCCCTGGTTAGTGACCAATTGCGAATGGACCAGTAAACTGATCCGCCGCGCTATCGTCTGGCTCTGTGGAGTAGTAGACAAACCTATCCTCAAGCTGACAAACAAAGATTATAGCGATAACGGATTGAGTGAACTCATCACATTATACGGATCGGCCTATAATGTGAATATCAAGATATTCAATGACCTACAACATACCATCACCGGTTGGCCGGGAGGAAAACCGGACGCCGATGATACCTATCGTCCTGAAAGGGCAAAACCCTACCCCAAAAGGGTGGTTATTTTCAGCCCGCATCCCGATGACGATGTGATCTCCATGGGAGGTACATTCCAGAGGCTCGTTAACCAGGGGCATGAGGTACATGTGGCTTACCAGACCTCAGGGAATATTGCCGTGGGTGATGAAGAGGTGATCCGTTATATTTCCGTGCTGAACAGTATGCGTAAGAAATTCAATCCTGAAAACACAGGATTACTGGAAAAATATGAGAGTATCCGTCGCTACCTTTTGCATGAAAAATCGAAGGATGATGTGGATACGCCCGATATTCTTTTCATTAAAGGCAGGATTCGTCGTGAAGAGGCCCGTTCGGCCGACAGATATGTAGGACTTCCGGAAAAGAATGTACATTTCCTTGATCTCCCTTTCTATGAAACCGGTAAGATTAAGAAGAATCCCATATCGGAGAGAGATGTCAATATTGTAAAAGATTTTATTGAAACCATCAAACCGCATCAGATCTATGTAGCGGGCGACCTCGCCGATCCGCACGGAACGCATAAGGTTTGTCTTGATGCCATCCTGGCAGCGATAGACCTGATGAAAGAGGATGACTGGTACAAAGATTGTCGGGTATGGATGTACCGCGGCGCATGGATGGAGTGGGAGATAGACCATATAGAAATGGCAGTACCCCTCTCTCCCGAAGAACTGCGACAAAAGAGGAATGCTATCCTCAAACATCAATCGCAAATGGAAAGCGCTCCTTTCCTCGGAGATGATGAGAGATTGTTCTGGCAACGTTCGGAAGAACGGAACAGGGCAACGGCAGATATGTACTGGGAGTTGGGACTGGCCTCCTATGAAGCTATAGAGGCGTTCGTCGAGTATATTCCCGTCCAATAGTCTCCGACATGATAAAATGATCCCGGCATCCGGAGACAGGAGTGATCTGTTCCGGATGCCGGGGTTTTATTTTAAAATTAACCGACGGTTTTAAGCATAAATTCAAAAAAAAATTGTATATTGTGTGCCTGTTTTGAATTGATAAATGTCAAAGGAGAAATTTCATATCGAATTCCTGATGGGAAATGCTACCCAGAGCAGTTTGTGGCGAATGATCAGTCAGATTGACGGTCTTTCGGAATGGTTTGCAGATGAGGTGACGATGGATGAAACGGAAACCATCTACAAATTCATATGGGGAAAAACCGATAATGAAGCACGGATAATTAATAAGAAACCACAATCAAATATCCGTTACAAGTGGCTCGACGAGGAAGAGGAAGAACTCTATTTCGAATTCCTGTTGCGTAAACTTGATCTTTCAGGTGCTATGACACTTGAAATAACCGATTTTGCCGAACCCGACGAAAAAGGAGATGCCATAGCATTATGGGAATTCCAGGTCGATGAAATGAAAAGAAGGCTGGGAATCTGACACGATTTCTCTCAGTTTTCACTATCTTTAGATAAGATAGGATGCGCCTCGAAAAAGCTCAAGCGAGCTTGGCTTTTTACTCAGCTTTCACTATCTTTGTCGTAAAATTAAACGACTCTTTTTTGTCCATTTTTTAATGAGAAGATTTTTCCACATAAAGCGGCTATACAGCTATATCCTCACCACCTATATCCCGCTTCTCCTGATGACTTTTGTGATATGCCTATTTTTGGTATTGATGCAATTTTTGTGGAAATACGTGGAGGATATGGTCGGTAAAGGATTGGAGATAAGTGTGCTCGCAGAAATGTTTTTCTATGCTGCCCTCACTTTTGTCCCTATGGCGCTGCCATTGGCGATACTGCTGGCCTCCCTGATGATGTTCGGAAATATGGGTGAGAGCCTCGAATTACTGGCAGTGAAAGCGGCCGGTGTGCCATTGTTGACAGCCATGAAACCGCTCACTATCCTCATTGTGGCTATCTCAATCGGTGCCTTTTTTTATCAGAACGATGTGATGCCGAAAATAGCAGCCAAGAATTATTCGCTTCTCATCTCTATCCGGCAGGCTTCACCGGAGCTCGAAATTCCCGAAGGGGTCTTTTATAAGGATATTCCCAATTATAATCTCTATGTAGGAAAAAAGGATCAGAAAACGGGAACGTTGCACAATGTATTGATCTATGATATAGAAAACGGATTCAACAGTATGGCTGTGATTGTCTGTGACTCTGCCAAGATGAGTATGACCGACGACAAGAAGATGCTTCTCTTCACGATGTATAACGGGCAGCAGTTTAGCAACTTTGACCAGGGCAGTTCTTCCTCTTCGCGTTATAACAATGATTTCGTTCCTTACGCGCGGGAAAGCTTCGATACAAAGACTATGATGATCGATTATGATGCCAACTTCAACCGTATGGGAGAAGATGTGATTGAAGGAAGCTCGACCAGTAATTATGTATCTAAAAACTTATCGCAACTGGGTGCCTCCATCGACTCCATGTCCCTGATCATGGACAGCGTGAACCGGGTGGACAGGAAGACGATAAAGACCTATTCCTACCTCTCTTTCCGGAACGGTTATCCTGCAGGAAAGAAAGATTCCCTGATTGCTGCCGCAAGGCTTACACCTGTTGATGTACCCGCTCCTGACACACTGGTCCGTTCAAAACCGCTGAATGATCAATCCGCCATCTTGCAGAATGCTTTCATGAAAGCGGATAATAACAGTAACGAGTTTATATTCAGGTCGCTCAATAAAACTACCACACAAAAAACCATCAACCGTCATTGGATAGAATTGCACCGGAAATTCACCATTCCGTTCACCTGCCTGATATTCTTTTTTATCGGGGCTCCGTTGGGTTCTATTGTGAGGAAAGGAGGACTGGGAACACCCATCGTTATTTCGGTGATCATGTTCATTATCTATTATATCGTGGATAATGTAGGATATAAAATGACCCGTGACGGTGTCTGGGCACACTGGTTCGGTATGTGGTTCAGCTCGTTCATCCTGTTGCCCATAGGGGTGTTCCTCACTTATAAGGCGATCAACGATTCGGTGATCATGAACGCCGATACTTATGTCAATTTCTTTAAAAGAATCCTTTTTATTCGTGAGACAAGAAAATACCCGGTGAAAAGTGTCATCATTGAAAAGCCGGACTATAATGAGATATCCCGGTCATTATCGGAGCTATCGCAGAAAATAGATCTCTTCCTTGAGAGATATGGCCATCTCTCTTATAAAGATTATTGGATGGATACCAGCTACAACAAGGAGTTGCGTTCTATCAGAAGCTCCATGGAGATATCACTTAACAGCCTGTCAAATTCAAACAGACTGGAGGTGTTATCCAAAGCAGAAGAGTATCCTGTACTATTCAATATAGTGAGGATTTTCGAAACCGGTTCACTCCCGGCTAAAATCTGTATGTACTTTTTCCCCGCGGGTATTATTATCAGACTTCTTTCTCTTCCCTTTGAATGGACAATCAGGAAAGACCTGAGATATATTCAACAGTTGAATGGGGAGTTGATACCTATTTTACACGGCATTTATGGGCCGGAAACTGTAGCTTTAGCATAAAACAATCATATATATAATGCAAGAAGAAATTCAATTACATACCATCGATGAAGCGATTGAAGAGATCCGCAAAGGCAACTTTATTATAGTGGTCGACGATGAAGACCGTGAAAATGAGGGCGATCTTATTATTGCGGCAGAACATATTACTCCGGAGAAGATTAACTTTCTGGAAACCCATGCGCGAGGGCTCATCTGTGCGCCTATCACAAAAGAGCGTGCCGAGGAACTGGACTTGCCCATGATGGTTTCACACAATACATCCATACATTCCACTCCTTTTACTGTCTCCGTCGATCTGCTTACCCATGGTTGTACTACCGGTATCTCGGCCTACGACAGGGCCCAGACTATCCTGGCCTTGACCCGTAAAGAAACGGCGCCCGAAGATTTTGGCCGTCCCGGACATATCTTTCCCCTTCGTGCACAAACCAAAGGAGTACTGCGTCGCGCGGGACATACCGAAGCAACGATCGACTTTGCCCGCCTGGCCGGACTCTTCCCGGCCGGTGCCCTGGCCGAGATAAAAAATGAGGACGGCTCTATGGCCCGCCTTCCGGAACTGATGGAGATGTCCCGGAAATTCAACCTGAAGATCGTTTCCGTAGCCGACCTGATAAAATACAGGCTCCAGACGGAATCGTTGATAGAAAGGGGGGAAGCGGTGAGACTGCCTACCGAATATGGTGAGTTTACCATGATACCATTCCTACAGAAAGCTACCGGCCAGGAGCATGTAGCACTGATCAAAGGGGAATGGATAGAAGATGAGCCTGTGCTGGTACGTGTACACTCCTCCTGTATGACCGGCGATATTTTCGGGTCGATGCGCTGTGAATGTGGTGAACAACTTCACAAAGCATTGCAACTCATTGAAAAAGAAGGAAAAGGAGTACTTGTGTACCTGAATCAGGAAGGACGGGGAATCGGACTGATGGCAAAAGCGGCGGCTTACAAATTGCAGGAGCAGGGACTCGATACCGTGGATGCCAACCTCCACCTCGGTTACCAGGCCGATGAACGGGATTACGGTGTAGGGGCGCAGATACTGCGCAGTCTGGAAGTAAAAAAAATGCGACTGATGACCAATAACCCTACCAAACGCGTAGGCCTGGAATCATACGGACTGGAAGTAGTGGAAAACGTGCCGCTCGAAATCACCCCCAATAAGTATAACCATTTTTATATGGAGACCAAAAAGAATAGAATGGGGCACGTATTACGTAGCGTGAAGTAATTCGATAGTTATTCGCTTTGCTCACGTTATTCGGCTTCGCCGTTGTTTCCCGCTTTGTGCGGGATTATTTCGAACAACAACTGTAAATTATCAATTCTGTGGATATAACATACCTTCTTATCGGTTTTCTGGCGGGGGGAATCCTGGGATGGATTATCGCTTCATTGCTAAACAGGTCGAAAACGGTTTCGAAAAAAGAATTTGATGCGTTGACCGAACGGTATAATGCATTAAATATCGAATTAGCCCTGTCGAAAGAGAGAATCACTGCCGAAAAGAAGTCGTTATTCGAAAAACTGGAAAACCAGAAAACGGAGATGGCTGAATTGCGCAAACAGTTCAACCTTGAGTTCGAGAATATTGCCTCTAAAATACTGGACGAGAAATCTGAGAAATTCACTCATCTCAACAAGAACAATCTGGATGCTATCCTGAAACCCTTCGGAGAGAATATCGAATCGTTCCGTAAGAAAGTGGAAGAAGTTTACCTCAATGAGTCGAAAGAACGCTTCTCGCTTGGCCAGGAGGTGAAAAACCTGCGCGAACTGAACGACCGGCTCAGTACCGAGGCCAATAACCTGACCAAAGCTTTAAAAGGAAGTTCAAAAACACAAGGCGACTGGGGCGAAATGATCCTGGAGAATATCCTCGAAAGATCAGGATTGGTGAAAGGCCGGGAATATTTTGTACAGGAATCGCTGAAAGATACAGACGGTAAAACCCTTGCCGGAGAGAGTGGTACGAGGATGAGACCCGACGTGATCATCGCTTATCCCGACAACCGGAAAGTGATCATCGACTCGAAAGTGTCGCTTACCGCATACGCCAATTATGTGGGTACCGATGATCCGGTCGAACAGAAAAGATACATCGACGAACATCTTCGCTCCGTGCGGAAGCATATCGATGAGCTGAGCCGGAAAAGCTATCAGGACTATACCGATACACTCGATTTCGTGATGCTGTTCATCCCTAATGAACCGGCCTATAGCTTAGCATTACAATATGATGAAAATCTGTGGCAATACGCTTACGAGAAAAAAATACTGTTCATCAGCCCGACCAATCTGATAACCGCATTAAAGCTGATAGTGGACCTGTGGAAGCGGGAATACCAGAACCGGAATGCGATGGAAATTGCAGAGCGGGGAGCGGCATTATACGATAAATTTGTCAATTTCGTAGATTCCCTCACCGAGATAGAAACTCATTTAGACAAGGCCAAACGAAGCTATGAAAGTGCTTACAACCAGTTGAAATCGGGGAAGGGAAACCTGATCGGGCAGGCCGAAAAACTGCGTGAACTGGGGGTGAAAACTAAAAAATCATTACCTCAGTCGTTGCTCTACCAGGCCATCGATGAAGAGTAATCTTACTCAATAAAAAACAAAAAGATATGTATGGAAAAATGCAACAACACCTGCAAGATGAGCTGAAATCAATCGAAGAGGCAGGACTTTACAAAAAGGAACGGATCATTGTTTCGCCGCAAAAGGCTGAAATAAAAGTACAAACGGGACAACAGGTTCTCAATTTCTGTGCCAATAACTATCTGGGATTATCCGATCATCCGCGACTCATCGAAGCGGCAAAACGGGCACTCGACGAACGGGGTTACGGCATGTCGTCGGTACGTTTCATCTGTGGAACCCAGGATTATCACAAAGAGCTGGAGGCGACCATCAGCCGCTTCTTCAAAACCGAAGACACCATCCTTTATGCTGCCTGTTTCGACGCCAACGGAGGGTTGTTCGAACCGCTCTTCACCGATGAGGATGCTATCATCTCTGATGCGTTGAACCATGCATCTATTATCGACGGGGTGCGTCTCTGCAAGGCCCAACGCTACCGCTATGCCAATGCCGACATGGACGATCTGGAAGAGAAACTGAAACAGGCGCAAGCCCAACGCTTCCGTATTATTGTCACTGACGGCGTCTTTTCAATGGATGGTAACGTAGCACCGCTCGACAAGATTATGGAGCTGGCGGAGAAATACGATGCACTGGTGATGGTGGACGAAAGCCACTCAGCCGGCGTAGTAGGCCAGACAGGGAAAGGTGTATCCGAACTGTATAACGTAATGGGCAATGTGGATGTGATTACCGGAACATTGGGCAAAGCCTTTGGAGGAGCCATCGGCGGATTTACCACCGGACGCAGGGAGATCATCGACATGTTGCGCCAACGGTCACGTCCATATCTCTTCTCCAACTCTATCCCTCCCTTAGTGGCGGCATCGGGTATAGAGGCATTTACCCTGTTGCAGGAATCCAACGAGTTGCAGGACAAGCTTCATGAGAATGTGGACTATTTTGTGGCCAGGATGAAGGAAGCCAATTTCGATATAAAACCGACCCAATCGGCCATTTGCGCCGTAATGCTCTACGATGCCAAACTATCGCAGGAATTTGCCGCAGAACTGTTGGACGAAGGCATCTATGTGACCGGATTCTACTATCCTGTCGTACCCAAAGGGGAAGCACGTATCCGTGTACAGCTCTCCGCAGGCCACGAACGCGCACATCTCGATAAGGCGGTCGCCGCGTTCATCAAAGTTGGGAAAAAACTTAAAATAATTTCTTAATGAGCCAATATGCCAATGTGTCAATGAAACTAATCTCTTGGTTCTAAAAATCTTGGTTCTAACAGTCTTTATTCTTTACTCTTTACTCTTTACTCTTTATTCTATCAAAAATGAAAGCATTAGTCAAATTACGTCCTGAAAAAGGAATCTGGATGCAGGAAGTACCCGTCCCGACAATCGGAGTAAACGATGTACTTATCAAAATCAAAAAGACATCCATATGTGGTACCGACCTCCATATTTATAAATGGGACGACTGGTCCCGGAAAACTATTAAAACGCCTATGACTATCGGACACGAATATGTCGGTGAGATCGTGGATATGGGTAGTGGCGTAGAGAACCTGAAAGTGGGTGACCGGGTGACCGGTGAAGGACATATTGCCTGCGGCCACTGCCGCAATTGCCGCCGTGGCAAGCTGCATGTCTGTGAGAATACCATCGGCGTGGGTGTGAACCGTGACGGCGCTTTCGCCGAATACCTCTCCTTGCCGGCTGCCAACGTGGTGAAACTCGATCCGAGGATTCCCGATGAGATCGCCTCTATTATGGATCCGTTCGGCAACGCCACACATACCGCCCTCTCTTTCCCGCTCATCGCCGAAGATGTGCTGATCACTGGTGCGGGACTCATCGGTAGCATGGCGACCGCCATCTGCCGTTTTGCCGGTGCCCGTTATATCGTGGTAAGTGACCTGAGTGAATATAGGCTGGAGATTGCCCGGAAGATGGGAGCTACGCTTACGGTGAATATTTCAAAGGGCGAAACAATCGCACAGGCCGTGGAGAAATTAGGAATGCGCGGTTTCGACGTGGGGTTGGAAATGTCGGGGTCTCCCGCCGGATTCAGGGAAATGATTGACAATATGTACAATGGTTCCAAGATATCGCTATTGGGCATTTTACCCAATAACACGATGGTAGACTGGAACGAGATCATCTTCAAGGCACTTACCCTGAAAGGAATTTACGGCCGTGAGATGTGGGAGACATGGTACCAGATGGAACAGATGATCATCTCCGGATTGGATCTGAATCCTATCATCACCCACCGTTTCGGGGTTGATGATTTCCAAAAGGGATTCGACGTGATGGAAGAAGGACAGTGTGGTAAGGTGATCCTGAACTGGGAATCATGATCAGGATCTGAAAAATTTGACAGTCTTATCTAATTTATCAAAGGCTTTGTCGAACAAATTTATTGGTTTTAATAAAGGGAGCTCTTTTCCGGGGCTCTCTTCTTTTTCTTCTTTATGCGGGTCTGGAAGTACCTTATAGTCGTCAATCAATTCGATATTCCTTACAGCCCATTGATTGGCCGTCGTCACTTCTTCAAGGAGCAGTTTCATCTGGTCGGCCGCGATCTTCATCAATCCACTTTGTAATGCGGCTTTTTTTACCTGCTCTTTTGCCAGGCTCTGGATCTGTTGAAGGTCTTTTCTGCCGATCACATTGAACAGGTCATCTTCGAAATAATAATAATTGAAATCACAGTCAACGGAAAGGATTTCAGGTTTGGGAAAATCCATCAGCCGTATCTCTTTATTTTCTTCATCGACCTCCCATACACACTTTTTTATGTCATAACCTATCAGCACCTGCGCACGCACAATGACCAACGCCTTTTTGGTGGAAGGAATAAACTTCAGCAACTTTTTTGTGTTCTCATAATTATATATCTCGTTGAGTTGTCCTTCGGCCACTACGATCTTGAAAACCCGTTTTATGCCTTCGACAACTGTATGGGAGGTGGTGACGGTGCCCGATCGGGCTTTGCGCATATTCCAGAGCAGAAACACCAGCCCCGCAATTACAATGCCGGTGAGCAGTCCAAAGACCAGGATACCCGATATGTTCCCGCTTCCGGCATAGGTGGGTCTGAAAAATGTCCGGTAAAGAAATCCTGCAATTAATAATAGAAGAATGATAACTGTTATTAAACCTGCTCTTTTTATGATCTTTTTTGTCATACGTATAAATCTTTGTGATAGAACACAAAAATAAGAATAAAGGTTTGATAAATATAGAGGCTGAGGATGAAATACGCAAAAAGATGAAATATGAAAAATTATCGTTAATTTTGTAGCCTCAAAAAAGAATTAGAGCGAAAGCAAAAGCCGAAACTATATGAAACAACTTGTTATCTTACGTCATGGCAAAGCCGAACAGGATACAATGTCCAAAGATGATTACGATCGCGTTCTTACCGACCGCGGTATCAGGAATGCCTCCGACATGGGAAAGTTTATTCTGAAAAAATGGGGCGTACCCGACCTGATCCTCTCTTCTTCTGCAAGACGTGCACATGATACCGCCATACTGGCCGCACAAAGCCTCGGCTATCCGCAGGAAGAAATCAAAACCGACCAGAATCTTTATTTCGCTCCTTCCCGCTGGATACTGAATGTAATTTCCAAATTGCCTGACGAGGTCAATCGTTGCCTCTATGTGGGACATAACCCCGGTGTGACAGACCTGGTCAACGACCTGGGTATACGTATAGACAATCTCCCCACCGCATCGGCCACATGCTTTGAATTCCACATCGACTCCTGGGTAGACATCTCTACCGACAAGGCGGTTTTCCTTTGGCTGAAACAAGCCAAGGAACTCTGACCAGAAGCCTCAGAACAGAAATTGAGTCGCCCGATTGGTCGGGATCATATATTTCTGAACAGTAACCAGGCAATCAGCAGGGTAAGTACGATATTGAACCCCTGTGCCGTAAGGAACGACCAGATGTATTTGGCATTTTCTTTCCTGAAGATATAACGGAAGTCGGTCTCTAAACCGATACATACAAATGCCAATGAGAAAAGCAGTCCGCGTGCGCCTTTGTTTGCCACTCGCGACAACTCTTTACCGGTCTCGGCATCAAAGGCAAAACTGAAGACCAAAGAAGCGATCAGGAAACCAAGTACAAATTTAGGAAACCTCTCCCAAAGCACACTCCCGGAAGGACGGATATCGCTGTTGGTACCCTTGTATGACCAATAAATGGAAATGGCGAATGCGGCAACGCCCAGCAACACATTCTGTGCCGATTTGATGATCACACTGTATTGCTCGGCCGTTTCCCCGATAAATTTCCCTGAGGCAACCACAGCGGCAGTCGTGTCAATGGTACCACCCAGCCAGGCACCGGCGATCTCCTCGCTCAACCCCATCCATTTTGCCAGGTAGGGTAGGAGATACATCATCGGGATAGCTACAATAAGCACCAGCGAGATCACAAAGGAAAGCTTCTTGGGATCACCTTTAATGGCACCACTGGTGGCGATGGCAGCAGAAACCCCGCAGATAGAGACCGAACTCGATAACAACATCGACATCTCCGGGTCTATCCTGAATGCCCTGGTAGATATCCAGAAGCTGAAATACCAGACCGAGAGCACCACAATGATACCTTGCACCATACCGAGTGCTCCGGCCCGCATGATCTCATTGAAAAGAATGGAACTACCCAGAATTACCAGGCCTGCCTTAATGTAATACTCACTCTTCACTGCGGGAGCCAACCATTTCGGTAATCCTACCGTATTACGGATAAGCAGCCCAATGAGTACGGCAAAAAAGACTGACTCCAGTCCGATCGTCTTAATAGGACTGAGACCGGCAATGTATTCCGCTAACCAGGCCAGTGCGTAAACTACCACGAACGAAAGTATAAAACCGCCTTTGTCTTTATTTCCCATAAACAGATACCCCAGATAAGCCAGTATGGCTATCACAAGCGACATCTGCACATAATTCTTCATCACCGACGGCAAAAGAATTACCAGTACAAGGATAACTCCACCAATAAGCGTGGAGACCCAATCTTCACTTTTCAATGTTTTCAGCATGTGTATATTTCTTATCGAACAATAGATTTGCAGACAAAATTATAAATAATTTACAAATAATAAAGAGAAATAGCCATTTTCTTTCCTGCCCCGACATGGTTTAATCGCCTCAAACCCGCTGTTGGTCGATAAAATAGGCGGGTTGATCTATTTCTTTTGTATAACCTTCGTATCTGTGCTATTTTTGTTGTAAATTATAATCACCATAGGCATGATGTCTTGGTTCTTGGCACTAAACGTCTTGGCTCTTGGTTCTTGGCTCTAAATTTTAATTGTATGAAGAAGATTTGTTTTTTGGTTATGGCTGTTTTACTCCCTACATTCTCTTTCATGATGCAGGCGCAGACCACCAGTTCCATCTCGGGAAAGTTAATAGAAAAAGAATCGGAAGAACCGGTGCCGATGGCCAATATCCGTATACTCCAACAGGCTGATAGCAGTTTTGTTACGGGAAAAGCATCCGATGAGAAAGGATTGTTTTCCATACCGGTAAAGAACGGATCTTATATCGTACATATCTCATACATCGGATATCACGACATATTCAGGAATGTGCAAGTGACTTCAGCCGCTCCAAATGTAAAGTTGGGTAATATCGGGCTGGAGAATGACAATATCCTGCTTTCGGAGACTGTAGTCACTGCCAAAGCGCCGGAAATTACCGTAAGGGGAGATACGCTGGAGTATAATGCCGATTCTTATAAAGTGACGGAGAGCGCTGTGGTGGAAGACCTCCTGAAGAAAATGCCGGGGGTGGAAATCAGCAGCGAGGGAAAGATCACCGTGAATGGGAAGGAGATCACCAAAATATTGGTCGATGGAGAGGAATTTTTCAGTGATGACCCTAAAGTAGCTTCTAAAAATCTTCCGGCCAAAATGGTGGAAAAGCTGCAGGTACTGGAGAGAAAAACAGAAATGGCGCAGATGACCGGATTCGATGATGGTGAGGAAGAGAATGTGATCAACCTGTTGGTACGTCCCGGCATGAAGGAGGGACTGTTCGGAAATGCTTTCGCCGGCTATGGCAGTAAAGACCGGTATGAGGCCAACGGTATGGTCAATTATATGAAAGATAAAGACCAGTACACCTTTCTTGGAGGTATAAACAATACCAATAACGCCGGGTTTTCCGATCTGGCCGGGGCCATGTTCGGCAATATGGGCGGTCGCGGCGGCCGGGGCCGGATGTTTGGGGGAACAGATGGTATATCCACTTCATTGAATTTGGGGGGGAATTTCAGTACACAACTCTCTTCCAGGTTCAAGATAGGTGGTAACGTGCGTTACGGATCTACCGATACCGAAGTGCATTCGGATGTATTCACGCAGAATATCCTTAGTGCGGGAAACACCCTGGAAAATGAAAGCAACCGTTCCAACAGCAAGAGCCGGAATTTTAATATGGATCTTAGGATGGAGTGGAATCCGGATGATGCCACCACCATTATTTTCCGGCCGAATGTGTCTTTTTACAGTAACGACCGCAACGAAGAGGGGAACTTTCATACCCGTAATGAGCTGTCGGGCGATACCATTAATCATGGTGATTCGAAGTATTTCTCGGAAGGGGACGGCAAAAATTATGGTGGAAACCTGGACATAAGCCGTAAACTCGGGAAAGAGGGACGGGTCTTAAGCGCCCAGTTGCGCGCCAACAGAAGTGAGTCAGACAACAGCGGTTCCAGCGTTTCCAGTACTTTTTACAACGGGACACGCCCCGATGATCTTATCGACCAACGCTTCACGAACACAAGCGACAACACCTCCTGGCGGGCATATATCTCTTATGTGGAACCGATCGGGAGGAATAATTTCCTCCAGTTGGCATACGAATACAGCCAGAATGTATCGGAATCGGACAAGGATACGCGTACCCAGGATGAATCTGGACAATACACCGTACTCGATTCACTCTATAGCAAACGGTTGGAGAATAACTTCAGAAACCAGGAAATTGAGTTGAATTTCAAGGCCGTGAGAGAGAATTACGATTATATGCTTGGTGTGTCGATGGAGCCCTCCAGTTCCCGAAGTAAAACGTTCATCGGAACAGACATGATACACGATACCAAACAAAATGTGCTCAATTTTGCTCCTATGGCACAACTCAACTATCGTTGGAGCCGTACGCATAATCTTCGCCTGCGATATTTCGGGCGTACCGAGCAACCATCGGTCACACAACTTTCACCGGTGATAGACGTCTCTGACCCGCTCAATATACGATATGGCAATCCGGACCTGAAACCCTCTTTCCAGCATCGGTTCAATATACGTTATCAACGTTCGAATCCTGAAAAAGCCAGTTCAATGATGGCCTTCGTAAATGGAGGATTTACGACGAACGATATTGTGTCGGCTACTATCACCGATGTGACTACCGGACGTAAAGAAACCACATACCAGAACGTATCGGGAAACTGGAATGCAGACGGACGCGTGATCTTCAATGTACCGTTGAAAAATATTAAATTCTCCATCTCCTCGATGTCGTTCGCAAGGTATAACCAGGGATACGGATATTCTAAATCGATTGCCGGCGAAGATGAATCAAATGAGTTCACCGATGAGGATAAAAATACGAGCAGGCAGCTATCATTGGCTGAATCGCTGGGGTTGAACTACCGTTCAGACCTGTTCGACTTCTCTATCCGCGGTAATGTCAATTTCAACAATGTAACCAACAGCCTTGAAGGACAGATCGACCAGCAATATTTCAACTATGGTGGAAGTGCTACTACTGCCATCTATCTGCCGTGGGACCTGACACTGGAAAGCGATATCAATTACGCCACCAACTCAGGCTATGCTGACGGCTTCGAGCAAAACGAATGGCTATGGAACGCTTCCCTACTGAAAACATTGTTTAAATAACAGAGCGGTACCATCCGTTTTAAGATATATGATATCCTGCAACAACGCAGTAATATCAACAGGAGTGTGACTTCCAACTATATACAGGACACAACCACCAATACACTCACGAGTTATTTCATGGTGCATTTCGTATACCGGTTCAATATCTTTAAGGGAGGTGCTTCGCGTGAAGATATGATGCCACAGAGAAGAGGCTTTGGTGGACCGGGCGGACCTGGTGGAGGACCTGGTGGTCCTATTTAACACGACGATATAAATATCAGGACAATGGAGCAACAATTAAAATCAAAGCACAAAGGAAAACGGAATAATGTGCTGATGCATATTCTACTGTGGGGGGTGATTTTCATTCTCCCCTACTTTTTTATGGATTCCGAACGTATCTTTAATTGGCAGTGGTTCATGCGTTCGCTCCCGGAGATGTTGGGATTCATGCTGGTGTTTTACCTGAACTATTTCCTGCTGATCGACAAACTCCTCTATAAAGGTAAGACCAAACAGTTTATCTTTTATAACTTGCTGCTTGTCGTGGCGGTGGCATTCCTGATACATTACGGGCGAGGTCTGCTCGAAACAGTTATGCCGGAGCTGAGACCCCGAAGGCGTATGAAGAGGGGGGGATTCAATATGCAACTCCAGTTCATGGTGCGTAATTCCACTTCGTTGTTATTAATGACGGGATTGAGCGTGGCGCTAAAAATGACTACGCGTTGGTTTGAAGTGGACAATGAACGCAAAGAGCTGGCAAAAGCAAAATCGGAGGCCGAGCTGCAAAACCTCAAAAACCAGATCAACCCCCATTTCCTGCTCAATACGCTGAACAATATCTACGCACTGATAGAATTTGACCCACCCAAGGCACAACAAGCGGTGATGGACCTGAGCAAGATGTTACGGCACCTGCTTTACGAAAATAACCAGACTTTCGTGCCCCTTCGCCAGGAAGCTACATTCATGCGCAATTACATAGAACTGATGCGGATACGTCTCCCCGACAATGTGAAACTGACGACTGACTTCTCCTATTCCGAATCGGGAAATACGCTTATTTCTCCTTTAATTTTTATATCTTTGATAGAAAATGCGTTCAAGCATGGCATTAGTGGTGATAAACCTTCATTTATCGATATCTCGCTCAGGGAACATCCCGACGGGAAAGTGGAATTCGTCTCCCGGAACAGCTATTTCCCGAAATCAGGATCTGATAAGAGCGGAAGCGGTATCGGCCTCGAATTAGTGGAGAAGAAGCTGGAATTGCTTTATCCCGGTAATTATCAATGGAAGACCTCCATGGATGAGAATGTGTATTCAACCATGCTTTTGATCGACACAAAACAAACAACCGATGATACTCAATTGTTGGATCGTAGATGATGAACCACTGGCCTTGTCGCTTCTGGAGTCATATGTACAGAAGACCTCTTTTTTGCGATTGGCAGGTAAATACAGCAATGCCCTGTCGGCCATGAAACATCTGGCGGAAGAAAAGGTAGACCTTATTTTCCTCGATATTCAAATGCCGGAAGTGAATGGGATGGAGTTTGCGCGCATCATCAATGACCACACCCGCATCATCTTTACCACCGCTTTCAGCGAATATGCCCTGGAAGGGTATAAGGTAAGCGCGCTTGATTATCTGCTGAAGCCTTTTTCGTTTGCCGATTTCCTTACCGCCGCCAAAAAGGCGTTAAACTGGTTCGAAATGACCGAGAAGAAGCCGGCCACCGAAGCGGTGCAAGAGAATTCGGGTATCTTTGTGAAATCCGATTACAAACTTCTGCATGTATTGTTTGATGATATCCTCTATATCGAAGGACTGAAAGATTATGTGAAAATATATACCGAAGGTCAGCCAAAACCCATATTGTCGCTGATAAGCCTCAAATCACTGGAAGAAGACCTGCCCCCGGATCGTTTTATGCGTGTACACCGTTCCTATATCATTCACAAGAATAAGATATCGAGTATCAATAAAAAGCGCATCATCATCGGAGAAAAACAAATCCCGATGGGAGACACTTACCGCAAGCAATTCATGTCCCTGATAGGAAAATAGACATTTAAAGTATCTGACAGACCAATAAATGGTTGGAAAAGCATAAAAAAAGAGAGCAATCACAAGTTGTGATTTACTCTCCTTACTCTATTCTCTCAATGCGGTCTTATGAAAGATATGAGGTAAGCATCCAGACTGTTTTTTCTTGTTCTGAGAGATAGTCGCTCATCAACGCCACGGTGCCTTCGTCGTTGGCTTCGGAAGCATTTTCCAATATTTCACGTTCCAAAGCGATAATCACTTTCAGTGAGTCCAGGATTTCTTTTACGATTTCCTTTGCATTGGTTACCACGCCGGTTTCCTTGATGGCGGATACTTTGAGGTATTCGCTGAAGTTATGCGCGGGGGTGCTGTCCAGCATCAGGAGGCGTTCTGCCACTTCATCCACCTTTTCGGCAGTGTCATCATAATACTCTTCAAATTTAGCGTGTGCGTTGAAAAATTCAGCACCTTTTACGTTCCAATGGTATCCGCGGAGGTTGGTGTAGTAAAGCTGCAAGCTGGCCAGTAATTTCTGTAAGCCATCTACTGTCTTTTCAGTACTCTTTGGGTTTAACCCTAAATAATCTAATCTCTTCATAATTTTTTTGTTTAACTGTGTTGTCGTTATAACTGCGGCAAATTTACAAAATAGTGTGCTATTTGCCAATTTTTTCATTTATATTCCCCGGATTCTGTCGTCGAACGCCGTCAAAGCCGCCTTTGCCCCTTCACCCATCGAGATGATGATCTGTTTGTAGGGCACCGTGGTCACGTCGCCGGCAGCATAGATCCCGGGCACATTAGTCCGGGCGCGTTCGTCAATCTCTATTTCTCCGAAACGGTTGGTATTTACCACATCCCTGAAGGCAGCACTGTTGGGCGCCAGGCCGATCTGTACAAATACCCCGTCGAGGTCTACAAAACGTTCTTCCTCTGTCTTACGGTCTTTTACTTTCATCCCGGTCACTTTCTCCCCGTTATTGATCACTTCAGTGGTCTGCGAGTGGAGGAAGATATCCACATTCTGCAGGCTTTTCACCTTTTCCTGTAACACTTTATCCGCTTTCAGTTCATCCAGGAACTCAAAGACAGTGACATGGGTACAGATTCCTGCCAGGTCGATAGCCGCCTCGATGCCGGAATTACCCCCGCCTACCACGGCTACACGTTTACCCTTATAGAACGGACCATCACAATGGGGGCAGAAAGCTACACCCTTTCCGATAAAATCGGCTTCGCCGGGTACGTTCAGCCTGCGCCAGCTTGCTCCTGTAGCGATGATCAAGGCAGATGCGGTAAATATCTCTCCGGTCCGGGCGGTAATCACCTTTTGGCCGTTTTCCACCTTTACATTTTCCACCGAACGGTTTTCAAAAATATCAATCGGATATTCCTTCATGTGGTTTTTGAGGTCATCCGAAAGTTTAGGGCCTGTTGTCTGGGGAACCGAGATAAGGTTTTCTATTCCTCCCGTCTCATTGACCTGTCCGCCCACACGTTCAGCAATCACTGCCACTTTCAGTCCCTTGCGGGCGCTGTACACAGCCGCTGATGAACCGGCAGGGCCGCCACCCACCACAACCACATCGTATTCGCGGACGGGCTGTTCTTCGATTTCGGATGTCTCCGTACCGTAATGTGCTTCGAGTTTTGCCAGCAGTTCGCCGAAATTACTACGGCCTACATGCAGCAATTCGCCATCGGCAAAAACTGCCGGAACACCCTGCAAGTCCAAAGCATCCGCCTCTTCCTTGTAGATGGCGCCATCCACCGCTTCGTGGGTAATATGCGGGTTAAGCACCGCCATGGCGTTCAGCGACTGTACCACATCCGGACAATTGGTGCAGGTAAGCGACATATAAGTCGTCAAATGGATATCCCCCTTCAACGATTTCAATTTTTTTATGACGAATTCATCAGGCAGATTCTTACCTTTGCCGTCAGCATTCAATACGGCCAGTAACAATGAGGTGAACTCATGACCGTTTGGCACGGCGCGGAACCGGATGCCGGTCTTTTCTCCGTTCTTCAGTATATCAAAAGCAAAGGCTTCACCGGGATTCACTTTCACAGTCAAGTGATCCGAAACCGATGCTACGTCGTTGAGTAGTTCGAGCAGCTGTCCACGGTTCGGATGATTCTCACTGACCGAAACATCGAATGTGTAATCATTACCGAGTTCCGCGAAGATGCCCCGTAGTTGTTCTATTAATGATGTGTCTAACATAATGTGTAAATAAAAAGACAGGTAACCCGTAGTTTGTAATTCACTACAGGTTACCCGTCAGTAGTGATTGTATATTAAATTTTTCCGACCAGGTCAATGCTGGGTTTCAATGTCTCCTGGCCTTCCTGCCATTTAGCGGGACATACTTCACCGTCGTGGGTGGCTACGAACTGGGCGGCTTTCACCTTGCGCACCAGCTCTTCAGCGTTACGACCGATGCCATTATCGTGGATTTCGGCAATCTTGATCTTTCCGGAAGGATCTACTACAAAAGTACCCCTGTAGGCAACACCTTCTTCTTCCACCATCACGCCGAATGCGCGGGCAAGGAGTCCGGTAGGATCTGCCAGCATAGGATATTTGATTTTGCGGATGCTGTCGGATGCATCGTGCCATGCTTTGTGGGTGTAATGCTTGTCGGTACTTACCGAATAAACTTCCACGCCCATTTTCTGCAGTTCTTCGTATTTTTCAGCCACGTCCACCAATTCGGTAGGGCATACGAATGTAAAGTCTGCGGGATAAAAGAAAAAAATAGCCCATTTACCCAATACGTCGTTGTGGGTTACTGTTTTGAACTCGCCTTCGTGGTAGGCTTCTACTTTAAACTCTGTCAGTTGTGAATTGATAATTGAAGTCATAATTTTTTCTATTTTGTTTTTGTTATATAATTAGATGTTTCTTATATGGTTTTCTTCTGAATACCGGGTGAAAACTTGTTGTAAAAACCCTTCGAACCGGTTTTCCTTCGTTCGTGCTACAAAGATAGATAAAGATTTTATTTATTGAAATACATCCTTGATTGATTGTGTTTATATGGTATTGGCTAAAGTTTTGACTTTGGACAAGACTTCTGATAAATATGAGATTAAATTAGATAGCTTGGTTTACAGATTCGGCATAAATATCCATTATAACATCTGACGGAATATTCAGTATATAACATATTTGGCTGGCTATTTTTAAAGAAGGCTCGGCTCTTCCGACAATAAAATCGTTAATTCTGGAAGGGCTGATCCCGAGTATGGCTGCCAGTTTTTTTTGCGTCATTCCTTTTTCTCCCAGCGCGTTTTTAATCAATATGCCTATGGTCGGTTTACCAATGGGGAAGTGTTCTGTTTCATATTCCTCAACAATATCCGACACAATCGTTAATTCTATCAGATTCTTATCTGTAACCGGAGTATTGCCATCTACCAGAGGTAAAAGTTCCTCGATCCTTGCAAGGGCAAATTCGTATTGTGCTTTGCTGATTTTATTCATAATTCATTTTCTTAAATAGTTGAACAGTCTATTTTATTGTACTCTTCATGTGTACCCACAAAACGGATAAACATTGTTCTCACTTGAAACAGAATGATAGTAACAATCCTGTACTTATTACCTTTGATGTTGAATACATAACGGTCATTACCCACATAATCCGTTCTCGGATAAACTGCTTTTAGTTCTGCGAGATTCTTCCACTGAGCTTTTTTTACCGTCGCATACCAGCACTCAAGAGCATCTTTCGAATCTTCATACCCTTTCCTTTCATAAAAAATTCGTAATGTCTTGTGTGCTATAATTACCATCTCCCTATTTTATTATTAGCTATACAAAGATTGGTAAATTATTTTGATATTCAAAATAAAATATACAAATAAATTTGTAATTTTATATTTTTGAGTACAAGAAAAGGTAGTCTAAAGTATTTTATTGATATATTCTACAAAGGTTTCCGGATATTTAATAGGAGCCTCGACATGTCTGCCTTCATATATCCAGAATATTTTGGGACAAGCTAAATTATTGTAGATTTCCCGGGCGCCTTCTATTGGGATTTCATCTTCTTTTGAGTGGATAAATAGAACTTTAATGTTCTTTATTTCTTTGGTATCCTCCTTGGCTGAGTAGGGCGATGTTATAAATTGCTTTATATGTTCGTGATATTCTTTGGGTGAGGTCAATAATGCAACATCCGTAAAGGAAGTCATCATTCCGTCAAATATCAGTGCAGATATTTTATTGTTATTGTTCCTTGTTAAATGTACGGCAACCTGCGATCCTATCGAAGCGCCGTACACAATTAACTTACCATCCACAACATCTTTTCTCTTCAAAAGGGTGTCCAATAGCATTTGTGCATCATGGGCAATATTCAGGTGGGTGGGTGTTCCGGTAGATTTTCCGTAGCCTCTGTAATCAAGCATACAGACCTGAAAACCATTATTGACCAATGGACGTATATGATTTGCCCATTTGGAAATATTACCGCCATTCCCGTGGAAGTAGAGTATGGTTGCTTTGAGACGTTCCTGGGGTTTGAATATCACGGAATAAATAGTGTCCGTATCCGCATATAATATAATATCCTGATAATCCAGGGAATCAATATTCACCCATTCTCTATCGGGATGATAAAATTTCTCATCCATTTGGGCATTTACACTACTCAAACATATTGCTAATAATAAAATGCTGAAAATCTTTTTCATACAGTTTTTTGATTAATAATTAATTTTCAGCAAAAATAAAATCGGAAAAGGAGAGATGCAAAAAACAGGGATAAAAGTACAAAAATGGGATAAAATGCAAGAAAAATCAGCACATTTGGCTCCAATATCTACAATTTCTCTTTAATGCTCTTGATATAGGAACGGGAAACAGGTATCTTTTCATTCAGATATTTCAGATTTAATTTAAGACCCTGTGAGTTTCCTTCCACATTGACAATATGTAAAACATTTACCATATATGCGCGATGACAGCGGACGACATAAGGATAATTCCGGAGATCTTTTGTCATTTGAGTTATTGTAGTACGTATTTTTTTTTGTTTCAGCACATTATCAGAAAAATAATTCACTTTTATATAATTACCTGACGATTCGAGATAGAGGATATTATCCGGATATAACATTACGTTTTCTTTTGTTTCTCCATATAATTCGATGGAATCCGTTTCCACCTGATCAATATTCGTCTTGGATTGTAGTCTTTGGGATAAATGATTGTTCATCAGGACGGCCTCATGAAGATTCTTTTTCAAAGCATTATTTTGTACAATGAAGACTGACGCCAAAGCCGGTATAAACCCTATGAATAGCGTTACTATTAAATAGGAGAGTAAGAGAGAACCAAAAGTACTGTTTAGCCGATGTCCTACACTCCAGTCAAACATTGCATTTCCTAAGGCAATTAATAATAGAATGAGGATATTATTGATTAAGCTTTTCCAGATCGTCCATGTAGATGGATTGTAGAATTTTTTGAATAAAAGGGGAAATAGATAACCTATAATTGAGGTCGCAATGGCTGTAACCAGTGTAAAACCAGTCACCACCAGTAATTTCACCTTTGGATTGAATCCTGCTATTCCGAATGGTTGAAAGAAACCTAAAAGGAAACAGACTAATAATGTAGCAACAACAATTACCGCCCACGGTTTGGTATTATATGGAGCAGACCTATTGAGATACGTCAAAAGCTTATTCACTTATTCTTAATAATGGAAATTGACGCAAAAGTACGGATTTCTAATGAAAGCATCGCCGCTATTTTTCTTTAATGCTGGATAATCAAATATAATTATTAATTTTGTACTGATAGATTATTATTAATTGCTTGAATAATATGGATAATTTGACTACTTATATTTCAATTGATCCGGAGATACGCTTTGGGAAACCGTGTATCAAAGGAACACGTATTGCTATTACGGATATTCTCCTGTGGCTTGCTTCCGGTATGTCAAATGAGGAAATTCTGGATGATTATCCTTTTTTGGAAGAGAATCATATTCGTGCAGCATTGCATTTTGCTGCTGATCGGGAATCTTTTATTAAAATAATCCCTACAGCCAATGCAGATCCGGCTATTGCTTGACGCAAACTTGTCATGGCGATCAGTCAACCTATTAAGACAATATTATGATGACTGTTCTCATGTAGATAGCATAGGTTTGTCAATTCCTGCAAGGGATATGGAAATTTGGGAATATGCCAGGCAAAATGAAATGATTATTGTAACCAATGATGAAGATTTTTTACATCTTGCCGGAGCAAAAGGTTTTCCGCCAAAAGTAATTTTATTACGTGTAGGTAACCAAAGCCGAAAACATATTGAACACCTCCTTATCAATATGAAACCTCAAATAATTTTATTTATTGATTCTCCGGAATATGGTGTTTTGGAACTAGTGTGAACATCCTGACATAATAGCAAAAAAGGCTGTTTCATTGAAATTTTGAATTTCGGGGAAACAGCCTTTTATTTTGGTAATGCTCCGGAAAATTACTTGCCTGATGGCTTCAATCCCATATTAAAGAGGGTAAATGCCTGAAGGTCCGCATTCTCTTCGATGATTTTGGAGAGTGGTTTTCCTGCTCCATGCCCTGCATTTACTTCAATCCGGATAAGGACGGGATTGGTACCGTTCTGTTTTTCCTGCAATTCGGAAGCAAATTTAAAGCTGTGTGCCGGCACGACCCTGTCGTCGTGGTCAGCCGTGGTAATCAGCGTGGCAGGATATTGCACACCTTCTTTTACATTATGCACAGGGGAGTATCCCAGCAGATATTCGAACATTTCCTTGCTCTGTTCGGCGGTTCCGTAATCATAACCCCAACCGGCACCTGCTGTAAAGGTATGGTAACGCAACATATCCATCACGCCAACTGCTGGAAGCGCCACTTTGAACAACTCGGGGCGTTGCGTCATGCAAGCGCCGACCAGCAACCCGCCGTTCGAACCTCCTTCGATAGCCAGAAAATCAGGTGAAGTATAACCCTTTTCAATCAGGTATTCTCCTGCCGCGATGAAATCGTCGAACACATTCTGCTTTTGCATCTGAATGCCTGCCTCGTGCCATTTCTTACCATATTCCCCGCCGCCTCTCAGATTGGGAACCGCGTAGACTCCGCCGTTTTCCATCCAGACTGCATTGACAATCGAAAAATAGGGTGTCATGCTCGCGTTAAATCCACCGTAACCATAAAGAATAGTCGGATTTTTCCCGTTGAGTTTCGTTCCTTTTTTATAGGAGATGATCATGGGAACTTTTGTGCCATCTTTAGAAGTATAGAAGACCTGTTCCGACTCGTAATCGTCAGCGTTGAACTTTGCTTTTGATTTTTCATACACCTCCGTTTTTCCTTCTTTCGGTTCGTAGGAATAGGTTGTTCCCGGGGTGATATAATTGGTAAAGCTATAATAAAGGACCGGATCTTCTTTTTTGCCTCCGAATCCACCTGCGGTTCCCACCCCGGGAAGCTCAACTTCCCGTATCAGATTCCCCTGATAGTCATATTGTTTTACCTGTGAAATGGCATCCTTCATATAGTGTGCAAAGAAATATCCGGAACCCGTAGTCGGGGAAAGCACATTCTCTGTTTCTGGAATAAAATCGATCCAGGGAGCAGAAGGATTTTTGGCATCCGCCGTAACAATTTTGCTGTTAGGGGCATCTTTATCAGTGACGATAAACAATTTGTCTCCTTCATTATCAATGACATAATGCTCGTTATCAAAATTATCGATAAGAGGAATAATCTTACTGTTGGGAGTGGTCAGGTCTTTGATATACAGCTCATTTCCATAAGTGGAATTGGCCGCTGTAATGATCAGGTATTTGTCATCTTCCGTTACATAACCTCCGATATAGCGTCTTTTCTGGTCGAGTCCGAAAACCACTTTGTCTTCCGATTGCAGTGTTCCCAGTTGATGGTAATACAATTTGTGTTGGTCCGTCATTGCGGAAAGCTGACTTCCTGTCGGTTTATCATAGCTCGAATAATAGAACCCTTCATTTCCTTTCCACGAAATGCCGCTGAATTTAATATCAATGAGAGTATCGCCAAGAATTGCCCTGGAATCTACCTCCATAATGATCACTTTTCTCCAGTCGCTTCCGCCTTCGGAAATGGCATAAGCCGCTGTTTTGCCATCTCTTGAAAACTGCAAGCCCGCCAATGAAGTAGTTCCGTCTTCCGAAAATTTATTCGGGTCGAGGAAAACCTCTTCATTTCCGTCTTTATCTCTTTTATATACAACGTACTGATTCTGTAATCCGTCGTTTTTCATGTAAAAAGTGTACTCCCCTTCGGTAAACGGAGCACCGATCTTTTCGTAATTCCACAAATCTTCCAGTTTGTTTTTAATCTGATTGCGGAAAGGGATTTTTTCCAGATAATCGAACGTTACTTCATTCTGTGCTTGCACCCAGGCGGCAATTTCGTCTGAACGGTCATCTTCCAGCCAACGATACGGGTCTTTAATCTCCGTACCAAAGTAAGTATCTACGGTATCTACTTTCCTGGTTTCAGGATAAGTGACCGCTACAGTTTGTTTGTTTTCTTGATTGCATGAAGCCAAAGTCGCTGCAATACACATAGGGATAAGAATTTTTTTCATTGTAAAATGATTAGTTATTGGAAGACAAAAATAGCTTTTTATGGTCAGAGTTGAAAATAATCTTATACCTATGCGTCCAAAGTATTATTGAACGATCTATGATGAGATGTTTATCATCTCAATCTTTGAATAGCTGAATATTTTTGCAGGTGGTTCGTGATTCCTGAATAATGGGGGTTCAAGTTGGAATAATCAAAAAAGGCGAGTTTCCCCGCCTTAAATGTTTTCACAACGGAATAATCCTTATTGTGAATTGCTTTCATAAGTTTGAACTGCAAACTTACAAATTAAATTTTATTTGTCAAATATTTTGTTAACTAAATTATTCAATTTAACTTTACAGGCAAGAAAAATTTAATATATTATATGAAGAGAGATGACTAATATCTCGTTCTTGGTATTTTGAATTTGATTTATATACAAAAGGTTGAAATGTTGTAGTCAATAATTGCCTAGAAGTATTAGTAAAATAACAATATGAAAAGAATCTTAGGTCTTGATCTAGGCTCAAACTCTATTGGATGGGCTCTGGTAAACGAAGCGGAAAATGAATCTGAAGAATCGTCAATCATAAGATTAGGTGTGAGGGTGAATCCGCTAACGGTTGATGAAAAGCAAAATTTTGAAAAAGGAAAAAGTATTACTACCAATGCCGATCGTACTCTAAAGAGGAGTATACGGAGGAATTTGCAACGCTATAAACTTCGTCGAGAGAATTTGATCGAGATTCTGAAAGAGAATGGATTCATCGGTGATGAAACAATACTTTCAGAAAACGGTAATCATACTACATTTGAGACCTATCGTCTACGACAAAAGGCCGTGACCGAAAAAGTGTCTTTGGAACAATTTGCTCGTGTGTTGTTGATGATTAACAAGAAACGAGGTTACAAAAGTAGTCGAAAAATAAAAGGAACCGAGGAAGGTGCACTGATTGACGGAATAGAAATAGCTAAACGTCTTTACAATGAAAAATTGACGCCTGGACAACTTTGTTTACAGCTTCTTAAATCTTCTGGAAAATATCTTCCGTACTTTTATCGTTCAGATCTATTATCAGAGTTTGACAAAATATGGTTAAAACAACGAGAGTTTTATCCATTATTGTTGACTGACGAACTGAAAAAAAAATTGCTCGGTAAAAATGAAACTCAAACATGGACTATCTGTCAAAAACCATTTGAAATTGTTGGGATAAAGCGGGTTCCAAAAGGAATAGAATTAAAAAAAGAGAATTTTGAATGGCGTGTAAGAGCTCTTTCAGAAAAAATGAATTTAGAAGAGCTGGCTATTGTATTTCAGAAAATAAATGGACAAATCTACAATTCAAGCGGATGTCTTGGCGATATATCCGATAGGAGCAAGGAGTTGTTTTTCAACCGTCAAACTGTTGGTCAGTATCAAATGATGATTCTGGACGCAAATCCGAATGCAAGTTTGCGAAATATGGTGTTTTACCGACAAGATTATCTAGATGAGTTCAATACGATTTGGGACAAGCAAGCCGAATTTCATAAAGAATTAACCCCCGAATTGAAGCATGAAATACGAAATGTAATAATTTTCTATCAACGTCGTCTCAAAACTCAAAAAGGACTAATTAGTTTTTGTGAGTTTGAAAATCGAAAAATCGAAGTAGAAGTCGAAGGGAAAATTAAAATAAAAACAGTAGGCAGTCGAGTTGTGCCACGTTCGTCACCATTATTTCAGGAATTTAAAATTTGGCAGTCTTTGAATAATTTGGAAGTTTCAGAGAAAGGTCGAAAAGTGAAAAATAATAAAAATAAAGTACTTCCACTATTCCATGAGAAGGAAAATGCATTACAAATCTATGGGAAAAGAGAGCTCTTTCAGGAAGAGAAAGAGTTATTAGCAGCAGAATTATCTATTAAAGAGAAACTGACAAAATCAGAAATTCTAAAATTATTGTTTGATGCCCCGCAGGAATTAGATTTGAATTTTCCCTCTCTTCAGGGCAATTTAACCCAAGCTAAATTATTTGAGGCATATAAAAGTATTATCGATCGTACAGGACATGAACTTGATTTGAGAAAACCTACAAATCAAATATTGGATAATATTGAAGAGATATTCACATCTTTGGGTTATAATACCGATATCTTACGGTTCAATTCTAATTCAAACAACTTGGATAAGGAACCAATGTATAAATTTTGGCATTTGTTATATTCTTTTGAAGGGGATAATTCAGTTTCTGGTAATGAAAAATTAATTAATAAAATCAGCGAACTTTATGGTTTTGAGAAAGAGTATGCAGGAATTTTGGCCAATGTTACATTCCAAGAGGACTACGGAAGTCTTTCAACAAAAGCAATCCGAAAAATATTACCTTACCTTAAGTCTGGTAATAAATACGATATAGCTTGTGAATATGCGGGTTACAGACACTCTGCCAGTTCATTGACAAAAGAGGAAATAGAGAATAAAATTTATAAGGAACGTCTCGAAATCTTACCTAAAAATTCATTGAGAAATCCAGTTGTGGAAAAAATTCTCAATCAAATGGTTAATGTGATAAATTCAATAATTGATGTTTATGGTAAACCTGATGAAATTCGTATTGAATTAGCTCGTGAACTGAAGAAAAGCGCCAAAGAGCGAGAGGAATTGTTTAAGTCAATCAATGAAACGACCCGTTTGCATGAACAATATAGGGATATTTTATTAAAACCACCGTTTAATTTTTCGTATGTAAGTAGAAATGATATTATCCGCTACAAACTTTACGAAGAGTTGAAGGATAATGGGTATAAAACGTTGTATTCCGGTACTTATATTTCACCGAAAGACGTATTCAGTGGAACATTTGATGTTGAACATATAATTCCTCAGTCAAGGATATTCGATGACTCTTTTTCTAATAAAACATTGGAGCTGAGGAGTATTAATATCGAAAAGGGAAATAGAACCGCAATTGACTTTGTTAAAGATAAGTATGGGGAAGAGGAGGGTGATAATTGTATGGGGAATTATCTTAATCGAATTGAAAAATTGTATAAAACTGGATCCTTATCTCGTGCAAAGTACAATAAATTGATTATAAAAAACGAGAATATCCCTGAGGGTTTTATCGAACGGGATATTAGAGACACACAGTACATTTCCAGATATGCAAAAACATTACTTGGGGATTTGGTGAAATCGGTGGTTACTACATCCGGTTCCATTACCGATCGTCTTCGTCAAGATTGGCAGTTGGTTGATATAATGAAAGAGCTTAACTGGATAAAATATAAGGAATTGGGATTCACTGAAGAGTTCACTAATGAAGAAGGACATAAAATTCGCAAGATAAAAGGCTGGACAAAACGGAACGATCATCGCCATCACGCAATGGATGCCCTGACTGTAGCATTTACTAAGTTGAGTTACATCCAGTATCTTAACAATTTGAATGCCCGAAGTGATAAAGGTTCTGCCATTTATGGAATAGAACAGAATGAACTATACAGAAATGGCAAAGGAAAACTACTGTTTAAACCTCCTTTTGCATTGGATGAATTCAGAACAGAGGCCAAACGTCATTTGGAAAACACGCTTATCTCAATTAAGGCTAAAAATAAGGTTACAACACAAAATATAAACTCTTCAAAAAGATCAGGAGGTCTAAACAAGAAAGTACAACAAACACCTCGGGGACAGTTGCATTTGGAAACTATTTACGGAAGTAAAAAACAATATATTGTAAAAGAGGAAACGATAAATGCTAAATTTGATATTGAGAAGATTACAACTGTTACAAAACCATCTTATCGAGAGGCTTTGTTAATTCGTTTGAAACAATTCGACAATGATCCCAAAAAAGCTTTTGCGGGCGTAAATGCTTTATCAAAGAAGCCTATTTGGCTCAATGAAAATCATATTGGGCGAGTTTCCGAAAAAGTGAAGACCGTTAATATAGAAACCGTTTATACTATTCGGAAAGAAATTGTTGGATCTAATCCCACATCCAAACAGTTTATTCCTGATGAAAAAGGGCTTAAAAATGTCATTGATGCTGGAATTAGAAGCATCTTGGAAGACAGACTTCTCAAATATGGAGGTGATCCCAAAAAAGCATTCTCGAACCTTGATGATAATCCTATTTGGCTCAATAAAGGAAAAGGAATTTCGATAAAACGAGTGACTATTTCTGGTATTAGTAATGCCGAAAGTTTACATGACAAACGAGACAAAGATGGTAATTGGGTTTTAGATGAAAAGGGTAACAGTCAGCCGGTTGATTTTGTAAGTACAGGCAACAATCATCACGTGGCTGTATATCGTGATGCAGATGGTAATTTGCAGGAAAATGTGATTTCGTTTTATGAAGTAGTAAGTCGTAGAAACTTGGGACTTTCGGTCATTGACAAGTCGTACAAAGCTGGGGAGGGATGGCGATTCATTTTCAGTATGAAGCAAAACGAATATTTTGTTTTTCCTAATGAAAATACAGGTTTTGACCCCCACGAAATTGATTTACTTAATCCAGATAATTATTCGCTAATTAGTCCGAACTTGTTTAGAGTGCAAAAATTTTCAAAACTATTCTATGGTAATTCAGCAGTAAGAGAGTATGTGTTTAGACACCATTTAGAAACTAAAGTAGAAGATATTAAAGAACTAAAGGATATAACCTATAAGTCGATAAAGAGTTTGCCTATATTTGAGAAAATTGTCAAGGTCCGAATCAATCATATTGGGCAAATTGTTTCGGTAGGAGAGTATTAAGAATTGTAGTGTAGATTGACAATTGTATTTTAAATCTGTAATTAAACCTTTTCTTTTCAATCAAAAATAAAAGGTTTCGTCTGCTTTGATGTTTATACTCGCTTATTGATACTGAACAAAGATGATGTATTTGAGAAAATAAACGATTATGATAAAACGTACTCTTTATTTTGGTAATCCGGCATATTTGTCCCTAAAGAAAGAACAGTTGGTAATCCAATTGCCGGGAGTTGTGAACAACGAAACGTTGCCTGATTCGTTTAAGGCTGGTGCTGTGAAAACTATCCCCATCGAAGATATCGGTGTAGTTGTATTGGATAACAAGCAAATAACCATCACGCATGGTGTTATTGAAAAACTTTTGGCTAATAATGTGGCTCTTATAACTTGTGACAGTAGCCGTATGCCTGTGGGGTTAATGCTACCATTGTCCGGTAATACAACACAAACGGAACGTTTTAAACATCAACTGGATGCATCGGTTCCATTAAAAAAGCAACTGTGGCAGCAAACTGTTCAGGCAAAGATACAAAATCAGGCTTATCTGCTCCATTCTACTACCGGAGAGATCGTGAAAAATATGATGGTATGGGGTTCAGATGTGAGAAGCGGTGATCCGGACAACTATGAGGCACGTGCAGCGGTGTATTATTGGGCAAATATTTTTCCACAACTACCAGGATTTTCGCGGGGTAGGGAAGGAATTCCTCCTAACAATCTATTGAACTATGGATATGCTATTTTGAGAGCGGTCGTAGCACGCTCATTGGTCTCAAGTGGTTTGCTTCCTACATTAGGAGTTCATCATCGAAATAAATATAACGCATATTGTCTTGCCGATGATATTATGGAACCTTATCGACCTTTCGTGGATAAGGTCGTTATTGAAATTATGGAAAGCGGGGAGAATTATCAAGAGCTATCCAAAGAGATCAAAATGAAATTGCTAAATATTCCTGTTTTGGATGTTGTAATTGGTGGACAGCGTAGTCCGCTTATGCTTGCGGCGTCACAAACAACAGCTTCTTTGGCTAAATGTTATATGGGAGAAGTGAGGAAAATTGTATATCCAAGTTTTTAAATGGGTAGAAATTTCATGAATTGTCTAAGTGAATATAGAATTATGTGGGTACTCGTATTCTTTGACCTTCCTACGGAAACGAAAAAAGAACGTAAAGCATATACCGTATTTCGGGATAAACTCATCAAAGATGGTTTTACGATGTTCCAATTTTCCATTTATTTACGACATTGTGCCAGTCGTGAAAACGCAGATGTACATATTAAGCGGGTGAAAAATAATCTTCCACCGCATGGACAAATTGGCATTCTGTGTATTACCGATAAGCAATTTGGAAATATGGAATTGTTTATCGGTAAGAAAGAAAAGGAAGTAACCACACCTTACCAGCAATTGGAGTTGTTTTAGAAAATAGAAATCCCGCCATAAAGGCAGGATTTCATATTTGGAACAACGACTTTTTTTAATTGTGAATATCTAATCAAGTATCTGGATAATAGTAAAATACATATATCCAGTTGTTCCTGATGTCAAAGATACGAACTTATGAGAGCAATTCACAACTTCTTTTTTCAACTTTCCCAAGCGGGGTCTGTTGTTCCTGATGTCAAAGATACGAACTTATGAGAGCAATTCACAACCGTCCTTCAACCATTTCTCGATGATTTCGAGTTGTTCCTGATGTCAAAGATACGAACTTATGAGAGCAATTCACAACCCTTTGAGGATGATTTTCGCCATGCAAATAGTTGTTCCTGATGTCAAAGATACGAACTTATGAGAGCAATTCACAACCCCGAATACGGAACAGTTCGAAGGTTTCAGGTTGTTCCTGATGTCAAAGATACGAACTTATGAGAGCAATTCACAACTATCTCCAAGTGAGCCCTGACAGGACGTTTGTTGTTCCTGATGTCAAAGATACGAACTTATGAGAGCAATTCACAACAACGCCGGTCAATATCACAAACCATGCATAGTTGTTCCTGATGTCAAAGATACGAACTTATGAGAGCAATTCACAACCGGCGATCTGCGTTTGATTTGTCGCATAGGTTGTTCCTGATGTCAAAGATACGAACTTATGAGAGCAATTCACAACCATAGACAATGACGTCACCTGACGCGGAGAGTTGTTCCTGATGTCAAAGATACGAACTTATGAGAGCAATTCACAACCACCATGAGCTAAATACCTTACCCAAGGCGTTGTTCCTGATGTCAAAGATACGAACTTATGAGAGCAATTCACAACGTATAATATATTGTTCCTTCAATAGGTGGTGTTGTTCCTGATGTCAAAGATACGAACTTATGAGAGCAATTCACAACCTACTAAGAAGAATCCAAAACCTGTACAGAGTTGTTCCTGATGTCAAAGATACGAACTTATGAGAGCAATTCACAACGAACGCTCCGCAGTTATCAAACGTCACAGTGTTGTTCCTGATGTCAAAGATACGAACTTATGAGAGCAATTCACAACCTGTTGCTTGGATGTTAAATACTCCTGACCGTTGTTCCTGATGTCAAAGATACGAACTTATGAGAGCAATTCACAACATATGTTGCTTCCGGTACTGGCTTATCACGTTGTTCCTGATGTCAAAGATACGAACTTATGAGAGCAATTCACAACTTTATCCGCTCCAAGCTATCGGAATAATAGTTGTTCCTGATGTCAAAGATACGAACTTATGAGAGCAATTCACAACGTCGTAGGGTCAATGCTATAAGACAATGAGTTGTTCCTGATGTCAAAGATACGAACTTATGAGAGCTTCTTTTAGTAATTTTTCGATAGTGTCAATAAAATTCGGATTACTCTGGGCGTTTTCATAAAATAACCTCTCTCCATCCCACCATTTGGCAGCAAGTAAATCACTTCCGGAAAATGGATTTTCTTGTTCTCCTTTGAAGTATTTATACAAGCTATAATCTTTCATGAGGTCAGTTCCTTAAATCTATGTATAATAGATGTGAACTCCCCGGATAAATACTCGAACGCACGATTCTTGATATGTTCCGAAATGTCGTAGTAAGCTTCGGCTATGCTGCCGGTGATGGCGGCAATCGTATCACTATCACCCCCGATCGACATGGCTAAGCGGATGGCACTTTCAAAGTCGGCACTTTCGAGAAAACAGATGATCGCTTGCTGTACCGTTACTTGGCACGTTTCGTTGAATGAGTGGACATGGATTGTCGTCTTGTATCCATCGAGCAAACGAGCTTCCATAGGCACCTTTAGGGTGGGGATACCTTCTGCACCAAGAATGCAAGCTATCTCCGAATGGAATACCTCTTAGAAGGGCATCCGCTACCGCAATAGGACAAACGGTATCAGCCGCGAAATCACATTCCGGGGTGAACAACTCAAAATCGGTAGAGTTCGTATTGTTGAACTCGAACCTTGAACCGATTATATCTCCTATTATTGCTGTATGTTTTTACACGTCATACCGACACCACTTCCACTTTGCTTTTTCCGCTCTGTTGCTTGCTCACCCTGATCTGCACCGGTATCCGTTCGGTCATTTCCTGCACGTGGGAGATCACGCCGACTTTCCGGCCTTGATTATGCAGTCGTTCCAACGCGTCCATGGCAATATTGAGGGTAGTGGGATCAAGTGAACCGAATCCTTCATCGATAAAGAGCGATTCGACTTTCATGCGGCTCGAAGAGAGCGATGCCAACCCCAGCGCCAACGCCAGCGAGACGAGAAATGATTCACCGCCGGACAGGGAATAGACCGTCCGTACCTCATCGCCCATATCCTGGTCGACCACTTGTAATCCCAGCGAATTTGGTATGCGCTGCAAGAGATACCGCTTGCTGAGAATTTCCAGATGCACATTGGCATAACTCAACAACACATCCAGAGTATATTCCTGCGCTATCTGGCGGAATTTCTTGCCGTCGGCCGACCCGATGATATCATTGAGTTTTGCCCAATTTTCCTCTATTACTGTCTGCTTCTCTATCTCTTTTAACAACGAACCTATACGCTGTTTATTGAGGGTATCTTGCTTTATATTAAAATCGATTTCATTGGCTTCCTGCGAACTTTGCCTTAATAATTCCCGGACTTCATTCTGTGATGATGTCAGTCCTTCCAATGTTCTTTCCGACGGACGTTCTCCAACATGTTTTTCCAGCGCCTTGGTCCGTTCACCCAGGATTGATCCGGCCTGCATCACCGCATTATCGATTTCCTGCAGGTTATTCCTCTCATTTTCTATCCAATCCTGCGTGAATTCCAGGAGAGATAGTAGCTTCTCACGGGTAAGCATTGCATCATACTGTGGGTTATGCCATGAATCGCCACCCGATTGGGTTTGAAAGGACGTGGCCAGCTCTGCATTGTACTGCTGGTTATAGTGGATAACCCATTTTTCGAGTTGCTCATTGGCGGCTGATTCCTGTCGGGTCAGAATACTGATATCTTTTTCCAACTGCTCATGCTGTGCCTCGAGACGGGTAATCTCTGCCTGGATTGTATCGACTTTCTTTTTCTGCTCATCCAGGGCCTGTTTTCCCAAACGGATCATTTCTTTTAGCCTGGCCTCCACTTCCGTTACCGGCGCGCCATTAAAAATAGCTCCTCGTTGTCCGGTCAATTCTTTATACTGAGCCTGTAATCCGGCCAGATATTCTCCTTTTCCACGGGAGTCCTCCTTTATCTCTTTTAGCTGGCCTTCCATTCCTTTTATTTTTTCGACCAACATCTTTTGTTGGTGGAACTGCTCTTCAAGCCGGGTAGTGTTGATTTTCCAGTTACGGGCAAATTCACGGATTTGGTTCACGAAAGCCCCGGGATTGTACTGCCAGTTCTCAAACCACTCTTCGGCAGGAAAATAAACAGCCACTGCGCGTTTTACAATTTCCAGGTTTTCAGCTGTCTTCCGCTGTGCTGCCGTATCATTCTCCTGTAACTCCTGCAACGATTTCAGGATTCTCTCATTATCCTTAATCCGGTTTTCGTGGTCAGTCAACTCTTTATCCAACATAGCAAGATTAGTTTTATACAATTCCAACAACTCTTTTTGCTTCCCGTAGGATTGTATCTGCTCAAGTAGTTGCCGTTGACGACTTTTATGTTCCTGTAACTGATCTTGTAACCATATCGCTCTGTCTGAAAGCGGATATTGTTCACATTTTCCGGAAATCCGGAATTCTGACCACTTTGCTTCAAGTTCTTTTATTGATACGTTTTTATCGGTAAGCGTTTTTTCCAATTCACCGATTGACTTTTCCAATCCAACGCAGATTTGGCGGATACGGCTTTGTATGGTCAGTTGTTCTGAATAAGCGGCCTCATTTTGTGTGTAGGTGGATTCCAGTTCTGAAAGCAGTTGGTCTGCTAACGGATGTTTCTCGGCATAGGGATGGTCGGTTCCACCACAAACCGGACAGGGTTCTCCCGGCTCTAATTGATCCCGTAGTCGTTCCACGCTCTCAGCCATGATCAACTTTGCTTTTTCAAGCAATTTCAAAGAGATCTCCTTTTCTACCAATTTCGTTTGCAGGAGGTTTTCTGCCTCAGACAATTGTACTTTATATTGCTCCAGCTCCTTTTTATTATGCAATAGTGATCGGCTTATATTATCATGATCCATGATTGCCTGGTGCAGTATTTTCCAGTGGGCATCCGCTGTCACTATTTCTTCAATGAAAGTATCCAGTGAAGACTTTTCTTTTTCTATATCCTGTATGGGAATGGCTGATAGGGTAGTGTGCAAGTTCTGGAATTCACCCTGTTTTTGCCGGTGAGCGGCCATAAGGGTATTTCTTTTATCCTCCAGAATTTGTTTTTCTTGTCCGTGCTGTATGATCTTTTTTTCTGTTTCCTGAATGCGTATGGTATAGTCATGCACGTTTTTCAGGATTTCTTCCGCATCTGTCAGTTTGGATAAAATAAGACTCTCCTGTTCGGCTATTGGCCGGCGGGATTCATTTTCACCTTTCCACTGGCCCAGTTTACCAATTTCTTTCTCCAGGTCTTCCAAATTCTTTTTCGTCAAGGACAATTGCCCTTTTTGATAAGTCATTTTTTCAGAAATGATGGAGAACTCATCGGTCGCCCGTTTTACCTGTTGTCCCTTTTCAGTAAGTTGTATGTCCAGCGCCTTTGCTTTGTTTAATAGCGGTTGTGCCTCTTCTTCTTTCTGAACTGCTGTCTCTAAAGCGGCAGCGGCTTGTGCAAACACAATATCGGCTGTTTTTCTCTCCCCATTCAGCGTATCCAGTTTTAACGAAACATCACCCGATGCTGATTTCTTGACAGCAATTTGTTCCCGGGCATTTTGTAACCCATTGACTATTTCTCTGGCGGGTTGAACCCGGATAATTTGTTGTAACTGCTGTTCCCGCGGTTGTGCTTCAGTTTTGGCAGCGGTTGCATGTGCATGTTGGAAGACGGCAGTCTGCACGTTTTCCTGTAATTTTACCCATTGCTCATGCCAGTTGATCTCCTTGTTCAGCGTCTCACTTAATTTCTCATTATTTTTGATGAGGATCGTCAACGCTGCTTTCCTTTCCTCTAATTCGTTTAACTCCTCATGGGTAAGGGTGGAGATCCCTTCGCGTTGCAAGTTCAGCTCCCTGAGTTTTTGTTGCTGTTCCTTATAGTGTTCATAGACCCTTTTCGAGATCTCGGAATAAATATGGGTACCGGTCAGCTTTTCCAATAGGGACGATTTCTCGTCTTTCCCGGCTTTCAGGAAAGCGGTGAAATCGCCTTGGGCCAACAGGACGGATCGGGTGAACTGCTCGAAATTCAATCCGACCAGCCGTTCAATTTCCACCAGCAGTTCGGTTTTCCGGCCGGGTATCTCCTGATGGGTTGTGATGTTTTTCAGGGACACCTCATAAGCCTGTAAATTGCCGTCGGCCTTGTTACGCGCCCTTCTCACACTCCAGTTGGCACGGTAAGAATATCCGTCGACACCTTCAAAATCGACCTCGGCAAAACCGTCGGAAGTGCCATCCCGCAGGATTCCGCGCACATCGTCCTGCTTGATGGTACTCCCTTGCACATCCATGATATCCACTCCATGTTCCGCCAGCCTGTACCGTGGTGTCCTGGCATAGAGGGCAAGGCATAAAGCATCAAGGATAGTCGACTTGCCCGCTCCTGTAGGCCCTGTTATCGCAAAAATACCTGCAGAACAAAGGGGTTCACGGGTAAAATCAATTTCAGTCATGCCATCCAGTGAGGCCAGATTTTTCATGCGAATAGCCAGTATCTTCATAGTTTTGCCTCCAATTCATTGACTTCCTGTTCGACTTGCTGAAAAAGCTTTTGCAGTGCTGAGGGGATAGGATTGTCATACTTGGCTTGGTATACTTTGTGCAGTACTTCAATTGGTTTCAGCCGGTTGAGCTGCTCCGGGTCAATGTAAGCGATTTTATCCGGATTCGTTGCCGTTGACTTATAACGCACATCAATCTTGGCCAATCTGAAATTCTTACCCGTCAGTGCTGTCTCTATCTTATGCCTCAAACCCGGTTCCGGCCCTTCCAATAATACTCTCGCTTCCAGATAAGGCGCGGTATGCGGGTCTCCTTCAAAAGCTTTTAATTGCGACAATGATGTAAGTACTTCGGTAAGTAAACTGTGGACAAACGGAACCCTCATAAGAGGTACTGAAACCGGTATTTCAATTATTTTCAGGTTACCGATCGCATCATCTGCCATATCGAAAACGATAACCTGGTGCTTATAATTCGTTTCCGAAAAAGACATTGGCAATGGGCTGCCGCTATAACGGATATGCTCTTTACCCCCGATACGCTGCGCTTTGTGGATATGTCCCAGGGCCACATACCGGATATTCTCGCTGAATGCCGCCGCGGAGATACATTCCACTCCTCCCATGATCAACCTTTCCATTTTGTCCATATCACCCACCTCTGCCTGTTGTGTATGCAAGTGCCCCATGGCAATGATGGCTTGCCGGGATTCTCTTTTCAATATGGCATATTCACAGGCATCTTTATAAAATGCGCTCACACCATCGGCATAAGGATTGGTACAGTCCGGTATCGAGGGATAATCACCCATGCGCAGGAATGGTGCTGCTATACACCACGCTTCGGTATTGCCCTCTTTACCCTTTAAGGGAATACAGATTTTGTCATAGTCCACCATCCCGTCGCCGTCCTTTTCCACGATACCCACAATATGAATATTGGAGGACTCTAAAAGGGGTTTGGGCGATTCCAACCGCGAAGCGGAGTCGTGATTACCTGCGGTAACAATAATCTGTAAATGGGGATTTTGTTTCACAGATTGATTAAGAAAAGTGTAAAACATTTTTATGGATGCAGCTGAGGGATTCGACGAGTCGAACACATCTCCACTCACCAGCAGCACATCAATTTGTTCTTCAGAAAGGGTATTTAGTAACCAGTCAAAAAATTGCTGATGTTCATAAGTGCGGTCATACTCATGAAAGAGCTGTCCTATATGCCAATCAGCCGTATGTAAAATCCGTATCATATCAACTTCCTTTATTACCCGGCCAACATTCTGGTTTAAAAGAATGTTATGGCCGTAGCATTATTGTCTCAGTTCTGTCTTTAACGATTTCCCTTCAAAAATACTAATAATTGATTGAATTTCCATGAGTATGATTGGTAGAAATATTCCCACAAATTAAGGAGTTTCAAGATAAATTTATCTCTGGCTTACAATAAATGCGTGCACAATTCCAAAACCTGTTTATTATAAAAAAACAAGCCTCAACTTGAGCTGAGGCTTTAAGTGAACTGTGCAGGATTCGAACCAGCGACCTCTGCCCTGTCAAGGCAGCGCTCTAAACCAGCTGAGCTAACAGTTCGTGCCGCAAAAGTACGGAAAAATCTGATATGTTCTGGTTTCCCGGATAATAAATTATAAATAATTCCTGATTTGGGGTGTAATTATTATGTAATTTATGGTGTGATCGGACTAATAGCTGAAAAACCGATTTATTTTCGTATCTTTGCATCCATTATCAATTAAGTTAGTATTGTATCTTTCTTCTCAAGGTTTTGCTCCGCCATTTTAGGCGGATCTTCCCATCGCCGAAATCGACATCAAAATCAACTTATTTGTATAAGTTATCAATCAGTTACAGGAATGTGGAATATCGTTTATCATAGCATATCCTGTTTAATATTAAAACATGACATTTAAAGAATTATCAATTATAGAGCCGGTATTGAGGGCTCTCAACGAAAAAGGACATACAACTCCCACACCAATACAACAACAGGCTATTGCCCCGGCACTCGATAACCGTGATATCTTAGGGCTGGCACAGACCGGCACAGGAAAAACCGCAGCATTTGTACTCCCCATCATACAACAACTCTATCTGAATAAATCCCATGTCAGGAAAAGAGAGATCAAAGCATTGATTTTGACACCTACACGGGAACTGGCTATCCAGATTAATGAATGCCTGAGCGATTATATCCGCTATACGGGACTCCGTCACTGTGTAATATATGGTGGAGTGAAACAGAATGCCCAGGTGAATGAACTGAACAGGGGAATAGATATATTAGTGGCTACTCCGGGACGATTGCTCGATTTGATGAACCAGAAGATCATCAGTCTCCAGGCTATCCGTCATTTTGTGCTGGATGAAGCCGACCGGATGCTGGATATGGGATTTATCCACGATATCAAACGGTTGTTACCTCTACTACCCAGGGTGAAGCAGACTCTTTTCTTTTCGGCCACCATGCCATCATCAATAGCCGATCTTTCACGTTCCATCCTGCATAAGCCGGTCAGGGTAGAAGTGGCACCGGTATCGTCGGTAGTAGACACCATTGAGCAGTATATCTACTTTGTGGAAAAACCGGAAAAGAAGGATTTACTCATTAATCTGCTGAAAAAGGATAAGAAGAGATCGGTATTGATATTCTCCCGTACCAAACATGGAGCGGATAAGATCGCGCGGATTCTCTCCAAATCCGGAATAAACAGTGCCGCCATCCATGGGAATAAATCGCAGAATGCCAGGCAAAGGGCACTGGCTGATTTTAAGTCGAATAAGATACAAACCTTAATCGCGACGGATATTGCAGCACGGGGAATCGATATCAACAATCTCGAACTGGTCATCAATTATGACCTTCCCGATGTGGCTGAAACCTATGTACACCGCATCGGCCGTACGGGTAGGGCAGGGAATACCGGTACTGCGGTGACATTCTGTGCCGATGAGGAAAGGGCAATGTTAAAAGACATCCAGAAATTGACAGGTAAAACCCTTGTGGTAGCAAGCTAAACAATAATCATTCAATCAATTAAAATAAAGATATTTCAGGTATAAATATGGCTAAATCAGTTTCGTATAACAAAAGAGAAGTAGAAAAGAAAAAACAGGAAAAACGCTTGGAAAAACAGAAACGCAAAGAAGAGCGTAAGGCCAATGCCGGCTCCGGCTCATTGGACGATATGATCGCTTACGTGGATGAAAATGGGGTGATTACCGATACTCCGCCAGATCCCGTACAAAAGCAGAAAATAGACATAGACGATATCGCGGTATCCACCCCTAAGAAGGAGGATATCGGAGAACCCGAACCCAACAAGGGACGGGTGGAATACTTCAATGCCGACAAGGGCTATGGATTCATCAAGAGTACCTCCTCTGTGGATAAATACTTCTTCCATATCAGCAGTGCCCCGGCTTCTATCGATGAAGGCGATAAGGTTACATTCGACCTGGAACGCGGCAAAAAAGGGTTGAATGCCGTGAATATTGTTATTACAGAATAAAAGATCACCCCTATTTACTCATCAATGCATAGAGGGCAAAAGAGCCCAGCCAATGGCTGCCCATATAATCATCGTTGGTTATATTACCCAATGAATAGTTGAGATGATTGTCCGCTATTGTTTTCAGGTATCCCAGTTCCGGCAGTTTTTTGGCAATAATATATAAACATGTCGCCCTACTGAAATTCAGTCCGTCGAGGTGAACCAGATGCCCATCCGTACGGTCCGAAACCTCTCCTGGTTCCAATGCGAAATCGGGATTGAATATCTCCGGCAGGAAATTCTTTAGCCATACACGGTATTCCTGCGTATCCAATACCTTACTCATCAGAAGGGCCTCTTCCAGGCAAGGGGAAAGGAAATCACTGCCACTGGGTTCATAAGAGAGGTTACAATCCATGTCTTTCCCATACAATCTTATGGCGTGCTCCATTATGAGTTGTTGAAACTCCTTATCGTTGATAGATCGGGCATAGTCAATAGATAAAGAGAGCCCGAAAGCGGTATTATCATGTTGTCCCGTGCGGATAGGGTAGTAGAGCTTCGGTAGATATTCCTTGTATTTTTTCACAAGTGTGTCGGCCAAAGGTTTTAACGCCAGGCTCCATTGTTGTGCATCGGGATCATCCCATGAGTCTAATTCACTTTGCAGTTGGAACAACCATGCCCACCCATAGGTGCACTCAAAATTCCGGTTGTTATAATCCTTAAAGAAAGCCGATTCTACAGATACGTTCTCCGATGTTATATTCCTGTTCAGGATAGCCCTCACTTCTCCGGAGCTATCCAATTGAGGGTATTCCTTCAGCAATTTTATAATGGACCAGTAACCGTGTACTGAAGAATGCCAGTCGAAACAACCATAAAATACAGGACGCAGTTCTCTGGGACTTTTCAGGTCATCCGTACTGCCCAATACCTGCCCCAGCTTATTGGGATATTCAACCTCTATGCAATGCACAGGCAGGCTGAATATCTTTTCTGCCTGTGGCAGATCTAATGTTTGGGCATTGATATATCCACAAAATAACAAGAAAACAAAGAATAATTTTTTCATCGGGTCAATTTAAATGATAGAAGTCCAGTTCACGAAAAACTTCCCTCCGGATTTCCCGGACAGTTGACTCTCATTTTATCTCGCTATTCAGGGCTTAACGTCGAGATCAGTTCAAATTCCTCAAAAGTCATATTCAGGTCTTTGCGGTTAATAGGTTCTTTTCCCAATTCTTTCCTTAGTTTATGCTTGTCGATATGCGACTGTGAATGCTCCTTGCTGGCATGCCATTTCTCCTGTGATTCCTTGTCTTTCCAGTAAATAAGCACTTTTATTATATCAAAATCATCCGCCTCCTTGTTGACCAGTATTTCGCGGCGGATAAAACCTTCTGCTTTGGTAGACCTCGAAGGAAGCGACAAATCTTCAATGACAGCGTCCGAAAGATCTTTCGCCACCTTCATATTGCGTGACATTACATACATAACTGTGAATTTTAAAACGTTTATTACTCCTATTACTATTTTTCGCGGACAAGCGTATCCAGTAACCTTTTCAGGTTATACCAGCAGGTGTTTTCCTTATTGATTGTCTGGACCAGGATATCCTGTTCATTCATGGGTACACCTAAAATCCTGAAAATGTCAAAAACTTCCCGTTCCGCCACATTCATACAATACAGCCTTCTCTCATGCTCTGCATGTTTCCGGCAATTATCACATGCGCTATTTAAATAACTGACCATCACTGTAATTTTTATTTGATCTAACTTACGTATCCATCTCTCTGGAGAACTCTCAATTAAAAAATAAAATTACTCCTTTGCGATCTATTACGCAATACCCTAAAATAATGATTTTTCTTCGGGAAATTAATCTATTTTGGGGATGGGAATTCACACCGCCTTACCGACTGTATTTTCCCGATGTTCCAATCCCCATTCCACCATTACGTCCAACACTTTGGTGAGGGACTGGCCCGATCTTGTCAATTCATATTCAACGGTAACAGGGACACTATCGTACACCGTTCTTGTCACAATTCCGTTCATCTCCAGATCCCTTAACTCTTTGGACAACATCCGCGGAGTGATCTTCGGGATGTTCCTTTCCAGCTCCTTGAAGCGTTTCTTGCCGAAAAACAATGCCCCGATGATGGGTAACTTCCATTTGCCGCTGACAACATTCATCGTATCATTGATTGCCAGTACATAACTGCCGGCACATTGCTTTGCTTTATTCAGTTCAATCGAAGGACTCATATATATCTGATTTTGTTGATACTATACTAAAGTATACCGATATACATAAGTATAGTAGTTACTATTATATAGCAAATATAGCTAAATTTGCATCATCAAAGTGATTTTATCAATAAAAATTACAGTAATATCAAATTAAAAAATATGTCATTAATAAACAATTTGAACTGGCGCTACGCCACAAAGAAAATGAACGGACAGGCCGTTCAGCAGGAGAAACTGGATTACATTCTCGAAGCAGCAAGACTGGCACCATCCTCCTCCGGATTACAACCTTACAGGGTTTTTGTCATCAGCGACAGGACGGTACTCGAAAAAATAAAAGAAGCGGCTTTCAACCAAAGCCAGATAACAGACTGTTCGCATCTGATCGTCTGGGCTGCCTGGGACAGCTATTCAGCCGAAAAGATCGGAAACGTAATGGAAAAGACATCAAGGGAACGCGGGTTGCCGGATAATGCGATGGGTGAATATGCCCAGTCGCTTTGGGCAAATTATCAATCCCTGGGTGAAGAATGGCATAGAAACCATACAGCCAAACAAGCCTATATATCATTCGGATTAGCGATTGCCGCAGCGGCAGAGCAACAGGTCGATGCCACCCCTATGGAAGGCTTCGACTCTGCTAAATTAGATGAAATCCTCGGCCTTGACGCATTGGGTCTAAAGAGTGTCGTTATCCTGCCCATCGGCTACAGGGATGGCCAACACGATTGGCTTGTAAACCTCAAGAAAGTGCGCACACCCAAAGAAGAATTTGTCACAGTAATTGAATAATTCATAAAAATAACAAGTGTATGACAGCTCCGGACTCATTGTCAAAACTATTAAACATTTCCTTGTGGATATGACAAAAGATAGAATGAAATTCGGAGCTGTCCATTTGGAAGTAACCCATAAGGATAAGTCACTTTGGTTTTACAGGGATATTATCGGGTGACGGTTACGGAAAGAAAACGGGCATTTGACAATGGGTACAGATACCGAAACATTGGTCATCCGGCGGACAAATGGATATCCATGAAAATCAAGTCCGTATCGTACTGTTTGGGAGACACTTTGGTACTTCCAGCGATTTCAATTTCCGGGGCAAGGCCGGCCAATACGGTTCTCAGAAGTTTCTTTACTGCATTCTTCCTGAAATTAAAAAAAGAGAACTGCCTGAAAAACTTTTGAGACAGTTCCCCTTCCCTTATAGGAGTACGCTTTTCGATTTTATCAAAAATACTAAAATTATAATCCTTTTCCTTTTTTATAAAGGATATTGGCTATTTCCATGATTTCTTCCGGAGCATAGTTCGGAGAGAAAGCAGACGCAATTCCTTCCAATTCCAGTTGCGGAGATCCTGTCGGGGCTTCATCCACAAACTCCAGCTTCCGGCTGTCTCCTAAGCCTTCACAATACGCTTCGGGCGCATCTCCGTTCCACAACAATTCCGACTCTTTAAAATCATTCGGTGAGAACTTGTAAAGCTTTAAATGCAATCCTTTTTCCATGAATTTTCTGGCTTCGGGGAATACCTTATTGCCGATATTCGGAATAGGCAGCATTTCGCTCATCTTTACACCTGTTAATGTTTCAAGGGCCCTTGCATACGCTAGGGCATGTACTCCGCCCCGAACAAACAAATACCCCAGCATTTCGCGGGCTGCAGGATTTGTCGTCATCTCATATACCCGTAGTTTCTGGGTTCGGGCACCATTCTCCAGGAAGAAATTGTGCAATAGATCCAGAATAAGGTTGCCCGATGAAAACACATAATCCCCCGTCCATCCTACACCTCTCGAATCTACCGGAAGGGCAGTCTGGGCAGAAGCTATGAAATGACTGCCTAACGAGCCCGGCGGTATATCGGCCCATGGGCTGTCCGGCGGGTTTTCCGAGTCATCGAATTCTCTTCTTGGCCCCGTCAGGCAAGAGTTAATAGCCGCGGAAACGATCTCTATATGTCCTCCCTCTTCAGCCGCAATATTCGATATTAAAGCATAGTAGGGGCGTATTTTCGATTTGCTCCTGAAAGCAAATGACTGAAAAGTGTAATTCATTAATGTGGACATCTCTCCAAAACGTCCACCCATCAATTCCTGCAAATTCCTGGCTGATACGGGATCTACTTCTTTGGATACCGGTAACTCTACCGGAAGTCTGTCAATTCTTAAAAACATAATCTTAAATTTTAAATTGTAACTAATTCATGATTTTTTTGATAAAATCGAACAAACTAAATATGTACAAAGATAAATAGGACTCATTATAGATGCAAGTTATAATGTAAGTTTTTTTTAGATGCTATCTATATTGTATTAACTTTAACAACACTTTCCGAGGTAATTTTTTGAATAATTCGGCGAGAAAATCTGAATTTATACTGTAATGAATTCATTATGAGATGATTGTTTGCAGTTAAACATATTGATTGTTCCATTTAATATATTATTTTATTAACTTGTTGATTATACATCGATTATATTTATATGATTTTTGAATTTCAGGATTGGCTAAATAATAAAGAAAGAATTCAGATGTTTCAGAAATTGTTACGTCTTCGATATCAGATACTTTTATTACCTGATTTTTTCCATAAGCAGCGCGAGTGACAATTAATATCCTTTTTCCTTCTCTTTTATTATGTATTGCTTAGTGTAATTTCTAAACGAGTAATCTTATTGTCCGTTATTTCGAGATGATAATCCAGGGCGACCGGGCTTCCGTCAAAATCTCCTGAAACTACGGCCGTAAGAATACCGGTTGAACCGGTTCCTGAATATTTAGTTGGCTCCATTGCTATTTTGAATTGTTGGTTGGCATCCTCAATCCAATCCTTTATGGCCTTTTTACCTTTATACTCCTTTTCTTCGTCAATGACAAGGGCTGTTCCTGAAAAACAACCGGCATAGGCATCACTGTCGTAATTCTTCTGCGCTGTTAATAAGTCTGATACGACTTCCGGTAATTGTAAATCCATTGTTCTTATTTTTTAAGTTATTAAATGGTGGGAATAGTTCCACCGTCAATTATATATTCTGTTCCTGTCAGGTATCCGGCTCTGGGGGAGACCAAAAAACCGACAAGTTCCGCAATTTCTTCGGGTTGGGCAGGTCTTCCGATAGGTATTCCCCCCAATGCATCCATTACACTTTGTGTGGCTTGCTCTACCGTGATGTTCGAACTTTCTGCGATTCGTTGCATCATCCGGGTAGCGGAATCGGTCATAATCCAACCGGGTGAGACAGTCAGTACGCGAACACCTTTTGAGGATACTTCATTCGACAGGCTTTTGCTGTAATTAATCAACCCGGCTTTGGCTGCTGCATAGGGCAGGGTAGAATCATATAAAGGCAATCGACCCTGGATGGAAGCAATATGAATGATAACGCCATTTCCCCGTTCTATCATTTGCGGTAAAAATTCTCTGTCCAAACGGATAGGTGCAAGCAGGTTGGTTTTAATGGTTATTTCCCAATCTTCATCCGTCAGTACGGCAAAACCACCTCCGGGAGTTTCAGAAGCGCCGAGGTTGTTTACTAAAATGTCAAGCCTGCCGAATTTTAATAAAATCTCTTCCCCTACTTTTTGAGTTCCTTCCGGTTTACTTAAATCAGCCGGGATAAAATGCAGGGGTGGGTTTTCCTCTTCAGGTTTATTCCTTGCCGTAATGACGACGGTTGCTCCTGCTTTTAACAATCGCTCTGCAATTGCTTTTCCGGCCCCTTTGGTTCCGCCTGTAACCAACGCTATTTTGCCGGATAGTTCATTATTAAAATTAAATTCTTGTTCCATTTCTTAGTCTTTTGATGCAAAATTAGGCTATATGCCAGGTTTATACAAGTACGGAAAAACGATTCATATAGGGATAAATTATTCCCCTATTGTACAGTTTGGAATATATGGATATATTTGTACCTATGTATGAAAGAAAAATACCATTAAGTTTGAATTGCGGCCTTGACCTGATTGGCGAAGTGCTGTACGGCAAATGGAAAATCCGCTTATTGTGGTTTATTCATGAGGGGGATAAACGTCCGAGTGAATTGCAACGTAAAATCCCCGATGCTTCCCGAAGGGTTCTCAACATACAGTTAAAAGAATTGGAGGAACACGGATTGATTACGAAAAAGATTTATCCGGTAGTTCCTCCCAAGGTAGAGTACAGCCTGACTGAATTTGGAGAAACATTGATTCCAGTTATTTCGGTTTTAGGTCAATGGGGTGATGAACATCAGGAACGTTTACGGCATCTCATATTGAAACGATATTAAAATAATAGCTTAGCCTGACAAGTACAATAATGTGGATCAATTTAATTTTAAATAAAAGATGAAAGAATTTGATTTAACTAAAGCATTTGAATTACTTGAGCCTGGCCCGGTAATTCTACTATCGACTTTTTACAAAGGCCGTAAAAATGTCATGACTGTCAGTTGGCACACGTTGCTCGACTTTACGCCTGTGATTGTATGTTCCGTCGGATCTTATGATTATTCATACAAAGCTTTAAAGGAAAACAGAGAATGTGTCATCTCCATTCCTGCTGTTGACCTCATGGAAAAAACTGTCCGGATTGGAAACTGCTCGGGACAGGACGTGGATAAATTCTCTGAATTTCAACTTTCCACTCAAGAAGGAAAACATGTGAAAGCACCTTTGATTTCGGACTGTATTGCCAATATCGAATGCAAGGTACTCGACATCGATCTGGGAGGATACAATCTCATCGTTCTTGAAGGACTTGCAGCATGGATAAATGCGGAAAAAGCTGAAAATAAGACCTTTCATGCCAGAGGAGATGGAACCTTTGTGACAGACGGAGAGATTATTAACTTACAGCATTTAATGACAAAATGGATGTAAATCCATTAAGAAACACTTGCCGCTGAGGTGAAATCTATCATTAAATAATGCAAAATACAACATTAGATATCAGGATTATTGAGTCCCTGCGTGATTTTCCCGCATTGACACCTGTCCTCAGGGACTATTATGAAGACTGGACTTTTCGGGTTTTCAACAGGGAAAAATTTGCTTGTAAAAACTACCTGTCCCCAAACAGGCGTAATTTTTATAAGGTTCTTTTTATCTCCAAAGGCGTTGGGGTATTCACTTTGGGACTTAAATCATATTTTATCGATAGTCCGACTATTCTGTTCATACACCCCAATGACATCATATCGTGGCGAAACTTATCCGGAGAATCCGCGGGATATTATTGCCTGTTCAAAAAATCGCTGATTACCGGACAGCCCATTCTGAAAGCGATAATTGATAAATATGGATTGTTATCTTGCTCCTGCAAACAGATTGGTCGCTTACGGACATCAGTTATAGCCTTGGCTTTTCCGATGTGCCGAATTTTTATACTTTCTTCAGAAAAAACACGGGCATAAACCCATCGGAATTCCGTAACCAGAGGAGTTTCGCAATACAATCCTGACTTCAATCTTTGAAATTCATAATTTTACCTTTGTATTTCCTAAAAACCGGTTAGGTTTTTCTTCCGATCTTTGTTTCATAATAGTAATCATCAGAAATTATGAGAACAACAGATAAATTTTCCCGTACAAAGTATTCCTTGCTAATCATCACAGCATGCTTTCTGGCAATGCTGGCATTTGCGCCGTCGAAGGCCGTAGTTCAAACAGGCAATAGCGACACTGCTCATAAGAAACAACTGGTAGTGGACGGCTTCCGAAAATGGGCTGAGGGAACAGGGAGCGTCTTCGACTTGCTGGATGAAAACGTCACGTGGACAATCTCCGGTTCTGCACCATTGTCAAAAACTTACCGCAGTAAACAGCAACTCATCGATGAAGTGCTTGCCCCTCTCGATCAGGTCACCGCCTTTTTAGACACAATTGACTTCAAAGAAGTATTCGAAAAATAATCCATTATACAATCAAAACAATTCTCACATTCAATAAAAAATAATATGGAAACAAAAAAAGTATGGTTCATTACAGGTTGCTCAACAGGCTTCGGTCGTGAGTTGGCCAAAGAAACCCTGAAGCAAGGTTACAACGTAGTAGTTACAGCCAGGAATATATCTGATGTTGAGGATATTGTTAAAGAATATCCGGATAAGGCACTGGCATTGAGATTAGATGTGACAAAACCGGAGGAGATCAATCAGGCAAAAGCCGCAATTTTGGAACGTTTCGGCCGGATTGATGTATTGGTGAACAATGCCGGTATCGGTTATTTTGCGGCTTTGGAAGAGAGTGAAGAAGCCGAAGTCAGAAGAATGTTTGAGATTAATTTTTTCGGATTGGCCAATCTCACCAATGCAATACTTCCCATCCTGCGCAAGCAGCATAGCGGACATGTTGTAAACGTAGCATCCATAGGTGGTCTAATGGCATTCCCCGGTGTTGGTTTTTACAATGCAACGAAGTTTGCCGTGGATGGATTTTCTGAAGCCCTTTCAAAAGAAGTCCGCCATTTGGGCATTAAAGTTACGATTGTTGCACCGGGACCATTCCGTACTGATTGGGCCGGACGTTCGGCCAGGAACAGTCCGGTTGTAATTGACGACTATCGGGAAACAGCAGCCGCAAATATGGATACTATCCGTGGCTATAGCGGAAGCCAGCCCGGCGATCCGGCGAAGGCTGCCCGGGCAATTATAACTGCTGTAAATGCAGAAAATCCACCATTGCGATTATTGCTCGGAGCCAGTGCATTGCGTAATGCCCGCATCAAATTAGATGAGCTCAAACGGGATTTTGACAATTGGGAAGAACTGACTTTAAGTGCAGATTTTCCAACTGATGAACAATAAAACTCTGATCATCAATATTCAATACAAGAAACATGAATAACTTCATTTATTCCTGTCTCTATATTACTCCACAATCCACTGCCGGAATTCGGACGCCCGGTTCTTACTCACATAGATCCTCTCCGGGATTGCGGTATCAAGGGTCAATAACAACCGGTTGTCAAACCAGATGGTGATATCTTTCACGCTTTTCTTTGCTACGATAAATTGTTTATTCGCCCGGAAGAATTCTTTCGGGTTCAATGTCGACATGATGCTGTCGAGCGTTTTCCGGTACGGATAACTTTTCCCGTTACGCATAAACACCTTCGTATCATCGGACGAGGTATAGAAACAGGATACCTGGCCGAGCGACACAGGGAGCAATTTATCGTTTATAGGGATCAGAAGCCTTTCGGGATAGCCTTGTACAAGGGTCAGATCCGGCATTTTAGACAAATACCGGTAAATTTCCGTACGCCCCAGTTTATGGTATTTATCCAAAGCCCGTTTTAAATATACGGGATCGATGGGTTTCAGGATGTAATCGATACTGTTTACCCTGAATGCTTCGATCGCATATTCATCATAAGCCGTAATGAATATAATGGGAATTTCTACCGTAACAGCCGAAAAAATATTGAATGCAGAGCCGTCCGACAGATGGATATCCATGAAAATCAGGTCCGGCGGATGGTTTTTCCCCAACCATCGGACCGTTTGGGATACACTTTCGGTAATTCCGGCGATTTCGATTTCCGGGGCAAGGTCGGCCAATATGGTTCTCAGGTTGTCGACAGCCACCGTTTCATCTTCTACGATCAATACCTTCATACGATTTTTCCTTTAATGGTAAGAGCACCCGAAAGATCCCGCCGTCGGTTTCAATCCTGACCTCGCTGTCAAGCAGCAGTGAAAAACGGCTGATCAGGTTTGAAAGGCCTATCCCGCTTTCGGTAGGCGGGTTGAGTTTCTTCTGTATCGGATTTGAAAATACCAGCTCATCCCGTTCATTCAGTGAAATGGAGACCACCATCGGGTTCTCACTGTCGATCATATTGTGTTTGATCACATTCTCCAATAGCGGAAGAAAGGAGAGTGCCGGTATCAGCAGGTTACGCTTGTTTTGGGGGATATCTATCACAAACGACAGTTTGTCGGCATACCGTACTTCCTGCAGGTAGCGGAAGGAATCCAGAAAACCGATCTCTTCCTCCAGTTGTACGAGTCCTTTCCTGTCGCTCCGGAGAATGTACCGGAATACGTTCGACAGTTTGTTGATGTATTCAAGGACTGTCTCCTTGTCCCGGTTGCGCACCAATGCCGCTAATCCGTTCAGCGAATTGAAGAAAAAGTGCGGGTTGATCTGGTTTGTCAGCGCTTCGCAGCGGCTCTGTAGGTTGTCGAGTTTCAATTGTTCGATTTCATGTTCTTTTTCCCGCTGTTTTATGTAGAGCGTATAAATATAACCGAGCAGCAGGCAAAGCGCACATATCACGATAAACTGGAATATCAGCAACCCGCTGAACTGGTCCAGGTTTGTATCGGTAATTCTGGATATGGAAACGTACAAAGCATAAGCCACGCTCGTCAACAGGACGGAAACCGCGATTCTCCTGGAAAAAAGAGCCTGGTTCATCTTCCGGATATTGGTCCATACCAGCATCCAGATCAATCCACTGAAAAAGAGATAGCGGAATATAAAAAACCCGAAATTCGCCAGGTATTCCGCACTGTACTTTCCCCATAGCTTGACCATATTGGGATAAACGATAAACAGCCCGAATATCAGGCTCAGCATCATCAAACGTTTGTTGGACAGTTTTGTGATCAGCTCCATCTGCATCCTTTTTTACAAAAGTAAGAATTTTCTCAGACCCGTTCTTAAAAACACCCGGATTTAAAGCTTTGATAATTTCGTCCATACCAGTATTTTTTTCGTTTTAACAGAAAAAGCGGTTTGACGAACGCCGATATGCTGCAATTTTGTAGGAACAAAGATGTATTTTAGGTGAAATCAATCAGAACAAAGAACTATGAAAATATTTTTACTATCCTTTTTGATGTTATTTTATTTTCTGTCTCTTTCGGCTAATCAGGGAAGCGTCCGTGGAAAAGTAGTGGATGCCGGAACGCGGGAAAATTTATCCTATGCCACGGTCAGCGTTGAGGACGCCAGTACCAATGCCCTGGTCGGAGGCGTACCGACCGACGAAAGCGGTGAATTCAGGATTGATAACATAGGGAACGGCACTTATATTCTCCGGATTTCCATGATCGGTTTTACGACGTTGGAAAGAAAATTCACCATATCGGCTTCCCGGCCGGACGTCAATTTCCGGACGCTTCAACTGTCCGAAGATGTGCAGGTGCTCGATGAAGTGGTGATTGAAGGCATACAATCCCAGATGAGGTTCGAAATAGACCGGCGGGTGTTTAATGTCGCGCAGAATATTGCCTCCACCGGAGGTTCCGCCAGCGACGTGCTGGCAAATATCCCCTCGGTGGAAGTCGATCCCGAAGGGGAGATCTCTTTACGCGGAAATGCCAGTGTAACCATCTGGATAAACGGCAAGGCATCTGGTCTGTCGGCAGATAACCGCGCCCAGGTGCTGGAACAACTGCCGGCGGAAAGCATCGAACGGGTGGAGCTGATCACGAACCCTTCCGCCAGGTATAATCCGGAAGGTACGGCCGGGATCATCAATATCGTCCTGAAACGGGATCGCAAAGCCGGATATTACGGCAGCATACAGGCCGGGGCAGATAGCCGCAACGGCTATAACATGAGCGGCAACATCAATTACAGCAGCGGGAAGTTTGAATCCTATCTGAATATCGGTCATCGTGTGCGCGAAAGGGAAGGACGGGGGTATACGTACCGCAATTATATCGATGACGCCGGAAATACACAATCATACCTTAACCAGATCAGGAGCGACAAAGAGCGGGAATGGCCTTATTTCGGCCGTGCCGGAATTACGTATCATCTTACAACGAAAGACCATTTCAGTATCAATACGTTCGGATTGCTCGATTTTGAAAAGGAAGATGACAGCATGGATTACAGCAGTAACGTCCCGGGTTCATTTGTCCGGAGTTTCCGGCTTTCGGAGAATGAAAACAACATGAAGATGGGAAATCTGGAATTCAATTACAGAAGGGATTTCAGTGAGAAGAGCAATCTGGACCTCACCATTTCTCACCACATGATGGATCGTGAGGAAGAATCGCGCTTTACCCAGCAGTCTGAGTTTGCCGATGGAAGCGAGAGCAGTTCCTACCAGTTTCAGCATCAGGACAATCAATCGAGGTCATGGGAGATACAACTCGATTATGTCACCGAATTCGGGCGGCAGAACAAGGTAGAAGCCGGTTACAAGGGAGATCTGTCACGGACGGAAAGTCCGGTGGAAACCGTTTCGGGACCTACCGAAGAATCCGCCGTGTTCGATGAGGATCTGTACAATTTCTTCCGGTATAACCAGGATGTGCATGCACTGTACGCCACCTACTCGAAACGGATCGATAAATTCGGATTCCAGACGGGACTGAGAGGGGAATATACGCGTATGGATACCAAATCCCTGGCATACGGGGAAACAGATGGCAACGTGGCCCCTTATAAAAATGATTACCTGAGCCTTTATCCGAGCGCTTTCATATCCTACACATTACCCGGAAATAACGAACTCCAGTTGAATTACACCCGGAGGGTCTCCCGCCCCCGCAGAGGGCAATTGAACCCTTTCATGAACGTAATGGATTCGACCAATATCACGTACGGTAACCCCTACCTGACACCGGAATATTCCAATGCGCTGGAACTGAATTATATCAAAAGCTGGGATAATCACATGTTATCCACTTCGCTGTATTACCGGAATACGGCCGATGTGATCCAGCGGATCAACTATCTGAACGCCGATAACATCATGATGAGTACGCACGAGAATGTGGCAAAAACACAGTCTGCGGGCGTGGAGTTCATTGTCAAGAACAGCCTGTTCCGTATCCTGGATCTCACTTCCACCCTCAATCTTTACTATAATAATATCTCCGGTTTCAGCTATCTTCCTCCCGGGGCACAGGAGCCGGTAACGGGTGAGGCAGATAACGATTTTTCATGGAACGGGCGCATCGTAGCCAATGCCGCCCTGCCATACGACATCACCATGCAGGTTACGGGAAATTATAATTCCAGGCAGATCATCTCACAGGGGTACATGAAACCCAACGGGTCGGTCGATATCGGTTTCCGGAAGTCGTTCCTCAACCGGGCATTGCACCTGACACTCAACGGACGGGATATTTTTGAGACCCGGCGAAGGGTTACGGTCACTTCCGGCGCCGGATTCCAGCAGGAAAATATGTTCAGGGTTTCGGGAAGAACCATCGGTCTTACCCTTACTTATTCTTTCGGCAATATGAACAGCAACCGGAACAATGACCGCCAGGAGCCAATGATGGACGACGAAGAATTCTGAATTTACCCACATCTTATTCCGTAAGCGAATTAACGAAATCCCCGAACCGTAAAATTTTTTCACTGTTGGCTTTGTGGAAAAGAAGATATGATATCCAATCCGAGTTTATCTTCTTTGATGGTACCCTCTATTCCTTCATCACCACTTTTTCCGATACATATTTAATGCCATGCTGACTCTATAAGTTTTAGAATTAAAACCTACCCAATAATGATAGGATTATTTTGCCCTGCTTGGTGATTTTATACTTCTGGTTTGGGGCTCTTAGATTATCTGGTTTTGTATAGGCAATCCAACCCAAATCCAGCAATGGATCAATATGTCTTCTTTTATTCTTTGTTTGACTACTTAGTCCGCAATTAACGAGGATAGTTTTTTTGTCGCGTTCTCCATTGCTTACAAAATATAATATACTTGTAGGTAGCGTCCTCCAAAAGTGGTTTGAATATCCAGACTTAATATTTTTGCATTGCTCCGGTGATATCAATAAGAATATTTTCCATCAGACTTTAGTCCACACAGGGTTTAATTTCAAAATTTCTTTATATACAGGACAATCTTCTCTATGTGCACCGGGTAGATAACCAATGCTCATTAAAAACTCGTTGACGATTTCCCCGCCTGTAAAGCGGAATGTCTTTTTAAACAGCTTTGTCCATTCTTCTTTTGTTCCGGGATGATTGGCTTCCAACCATTTGTCGAATGAACCGTATTCTCTTTGTAACGAACAAATCGTTTTCGCATTTTCTATTGCTGCGTTAATTTTCAAACGGTTACGAATAATACCCGGATCGTTCAGTAGTCTCTCTCTGTCAGTTTCCGTATAAGAAGCCACTTTTGTAATATCAAAATTATCATACGCTTCCCTGAACGATTTTTCTTTTTTTAAAATTGTTTCCCAACTCAAGCCTGCCTGGTTGATTTCCATGATTAACCGTCCGAACAACTCATTGTCATCGTGAATTGGAAAACCATAATGATTATCGTGGTAATTCTTGTGCAACGCTTTTCTCCCTTCCGGTTCCAGGGCGTCTATATAAAAACAGTAGGACATTATTTTCGGTTTATTTACTTTCTTCTACTATGATTGCCTTGTATATCCCTATCGTTGTAAATAATAGGATTACAAATATATAAAATAATGTCTTATTCCTTTTCATTTATTACGCATTGCTGAGCATGATTTCCAAACGGGTAATCCTGTTATCCGTTATCACCAGATGATAATCCAGGGCAACCGGGCTTCCATCAAAATCTCCTGAAACTACGGCTGTAAGAATGCCGGTTGAATCGGTTTCCGAATAGTTAGTTGGCTCCATAGTTATTTTGAATTGTTGATTGGCATCTTCAATCCACTCTTTTATCTCCTTTTTACCATTGTATTCCTTGCCTTCGTCAAAAACGATCGCTGTCTCTGAAAAACAATCGGCATAAGCATCACTGTCATAATTCTTTTGTGCTATTAATAAGTCTGACACGACTTTCGGTAATTGTAAATCCATTGTTCTTTTTTTTAAGTTATTAAATGGTGGGGATAGTTCCTCCGTCAATTATATATTCTGTTCCGGTCAGATAGTAGTTTTGGTTCCACCTGTTACCAATGCTATTTTGCCGGATAACTCATCATCAAAATGAAATTCTTGTTTATGCTTTAGGTTTTTTGATGCAAAATTAGGCCGTATGGCAGGTTCATGCAAGTACGGAAAAACGAATCGGATAGGGATAAATTATTCCCCTATTGTACAATTTTGCACATATGAATATATTTGCACCTATGTATGAAAGAAAGATACCGTTAAGTTTGAATTGCGGTCTTGACCTGATTGGTGAAGTCCTCTACGGCAAATGGAAGATCCGTTTATTGTGGTTTATCCATGAAGGATATAAGCGTCCGAGTGAATTACAACGTAAGATACCCGATGCTTCCCGGAGAGTTCTGAACATCCAGTTGAAAGAACTGGAAGAACACGAATTGATTACCAAAACCATTTATCCGGTAGTTCCACCAAAGGTCGAGTACAGTCTGACTGAATTTGGAGAAACATTGATTCCTGTTATTTCAGTATTGGGTTGGATATTTATGGAACTACTCGAATTTTTCGAATAGTTGACTCTTTAGTTGTTTTCCAAGTATTGTCAAGCGATATTTCTGTAAACGACTGTTGGGCTTGTCTGGTATGGTCATTTCAATAAATCTCTGTTCTAATGCTGGTTTGAGATATTTAGACCGAAAATTCTCCCGATCAGTAAGTTGCAATTTTTCCTGAACCTCCTGTCGATTCATTTCTTTATCTATTATTCTAATAAGTTCAATGACTTGCTGGGTGACTTGCTGGGTGACTTGCTGGGTGACTTGCTGGGTGACTTG
>ERZ778021.550-NODE-550-length-65237-cov-7.475116_pt1 | contig 65237 bp, 42 predicted proteins | sample MGYA00375751_ERZ778021 | MGnify/ENA primary metagenome ERZ778021 (study PRJEB29350, sample SAMN05389814) | bioreactor metagenome | isolation source: Thiocyanate stock bioreactor | place: South Africa: University of Cape Town | collected 2013-08-29 ... | reverse complement strand
TCGGAAATCTTTTGAGAATAAACTCTCACGATTTCTCTCAGCTTTCACTATCTTTAGATAAGATAGGATGCGCTTCGGAAATCTTTTGAGAATAAACTCTCACGATTTCTCTCAGCTTTCACTATCTTTGGCAAAAATAGATTGGATGTTTTCGAAAGCTTGTGAATATGGAATAAGGGCTACCCTTTATATCGCTACTCAATCACTAAAGGAGAAAAGAGTGAAAATCGGCGATATTGTACAGAATACCGGTTCTCCCGAAGCCTTTACAGGGAAGATACTGGGGTTGTTGTCAAAAAACGGTATTGTAGAGTCCTATACGGGTCCCAATGGGGGTTTTGAAATCAAACGTGAGAACCTTCACGATATCACAATGTCCGATATCGTAAGGGCTATCGATGGAGATGCTTTCTTTGAAGGTTGCGCGCTGGGACTGGAGCATTGCGATGATAAACATCCCTGCCCTATGCACTACTCCGTGCAAAAAGTAAGGAAAGAAATGAGGGATATGTTGAAGAAAACCACCGCTTATGAACTGGCGGTGGGAATTAAAAACAGGGAAACTCTACTGAAGCGATAATTTTTTACGGCAATTTACGACAAAATTGTCGTAAATAAATTGATGTCTGCTTGAAAACGACTTCAGACATATTGCTGTGCCAGACACAGTCAGATACAGATTAAAATCACGATTAAAATTAAAAAGAGATGCAAACAAAAGAAATTCAATTCTACATGTTAGCGCTTCCCTCAGTTTTTCTTTGGATAGGATTTGTTTGTGCCATCAGCTTTATGGAGGCATGGTTAAAATTCAGGGCACCAGGAGTGACTTTGCCTTTAGGACTTGGTATCGGCAGCCTGATATTTAAAGCGCTAAACAAAGTAGAATGGGTATTCGCCATTCTCATAGCTATAGATTTGTTCCTGCTTCATCGGGGAATAGGAATGAACCTACCCCGTATACTGTTCCTGGCCGCACTATTGATACTTCTCACCCAAACACTTTGGCTATTACCTGCACTCGACGCACGTATTCCGCTCTATCAACAGGGATTGGATGTGCCATCCTCACCCCTTCATTTTTATTATGTAGGAACAGAAGTGGTCAAGATCGTCTGTTTGTTCATGATAGGCATTCATTTTATACGATCAATCCGCATCATATCATAAAGTCTAACCTAAAAATGATTCAGTATGTCACAGAAAAAATTATGGATTGCATTTGCATTGGTGGTGGGTATTTCGTTTGCCGTATTAATATTTTACGGCACTCAAATCTATCAGCAGGCTCCGCCGGTACCCGAACAAGTCGTTAACGAGTCGGGGGAGTTATTATTTACGGGTAATGATATCAAAGACGGCCAGAATATCTGGCAAAGCATTGGAGGGCAGGAGATCGGTACCGTCTGGGGGCACGGTGCCTATGTCGCACCCGACTGGACTGCCGATTATCTGCACCGGGAAGCGCAGTATCTCCTGAATAAATGGTCACAAGCCGATTACGGGAAACCGTTCGACGCATTGGCTCCGGCCGACAAGGCATCGTTAGAGTCAAGGTTGCAGCAGTTTCTCAGGAAGAACACCTACGATGCAGCAACCAAAACGCTCACTATTCACAACGAACGGTATGAGGCATTCCTGCATAATAAGCAACACTATGGAGGACTCTTCATGGATGATCCGGCACTCGACAAACTGCGCTCCGATTATGCCATCGCGAAAAATACCATCAAATCGGAAGAGAGGATGGATAAAATGGCGAAGTTCTTTTTCTGGGCCTCCTGGGCATGTGTCACTGAACGCCCCAATTCGGATGTAACCTATACGCATAACTGGCCCCCGGACAAACAGGTAGGTAATGTACCGACCAGTGACCTGGTGCTTTGGACGGGATTCAGTATTATCATGCTGCTTTTAGGAATTGGGATCATGATCTTCGTACAGGCCCGCAGCCGTCAGGAGGAAACGCTTAAACCGTTGGAAGACCCGCTGATGAACCAGACCATCACCCCATCGATGTGGGCAGTAAAGAAATACTTCTGGATTGTGAATCTGCTGATTCTTGTCCAAGTACTGTTGGGTGTAATCACCGCACATTACGGAGTGGAAGGAGATGGTTTTTACGGCATTAATATCGCGAAATACATCCCCTATTCCATCACACGCACCTGGCACATCCAACTGGCCATCTTCTGGATAGCTACCGCATGGCTGGCTACCGGGTTGTATATTGCTCCCTCCCTGAACGGAAAGGATCCGAAATTCCAAAAACTGGGGGTGAATCTGCTTTTTATCGCGCTACTTATTGTGGTGGCGGGTTCTATGACCGGACAATGGTTTGGGGTCATGCAGCGGCTCGACCTCGTGAATAACTTCTGGTTCGGACACCAGGGATATGAATATGTGGATCTGGGACGTTTCTGGCAAATACTGCTGGTGGTGGGACTATTCCTCTGGCTCACATTGATGATCCGCCCTATCCTGCCTATCATCAAAAAAGGAACATCCGAAAGGGGACTGCTCATCCTGTTCCTGATTTCTTGTGCTGCCATAGCGTCATTCTATGGTGCGGGACTGATGTGGGGAAGGACTACCAATCTGGCTGTAGCCGAGTATTGGCGCTGGTGGGTAGTACACCTCTGGGTAGAAGGATTCTTCGAGGTATTCGCCACTGTAGTAGCCGCTTTCCTCTTTACACGCATGGGGTTGCTTGGTATCAAATCGGCAACCAACAATGTACTCTTTGCCACAGTAATTTTCCTGACAGGCGGTATTCTGGGTACCTTCCATCACCTTTACTTCACCGGAACCCCGACGGCAGTCATGGCGCTGGGAGCTACCTTCAGTGCGCTCGAAGTGGTTCCGTTGGTTTTGATTGGATTCGAAGCCTATCACAATTACCGGATGAGTAAAGCCACCGAATGGCTGGCGGATTACAAATGGCCTATATACTTCCTGCTTTCGGTTTCCTTCTGGAACTTCCTGGGAGCCGGGATCTTCGGGTTCATTATCAATCCTCCCATTGCCCTCTACTATATGCAGGGATTGAACACCACACCGGTACACGGGCATGCAGCACTCTTCGGGGTGTATGGTATGCTGGGTATCGGACTCATCCTGTTCGTATTGCGCAGCATGTACCGCAAACAAAAATGGAACAACAAACTGATTTCATTCACATTCTGGTCGCTCAATATCGGATTGCTGCTGATGGTCGTGTTGAGCCTGTTACCGGTCGGACTGATGCAAACTGTTGCCAGTGTCAAGGAGGGGATGTGGTATGCCCGTTCCGCTGAATTCATGCAGCAGCCGTTGGTCGGCACATTTAAATGGTTGCGTATTTTAGGCGACACGATCTTTGCGATAGGCACCCTTGCCCTGTTCTGGTTCGTATATACATTAACGATCAAGAAAAAAAAGTAATAATTATTCACATCCGGAGCATCTTCCCCGACCCTCTATACAGAGTCGGGGAAAGCTCCCTAAAATTTATTATTATGGATATAAATAGTCAAAGTATTATAGGCAAACTTGTGGCAGAGAACTACAAAGCTGCCTCGATATTCAAAAAATACAATATAGATTTCTGCTGCAATGGAAACAGGACAATAGCCGACGCATGCAGTAAAAAACAAATCGATGAAAACCGGTTGATCGGTGAACTCTCCGAAGTAATCAACGAAAAGGCAGCAGGAGATATCAACATCAATGCTTTCCCACTCGACCTGCTGACCGATTATATAGAGAAAACGCACCACCGCTATGTGGAGAAAAAAATCCCGGAAATCACACCTTTCCTTCAAAAAGTAGCAAGGGTCCACAGCGGCAACCACCCCGAATTGACCGAAGTGGAGCAACTCTTCTTCGACTCGGCGGCAGATCTCTCAGCACACATGAAAAAAGAGGAATTGATGCTGTTTCCCTATATCCGTCTCTTGGTAAAAGCCCAATTGTCCGATGGAAAGAGGCCACAGACCGGATTAGGATCAGCCGCTGCCTACATCACTCAAATGGAACAGGAACATACCGCAGAAGGTGAGCGCTTCAGGAGGATCAGTGAATTGACAGGGAATTATACTCCGCCCGAAGATGCTTGCAATACTTATAGGGTGACACTCAGCCTGCTGAAAGAATTTGAAGAAGATTTACATCGCCACATCCATTTGGAAAACAATATTTTATTTCCAAAATCGATTCAGTTGGAGCAGGGACTGGAAAGACTGTAACGGATTTTATATTAAGCAACTGTGGAATTTATCCCTATGGGCATCTTTCATTGATCCTTCTTTTATACCTTTGCGATAATAATTTCATTTGATAAGAGTATAGAACCAAAGATAAAAGATGAATAGAAGTAAGTCCGCCAGCACTGCGGTCATCATTGCCAATGGGCGATTTCCAAAACACCCGGTTCCCCTCTCCTATATCCGGGAGGCGGAGTATATTGTCTGTTGCGACGGCGCCGCCAATGACTTTATTGCCCGCGGCGGAATGCCGGATGCCATTGTGGGCGACTGTGATTCCATCTCGGAAGAGAACAGTATCCGTTTTGCCAGTATCATCCATCCGAACCCCGACCAGGAGACAAATGACCTCACAAAATCTGTCCTGTATTGTGTGGAAAACGGAAAACAACAGATTATCATCATAGGAGGAACCGGAAAACGGGAAGACCATACCCTTGGGAATATATCACTGTTGGCCGACTATATAGAGGTTGCGGAGGTTATGATGGTCACTGATTGGGGTATCTTTACTTCCATTGACTCCAAAACGGAGTTCAGGAGCCACAAGGGAGAACAGGTTTCTATTTTCGCCATCGACCCCAAAGAACTCACCACGCACAACCTTAAGTATGAGGTCGACGGAAGAATATTGACAAACTGGTGGCAAGGAACATTGAATGAATCATTGGGAGATTCTTTCAGTATTGAACCGGAAGGGAGATTGATCGTTTTTCAGGCATATAAATAATTTTAATTACCAATTAACTAATTACAAATTACTAATTTGGATGGGCTTGGATACTTGACTCTAATCTTGAATCTCCATTTCTAATTTTTAATTTTCCACTTTTCACTCTTAGTTCTTAATTCTTAGTTTTTAGTTCTTAGTTCTTAGTTCTTAGTTGACTTCGTCCATTTTCTGTTGTCACTCGGCATAATACAAACAAGTTTGTTTCTGCCTTCGTTCCTAAGAAAATTCTTAGTTCTTCATTATCCCAGCTCCCGTAGGACCTCCAACGATTTCAGCGGCGGGAAATTATAGATATGCAGACGGTAATAATCCAGTAATTGGTCAACAATCTCATTACGGTTATTTCGTGAGAGTTTAAAAAGGTGCATATTGCCGTAGTTGATGCGATTGAGATCGCGCAGGTAGGCGCTCTCGTTCCTCTTCAGGTAATAGGCGTGCATCGGTTCACTTACCACAAACTCACCATGCTGAAGATCAAAATAGGAGTGGTCTCCACTAAATTCAGTGTTGGGATAGATTCCCAAAAACCGGGTTAACCCTATCATAAGAGCCAGATGGAAATTAGCCAAACCCTTCTCCGCGACTTCTAATGTCTCTATCGAATTTTTCAGATAACCGAAAGTCAATTCATTTTTGTCTGATTCACGGAGTACGACCGATAAAAATTCCGAGATAAAAAAAGCAAGGGATACCTTAGTAATGTTGGTACATAGTTCGTATAACGGAAATTGCCTCTCCACCTCTTTCAGCCTCTGCACATCACGCAACGGCATATGTTCCACCTCCAGGTGCAATACCGACAAAGGGAAGAAAAGCGAACTCCTGATTTTCGTTTTTTTCCCGCGTGACATGGGCAAAAGATAGGAGACCCTCCCGAAATCACGTGTAAAAAGATGGGCGATAGAGTAAGTATCGCTGTAGGATGTCGTGCCGAGTACTATACCTTCTGTTTTGAATAACATGCTGCGGGTTACTGTTTATAGAATAGCAGTGTAAATATATAAAAAAACTCCGAAAAAAAATCCGGAGTTCATATATCTTTTTATCCTGCAAGTCATTAATAGACTTTTTTCTTGATACGGGCAGCTTTTCCACGCAGTTTGCGCAGGTAATACAATTTTGTTCTGCGTACTTTCCCTTCGCTGTTGAGTACGATATTATCAATGAAAGGAGAGTTCATCGGGAAGATACGTTCCACACCAACGTTATCTGACATCTTTCTTACGGTAAAACGCTTGGCGTCACCATGACCGGCGATCTTGATCACCACACCGCGATACTGCTGTATACGCTCTTTGTTCCCTTCAGCAATACGGTAAGCCACTGTGATCGTGTCACCGCTCTTGAATTTGGGAAATTCTTTTTTTTCTCCCGCGAAAGCCTCTTCCGCGATCTTTATTAAATCCATTTTATCAAAGCTTTATGTTAATAATTAACCCTTTGGAACGCAATATAACGGCCTGTTGCCGACAGAGATTACGCAAAGCGGATGCAAAGGTAGATAATTTTCTTTAATCTCTCACACAAAACTCAATTTAATATTTATTTTTTGATCCACGTCTTGACGCACAAGGTAAAAAAATGTACTTTTGAACTGTTTTACACAATAAAAAATAATAACATGCGATTAAAAACAATATGGATTGCCTGCATGACTGTCCTGTTCCTATCTTGTAATCAACAATACAGGATCACAGAAATGTCGGGTACGATTGTAGAGATGAACTCTGCATTCGACACGCAACCTCACCAACAGATGGAGGTACTCGTTCATTCCTATAAAACGGAACTCGACCAGGAGATGAATGTAGTGATCGGCAGGTCGGCCCAATTTATGGATTATAAAAGACCTGAAAGCCTACTGACCAACCTCACGTCAGATGTCATGAAATCATATGGGGACGAACATTTACCGGGCGGAGCAGACATAGGCGTGATGAATGTCCACGGACACCGCGCCACCCTTCCCGCAGGGGATGTAACCATCGGCAACCTTTACGAGATATACTCTTTCGATAATACTATTACCTTCCTGGAGTTGAAGGGGAGTGACCTGAAAAAGATGTTCGACGCCTATGCACACATAGGTGGGGCGGGTATCTCTTCTAATGTGAAACTGATCATCGGCGACAAAAAAGTAAAAAGCGTCACTATTGATGGAAAAACCATTGACAAGGACAAAATTTATCATATCGTTACCCTCGACTACCTGGCTGAAGGGAACGACAATATGAGTGCCTTCCGCGATGCTGTCAGCAGCGTCAACATCGGCGTCACATTGCGTGATGTGATGATCGACTGGGTAAAAGAACAGACCCGGCGCGGAGAAGAGATTGACTCCCAACTCGATGGACGTATTGTTATTCGATAATATGCTTCGCACGATAAAAATAGATGCTTCTCATGATAGTGCGCTTCGCGCGATAAAAGTTTTTCACTTTTAATTTTTCACTTTTCACTCTAAAAAAATGTATTCAACAAACAACCTCATCATACTCTGCCTCTCGCTGTTTCTTTCCTTTCCGGCATTTTCACAAAAGAAGATTGTCATTCTTCACACCAACGATACTCATAGCCGCATTGAACCTCTGCCTGAAACCGACAGGACAGCTCCCGACAAAGGCGGAGTGGTACGTCGGGCCTCTTATGTGGACAAAGTCAGAAAAGAGAACAAGAATGTGCTCCTTTTCGATGCCGGGGATTTTTTGCAGGGTACACCCTATTTCAACCTTTTTAAAGGGGACGTAGAGGTGAAAGCAATGAACCTGATGAAGTACGATGCCGGCACGTTAGGGAATCATGAGTTCGATTACGGGCTGGAAGTACTCGCAGAAGTGATCCGTAAAGCCGACTTCCCCATTATTACCAGCAACTACGACTTTTCTGAAACAGCTTTATCGGGACTCGTCAAACCCTATATTATCCTGAAAAGGGATGGCATACGGATCGGCGTCATCGGCATCTGCGTGCAGCCACAGGGGTTGATTGCCGCCGACAATTACAAGGGAATGAAATTTCTTGATCCGGTGAAGACAGCCAATGAATTGGCGGAGCAACTCCGTTCACAACATAAATGCGATATGGTGATCTGCCTCTCCCACCTGGGTTACCAGCAGGACCTGTCACTGGCCGAATCAACCCGCAATATCGATTTGATCATCGGAGGACACAGTCATACCTACATGAAAGAACCCGAGATAAGGGAAAATCCCGATAACCAAGAGGTAATGATCTACCAGACCAACGGACGGGGAGTCTATGTGGGGAGGATTGATGTGGAACTGGAGAAAGTGAACAGGTGATTAGGTGGAAAGGTGGGAAAGTGCGAAAGTAGATATTCTCCATTTCTCAACTTCTTAACTTCAGACTTCTAAGTTTTTAGTTTTTCACTTTTAATTTTTAATTTTTCGTTTTTCAGAGAAGAGTGATATGAAGATACAAATGATGAAGAAAATATTATTTTTATTCATTTCTATTATATGTCCGGTACTTCTATCGGCACAGGTGACGACCTCCTTGTATGAGCAGGCCGATAAACAGGCTATGGGCAGATGGGTGGATTCGGTATATACTAAAATGACCCTCGACGAAAAGGTAGGTCAACTCTTTATGCCTATAGTGGAGCCAAACAGCGGATGGAAGACCCGGATATCGGGATATATCCGCAACCAGAAAGTAGGCGGATTACTATTCTCAAAAGGTACACTGGCGCAGCAGGCTGATATTACCAATTATGCCCAACAGCTTGCCGATATTCCGCTTTTGATCTCTCTCGACGGTGAGTGGGGATTGTCCATGCGGCTGACAGACGCTCCGAAATATCCACGAAACATAGTCATCGGCGCCATACAGGATGAAGAGATCGTAAAACTCTACGGCCAGGAGGTGGCGCGCCAATGCAAGGAGATGGGCATCCATATTAATTTTGCCCCCTCGCTCGACGTGCACAGCAATCCCAAAAATCCCATTATCGGCACTCGTTCCTTCGGGGAGAATCCGGTCAACGTGGCAAAGAAAGGGATTGCCTATGCGAAAGGATTGGAAGAAAACGGCGTGATGTCGGTAACCAAACACTTCCCCGGCCACGGTGATACTTCGGAAGACTCACACAAGATATTGCCGACCATCGCACATAATCGCGAACGATTGGAACAGATAGAACTTTATCCCTTCCGGGAATATGTCAATGCCGGATTATCGGGAATGATGACAGGTCATCTGAACGTGCCGGCATTACAGACAAAAGGAATGCCGGCATCACTTTCCTACGGAGTGGGTGTACAGCTTCTGAAACAGGAGATGGGTTTTACCGGCCTCACTTTCACTGATGCCATGGCCATGAAAGGTGTTTCGGATCAGCCCGAAGCCAGTGTAAAAGCACTATTGGCTGGAAACGACATCATACTGGGAGTTGTAAACCAGGGTAAGGAATTCGCCTCGGTGAAGAAAGCAGTTGAAAACGGTACAATTTCCACTTCACTCCTTGAAGAAAAAGTGCGGAAGATACTTTCCTATAAATATATACTCGGGGCAAACAAATTCACCCCCATCAACATATCTACCATCCACAACCGCGTGAATACTCCTTCTGCAGAGTGGGTACAAAAAAAAATCTACGACGGTGCCATTACCCTTCTTAAAAATGAAACAGAGTTGATTCCGGTAAAGAAACTCGATGCAACAAAGATCGCCGCAGTATCTATAGGCGCCGGTACCGGTAACACGTTTCACAAGTATCTGAAGAAATATGCTCCTGTAACCACCTTCAGCGCTCAATCCGTAGCAGCCCTGGCCGAAATAAGGAGATTGAAAGAATATGATCTGGTTATTATCTCCCTCCATTCAAATAATGCCGCAGATGCTGAAGCGCTACTGCAACTGACAAAAGAGCAAAAAACTATACTCACATTTTTCACTTCTCCTTACAGAATAGATAATTTTCAGGCTTCAGTCAATAACGCAACAGCTGTTATCATGGCTTACGATACCACCGACTTCGCACAGATGAGCGCTGCACAGGCTGTTTTCGGGGGAATTGGCATGAGTGGAAAACTCCCGGTATCTACCGGAATAATGAAAGAAGGTACAGGCTTCGACACAAGTAAGAGCCGTCTCAGCTATTCCATGCCCGAAGAAGTAGGCTTGGCTTCAGACAGATTCAATGAGATAGAAAGTATTGCATTGGAAGGAATCAGGCAACGGGCTTACCCTGGATGTCAGATTTTAGTGGCAAAAGATGGGGTGGTTATCTATGAAAGGGAATTCGGCAAATTCGATTATGGAGAAAGTCCGGAGGTGACAGACGAGACCGTTTACGATCTGGCTTCGGTTACCAAGACAACAGCCACACTTCCCGCTGTCATGAAATTGTATGACGAGAAAAAAATACGCCTTCAGGATCCACTCAGCAAATTTGTTCCGGAGACCAAAGGAAGCAACAAGGCAAACCTCACCATACGGTCCCTGCTGCTGCACGAAACAGGCATAGTCGCTTTTATTCCCTATTACACTGCCGCTATTGATGAGAACAGCTACTCAGGTTCGCTGTTCGGCAAACAATCATCTGTGTACCACGCTCGTTACGCGGGTGCGTGGGGTCGCACCGACTACAAGTTCCTTCCGGAGTTGATTTCCACGCGTGAATCGGAACAATTTCATCTCCCTGTCGCAAAAGGGCTATATGCAAGTGACAAGATGCATGACAAACTGTTGAAAGAGGTCATAGACACTCCATTGAGCCGCAAAGGAAGTTACAGGTACAGTTGCCTTAATTTCATGCTGTTGAAGGAAGCAGTGGAGTCTGTTTCAGGGACTGACCTTGACACTTACGTGAAACAAAACTTCTACCATAAGTTGGGAGCATCTACCACCACCTTTCAGCCATTGAAGCAGACATCCATTGAAAGGATTCCCGCCACGGAGGATGATCCCTTTTTCCGTAAGCAGCACGTACGGGGTTATGTACACGATGAAGGTGCCGCCCTCTTCGGTGGAATATCCGGGAATGCAGGGCTTTTTTCCAACGCCAATGACCTGGCCAAACTTTATCAGATGTGGCTCAACGGAGGAGAATACGGAGGAGAGCGCTATCTGAGTGAGGAGACGGTAAGGCTCTTTACCACTACTAAAAGCAGTGTCAGTCGGCGCGGTCTGGGGTTCGACAAACCCGATCCGGCTAACAGCAGATTAAGTCCGACCAGCCCGGGCACACCCATCGAGGTATATGGCCACACGGGCTTCACCGGCACATGTTTCTGGATCGATCCTGTCAACAACATGACCTATATTTTCCTATCCAACAGGGTAAATCCTTCCCGGACACCCAACCGCCAATCCACGCTGAGCATCAGAGAGCGTATCCAGGAAGAATTGTATCTCGCCCTCAAAGCAATAAAAATTTCAGAAACAACCGATTAGAAATACAAGCTATGCAGCAAATCATCAAAAGCGACCATCTTGTCACCGACGTGGAGAAAGCCATTCAAGCGCTCCGGCACGATAAACTGTTTGTCCTCACAGACGAAAATACACACATCCATTGCTTGCCCCTGATTGCAAAAATCCCTTTGTTGCAGGAAGCCAAAGAAATTGTAATCCCCGCCGGCGATACCAACAAGACGATTGAGAACCTGAGCCGGGTCTGGCAATTACTCACCGAACACGGTGCTACGCGCCACTCACTACTCATCAATCTGGGCGGAGGGATGGTCACAGACTTAGGAGGATTTGCCGCCGCCACCTTCAAACGGGGCATCAGGTATATCAATATTCCTACTACCCTGCTGGGAGCGGTAGACGCTGCCGTAGGTGGAAAGACCGGCATCAATTTCGAAGGATATAAAAACGAGATCGGCTCCTTTTATCCTTCCGAATCGGTCATCATCTCTTCCGGTTTTTTCCGGACACTCGACCGGGCCGCGATCTTGTCGGGATATGCTGAGATGATCAAACATGCGTTGATCCACTCGGAAGCAGAATGGGAGGAAATCCTTGCCTATCCTTTTGATGAGGTAGATTATTCAAAACTAAACGAATTGGTTGTCCGCTCCGTAAAAATCAAACAGGATGTGGTGGAAAAAGATCCATTCGAAAAAAATATCCGTAAGGCATTGAATTTCGGACATACTACGGCTCATGCTTTCGAAAGTTTCGCCATGACCAACGGAAAGCCCATCCCCCACGGTTATGCCGTGGCATGGGGTATGATCGTGGAGCTCTGGTTGTCTCACAGGCTTTGCGGCTTTCCGAAAGAAAAACTGCAAAGGAGTGTCCGCTTTATCCAGGAACATTATGGTGCTTTTCCCATCACGTGCGATCATTATGAGGCATTGTACGAAATAACACGGCACGACAAGAAAAACATAGGCGCCACCATCCATTTCACCTTGTTGGGTGATATAGGCGATGTACGGATCGACCAGACGGCCGACAAGGAACTGCTGTTCGAAGCATTCGACTTCTACAGAGATTCAGTGGGGTTGTAACCTATGCAATGATACATAATTATTATATTTGTAGTTGAAATATAAAATATTACGTTATGTTTACAAGAGGCATAGAGTTTGAATTACAGAAATGGGCAAGAGAATCGGTAAGAATGAAGGCATATTGCCTTTTGTCGGGAGTTTTTCAATGAAAGATAATCCGGAGCAAATTGCGGCCGATATAGTAAAGACTTTACAGATTCATCCTGCTTCATACAAAACAGACAACCCTATTAAAGAGTGGATTGATGCTGCAGAGTCAGTGGGTATTTTTGTCTCACGAACAAGTTTTATCCACTCCCGGTTAAAGTTGGATCTGGAGAAATTACAAGGATTTGCCATTTCCGACCCGTATGCGCCATTTGTATTTGTCAATTCGGGAGACTGGAATGCTCCCCAACTGTTTACCCTTGTACATGAGCTTGCCCATATATGGATTGCTGAAACAGGCATTTCAAATGAGATTGAACCCGAATTACAGGATAAAAATAAAGAGGTGGTTATATCGAAGCTACTTTGGCCAGTTCCCTATTAAATGTGCAAGTGAGTAAATTTCATAAGTTAGAAGCCCAATTATATAGATGAGTAGAAACATCTTTTCTTTAAAGTGTGCCTAATGCATATAATGGTAAATTTGTCATCCATGTTTCTTCATGATAGTTTGTCATGGATGTTTTGATGGCTATTTTAGGCCTCTCTCGCTGACAGAATATTTTGAAACTTGGGGCGTTCAGGTTTTTTCCTGATTTCACTTCGATTGGAATTAACTCTCCATCTTCATTCTCAATTATAAAATCAAGTTCGTATCTACCATTGTCAAATGGAAAGTAGTTAATGGTAAATTCTTCCTTTAGTAAAAGTTGTTGAAAAGCATATTGCTCTGTCAGCGCACCTTTAAATTCTTCAAAAAGTTTATCTCCATTCACCAGCGTTTTTGTTTTTAGATTCGACATTGCTCCGAGCAATCCTATATCGTTGTGATATAACTTGAAAGCCGACAAATCCTTATATGCGACAAGAGGAGTTGCAGCCTTTGTTACAGCATTCACTTTATGCAGGAGTCCCGCATCTGTGAGCCATTGAATTGCTAACTCGAAATCCTTTGCCCTTGCACCTTCTTTGATTACGCCGTAAATAAATTTCTTGTTTTCTTTTGCTAGTTGCGCCGGAACAGTGTCCCAAACCATATTTATTCTCGGTAATATCTCTTTGGGAGCATGTTTTGAGAAATCACCACGGTAATTTTTGAGGATTTTATTTTGAATGCTCCTCGCTTTTTTCCAATCTCTCTCCTGTGCGAATGCTTCAACAGCTTCAGGCATTCCTCCAACATAAAAATAGTATTTTAAATACTCCTTGAACTTTTCGTTAAAAACAGCCATCATATCAAATTGCTTTTCACTTAAAATCTTTGCCAGACCGTTTTCCTCACCCATCGCGAGTAGAAATTCATAAAACGACATTGGATACAATGTAAGCATATCAACCTTTCCAACAGGGAACGACTCGTCTGGGTGGATATTTATACCAAGTAACGACCCTGCTGCAATAATTTGGTATTCGGGTGATTCTTCGTAAAAATATTTCAATGAAGTCAGGCCTTGTGCTGCCGCCTGAATTTCGTCCAAAACTATCAAAGTATCTTCGGATGTGATTTTTATACCTGCATACAGTTCAAATGCTGTGATGAGACGTTTGGGATCAAGGTCTTGTAAAAATATACCCTGCATCTCTTTGGTCCGTTCAAAGTTGATATATACCATTTGACGGTATTCTGTTTTACCAAACTCTTTAATGAGATAAGTTTTACCGACCTGTCTTGCCCCATATATTATAAGAGGCTTTTTACTTTCCATTAATTTCCATTTTATCAGACGATTATACTCGCTTCTATACATTTTTTATCAGTATATTTATCTGGTTAATTACATTTTTCATCACTATTACAGACTACAAATATACACTTTTATGCAAAAGAATAAAAATATTTATTACAACAGGGTTTTTAAAAAGCAGAAAAAAATCACCCCTAGCGACTATAGGGAATTCACACATCAAGAAAAGTAATTCCACCTTCCGTGTTGGATAAAAGTGCCAAACTCTCCATCAAAAATACGCCAAACACGCCATTAAAAGTTAGAAAACACTGTATTTCAATTTTTTATATTATTTTTGAAGACAAATAAAAAGTAAGACCCTATGCTTATAAACAACCTAGAATGGTGTCCTTGTCGTCATAAACATTCAATTTCTACAAGGATTCGGCAGAACCATAATGTTAAAAACTATTTTTAAATAATACTTTTTACAACTATTAGTGTTTCCTTATATATGTCTTTGTAGAGGAATTTATGAAACGAGCATAAGAATTGCTCGTACAATTTAATCGTATGAAAAACGAAGAGAACAGGCTCATAAAAAATTTAAAAGCCGGGGATGAAATAGCCTTTAAAAAGATATTCTATCTCTATAGTGACAGACTTTTCGTCTGGGCATATAATATAACCGGTGACTCTTCGGTATCCGCAGATATTGTCCAGGATTTTTTTATCCGTTGCTGGGAAAAAAGGGATATACTACCCGACAACTGTTCTTTCAAAGCATACGCTTATAAATCTATTTACAACGCATCATTGAATTATATCAGGGATAATAAACGTTTCGTGCATAGTTATGAAATCACCATAGACCTGATCGACGATGATGTGCGCGATGAAGATGTGGAAGAATTAAAAAGATTACTCTTGAAAGCCATTGACGAGTTACCCGACAGATGTAAGAAAATATTTGTAATGACGACCCTGGAGAAGAAGAAATACGTTGAAGTGGCCGACCTGTTAGGTATATCCGTCAATACGGTTAAAGTACAGGTATCCAAAGCATATCGGATTTTAAAAGAGAAAATAGGATAAAAAGAAACAGCATTTGGATAATACTTTTTCAAAATCGTCGTGTTACAGGATAAATAAGCATACAATATGTTGAAGATAGAAAAAAATATCACTGATAAATGGAACCTGTTGTTAAAGGTATTAAGTGACGAAATACCTGAAGTTGACAGCCATTTTCAACATTGGCTTAATGAAGATATAGAAAATAAAAAACTTTATCAGTCTTTAAAAGAGGGAGGACAACATAACGGACTACTATTTGATAAAGATGAGCTTTTCAATAATATTTCCGCTAAGCTCAGCCTGGATACCGAAAGAAAAACGCCTCTGTATCGAAAAAAATGGTTTAAGTACTCCATTTCTTCTGTGGCAGTCATTGCCCTGTCTATTATTATAACACTCAATTATTTCACCTTTCATGAAAACACAATTCCCGAAAAAGTAGAAAAGAATATTTTTGATCCAGGTTCTAAAAAAGCCTATCTTCTTTCAATGAAAGGTGAAAAGATCGACCTCTCCGAATCTTTTGAAGTAAAAAAAGAGGATGGTACAGTTATTTCAAATAAAAGCGAGGGAGTGATAAGTTTTGAAAAGACAACACCTGTTAAGAAAATAATAGAACAACAGACCATCTATGTACCCAAATCCGGTGAATATGAACTGGTACTTGCCGATGGCTCCAGAGTTTTTCTTAATTCGGAATCACAATTGGCATTCCCCTCCTATTTTGAAGGAGATACCCGCCGTGTGGAGTTGACCGGAGAAGCTTATTTTGAAGTAAAAAAAGACGGAAGACCGTTTATTATCCAGACTCCGGATCTTAGTATCGAAGTGTTGGGAACCTCATTTAATGTCAATGCATACCAGACAAATCCTTATGTCAATGCCACTTTGGTGGAAGGGAGCATCCGCATTCGACTACCCGAAAAGCAGGAGAGTTTTCTGTTACAACCTGATCACAATTTCCGGTTGGATAAATTATCGGAAGAAATATCCGTTCAGCAGGTAAATACAGATATTTATACAGCCTGGGTAAAAGGAGAGTTCATGTTCCGGAACCAGCCTTTGGCTGAAATATTTGCCCAGTTGGAGAGATGGTATGACTTCAAAATCATATATGAAAATCCGGATATAGCGAAAATGCGGTTCACCGGAAGCGCCGAGAAAGTAAGGCCGCTAAATTATTTACTAAATCAGATACAGGCGATTACAGATATCCAATACAAATCGGAAGGAGATAAAATAATCCTCTATAAATGATGTGAAGGCTGCCCGATCTTAGGCCTTTCGGGCAGCCTTATGCAATAAATAAACTGTTACCTTTTTAAAATTTATTAATCAACAATTCATTTAAAGCGCTCAAATTTATGAAAAAAAAGAGACTTAAACAAAAATTCCCTTTAGGGGAATTAAAAAAACTATTTTGTATCATGAAATTGGTTTTTTTCTTTTTGCTTTTGAGTTCCAATTTAGTGTGGGCCGGGACAACTTATGCCCAACTCACATCTCTAAACCTGGATCTCAATAATGTGACCTTGGAGGAAGTATTCGACGCTATCCGCAAGCAAAGCGAATTTGAATTCTTCTATAACAACGATCAGGTAAACACCTCGGTGAAAGTAACAGTAAAAGCGAAAAATGCTGATATTTACGCAGTATTGGAGCAAGCGCTCCCCGATATCTATGAATACAAAATCAATGACCGGTATATCCTGATTAATAAACGGAAGGAAATTACCTCTTTGTTGTCAACACAACCTCAACCGCAACCTCAACAAACAAAAAAGACTATTAGCGGAACAGTTACCGATAAAGAAGGTGAAGCCATTATCGGTGCTAATATCGTGGAAAAAGGTACTACGAACGGGACGGTAACGGACGTAGACGGGAAATTTTCATTAATCGTGGAAAACGATGCAATGCTCCATATCTCGTATATTGGTTATTTATCTCAAGATATTAATATAATAGGACGGAGTTCTATTGATATTATTTTGAAAGAAGATACAAAAGCGCTGGATGAATTGGTCGTTATCGGGTTTGGTACCCAGAAAAAGGTAAACCTCACTGGATCGGTGGGCGTCGTCGGCGCAGAAATGTTAGAAGAAAGACCGGTGATCAACGTTGTTCAGGCACTTCAGGGAACAGTACCCGGCCTAATCATTTCCAACACAGCCCGGGGAGGCGAACTCAACGCCGCCAAATCGATCCGGATCAGGGGCACCGGCACCATTGGCAACGACTCAAGCGGAGACCCGTTGGTCCTCGTTGACGGAATGCCCGGTAGCTTGTATAACCTGAACCCACAGGACATTGAAAGCATATCGATATTGAAAGATGCCTCGGCATCATCCATTTACGGTTCGCGGGCGCCCTTCGGGGTGATTCTCGTCACCACTAAACAGGGGAAGGAGGGAAAACCGACGATTAATTACAACAACAGCTTCCGTTTCAATACCCCCAACATGATGCCGGAACTCCAGAATTCCTGGGAGTTTGTCAATTATTTCGACGATGCGGAGTTCAACGGCACCAACAATCATCTGTATGATGCGGCCTACATGGAAATGGTGAAAAATTATTTCGAAGGGAAAACAGACCCAGCTGTAGCGATGTTTATTGGCAGCGGGGGAAAATGGAACGGCGATTACGCTTACGGAAATGTGGACTGGCTGGAAGAATATTATAAAAAATGGTCTTCTTCCCAAGAGCATAATCTCAGTATCGGCGGAGGCACGGACAAGTTTACCTATTACCTGTCCGCCAACTATCTCGGTCAAAGCGGATTTTTGCGCTATGGCAACGATGAGTATGATCGTTATACGGTTTCCGGAAAAATTTCTGCCGTGTTGACCAGCTACCTGAAAGTCGATTACACATCGCGTTACAGCCGGATCAACTTTGCAAGACCCACTATGTGGAACGATGACTTTTATAACCATCTGCTGCGCCGTGCCCGTCCGGTACGCCCAATCCTCGATCCCAACGGTTATTATGCCTCCGATGTCAACTATATCGACCCGATGGAAAACGGGGGAAGGCACAAAGAACAGAATACGGAAACCGTTCAGCAGGTCAAACTGACCATAACCCCGTTAAAAGACTGGAATATTATCGGGGAAATGAATTTCCGGGAAAGCAACAACTGGGCGCACGAAGACCAGCATCTCATTTATTCTCATTACGCGGATAATCCGGAAGCAACCTATAAAGCCGTTTATAGCCCGGCAAACAGCAGCGCTACGGAAGCTGCTTCCCGAACCACCTATATCAATTCCAACATTTACTCCAACTACCAGCGATCCTTCGATCGGCATAACCTGTCCGGAACCGTTGGCTTTCAGTATGAAAGATCGGACAGCCGGGCTTTAAACGGATATCGTACCGGACTGATCACGGATGACCTTCCGATTTTGGACTTGACCACGAACACCACTGATTATTACCTGAGCGGAAATTATAATAAATGGAGGACCGCAGGATTTTTCGGGCGGGTCAATTACGACTACGACGGGAAATATCTGCTCGAAGCCAATACCCGTTATGACGGTACTTCCCGCTTCCGCCGGGACGATCGCTGGGTCTGGTCTCCTTCCGGATCGATCGGCTGGAATATCGCCCGGGAAAATTTCTTCGCAGAGGCCTTTAACGATATTCAGATGTTAAAGATCAGGATGTCCTACGGAGTACTGGCCAACCAGAACACAACCGATCTGTATCCCACCTACCAAACCATTACTACTACGACCAGCGGCGCTAACTGGCTGTTGGACGGGCAAAAACCCAACATTTCCGCAGCCCCCACACTGGTTTCACGGTCATTGACCTGGGAAAAGATTTATTCTCAGAATATCGGACTGGACTGGAGCGTACTGAACAGCCGTCTGACCGGATCATTCGATTATTATATCCGCAAGACCGAGGACATGGTAAGAGCTGGCGTCGAGCTTCCGGCTATTCTCGGGACAGCCGTGCCACCGACAAACAATACTGACCTGAAAAGCTATGGATGGGAACTGGAGGTTGGATGGCGCGACCAGATTAATGACTTTTCTTATGGTATACGGATAAATATTGCTGATGCCAAAACGAAAATTACCAAATTCGCCAACCCGACCGGATCGCTCTCCACCTACATTGCCGGACAGCAGATCAACGATATTTATGGTTTTACTACAATCGGGATCGCCAAAACAAACGAAGAAATGCAAGCGCATTTGGACGCTTTACCCGAAGGCGGGCAAGATGCCCTCGGCAATAGATGGGCAGCCGGGGATATCATGTATGCCGATATCAACGGGGACGGCAAGATCAACAGCGGTGCCTATACCATTCACGATATGGGAGACCTGAAGAAGATCGGGAACAGTACGCCACGTTACCTGACCGGGATCAACCTCGATGCCTCCTGGAAAGGGCTGACCTTACAGATGTTCTGGCAAGGTGTCCTGAAACGGGACTACATGCCGGGTGATTTGCTGTTTTGGGGAGCCAACAGCGGCGGCCAGTGGTGGTCCACCGGACTGAAACCCCACATGGATTATTTCCGCGCCGAGGATCATCCGTTCGGGCAAAACATGGATGCTTACTACCCGCGCCCGTTGTTCAACAGTGGCAAAAACCAGCAACCACAAACTAAATACCTACAAAATGCGGCTTACCTGCGCCTGAAAAGCCTCCAGATCGGATATACCCTGCCTGCTTCCCTTACCCGTAAGTTCCTGCTGGATAAAGTCCGGGTATTTGCAGCCGGGGAAAACCTGCTGACCATCACCAACCTGACCAAGGTCATGGACCCGGAAACTGCCGGAGTTGGCGTACGCGGAGGAACCCTTTACCCCTTATCCAAAACCTATTCTTTCGGGATTAATTTCAACTTCTAAATTTAACGAACGATGAATAAATTTAACAACATACTGAAAAGTTTATTTCTGGGCCTGATGGTAAGCATGTTGCCCGGATGTAATGATCTACTGGATGTCACGCCACCTTCAGAAATATCACCCGAGAAGTTTTTATGGAACGAGGAGCAGTTGGCTTCTTATGTGAACAACTATTATTACACCAATACCACCTATAGTGAGTACAATGTGACACAGGGAGGTAAGATCCCCACCCATGCAGGGGGAGCCGGTGAATCCTTTTATCACGAGGACCTGGATACAGACAATGTCACGTCCAAAATAGGGAACAACCGGTATGTTCCGGGCTTATTGCGGGTTGATCAAACAGGCGGTTACTGGAACTTTACCAATATCTATGCCCTGAACTATTATCTGGAAACCGTTGTCCCCCGTTATGAAGCCGGAACCTTGACCGGCGGGGAAACTAATATTAAACATTATGTCGGCGAAGTATATTTTCTGAGGGCCCAGGAGTATTTCTTCCGTTTAAGAAGGCTGGGGGATTTCCCGATTGTCACCGAAACCCTGCCGGATGAGCAAAAAGCCCTGGTCGAAGCATCCAAACGCCGCCCAAGAAATGAAGTAGCCCGCTTTATCCTGAGCGACCTGGACAAGGCAATTGGGCTGATGTCCAATACGCCTCCGGGAGGACGTGTTCGAATCACCAAAAATGCCGCCCGGGTACTCAAAGCCCGGGTAGCGTTATTCGAGGCTACGTGGGAAAAATACCATGCCGGAACTTCCCATGTGCCTAATGGACCAGGATGGCCGGGTGCGGAAAAGGATTACAACCAGAACTATCAGTTTCCGTCCGGAAGCCTCGAAGGCGAAGTTGATTTCTTCCTTTCAGAGGCTATGGGAGCAGCCTCGCTGATCGCCGATGCCATCCCGTTGACCGAAAACAACCAGATCATCCGGGAATCTGCTTCCCAGCCGGTCAATCCGTATTACGATATGTTCGCCACGCCTAACCCCAGTGCTTACAGTGAAGTGATCATGTACCGGACCTACAACTCCCAGTTGGGTGTACGCCATACATATAATCATATGATCTATCATGGCGCTGCAAGAGGTTATACCCGACAGTTTGCCGACAACTTTCTGATGGCGAACGGACTACCTATTTACGCAGCAGGAAGCGGCTATCAGGGTGACGACTATATCGAAGATACCAAGATCGGACGTGACAGCCGGTGGAGATTGTTCATGAAAGCGCCCAACGAAGTGAAAGCCTTTCAAAATATCGCTACTCCCGAGACCTTCCCGAATGCCCCTCTGATTATCAGCTCGGACGTTAAATTTTCAACCGCGACCGGGTATCTCCTGGGAAAAGGTCTTTCGCACAATTATACGATGCAGGTGCTGAATGAAGATATAACCGCACCTGTCATTTTCCGGGCTGCAGAAGCTTACCTGGTTTATCTGGAGGCTTCATACCTGAAAAACGGGAAGATCGACTCCAAGGCCGACGGATACTGGCGGGCCATTCGCCGCCGTGCAGGCGTGGATGAAAACTACCAGAAAACGATCAATGCTACGGTCATGGAAGAAGAAGCCAAAAACGACTGGGGTGCCTATTCCCACGGCCAGTTGGTCGACCCGACCCTCTATAACATCCGCCGGGAACGGCGTTGTGAACTGATCGGGGAAGGTTTCCGCTACAACGACCTGATCCGCTGGCGGGCACTGGATCAACTCAACGGGTTCCAGTTGGAAGGCTGTAAAATATGGGGACCGTTACAGGAACGGTATGCTCCCGGCGAATTGCTTTCCGATCAGGCTGACGAAAAGAATAACACCGTTTCATCGCCCAGCCTGAGTGAATATTTCAGGCCCTACCAGCTCGTTCAGGGCAATAATCCGTTTTACAATGGTTTGAATTTCACCAACGCTCACTATCTCTACCCAATAGCCGTGCAACATTTTCTGATCACGGCTTCGGATGGGCAGACCATCTCCACCTCTCCTATTTATCAAAATCCGGGCTGGCCCACAGTTGCCGGCGCCGGGGCAGACGAATATTAAACTAATCAGGGCAGTCGGGATTCGGCTGCCCTGATTACTATTCGTTTGAAACAAGTACAAAAAAAATTCACTAAAAATAATCGGCATAGGGAATGGCGACCCCTCTCCCATGAACCCAACAAATATGCTAAAAGTACATGGTAACGCAGTTTATCCAACGGAAAAAGCCAGTTGATACTGCTTGCAGGGACAACAGAAAATCAAATAGTCTTAAAAGCTCCGTCGGATAATATCCGTCAGGGTAAAATCATCATTAATCAAAAGAAATAAAATGAAAATCGGTAAAAGAACAATCAGAAAATCAGGTTTATTGGTGATCACATTTTGTGTAACCATCATAGCAACCTTTGGGCAGAAGCAGTCCACATTCGTCATTGTACACGGTGCCTTGGGAGGTAATTGGTCATTCAAGCAAGTGGATGCTATCCTTACTTCAAAAGGTTATACCGTTTACCGGCCAAATCTTACCGGCCAGGGACAAAGCGTGCACCTCACTTCGTCCGACATCGATCTGAATACGCATATCCTTGATGTGGCGAATACAATCCTCTATGAAGATCTGCATAATATCATACTTGTCGGTCACAGTTACGGGGGTATTGTGATCACCGGCGTGGCTGACACTATCCCGGAGCGGATCAGTCAATTAATTTATCTGGATGCGATTGTCCCTGACGACGGCGAAAGTTTAATAAGTGCACACAGGGATGGAAGGATCGACCCTGAACATATATCCACCAATGGTTTTGTGGTTCCCGATTGGACCAATGAAAGCGATCCGCTACCCCACGATGTCCCGCAATCATTAAAAACATTTACCACGCCGGTATCCCGCAAAAATCCGCAGGCACTGGTATTACCCGCCACCTACATCTTTACCGTAGAGGAAGGAAAGAAGCCCGAAGAAGATCATTTCTTCTTTTTTGCGGAACGTGCAAGGAAAAGAGGTTGGAAAATGGTTGTGATGACCGCAGACCATAATCCTCAGCAAAGCAACCCCGAAGAATTGGTGAAATTGCTTATCAGGGAAATAAGATAATTACCACCAGTCCTTTGTGAAACATACTACAAATTCCTATCCACAAATTTCCTTTATAAACATGGCTTCAGCCTGGTGAACCCATTCCCTGAAATGCTCGTCGGGAATATATTGGGGGATAAACTCAATCAATTTGTTCAGTTTGAATTTTTTGGCTGAAATTCCCACTCCCGAGAGACTTGCATCATAAGCGTTGAATTCCTGCTCCACATGCACGGGTACCATCAGCGTGGGCTTACGGTAGTAAAGCGCTTCACAAAGGGATTCAAAGCCCGATGTGGTGGCATAGGCCATACAACCGGCCATACTCCGCAGGAAACCTTCGTCGCTCAGCTTATGCAGCGTGAAGTTATCATCAACATGGGTCACCTCTTCAGCACCCTTCTTGTCCCAGAAAAAACGTAACGGAATATCGGGATTTTTTTTGTGCCACTCCAATACTTCGTCAAAATAGCCGGCATTCAGCATATAACCGTGGACATAATCACCCCGGACAGGTTCAACTTCAAGCACCTCATATCGTAACAGTGGCGGAACGGTCACGATCTTCTTCTTTTTCGATCCCGGCATATCCCTGAAAGAGAGCGCCAGTATTTTAGAAGCACGCGTGGAATTGATCCGGGAAAGCATCCGCAGAAAGTAGAATTTCACATCCTGTTCGGCAGTGGTTTTATAATGAGGATTGAGCAACACATACTGATGCGCAAGGGTTATCATCTCTATCCCCATCTTCTTATCAAAACGATAGATGCCATACGCCATACCAGTAATCATCTCATAGAAATTGATCACCTTGTCGGGTTTTAATTCTTCAATTTTGTGTTTGATAAATTGCAGGCTGTCCTTGAAAACAAAAGGTCGAAGGAAATTGTTCGCCATGCTTATCAGGATATTGGGTCGTTTCTGCTTGTAGAAAGAAGTAAAGTTAGGACTGTCGAATTCAAAAAGGGGAGCCCCGATCTTGTCGATAAAGAAAGCCGGTATTTGCCTGGAATCACTTTTGCCAATAAGCACGGCAACCACTTCGTGCCCATGCTTACGAAGGACGGCAGCCAGGGATAATGCCTGCGTATAATGGCCTCTCCCCTCACCCTGCACAGTAAACAGAAATCTCACTCGTCAAGATTTTAAATAGAAATTCCGGCGCAAAAATACAAAATTGCCGTATAATCTCGCAACAAAAGGGGATAATTCTATCAAAATATTAAATCCTTTCATTATCTGTTGCTCCCTTTTAATACTTGTTAACTACCTGTTCAAACTATGCAAGTAAATAGAGAAAATAAATGTGGCTTGCGGCACTTGAATTACCTGCTAAATTCAAGCGCCTTTCCAAATACACCTTCAGTCACACTCCCATTTTGGTAGACAATATTTCCATTGACGAAAGTGGTATGGACGGAATAACCAAAGGTTTCTCCCTCGAAAGGCGACCATCCACATTTGTATAAAAGGTTTTCCGGCGTAACGGTATAGGATCTGGAGGGATCTACCAATACCAGATCGGCATAATAACCCTCCCTGATGTAGCCTCTTTCCCGTATTTGAAATAGTTGTGCCGGCGCGTGACACATTTTCTCCGTCACCAACTCTTTGGTATAAATTCCTTTTTTTACCAGTTCAAGCATTACTTGCAGTGCATGTTGTACAAGTGGCCCCCCCGAAGCGGCCTGTAATGCTCCTCCTTCTTTTTCGCTCAACAGGTGAGGTGCATGGTCGGTAGCCACCACATCAAGCTTCCCGGTTTTCAATGCTTCCCGCAAAGCCTCCCTGTCTTCTGCTGTCTTCACAGCAGGGTTCCATTTGATCCGTGCTCCCAGCTTTTCATAATCGGCATCTGAAAACCAGAGATGATGCACGCACGCTTCTGCCGTAATCTTTTTTTCTTCCAATGGTTTTACATCAAACAGACTCAGTTCACGGGCGGTGGAGAGATGCAAAACATGCAACTTTGAACCGTATTTATCAGCCAGTTCCACGGCATGTGCCGACGATTGATAACACGCTTCCACACTACGAATCAACGGATGATATTTGATGGGAATAAACTCACCCAGTTCTTTTTTATAATGATCGATATTTTTTCGGATGATCTCCTCTTTCTCGCAATGGGTGGCAATGAGGGTATCCACCTCGGCAAAGATCCGTCGCAGGGCTCTATCATCATCCACCAACATATTTCCGGTAGAGGAACCCATAAAGACCTTCACTCCGCATATCTGCTTCAGGTCCGCTTTATTCAGTTCCTCCATATTGTCATTGGTAGCTCCCAGATAAAATGAAAAGTTGGCAACCGATTTTCCGGCAGCCATCTCCATCTTCCGGCAGAGGGCATCCCATGTGACCGTCTGCGGATTGGTGTTGGGCATCTCCATATAAGATGTGACACCCCCCGCCACTGCCGCACGGCTTTCGGTATGGATATCCCCTTTATGCGTCAAACCCGGGTCGCGGAAATGCACCTGGTCGTCAATCACACCCGGCATCAACCACAAGCCACGGGCATCGATCACCTCTCGACAGGCATTCAATACCGTTTCCGGCACCTCTTCCCTGAAAATACGGGAGATTCTCTCCCCTTCCAGAAGCAGCGATCCGGTAAAGCTGCTTCCCTCGTTGATTATGGTCGCTTTATGAATAAGAATCATGATGGGTTGTTGAATGTTGAATGCGGTTTAATTTTTCCGGTAGCTTTACGACGGCGCAGGTCAATCACCCCGAAAAACGCTTCACCGAAAATGCTCGAATTCATCTTGGAGGTGCCGAGCCTCCGGTTCACAAAGATCACCGACACCTCTTTTATCCTGAATCCAAGTACATACGCCGTATATTTCATTTCGATCTGGAAAGCATATCCTTTGAAATTAATCTGATCAAGATCGATAGTTTCCAATACCTTCCGCCGGTAACAGACAAAGCCGGCAGTAGTATCCTTTATATTCAGCCCTGTAATAACACGTACATATTTCGAGGCGAAGTAAGACATCAACACGCGGCCTATCGGCCAGTTCACCACATTTACGCCCGTGACATAACGCGATCCCACGGAAACATCATACCCCTCGTCGTGACAGGCAGCATACAGTCTTGGGAGATCTTCGGGATTGTGTGAAAAATCGGCATCCATCTCGAAAATATAATCGTAAGAACGTGCCAACGCCCATTTAAATCCATGAATGTAAGCCGTACCCAAACCCAGTTTTCCTTTTCTCTCCTCAATGAACAGCCGACCATCGAACTCTTCCGACATTAAGTTCTTCACGATGGAAGCTGTTCCGTCGGGAGAGCCATCATCGATCACCAGAATATGAAAATCTTTCTTCAAAGCAAAAATCGCCCTGATAATATTTTCAATATTCTCTTTTTCATTGTAGGTAGGTATGAGTACAATACTATCCGACATAAAGGAGAAATTTTTCCAAAAGTACGATTTTTCAGTCACAAATAAAAAAGACCAGGGAATATTTTGTTTTTTGAATAAAAAGAACTATCTTTGCAGTCCAATTAAGGAAAACAGATCGCGGAGTGGAGCAGTTGGTAGCTCGTTGGGCTCATAACCCAAAGGTCACAGGTTCGAGTCCTGTCTCCGCAACTATCGAACAGAAGCCGGCTTTCGTAACAGAGAGCCGGTTTTTTAATGCTGTAAGAAATACCCTCTTTATTTAATCTTACTTTCCAACTCTTTCAAATGGTTCTTATACACATCTCTGGGTGTACAATTGTATTTTTTGCATAAAGAGGCTGCAAGTCCTACCAATTCACCCATCATTCCGGTCGTTTCCTGTACGCGGCTTGCTGACAATACGATGTGTGATACGCTGACATTCCGGCCCGCCATAAACAGGTTGTCCACATTTACCGAGTAGAGGCAACGGTAAGGTACCCGGAAAGGAGGTATCACCTGGTCGTCACGCAGATATCTGCGTGGTGTTCCCAAATCGTTGAAATAATGTTTCATGGTAGAGATGAACTCTTCACCCGGAAAGAAGAAGCTATTCTTCGGTGTCGGGAAATGCTGGTCGAGGTTGTACGTACAAGTCACGAAGGCATCATCATATTTTATATAACCACCTTCTGTGTCTTGTTGTGTAAGCAGCACATCGCCTACCAGACGGCGCGATTCACGCTTACCGGCTACATAGAATACTGTCTCCAGTTCCAGGTTGGCATAATTGGCTTTATCCCTGCTGTTATTCTTAAGGAAAGCCCAGTTCCCGTAGATGGCACGGAACAGATAATCACGGATGTACTCGGCCTCATTCACCTGGTCATAGAGAAAACCCGTCTCCCACCAGTTGCTGCCGCGGGTTACCTTTTCGCAGGACTCTTCATTGAATTGTATCGCCCACTCACATTCGGGGAATGCAGCCGGTTGCCCGCTATTCTTGCTCCACCAGGACAGCGTTGTTCCCAGAACTATGTTGTCGGGACGGCTGGGAGCCAATGTCTCGCGGGTCTCTCCGCGCATCTCGCGGCCTACACGGTATTCGGCGCCCGCCAGGAATCCGATATTGCCATCACCGGTACAATCAACGAAGACCGGAGCATGGAAAATGGTTTCCTTGTTGGTCTCGATGTGTTTAGCCGTGACAGACTTAATCTTATCTCCTTCTTTTTCCAAGGTAAATACGTGCATATTCGGGAAAAAGGTAAGGTTTTTCTCTGCTGCAATGATACTATCCACATGTGTCGGACGGCGATATACATTCTTGATATCCCTGATAACATCTCCCAAACGGGGATAAGGCTCCAGGTTAAGGCCTCCACTGGCTACGACCTGTACTTCCACACTGTTATTTCCCCCGGGAACTGGACGGTTATGAATCAAAGCTACTTTCATGCCTTCACGGGCACCTTTAATGGCAGCCCCCAGCCCCGCTGTACCGGCACCCACTACTACCATATCGTATGTCCCGCCATTTTCGGGTTTATCTGGTATTCCTGTAAGTTTCTTACGGAACTGGTACATCCGGTCTCCTTCATTAGATATCTGCACCTCTTTTTCTTTCGAGAAAAGGATGGCATCACAGCGACCGTTAAATCCTGTCAGGTCATGAAGCGCCACCGTATTCATCTTGTCTTTTATGTCGATACTTCCTGCATATTCCCAACCCCACCGGTCGCCCAATCCAAGGTCGTTGTCCAGTCTGGTTCCATTGACAGAGAGTTGGAAACGTCCGGGTTTTTCTTTGGTTTTCCACGGGGCACACCAGTTCCATGTACGGACATATACATACCAGGTTCCCCTCGATGGAATGGAAACTGGCGTAGAAGCATCCGCTACCGGCTTACCCATACCGTGCGCCATCAGGAAGGGAGAGCCCATCTGGTCCATAAACTGTTGGTCGAGCACCCAACCGCCGCGTTCGACGAAACTTTCTGCTTCGACCAGTACCATCTTGTTGTTTTGTGCAAGAGTAATGGATACGAACAATGTACATATCCCAAAGATTAAAAGAATTTTCTGTTTCATATGATTAAAACATTTATTTTTACAATTTTAGCATTTTATTCTTTTTATGAAATTTATATCGGCTGATAACCAATAGTTATTTCCCCGGTTTTGGTAGGCTCATCCAGATAAATGCCGATCCTTTTATAAGAAATTCCTCCCTCATCAATCTGTTCCTGACGTAAGGAATATTTTACTCCACCGGTATGGATGGTCACTTTCATTTGCTCATTTTTACCCCTCAGGATAAAACTGTTCTCTGATTCTTTTTCCCATTCACACCGGGTAATAATGGCCGTTTCAAATTTCTGCGGTGTTGTGAAAACAAAACGATCGGTATAAGACACTTCCCCTTTTCCCTTCCGGGAGTAGGTCATGATACGTTCCAATCGTTTAAGCTCCTCCACATTGTAGGCAGAAGATATATCCATAGAAATCAAATCACTCTCTTTTGTAAACCTTTTCTCCAGGATCAAGGCCCTTGCTTCTTCCCCGGTATGCTGTTCCGTACCCGCCACCAAGGGAACGGGATGTCCGTATGAACCAATTGTTTTATAAGTATAGCGGTATTTTGGACTGAATATATCTGCGGTATACGGTATGTTTCCGGGATCGCCTGCCATGATCTCCGAGCCGAGTGCCACCGTATAGGCGCCCACATCATTATGATTATGATGCTCCTTATTATTCCCTCCTTTGATGGCGGCTCCCAGACGACAATCGGAACCGGCAGGAGGTCTTACAGTCAGTACGGCGGAGAGGTCGAAGAAAGAGCGCAGTTGCTCATCCTTTTTTCCACCACCGGACTGAGGAGGGATCCGTGATGCGGAATTAGGGAAGACCATCATCACGCTGATCCGGTTATCGGAAGTTCCTCCCATAAGCGGCGTTTCTTCATACTTATCAATGCCCATACGGAAATTCCTGTTCAAATAGTACATCACTAACCTGTCGGGAGAGGAGCCGATACCGCTGTCGGAAATGGCCGGATATACCCCATCCACAATTTCCATTTTATAGGGATACCATGCTATTTTTTCCACCTTGGGATTATCATAAAGGTCTATCTTCCCACTGGTAGATTGCCAGATACATTCCCTGAGCTGAACAAAACGACCAAATCCGTAATTGAAATAACCTATACCTTCCGAACAATAACCGTCATCGCCAAACCCCACAAGTCCATTCTGAGAATAATATTCGCCGATATAGGTAAAAACAGCCCGTTCATATTTATCTTCTATCAAGGTAAGCGCCGCACCCACCACCCCTGCCAGACAGACGTGGTTATAGTTATTTGTCATTACAAGGAATTGATTTTCCCGATTGTGGTTTTGAGTCTTGATTTTATCCAATACAGGATTAAACACCCTCTTATATATTTCGGCTACAGCCTCCTTATACAAGGCAGGATCCAGTTTATGCCCTAACAGATAGAGCGTCTGTGAAATTGTATGCGCATACAAGGCTGTTGTCAATTCCACAGAATACTCAATACCGTTATAGTTTTTGAACTCGTAATCATTGCGCGGTGACACCCATGATTTCTGATAAAGGAGATCCCTCAAGCCATCTTCGACAACTTGTATGTAACGTCCCTTGTCTTCAAGACATTCAGCCCATGTGGCCTGCGCCAACCCTTTCGCCCTGTTACGCATCATATTCAGTCCCCGCGCAGATGAGGGGGCGGTTCCGTTCGACAGGGAAAAGTAATCATCCTCACTGAATGCAGGAAAAACAAAATTCTCCATTTCTTTCAGGAAATTATCGTATGCACCCGACTGCATCAACCCGTCCCACACCTCACGTTGAGAAGAGGGTTGTCCAAATCCTGCCGGTTTATCTGCCAATAAAGGAATGATTTCAGCCACCCTTTTTTCATCAACCGGTTTTAATGTAACGGGGCTATTTTGGGAATACCCCATAGCCACAAACAGAAAAAGGCATATGAAAACAAACACCGATCGAAACACAATTTTATAAACAGAGGTTTTATCCATCGTATTGAATGATATGTTATTGCTATTAACTGTTCACTGTCTGATACACAATTTTCGTCGCCCGACTATAACATTCTCCTACGATTTCCATGGCGCCGGCCGCTTTTTCACGCGCTTTGTCATAATCCTTCGTCACCTCCATCAGACGGGCTGTAATCTGGTCTCCGGTACTTTCTTCAATTTCAAATACCCAGTCGGATAACCCGAGATCATAATACATCTGTCCCTTAATGGTATCCTGCGGTTGGCGAAGGTAAAAAGTAGGCCGTCCGCAACGCAAGGACATAATAGGCGAATGACATTCATAACTCAACAAAGTATGCATCCGCGAATAGAGGGACATGGCCTCATCGGGTAACCAGTAACCATGTTTTACGACAAAAGGTTTCACATCTTCCGGCAATGGATCGAACAGTAATTCATCAATGATACCCACCTGATACGTCATTTCCGGGCATAACACGACCTTGTTGCCGGTCTCCCGTACCCATGCAGTGATAGCTTGCCGGGCCTTGGCATGGTCATCCTCTTTCCACTTGTTGTTTAATTCTGTAATCTCACGGATCTGTTCTTCGGTTTGATTGGTCTTCCGGATCTCCCAATAGGGGGTTACACGCAGGCGGGGGATCACACAAATAAATTTGCCTTCCTCCAACCCGTTCTCTTCCATAAAGGCAAGCGCTTTTTCATCATCCCAGATATCGAGGTCGAAAGTGGCATCAGGGGCAAACAGGATATGATCACCGGTAAAGCCGCTTTCCTTCAACACCTCAATAGATGCCGTCTCACGGGTAAAGATAAAGGAAGCTTTTTCTAATACTGCTTTTAACCTGTCCGAAATATTCTGGATAGTCACACCAAAGATACCAAACGGTTTATCGGTTGCAGTTATCCATCCCTCCAGACAATCGGTCGCTACCACAGAAGGTCCTGATCCATGGATAAATATATCAGCTTGTTCTACGGCCTGCAGTACTTCTTCCGATTCAATAACCTTATCTTTTACACTGCTGTGTACAATCTCTATACGTGGAAAATTCTTTCTTAGAAGCGCTTCCACCTCATCGCTCTTACTTTTCTTCCAGAGGGTGATCTTCGATTGCGGAAATGCCTTTTCCAGGATATGTAACAATCCCGGAGTATGGGCTATATCTCCGATATTCACGTCTTGCCATCCGGAAACGACCAGTATCGTCGGGGCACTTTTTCCTGTAGAGCAGGAAATATGCGAAAGAAATGCAGCTCCTAAAGCCAAAATTCCTGACTGTTTGAGAAATTCTCTGCGATCCATATTGTTTTGTATTTTATTTGAAACTGGAAATAATACCTGCCGGACACCCCGGTCAGGCGATTACTTCTTAGATAATTTACTTATAATTATCCGGATTTTCATCCTGCCATTCGTTGACTCCGTCCCTGATGCGGTTACGGAATGTCAGTGTATCAGTGGCATGGGACGTTGTCCCATCTCCATTATCATATTTATATTTCAAGTAAATTTTCCTATCCTGGAGCAGTTTTGCACGGTTAAAACTACTCTCGCCGTCAGGTAGTACTTCCACGTTTGAACCATCCACTTTGCTTACAATAATAGTATTTCCATCCAACGTAATCTTAAATGATCCGGAATTATCACTTATCCTATTTGTTGTAAGCGAGTGAGAAGCTACGGTCTGCAGTTTCATGACCTTTGTCTCCGGCGAAGGAATAGTGGTATAATATTTAATCGTCTCAACTATATTCCCGGAAGCATCCTTAACCTCTGTTACCCCGCCATGCCAGTAATTGCCAAACAACATATTTTCATACCGTAGTCCTATCACAGAAAACCTTTTATCCGATATAATTGAGTCGGCCTGGGCATCGGTAATGTAAAAGGGCAGTGCATAATTGGCTATTAAGGTATTAGCATCTGCCAGAAATTTGACCGAGTCTGCTTTAATAGTAATCACTCCCTTATGATCACCTTTCTCAATAATCATTTTACTACTGTTACTTAAAGTATAATAGTCTGAGGGTAATGGATGCAATTCCGAAACCGAAGATACATAATTTTTCACATGATCGACTCCTGTTTTCATGCTTGCAAGGAGTTCATCGGTAAGCAAACTGTTATCCAACATAAAACCGACTTTCCGATCGAGCGTGTTTTCACGAACGCCACCTAAAGCCACACCCACTTTTATCTGCATTCCTTCACCCACCACAAAGGTACGGACGTTTGTTTGTTGTGCGAAATAAACAGAAGTATAATCAAAATCTTTGATATAATCTTCATAACAAGACGGCAATGAAACCAGTAAGACAAAAACGAGCAGAACATATATTTTTCTCATCATCAAAAATTTTATAGTTAATAACTTATTGCCAGCTATCCCAACCCTCATTCTGAACCAAATTATCCATACGCAATATTTCCTGGTAAGGAATAGGCAGATATGCCGATTTGAACACACGTGACTCTACCTCCTGGGGAGCATAATGGAAAATACCATCTCCATCACGAGTGACTTTCATCATATGGACAGGCCTATTCAACTCTTCAAGTGAGGTCGACCAACGGCGCATATCAAAAAAGCGCATCCCTTCGAAACAGGTTTCCAGACGACGTTCATTCTTGATAAATTCATGAAATTCATCTTTCCCGGCAGCTGCTATTTCATCCAGATAAGGGTCTGTGTCAAACCCGTTATTATTATCATATGTCTTTCTCTCTCTTAAATAAGAGATAGCCTCTTTAGCCGATATCCCATATTTCGAGGCATCAATAGGACCTACCACCTGATTAGCAGCCTCGGCAAAAGCCAGGCACATATGGGCCCAACGAATAAAGAATTTGGAATGGGGCTGCCTGTTCGGGCTACTATCCGACCAGTTCAATCCCATGAATACAAACTTTTTGATATAGTAGCCGGTGCTGCTGTTCGTAATCGGACCGGAAGCATCCTTGCCACCCTCCCAATTCTCGAAAGTATACATCACGGCACCTGTCTCGTTCCTTCTTGCCTGGGACTGATTGTAGAAAATCATGCTGTAGAAACGGGGATCCCTGTTTTTATATGGATCCTGGGGGTTATACAGCGGTGCTCCTTCCGGATGATCTTTGGGATAGCCGTTGTTCATCGGGAAAGCGTCCACCAGATCGTGCGAGGCCCCCATCGTACCGTTACCCTGGAATCCTCCCGGATAAAACATCCTTTCCATTGCATCATTGGCGTTGTTATAACGGGATGCGAATATGATACCCGGGAAGTTCGGATTAAACCAGTTAACACCGGCAGTTTTGTTGAAACCATTGGTTACATTATCTACATTCAATTTAAAGTCCATCACTTCTTTGGCATACCGGGCAGCCAAATCCCAACGAGACATATCATTATCCGGATTAAATCTCGGGCTGGCCCATGTCAAATACACATTTGCTTTAACAGCCCGTGTAGTAATCCCGTCAAAACGACCCCAGTAGCGTGCGCCCGCATAGGCCTTATCGGTTTCATTCGTTACCAGAAAATCCCGGTGGGCAATAGGGAGATATTTATAGGCCGAATCGCAATCGGCAATTATCTGTTTTACACACTCATCATAGGTATTACGTTGGAACTGTTCAGCAACTTCAATATCAATAGGTTCCAACAGGATGGGTACACCCAACATTTCACCGTTAACTCCTTTACCTCCAAATTTTTGTAACAGATCCCACAGGAACCAGGCGCGTAAAGCGAAAGCTTCTCCCTGCAACCGGTCACGCACGAGGTTATTTTTATACTCATCCACTAAAAAGCGGGTGTTATACCCTTTCCGGTCTTTCAGAAACAGGTTAGCCAGGTATATCCCGTCATAATCCCGTATCCAATAGCTCAGAAAAGGATCTGAAGATGTAGGCAATGCCCCGACAGCCAAACGGCGAACAGCGTTTGAAGTATTGGTAATGACCGCGTTGTCCGTCGCTCCATCCAGATAAGCCCCCTCATTATTATTGTAGTTGGTCGCCATATAAGTGTAGCACTCTACAATCAATCCCTGTACCATATCCTGATAATCCCAGATATCATCGGTGGTATATCCTCCGTTAGGATAAGGGTCCATGAAATCATTACAGGAAACGAGAAGTCCGATGATTATTGAAAAGGTCAATATTTTTATTTTCATACGATTATTTTATTTTTTTCATTTTGGTGTATGGAACTCGCGATAATCATCATCTTGGGCGTAATGATGTTCATGCTCGTTTCATAAGATTATATTTTAGAGCCAAGAACCAAGACATAAGATACAAGACAATTTAATTATTTGTCCGGATATTGATCTGTATCATGGTTGGTTCATAAGATACTATTTATTTTTTAATCAATATTAAAATGAGATTGTCAAACCTCCGGTAAATGTCCTGAACAAAGGATAGGTTGTAACACCTGAATTAATAGATTCCGGATCCACATCCTTCAAGCTCGAAAGGGTGAGGAGGTTTGCCCCGCGTAAATGGAACCGGATCAGTTGAATTCCTATTGCTTTGTCATTCAAACGCAGGTTATAGGCCAATTCCACGTTTTGCAATTTGAAAAAACCACCATCAGCCAACCAATATTCAGAAGTCTGGAAGTTATTATTTATCCTTTGATAAGTCAAACGGGGATATGCCCCATCAATATTATCCCTGACATATTTGGAATAGGTATTATCGCCCGAACCGTTTCTGAAATAGATATTTGATTTGACAATATCGTAAAAGGCACGTCCTGACCCCACTGCATTTAACTCAAAGTTTTTATACTCCAGTTTCACATTTAACCCATAAATCAATCGCGGGCTACTATGACCAATAGCAGAAATATCATTATCATCTATGATACCATCCTGATTTTTATCCAGATATTTCAAATCGCCGGCGGCCAGCGCCTGGTCAAAATTCTGAATAACGGCCTGCGCTTCGGCGTCAGAAGTATAACGCCCGGTATAACTGTAACCCATAATTATATCTTTAGATTGGCCGATCTGTGAAAGATAAGGTTCCCTGTAGTTAGGTTCATCATACTTTAATGTCTTGCTTCTGTGTAAAGCCGCGTTCCCGCTTATCCTATATTTGAAATCGCCGGTTTTACCGAAATAGGATAACTGGAATTCTGCTCCGTAATAACGGAATTTATTATAGTTATACCACGGACTTGCCGATGAATATCCTGTGATATAAGGCAACATATAATCCATCTTGGCAATCACTCCGTCCTGGATATTATTGTAATAATTAAATTCAAAAAGTAGTTTTCCATCAAATATGAGCATATCGAATCCGGCTGAAAGTTCTTTTCGTTTTTCCCAGGTCAAACCCTGGTTAGCGATACGGTTAGGATAGGTTCGCGAGACTGTTTCCGTATTGGAGCCAAACCACTGGTTAGCGCTATGCGGCCCGAATGAGGGAGACAACGTAGCCTTAGACCATCTGTCCTCATAATAAAAAGCGGTGGACAGACCATCGTATCCCAGAATTCCTCCATTGGCACGTAGTTTCAGAAAATCAATAAAATCGATGTCCTTCAGGAAGTTCTCCTCCGAAATGACCCAACCCACACCTAACGCCGGGAAAAGGCTATACCGTTTTCCTTTCTCAAAACTGGCCGTACCGGCATAGTTCAATGCCCCCTCTATAAAATATCTGTTTTTATAGTTGTATAAGGCTGTAAATATACCATTTTGCTGTCGATCGGGTTCCCGTCTTGAATCTTTTGTCCCATTGGATAAGGAGTATATTAATCCCAACTGGACTTCATGATCTCCAAAAACACGATCATAACTCAAAAGCTGATGGATTGCCAGACGTTGGTAGTAATAATCCAGCATTTTTGATTGATCCGAATTATCTATTCCATCGCGAACCTTGATCAGCACGGGATCTTCTTCGGGAGCAGTTGGCGGCGTCACTGTATACGCTATATAATCATTATCTTTCCCTATCCGGGTTAAATTCAACAGGTTAAATGACAAAAATGTACGGGATTTCAATCCGTAGATAAAATCAGAAAAATCATAGTCTAACGCCATATTGGCAGTACTGGTGCGTGTCTGTTCCCTATAATATCCGCATGCCTCCAGATCCCCGATAGGATTCCGGTTATAACTTGTTGAAACAGCGTACCAGAGATCAAGACCTTCCTCATTAGAGGCATACACAGGAAATACGATAGGGGGAATAGTGGTCATATCCCCTATGAAAGATTCCATCTCCGGAGTGGTAGTGACCAAAGAAGCATAGGTAGGTGCATTTTTAATTGTCAGGCCTCCATAGATACCCAGACTGACCTTTAAATCAGATGTCACATTCATATCAATATTTGAACGTGCATTGATCCTGTTATAATTGGATGTAGGTCCTATCTTAAAATTATCCCCTTCATGGTTATATCCCAAATAGGCAAAATATCTCACCCAGTCATTTCCACCACTACTGGATAAGTTCGCACGCAAAAAGGGACGGGAATCTCTCCAGATCATCTTTTTAAAATCAATACTCGGGTGAGTAAGATCATAAGGATCATTCAATGCATATTTGGCAATATCACCTGTTGAGTACAAAGGCTCCATGCCACTGTTTTTCCGGGCCAGGTTATTCAATTCTGCGTATTCGGAACCGGATACCCACTCCGGGAAACGGTCTACGATACTTATCCCGCTCTCAACACTGGCTCGTACAATACGTTCGTTTTGTTTACCCCGCTTCGTGGTAATATTAATAATTCCGTTTCCTGCCTTCGGACCATACATGGTCTTTGACACGACATCCTTGACCACGTTGATCGATTCTATTTCCTGAGGGTCGAGCGGCATTTCAGAAATATCGACCTCAATCCCGTCTACAATAAAAAGGGGACTATAACCTCTCATGTACATATTGACCTTAGACGATATTTGATCGGTTCCCACCGCTTTTTCCAAAGCCGAAAGAGCCGGATTGCCACTACGTTCCACCACGTCCAGTCCGGGTACTAATCCCACGAAAGCATTCCGAAGATCCGAAGTAGGATAGCTCTCCAGATCGCTCCCATTAAGGACAAAGTCGCTGCTGGTTATATCTCTTTTCTTTAAAGAGAGAAAAGGATAAACAACAACATCATCACTACTCTTATAAAGTAGTGCTTCCGTCAAAATAACCACTTCCGGAATATTGGCTACCGAAAGCCTCTTCTTCTCATAACCGGGTCTATGCACAGTAATAAAATCACGATTACCGGCTATAAATTCGGCACTTCCCAAGTGGTTGGTCCATGTATGGGCCGCTCCTTCCCCTACGGTTACGGATACTTCACCTAAAGGCTCTCCTGCTTCATTCTGTACAAACAAGGTGTAAATCTGTCGGGCAGCTTTATCTTTGTTCTGGGCAAATAAGCATACAGGCAACAGAACCAACAGGAACGTGATGCAAATATGAATAGTATGAATTGATATATTTAATTTCATATGGTCAAAATTATGTATTTTCAACTTCTTTATTCTACCACCGCTGATTCGGCACAAAATCTCTCATTTTGTTCTCTTCCGTGATCGGGAAAGGGAAATAATACATGGCATCCGAAGTCCAGGCTACCTGACGAGTAGGGGGCAGTTCTCCGGAATCATCATATTTATATCCCGTGGGATATTCCTCGCTGACAGGCACCTTCTCAATGGTCATCATCCGGGATTTTTCACTCATCAGCCTGGGCGCATCCTTCCATCTGCGAATATCATAGAAATGGTGTCCTTCACCATAGAGTTCCACTGTTCGTTCATTTTTGATACGTTCCCTAAGTAGTTCGGTAGATATGGCAAACCGGGATTGGACCGGAGCCATATTAATTCTTGCCCGGATCACATTCACAGCCTCCAGGGCAGACAGGGTTGCACCAGGAGCGCTACCATTGGGTCCATAAGCTTCGTTGGCTGCCTCTGCATAATTAAGGTAAAGTTCCCCTAACCTGATTAACGGATCTGTATAAAAAGCGGTAACATTGTTCTTAGAACTCATACCATCCCAGTATTTCGCCTGGTAATAACCTGTTTGCGTGATTCCTGTATGGCTCTGGTTGAGCATTTCACTATATACACGCCGACCATCCACATTTTCAAAATATATCTTCGCTGTACCAAATCCCGGCACAGGGGCCGTATTGTAAAGCACATTGAGGTAAAAGCGCGGGTCACGGTTGGCATAAGGGTCCTGTGAATGATAATGCCCCTGTGCAATCGCCTCAGCTCTATCCGCAGCCGTAAACAGAGGATCGCCCCAGGCTGTTTCGTAACGGTCTACCATATTTTGGGTAGGACATTCGGGGGTGGGAGTCGTTGCATGATTGCGCATCGCATTATTCAGCAACTGAGTCTGTATCCTATCTGTATATCCTACTGCCGAACCTGCATAATTCCATGCCCATACCTGCTCATTGGTATATTTGGCTCCCACAAAATTCTTTTTATAATCAGCGGCCGGTAACAAAGCATATTCATGTTGCTCGGCGATTTTGATCGCTTCCCAACAGGCAATAGCGGCATCCTGCCAATCCTGAACACCTTTTAGGTTGCTCAACGGACTGGCCGCGTATAACAAAGCCCGTGCCTTCAACGCTTTCGCTGCAACCCCGTTAGGTCGCCATTGATCGGGATCATTCAGGTGTCCCGTTCTTCCAGGTCCCGGATCGCGACGCATCTTACCCGCTTTTTCGAAATAGACAACTGCCGAGTCCAAGTCTGCAGCAACTTTTTTCAATGTTTCGTTATTGGATAAACGAGGAATATCCCATACGTCATCACCCGTGATCACATAATCAATGTATGGCATTCCACCCCAAAGCCTTACCAGGGCAAAATGGGAATATGCCCTGACAAAGAAAGCCTGTCCCTTGAAATCATTGATCGTCTCCGCGTCCGCATCCGTCAGCATATGAATATTATTCAAAGCCACGTTGCTGATACGAATTGTCTTGAACATGGAGGTCAGGATAGGTGCGACACGGTAATTGGTAAACCATTGAAGCTGGGACTCTATCTGGCCATACTTGATCATTTGCCGGTTTACCCGTCCCATATCAGCCGTTTCGGTCAATGCCTCCCAGGTACTCCGAAAATCGCTCTGGGTCAGATAAAGATTATAAGAAGTCTTGAGATTATATTCGAACCATTTATCAGTACCCTGACTGGGGTCATCATTACTGGTACCGCTATATACTGCATCAAAAAATGACCGGAAGTTTTCATATTTTGAGAAAACATCTTCGGTTGTCAAGCCCGATTCGGGCGCTCTATCAAGGAAATCCTCACAGGACAAGCAGAGGATTCCGGTCAAGAGGATAATATATATATTTCGTTTCATACGAGTATTTTATTTTCTTTACGTTAAAAAGATACTTTTACCCCTAATTTCACGCTAAGCAACTGGGGATAATAACCTTTACTGAAATCTTTTCTCTCCGGATCCCCCTCTAAAAGATTGGTGAAAGTCAATAGGTTATTTCCCGTCATATATACATTCACCGAAGAAATACCCGGCAGTCTTTCCCATTTAGGTGCGAAAGTGTAGCCCACATATACCTCTTTCAGTTTCAGGTAATCGGCCTTTCTCCAAAATCGTCCTTCGATATAAGTACTATAACCGGTTGCTTCCACAGCCGGCAACCAGGCCCAGTTGCGTATATATCCCGTACCCGGGAAATGCAAGGTAGAATGATTGGCATCCGGGTTCGTTGGCGTCCAATAATCCAATTGGGATGCATGTACCTGATAATTCCCTTTGGTAAACTCAGCTTCAAAATTCTGATTGTACTCCACATACTTACCCATATTTCCCTGAAATAGGAAATTAAAATCGAAATTATTATAGCTGAATCCCGAAGAAAATGAGAAAGTAACCGGTGGATACAAAGATCCCCTGATAGGGTATGCATCTAAGTTGGAAACCGTACCATCCGCGTTATAATCGATAAAAGCATAGTCCCCTACGTTAAGTCCTGAAATAGCCAACGGCGCAGGCAAAATATGTATGTCATCCACCGAGGTAAAATAACCGTTTCCTGCCAGTTGAACGCCACTGGTCTGTGCGCCCAGAGGTTTACCTGCTATTTTCTGGTAATCCGGCGCATAAGGGGGATCATCTTTAAATATGATCCGGTTTTCATTCACACCGACCATACCCCTGACAAAGTAGTAAAAACCACGTGCAGTAGTATTCCTGAATTCGGCCTCTATTTCAAAACCATGTTTTTTCATCTCTCCCAGGTTCAAGTCTTTAAACTGGATACCCAGGAGCATAGGAATACTCTGGGGCGTGAGCAACATATTGGTGCGATGCTCTTTGAACAAGTCAACCGCCAAATGGATCTTATTATCAAGGAATCCCATATCGAATCCCAAATCCTGTTTTCTGGCCTCTTCCCACTGGGCACGGTTATTGGCGGCCTTGTCTTCCCGGATGTACCCTGCGGAATCTTGAAAATAATCACTAATATATAACCAACGGTTGGCGGCTTTATCACTACCAACCAGTCCGTCGGAATAACGTATTTTTAATTTGCTGAACCAAGGCAGAGCGTTCTTGAAAAATTCCTCTTCGGATATAACCCAGCCTATAGCTCCAGACGGGAAAAACCCGTATCGATTACTCGGGGCAAACCGTTCGGAACCGGTATACCCCACATTCACCTCCGCCAGGTATTTATTACTATAATCATAGGTTATACGGCCTACTACACCTTGATTGTAATAAGGAAATTCGGTCTCCGCATTTTTCTGCTGGAAATTCATCAGGGCCAAAGCAGAAACGGTATGAAGTCCAAATGAATTGGCATAATTAGCAGAAAATTCATAATATAAATCACTGTAGTAGCCATCCTGTAAACCGCCTATACTTAACGCCAAAGGAGGTATCTTGTAAACGGCATCCGTTTCTCCTGTTCTAAACCAGGGATTTTGCCCCGCTATCGCCTTATCGTAATCAAATTGATACTCCGGATAATTATTGCCGCTGCCGGAAGTCAACGAAAGATTCCGGTAATAAGTACTTAAAGATACTTTCCCTTGAACCGATAATCCTTTTAACAGAAAGTCAAGTTCTTGCTTAAAAACAATATCTGTAAATAGTTTGGTTTCCAGGTAACGATTAAAGGACCTTTGATTAAAAAGCGAATAAGGATTAGCCAAATATTCGCCGATGGCTTCCGTATAACGGATCCCACTGTCATCCGGATAATTAGGATCAGGATATTCTTCCAGTAACCATGCCGGGAAATAAGCCGGGAAACGGGCTGGCGAAGTACCATAAAGTGACCACCACAAATTCCCGGAAGTAGGTTGATTTTTAATCCCGACATCCCCGCCAATATTAAAGGATAAAGAAGTAGACTTCGATAAACTAAAATCAAGATTCGTACGGTAATTGAAACGATCGTTTGTAAAGCGGGAGTCTATATGGCCCTGTTTTTTCCCTTCAAAGAAAGAACCTTGTCCTGTATAGCCCAATGAAGCAAAATATTTCACAAAACTTGTTCCACCCGATACATTAATATTAGCTGTTGTAGAGGGAGCAAAAGGACGGGTCACAAGGTCAAACCAGTTTACATTAGGATACCTCAATGCATTCAACCGTGAAGATGGATTCCGGTATTCCTCCAGTACCGACTGGGGTATCAGTTCTGTGAACTGTTGTTCATTCATACGGGCTACATTCAACATATTCATGGTAGTATAGGAATCGATATGATCAGGTATACGGGTTGCCCTGTCCATACCGGTAGATACCGCAACATTCAGCTTGGGTTTGCCTTCTCTTCCCCTTTTGGTTGTAACAATCACAACCCCATCTGCTCCTTTCGCTCCGAACACAGCAGTAGCCGAGGCATCTTTCAAAACGGAAAAAGATTCAATTTCATTCGGATCCAAATCCTTGAAATCCCGTTCCACACCATCGACAAGCGCCAAAGGGGAAGAACCGTTCCAACTGGAAAGACCTCGAATGACAATCTCCGCATTATCATTCCCCGGTTCACCGGATTGTTGCATGGTCAGTACCCCTGATAACTTTCCCGCAATCGCATTGGTGATATTGGTGCTCCCCGATTGCACCAACGCTTTATTATCAATCTGGGATACGGCACCCACCAATGTCTCTCTTTTCTGAACCCCATAACCGACAACTACCACATCTTCCAAAACCTGTTCGTCTTCTTGTAAGCGGACAATCATATTGCGTTGTTTTCCCACAGTTATCTCCTGTGTCATAAAACCAACGAAAGAAAATTGAAGAATAGCAGCCTCATTGGGCACCATAATGGAGAAAGATCCGTCGATATCGGTAATTTGCCCTCTGGTAGTACCTTTTACCACAATACTTACGCCAGGCAGTATATCTCCGGTATTATCCAATACTGTACCGGTAATAGTAAGTTCTGACTGTTCCACCGCAAGAATTGCTTTCTCAAGGCTCCTCCTGCTCACTACAATTTGCCGGTCGGAGATTTGATATACATATCCGGTATTTTCAAACAGTTGGGTTAATACCGACTCTATATCTCTATTCTTCACTCGAATAGACACTTTTTGCTTTGTATCAATATCTGCATTCTTATAGAAGAATATAAATTCACTTTTCCTCTCGATTTCAGAGAAAACATCCTTCAAGGTAACATTCTCCACATCCAACGAGATCATTTTGCTTTGAGAATAAATACTTGTAGCACTACATAAATTGATAGTGAAAAACAGCAAAAAAAGTATCAAACCCATCACTCGAACGTAGTTAAAACTAATAATTTTTTTTACCATACAATTACAACAATAGATTGGTTAATTTAACACACTAGATTTTCAGTCCCAATGAACAATGGTATTACAATATCATTTGGTCTACATTTTATTCTCTTTTATCTTTCATTCATTCTAATCATTTAAAAGTTAGTAACTATAATAAACAACACTCTCTATTTCAATTTGGAAATCATATACTTTCCATCCTCTTCTATATAGGATATAGGCAAAGAGAACGAAATATTATTAAATATTTCAGATAGATTGTCTTTTAAATCAAGTTTTCCCGAGAACATGACTCCACTAATCGAAGGTTCACAACTGATTTCTGTCCCGTAATATCTCGAAAGCCGTTGGAGAATACTTCCCAGACCCTCATCCTGACAATAGTAAATTCCGTTTATCCATGATATGTATTTTTCTGTATCTACTGTTTGTACCTGGCTTTGCCCATCTTGAACAGTATACATCTGATCGGGACTCAACCGGGTGATATTGGTCTCCATCTTGGATTTAATCTGTACAGATCCGGAAACCAATACTATTTTCTTTTCATTATCAGCATCATAGGCCATAACATTGAATTTCGTCCCCAATACCTGTACATCCAGATCCTTTGTTTTGACAATAAAAGGACGTTGTGCATCCGCCACTACATCTATATAAATTTCCCCATCCACAAATATCTCTCTCGAATCTTCAGCAAAAGCAACCGGATAAATAAGACGCGTATCCGAGTTCACCCAGACCTTCGTTCCATCCGATAAATTCAAGACACTTCTTTTACCTAATGGGACTATCAGCTGGTTGAAGCCAGTAGTTTCATCCTGAGCGATGGCCTTTTTATCAACAATAATACCCGTTGTATCATAGGTTATGATTGTTTCTTCCCGTTCCAGCAGAATAGTTTGCTTATCAGATAGGACCAACTGTATTTCAGTGGCTTTATTCCTGGATCTGGTCATATCGGCAAACGACTCAATATCAGGTTTTAACTCCGGCACTTCTTTCTTTTTCATTACCCAAAAGGGTATAACCATTAACAAAACGACACATGCTGCAGCGCTAACGCCCCAATACGACAATTGAGGAATACGTTTTTTACGGTTTATTTTTTGATGAATAGATTTTCTTATTTGTTCAGCGCTTTGGGGTGATAAAATATAATTATAAGCATTGATCGATTCTATACAATCTTTTGCCGCAGTATAGTTTTCTATATTTTCATTCCGTTCACAGAACTTATTCCAGTAAACTAAAGTTTCGGGTGTTGGATTTTTTATTGAAGAGATAAAAAAATCATCCTGAAGAAAGTCCTCAAATGAAAATTCAACATATTTTTTATGTAATATATGATTAGCCATTTTTTCTTTAATTATAGTTTAGACAATTATGTTAATTATTTATACTCACTTTTTAGGAAAATAGTGTTTTTTTATTTTTTTTATCGCACGTTGCAATGTATTTTGTATGGACTGGTACTTAACTCCCGTTTGCAGGCTTATATCTTCCAAACTTAAGCCTTCTACATACCGGTAAAGAATGACTTTCCTCTGTTGAGGGGTAAGAAGATTCATCATTGCATCTATTTTATTCTGTTTCTGTAATTCCTCTTCTTTATATAAGATATCAGGTTCAACCATACCTTCATCAAATGTCACCTCCGAAACATCCATAGATTTAAGATAAAATTTTTCCCGGTTCAAAGAATTTATCATCCTGTTCTTTAATGCTACACGCAGATACGACCCTATATTAGACACATGACATAAGTGTGTTCGTGCACAATACAACTTAACAAATACATCTTGAATACAATCCTTAAGTAACTCTTTGTCGGCAGTGAGTTGTAATCCGTACATAAAAAGAGTCTGTACATACTGGCTATATAGCAGGTCAAAAGATTCATTATCACCGGCAAGAAATCTCCTCCAAATCCTATCAAGCTCTACATTAGATTCTCTTTCTCCATCCATAACTCTCAGAAATTATATAATAGATTTCACACTTGATAATTATCAAAATATACTCTTTTTCAAAAGTTTACAATACATATATAAATAATTTTTGTTGATAGACTATATAATATAGCTATCCACATAGTTCTCATGTTCCTTGAGAACTTTATCCCAATTACTATCACTACTTCTACTGGATGTAGAATTTGCTGTATCTGAGTCATTACAATCTGTTTTAAAGCCATTGTCAATGAGTTCAAATGATACTGATTTACTGAAAATTGATTCACCAAGTCCTTTCTTATCTATGCCAAATAGTAATACTAATGTCATAAAACATAGACTTTTCATCATAAGATTTGTTATTTTGTGTTCTTCTCAGTCTTATTAGAAGAGTTATTAAATAAAGAAGGCGTAAGACTGTTAGACTTATATCAAGTATGGGTTCTGGACAACCCTGTGTTGATTATAAGAAAAGCAGCTCACGCCTTTGGTCGTCTATGTAACTATACACATGCAAACCAAAGGAGAACGTCTTTATCTTTTTTCCTCAACACAGTTTAAATTGTCCAGATTCACACTTGAGAAAAAGCTCTAAACGCTTCCTATAAATATGTCGTCCAAAAGGACAATTACAAATGTACTAAAACTTTCTATAATTACTAACGAAATGATAAATACCAATTATACCTCGTTTTGATTGTGACCAAAAGCCTTCAATTCCATTAGTATGATATCTTTCTTTAAGACTTCCGAGACAGGTCGAAGAAATAATAGCCCACTTGTTAGCATTTTGTGCCAGTAATAAATGGGGCATATTAATAGGAATAGATGTAATTTGCGATGGTGGCTGCATCGCTGTCAAGCAACTCCATAACTCAATGCAACGAACATCTTCCCATTCATTGACAAAAAAGCGCTGTTCGTTGATTGTTTTAACATCTGCAATAGATTGTCATTATATTTGCATCGAATTATCAATATAATAAATAACAATGCAACATGAAGAAGAAAAATTTACTGCTGATAGTGTATCTGAGTCTCGCCGTACTGATAATGTACGCTTGCAGTACAGATGATATAGATGAATTGGATCCGGGGGAGACGGAACAGGCAGAAACGGAAGATCCTGAAGTACCTGAAGATACGGGTGACACGGAAGACGATGACCTTAATCCGAACTCCCAGACTGTTAGTTATGAGAATGCTGTCTTGATTGCGTTCTCCACAAGTGGCGCAACGGTCACCAATCCGTTTGAGAATAATGGAGTAACGGTAGAAAACAACAATGGACACATTGCCATTACTTCCACACTTGCCGAAACAGAATTGAATTATGTCCTTTCGGGAATAATCGCTGACGGGTCGGTGAAAATATATGGTGAGAAAAAGTTCGGGCTTATATTGAATGGGGTCGGGATAACCAATCCCACCGGTGCCGCCATCAATGTCCAAAACAAGAAGAAATGCACCGTGACCCTTGTGGATAAAACCAATAACCGGCTTATCGACGGGTCGACATATACCTACACTGACGGGGAAGACATGAAAGCTACATTCTTCAGCGAAGGCAACGTCGTGGTTGAAGGAAACGGCAGCCTTGAAATCCGCGGGAAGAACAAGCATGCGCTTGCCACGGATGGAGCACTGACGATGACAGCAGGGACTATCAATATCAAGGAGGCTGCCAGTGACGGGATTCATACGAATGACGAAATAACTATTTCGGGCGGAACCCTTTCGGTACGGTCTGTAGGTGACGGGATACAAAGTGAGAGTACAGAATCGCCCGTCTCTATTACAGGCGGTGATATGACTATCGTGACAACCGGCGAAAAAGGCCATGCCATCAAAACGGAACATAATGTGGAGATCGAATCCACCGGAACGATCGACATCACCACTTACGGTGCAGCTTCAAAAGGCATCAAACCTACCGGAGATGCCACCATCCGTAAAGGGAGTATCACCATCAATACTGCCGGAAATGCTATCTGGGATACAAGTGAACTGGATATCTCATCAGCGGCAGGCGTTAAGTGTGATGGCAATTTCCTCATGGAGGACGGAACCCTTACGATATTGAGCACTGGCAAAGGAGGCAAAGGCATCAATGCCGATGGCACACTCATCATCAACGGAGGTACTGTAACAGTTACTACAACAGGTGATCAATATGTGTACAACAGCAGCAATGACACGGCTGCCAAAGCGATAAAAAGTGACGGGAACCTGACAATCAACGGAGGCACTGTCAAGATACGCACATCCAAGACCGAGGCAGAAGGATTAGAGAGCAAAGCCACTCTTACCATAACCGGTGGAGAAGTAGATATTGAAGCTTACGATGATGCTATCAACGCAACCACACATATACAGATAGACGGAGGAAATATATATTGTAACAGTACCACCAACGATGCTATCGACTCAAACGGCACGCTTACGGTAACCGGAGGGGTCATCATTGCAGCCGGGGCCACACAGCCTGAATCGGGATTTGACTGTGACAACAGCCGCTTCACGATTACCGGAGGCACGCTCATCGGTATCGGGGGAGATACCAGCACTCCTACCGCCAATTATTGCACCCAACGCTCTTTGATTTTCAACTCCTCCACATCCAATATCCAATATGTACGAATTGAAACCACTTCAGGTGGTAAGGAGGTATTGACGTTCAAACTGCCGAAAACTTATTCTTCGAGAATGACGATGCTTTTCAGTAGTGCAAACCTTGCCGCAAGTACCGGCTATACGATTTACACTGGTGGCAGCATTTCAGGCGGTACTAATTTTCATGGCTTATACACCAATGCGACTTACACCAAAGGTAGCTCTGCCGGTACATTCACTACCGGATCAGCCGCCGGTGCCGTAACTACCGTAGGGACATCCCAGGGAGGCGGAGGGGGCCGTTAGTAAGATAATTTGTTAATAGATTTCATAAGTAAGCATATAATACCACTGTTATGCTATCTTTGCGTAACGGTGGTATTGCTTTTAAACCGAGGCAAAACACAAATGATCAAGAGAAAACAATATATACTCGAAAACCTGATATATGCTGTTATATGGCTTATCATGTTTATCATACCTTTGGCCGGTTACAGCTTTGAGGGGAGTATCCATTGGAACGATGTGAGAAAATTCTGGGTACGGCTACTGCCGTTTGTCATACTTTTTCTCCTGAACAACTATCTGTTAATTCCCAAATTCCTGTTCCGGAAAAAATATCTGTTGTATATCGGGTTGTTGCTCCTGTCCATTCTTTTCCTGTTTATCGCCGGGCCGATAGTGACAGAAAGCCTGAATCCCGGTTCATATCCGAAAAAAGAGCAGATTTTCAGGAAAAATGACGGGAATCATCCCGGACCTCCTCCTCCCCCCGGTGACCGGAAAAAGGGCCCTCCATTGATGCAATTTCCCAAAAGATGGGGACCCTACCTCAACGGATTGCTGATGGCGATATTGGTGTCAGGATTCAACATCGCGATAAGCCTGCTTTTCAAGTCGATTAAAGATGCCAAACAACTCGATGAACTTGAAAAACGTACACTGCGCACCGAACTGAACTATCTGAAAGCCCAGATAAATCCCCATTTTTTCATGAATACCCTCAATAATATTCATGCGCTGATAGACATCGACGGAACCAAGGCAAAGCGGACGGTAGTCGAACTGTCCAAACTGATGCGATATGTTTTGTATGAGGCCGAGAAACCGCTGATCACATTGGATAAAGAGGTGGAATTTATAGAAAACTACATAGCGCTCATGCGGATACGGTATACAGAAGATGTGGAGATAACTTCCATATATCCTCAGGCTATCCCCTATATCCAGATACCGCCGCTACTCCTGATCACATTGATAGAAAATGCCTTCAAGCATGGAATTAACATAAACGGCAAATCGTATATCCATTCGCAGATGACCATTGAAGACGAACATCTTCTCTATTCCGTGGTAAATACTTTGCCCACGGATCCCATATCCACAACAGGCATGGGACTGGATAATTTGCGAAAGCGACTGGAACTGCTTTTTGGAAAGGACAACTATATGCTGGAGACGTACGCCGGTAACGGAGTGTTTATAGCGAACCTCAATATTCCCGTGAAAACATGAAGATCAAATGCATAGCGATAGATGATGAGCCCCTGGCACTCCAGCAATTATCAAGATATATACTTGATACGGAATTTCTTGAACTGGCGGGATCGTTCCGTAACGCTTTAGTGGCAGGAAAATGGCTTTCCGAAAATAAAGCCGATGCAATTTTCGTGGACATAGAGATGCCGGGGATCAATGGGTTGGATTTTATACGGGAGATGAATCAAAAACCATTGGTTGTGTTTACCACAGCCCATTCCGAATATGCATTGGAAGGATTCAAGGTAGATGCCACCGATTACCTTTTGAAGCCGATCGGCTATCGGGATTTTCTGCATTCAGCGGAGAAAGTGTATCGCCAGTTTCTCTTAATACAGGGGGCAGCTATAGGACAAGGCAATAAACATATCATTTTCGTCCGGTCGGAATATAAAACAATTCCCCTTGCCATCGAAGACATCATTTTCATCGAAAGCCAGAGTGAATATGTACGTATATTTTCACATGAGAAAAGACCTATTATGACACTTGGCAGTCTAAAATCGTATCAGGAGATGTTATCTCCCCGTTTATTCCTGCGTGTGCACCGTTCCTTTATCGTTAATCTTTCTTCCATAAAATCCATCGGCAACAAACAGATACTACTTACCAACGATATGCGCATACCTGTGGGCAAACTATACGAACCTGACCTGAAAAAACATATCAATGAGAATATTCACAGAAAATGAAAAAGTGCCATCCGATAACTTCCGGCGACACTTTTTTTATTTGATATTGCTATAAATTTATTTTTCGTTCGAGAATGAATACGGGAAATCAGACTCCTTTGTACCGCGCATTTTATTAGGGGTTGCGGACATAGAAAAGTCAATCTTCGCTCCGTTCATCAACTGATCATGGGTGAAGTAATTTTTGGTGTATTCCTTTCCATTCACTTTGATATCGGAGACATATCTCGTTTCACAAGTGTTATCCGGCGCGTTGATCTCAATGGTCTTTCCGTTTTCCAGATGAACGGTCATCTTCTTGAACAAAGGGGATCCGATCACATATTGGTCGGTACCGGGGCAAACCGGGTAAAATCCAAGGGAAGAGAAGACATACCACGCCGAGGTCTGGCCATTGTCCTCATCACCGCAGTAACCGTCGGGATTGGGGCTATAGAGTTTATCGAGCACCTCACGTATCCAATACTGTCCTTTCCACGGTTCACCCGCATAATTATAGAGATAGAGCATGTGCTGGATAGGCTGGTTACCATGTGCATACTGCCCCATATTCATCACCTGCATTTCACGGATCTCATGGATCGGAAAACCATAATAGCTATCATCAAAAATGGGAGGAATCACAAATATGGAGTCGAGCATATTCACAAACTCCTTCTTGCCGCCCATCAGGTCGATCAATCCCTGCGGATCATGGAAAACCGACCAGGTGTAGTGCCAGCTGTTTCCCTCCGTGAAGGCATCTCCCCATTTCAGGGGGCTGAAAGGGGATTGGAATGAACCATCCTTGTTACGGCCGCGCATCAGTTTATATTCCGGCGAATAGAGGTTACGGTAGTTCTGACTCCGTTTGGCGAAGCGGTCGATCTCCTCCTGGGGGCGGTTCAACTCCTTCGCCAGTTTGTAGATCGTCCAGTCGGCATAGGCATACTCCAGCGTGCGGGCGGCATTTTCATGAATACCCACATCATAGGGAACATAACCCAACGTATTATAATATTCATGGCCGTAACGTCCCGTGGCCGTAATCTTGGGATGCACATTCTCAGTACCGTGTAACATCGCCTCATAGAGCGTCCCGATATCATATCCGCGCAACCCTTTCAGGTAAGCATCGGCCACTACCGAAGCCGAATTATTACCGATCATGCTCTGCCTGTGCCCGGGGCTTGCCCATTCAGGCAGGAAGCCACTTTCCTTGTAGGTATTCACCCATGCTTGCTGTATCTCCACGTTTACCGAGGGATAAACCAGGTTCAACAAGGGAAATAGTGCACGGAATGTATCCCATACACCGGTGTCGGTGTACATATAGCCGGGAAGGATTTTTCCGTTATAGGGACTGTAATGCATGATATTTCCCTGTCCGTCTATCTCATAAAATTTGCGGGGAAAAAGGGTAGAACGATAAAGGGTTGAATAGAAGGTACGCTGTTGGTCAAGGTCACCCCCTTCAATTTCTATTTTACCCAGTACCTCGTTCCAGGCATCACGTCCTTCCTGCTTCACGGTTTCAAAATCTTTTCCGGTCACCTCTCTCAGGTTTTGCCATGCCTGTTCGTAGCTGATAAAAGAAGAGGCTACCCGGGCAATCACTTTCTCACCTTTTTGAGTAGTAAACCCAATGAAAGCACCGGTATGATCGGCTTCCGCCTTATTTCCCTGTTTCTGGATCTTACCATCTTTTACTACCTGCTTATATTGGAACGGTTTATCGAATACCACTACAAAATAATTTTTGAAGTTTTCGGGTACGCCTCCACTGTTTCGCGTAGTATAACCAATGATGGCATTCTTTTCGGGTAGGATTTCTACTCCCGATCCCCTGTCAAATGCGTCGACCAGCACATAGGCTTTGTCCGTTTCAGGGAATGTAAACCGAAAAATAGCAGCCCGTTCGGTAGGAGTGATCTCCGCTTCAATATCATAATCGGCAAGATAGACACTATAATAATAGGGTTTGGCAACTTCGGCCTTGTGGGAATACCAGCTGGCCCGCTTTTCCTGGTCGAACTCCATCGTGTCCGTCATCGGAAAAATGGAAAACTGTCCGTAATCATTGTTCCAGGGGCTCGGTTGATGGGTTTGCTTAAACCCGTTCAATTTGTAATCGGTATATACATATTGCCATCCATCGCCGATCTTGCGGGTCTGGGGTGTCCAGAAGTTCATTCCCCAGGGAACTGCTATGGCCGGATAGGTATTGCCATTTGAAAGAGAGAACTCTGATAAAGTCCCCATCAGAATATTCACATAATCAACCGGAGCACTCTTCGGCTGGGGTGCTGCGCTTATGGAAAAAACCACAGACAGCGACAAAGCTGTTACAATAACAAATAGTTTCCTTTTCATTCTTTTTTATAGATTATCTTGCTATATCGAATTGACTAAATCCATTTTGCCTTCACGTTCAAGATCCACGATCAATTCTCCGAACAGGGTATTTACCCATGCAAACCATTTCCGACTAAACCGGGTAGGATCATCCTTATGGAATGACTCATGCATAAAGCCCGTATCGCCATCGGTATCGCGCAACATCCGCAGACAATCCCGGATCTCGTCATCACTATTACTGGTCTGTGCACGCATGATAATGCTCATTGGCCAAATCATGTCATATCCGATATGAGGACCTCCAATCCCCTCTCCTGCCGTACCTTTAAAGAAGTAGGGGTTATCTTCGCTCCAAATTAGTTTACGCGTATTCTGATAGATGGGATCATCCTGTGCCACACCGTCCAGATAAGGCAATGCCAGCAAGCTGGGTATATTGGAATCATCCATTAAATAGGCATTACCAAAACCATCCACTTCAAAAGCATATACTTTCCCATACCTGGGGTGTTCTACAACAGCATATTGCTGAAGTGCATTGCTTACCTCGTCGGCCAACGCCTTGCTTTCAGTTGCCAGTGCGTTATCACCGACAACTTTCTCAGCAATCTCAGCGATCTGATTCAGCGAGGTGACAGCAAAAAAGTTGGATGGAACAAGGAACTGGAAGGTAGTGGCATCGTCCGACGGGCGGAATGTGGAAACGATCAGTCCCACCGGTCTGACCGGATTACCGTATCCGTCATTGTTGACAGTATCCAATTGACGTTCCGTTACCCGTTGAAATTTATAGGGTCCAAGACCCTCTTTTCGTTGCTGTTCTTTGAATGTCCTGATCACGAGCGCCATAGCCTTTTTCCAATCGGCATCGAAGACGGAAGTGTCACCCGTGATTTTCCAGTAGTTATAAGCAAGTCTCACCGGATAGCAGAGCGAGTCGATTTCCCATTTACGCTCATGCAACATGGGATTCATATCGGTACGATCCTTCCTCCACTCACCATTCGGATTGGGATTGGCATAAAAGGCATTGGCATAAGGATCTATAAGGATACATTGCGTTTGCCGATTGATAACTCCTGCGATCAATTGTTTCAATTTTGCATCGGATCTGGTAAGCGATACGTAAGGCCATACCTGCGCCGATGAATCGCGAAGCCACATGGCATCGATATCACCGGTAATTACGAAAGTATCCGGTTTACCATTCTTCGTACTGAAAGTTACCGTTGTATCCAATGTATTCGGAAAGCAATTTTCAAACATCCATGCCAGTTTAGGATCCTTTATTTTTGATTTTACCTTTGTAATGGTCTGTTCTACTGCTGTTGAAGTAAAATGCCGGGCAATGGGTTCCGGCCGGTTGGTAACAAATTTACTCTTCATATCAGTTCCTCTTACCGCTGAGGAAGCCCATTCAGGGTTTACAGCTAATACTGTTAATCCTACGGCGGTTTTTTTAATGAAATTTCTACGCGTGGTCATAATTTATGATAGTTATTATAATATCCTGGTCGGATTGGAAAAATCCGAAACACAATGTGTGTGCACTGCTCTTATATGTTACAAAACTGTCTGAAAACGAAGGCTAAAATAGAAGTTCCCGCGCACCTACACAACTCCCCGCCTCCCATATTCACAATTAATTGTATTTATTAATATTTTGAAACATGCAAAAGTTTCTGTTCCAGCATCTTCATAAAATACCCACCTACCACAGAGCGAGCTTTGAAATTCTGTCTTTCCGCGGTAACCGTATCATGCCAATCGCTGATTGGGACACGGGAAGAAGTTTCATCTGCATATTTATAAACATGGTCTACCAATACATTAAAATCATTCATTTCTCCTGTAAGGGTTGCAGTCCACATAATCCAATCCGACTTGGTGTATGTTGCGCGATTGTCAAGAGGCAAGCCGTATTCATTCTGCACGGTAAGGTAATAATCCATCTCTTTCCGCGCAATCTCCGGATCAAAGATATTAAATCCTAACAGACGATCCCATACTAAATTATATTTCTGGCTCCAGGTACCCGCTCTGTCGAATGTGAGCTTATAATGATTGCCGTCACGTGCCATTTTCTCCCATTCCACTGCCATCGTTCGGGCAATATCCAGATATTCCTCAGCTACATCGGTTTTTCCCAACATTGAAGCCAGTCTGCCATAGGAAGCAATCCCCATAATCGCCTTGATGGAGAGATTGGCATTATGAGCAAGATGTCCTGCAAAATCATCAGTACAGAGTTGATCATCGGGATCCAACCCCTCTTCGACTAAATAATCGGTCCATGTGGTCAGAATGCCCCAGTGTCGGGCAGCGTAATCGGCATTTCCTTCCATCTCGGCAATGGCAGTTGTCAGGATCAGCATATTCCCCCCTTCTTCTATCGGCATATCCTCTCCGTAGGTCTGGCCGTTCCCTATAGGGTAGGTACCTATATCATGTGCAGGAAAAGGTTTTGTCCATCTTCCACTTTCACTGTAGTAAAAAATATGATTCATCAATCCTTTTACCAACTCAGGATTATAAAGCAAGAACAAGGGAGATGAAGGATAGGTTATATCTACCGTACCTATGGAGCCATTACTGTTGTTTTCCTTGGAAAGGAACAAGAGCGTTCCATTCTCATCTTTCACCAGCTTGTGGGCTGCAATAGCCTGTCGATAAGCCAGAGAAGCCAGTTCGGCATATTTCTTGCCTCCCGCTTTTTCAGCATCCGCCAGCATGGTCCGGTTGAATCCGTCACAACGCTCCATAATCGAGTCATAGTCAGTTTCCGCACTTTTAAATGCCTGGAAAATATCTACTGTACCATCATTTGTCCAGTAACCTTTGAGATTTTTCTCAAAATATTGTATGGAGTAGATATCATCGTAGCCCAACATAATAAAGCCGGCTTTTTTCTCTGAAGCCACTTTACCCAGATCGCGACTGTAAGCGAGCACAGTCATCTCTTGTGTCATATTTCCGGAAATCTCCTGTGGCAACTCTTCAGTTATATGACCGGTTGTCTGAAATACTTCTTTGGGATTCCAGTAATCACCGAAATTCAAGATTTCATCACCTTTTCCTTCACCCGTCAGATAGAAATATCCCCAGTCGATCCGCACGGCATCACCTTTTTTCTGAAGAACAGGCTGTTCCACTGTTCCGGTTTTAAGATACATCTTCCCTTCTTTCTCAATCCTCTCAAAATCGACCGTTTGACCATCATCATGCACAGCCCATTGCGGAGTTGCTTCAAAATATACCTGTATATCGTGCGACACGCCATCTTTCGACCTTACCTGATAAGTAAGATAACTCACCGGCCGTGATATTAGCATCAGATCATCCAACAACAAGGGAGAGGTGAAGATCACCTCCAGTTCCACCGGACCGCAATCAAATGTATAAATAGTTTGAGTCGGCAGTACACTTACCGATTTCTGTTCTGCAGTACGATCGAAGGATACTTTTGTTTCCTCTTTTTCTTCACGGGCGGCAGGAAGAATCGGTTTCAAAGGTAATATCTCTTTTCCCATAAACCGATATACTTCTCCATCCACCCTCAAGGCTCCCAGCAGAGGAAACTCTTTATCAGTCCAATGCCGGGGATAGTCATCATATAGATTATCGGTGTACGACCAGGCGTTAAAATAGGGATCCACCGTAACTAACGGATAGGCAGGAGCCCGGAGTTCCGTAGTAAGATCGACAGGAATTACGGGAGTGTTAGCCTCATTCAGCTGACACCCGTATAAAAGGAAAATAAAAAAAGTAAGTGTGACTAAGCAGTTCTTGTTCATTTGTTTTTAGAATTTTAATTATTGCCACTCCAACTGCACGGAAATGCCGTCGGGATCATTTTCAAATTTCAGGAAAACCGTTCCGCTCTCATTATCCCAGGAAAATTCATGATCTACAGTTTTTCCGGTACTATCCGTCACTTTGCAGGTTGTGGTTTCTTCCGGCAAGAGAATACGCATCACATTCGTAGTATGGACCGGGCTTTTCGCAATAAAGCTATAACTACCATCTTCTCCTTTCTCATTGCTCACACGTGCTGCCGTCGCCAACACACAAGGTTGCTCCCTATTTTCTATCGCATCAATATCATATAAGAACGCCTGTTGACCAGGGTTCACCACTTTTTTCCGTATGACCGGAATCTCCGGATCGAAAAGATCGATAAAGCGTCCTTCCATGATGAAAGGTGATTTATCTTCCGATTCATCCAACACGGAAACGATAAGGTAAGGGTCTCTTTTCAAGCTGAAATAATTTTTCAAACGGAGGGGTTCGCCTGCTACCTCGCCATAGGTTTTCTCCAATAAGCCGACAAACAGTACGTCTCCATTTTCAGCCAGGACAAACTCTTTAGGATCGTTCCGCAGGATATGGACTTTTCCACTTCCTACAGTATATTCATCCGCTCCGTATGGCTTTGGCAATCCCAGTTCTTCAAAAAGGTGTGCGGAAGCTGTAGCGAAGTTGTTCCCCCCGCTATTCCACCACTCCGTCACTTGCTGAAAGGGATCGTCATCTCTTCCACAGTAAATCAATACACCTCCCTTTCTCACCCATTCGGCAAGGAAATGGTGTTCTTGTTCGTCCATCGGCTTCATCCCGGAGTAGGAGGCGACAAGTATCTTTATATCTTTCAACGTTTCCGGATAACCCAGATTCTCCATATGCACAGTCTGCACCGGCACCCCCCTCTTCAACAGAGGGAGTGTCTGGCCGTAGAAGTTGGCCAATTGCGGATCTTCATACCCGTGGTGTTCGGGAAAGCGTTGAAACATCAGCGAGTTCGACATAAGTACCCCAATACCGTGCGATCCGTCCACCTGGTTTTCACTACGCGGCATTTGACTCAACGTATTGATCATCACCTGCATCTGGGTGGAATAATGTCGGGGAATCTTTTCCCTCTTATCGCTATTGCGACCGGTACGGTATAGTCCTTCATAGATCCGTTCCGGCCAGGGCATCACCTCGTATTTATCAATTCCGGGATAGAGCAATTTGGCGGTAAAGGTAGCCTCGTAATTTTTCTTGTAATCTACCCAATCGCGCGGCCAATCCTCAATGGGGTCAGTCAGAAAAAACATCTCTCTCTCCGTAGGGGCGGTCATCGACTCCATAGATCCGTATTCAAGAAAAGCCGTTTCAAAGACCCGTTCTTTCATTTTGCCATTAAAGTAATTCGGCTCACGGGAAGTGCCGGTCCATACCTGGGCAATATATCCATCTACCGAGGGAAGTGAGGCCAGGCTTGCTTCAGGACTGACGATCATCCATTGGGCATAATTAACCAGGGAGTGAGTGGGCACATAGCATTTCACATCCATCCCCTTGCTTTTCCCATATTCCTTGGCAAAGGAGAAGACCTCATCGAGAGCGTTATAATAAAGATGATATTTCAGTTTATTGGATAGATACGTATTTTCAGGAGACAGGTGTTGAGGCTTCCAGTCAGAACCGTAATACTTTTCCCATTCCCGCTTGAAGGCCTCGCTGTATCCGGCTCTCATCCAAAATTCCGGCTCTTCCATGAAAATAACATCTATACCGGCATCGATCACTCTTTTGACATGCATCTCTTTGAGATAGCACAGAAAATTTTCTGTGGGTACGATATAAGGCACCATGCGACCATGCCAGATAGTATCACCATTCTGTTGCACCTGTCCTTCGTCGAGGTGCATCTTACCATCCCATTCACCGGTAAAATAATCCTGGTACTCACCCCATGCGATACCGGTCATGAAATGAGTGGTATATCCTCTATCCCTCCATGACTGCACCCGCTCTTCGAAAGGAATCTTCTTCGATTTGTCGGAAGGATTTCCGCCTACTCCATATACCATTACGGCATCTGTTCTTACGTCAATCGTCGGCCGCCACTCCCGGGACGTCTGCATGGTGGTTTTTACCTTCTTTTCCTGCTGTGCACTTAACGGCATCAAAAGACACAGTCCGGCCAATAAGGCAATCATCACTCTATTCATAAATTTCACTTTTTATAAAAAAGTTTAAAGTCTCCCTTTCAGCCAGAGAAACTTTAAACTTCAAATATAGTATATTTTACGGCACCAGGACTTCCATTGGTGCATTATAATTCCATCGCCGGGTTCCGCTACCTTTAGGTGTATCGTAATTGATACGTGCGGCAGCACGGATAAAGACAATCCTTCCGGACGGGATAGTTCCGTTGGACTCAATAGTAATGATCTCTCCAAGCAGATCGTTAAAAGAAGAGCCGGAATATTCGATAGCGCTTGACCATCGTTCATCACGGGCACGGTATCCCACTGTGGATGAATAGCTAACGAATAGCTGTATATCTGTCACATTCAGGAAACTGTTATTATAGCCTCCCATCGGTTCTATCTTCTCGCGAAACTCATTTTCCGACACTCCGCGGGTTACCTTCACTTTGGCTCGAATCTTACCGTTGACCACCTGCGGTTCTCCCACCCATTCCACTTTCAGGAAAGGTTGCACTTCAAATTTCACTTCTGTGACGCCATCAATATCCACATCCTGTGTTTCATCGGCGAGGGGCACTCCACGGTCATCTTCCCTTAACAGGGGAATGAACGGGCCGTCAATCCGGACATTGTAGTGCCCTTTGAACAGTTTCGTATTCCTGAAAGTACCATCAGGCGTACAGTAAAAATCGGGATTATGGGTCACATTATCTCCCCAGCTCAGTTCTGTGAGACGTACCCTGATCCCTTCGCTTCCCTGGTCGGTCAGCACAGGCTCTCCGGTAGCTACGTCAACCACCGATCCTTGCAACGTTTCTTTTGGAGCATCATAATTATCCAGCTCAAACATGCTACAGGAAGGAGCAGAAAGGAGAGCAGCCAATACTATAAAATATGCAATTTTTTTCATACGGTTTATTTCTTTTTCTATGATTCATTATCTATTGGGTTGCTGGTCGATAACCGGACTTTTCGTCACCTCTCCACCCGGAATAGCAAAGTAGTAATCTATCACATTATACTCAAAGGTTTTCAGGCTGACCCACTGGAAGCGGGCATCGAAGAAATACTTTCCGCTTTCGGTCGAGAAGAAAGGATAGAGTCCCCGGAAGCGGTAACGGGAATTGCTGCTAAAGGAGTCTTTATCTCTCACTTCACCCCAGAATCCATCCCGGTTTTCATAATGTTGTACTCTCCAGCGACGCAGATCCCATTTCGTCTTATGTTCCAGTGCCAACTCTTTACGTCTCTCTTTGCGCACGATATTACGACCGCTCACATCGGGGGTGATGGAACCGGTAAGCAAAGTCGCGCCCGCTCTTTCCCGGATGTCATTCACGGCATCAGTAGCGACCTGCATCAGGTCTGCACCGTCAGGAGAGGGTTCACCGAAGAGTGCAAGTTCAACAGCAGCCTCCGCGGCATTCAACAATACATCGGCATAACGCATCAGCACGAAATGCTGGTCCGATTTTCCTTCACCTGCTTCGAAAGAGGGATCGGGATTCAGCCATTTTCTGCCGTAGAGGCCGGTCAGGCATCCTTCTCCATTGTCATAGAAGGGGCCGTTGGCGCCGGCAGCTGTCATCTTTGTGCCGTTATATTCCACCAATTCCTGGCTATTTCCCTCTCTCGGACTAAGATAGAGGGTTTTGGGGTTTGCCCTGTAAGCATCCAGATGTTGATAACGGGTTTCAGCTGTCTGATAGGAATAATCATCAAAGAGCGGACTGACAGGTTCGTTTCCGGTATAGATACCGGCCCGTATTTCGATATCCCTTCCTTTAAACCGATCGCCCGGAAAAATCACATAGGCTCTCAGCCGCGGCTCAGCTTTGGCAAAAAAATCAAGAGGGGAGCCGTACATAAGATATTCCCCTTCGGTATTTTTATTACCGGTGGTTACCTTGACTGTCCCGTCGGGATATCTATCAAACCCTTCGAACAATTCCAGAAAGTCGAGCGTGGGACAAGTACCCGAAGCGAGTGGTGCTTTAAAGATAAAGGGTGCGCTATAAGCGTCATATCCGTGGGTCATCGTCGGATAGGAGTATTGTTTCACGTAAATATTCTCCGGGCTTTCGGAATCACTGAACATATCTACCATATTCTGATACTGTGCATCAGGATTATTGGCAGCCCATTTCTTCTTGTAAAGAGAATAATCTCCACTATTGATCACTTCCCGGGCAGCCAGGTAGGCCTCCTTGAAATATCTTCTGGAAGCATCTTCCCATTCATTTTCAGCAAAACCGATCACACGCACTCCGGTCTTTTCTCCAAAACCGGTAAGACGGCCCGATACCGTTTCATTGTATTTAGCCACACTTCCGGCATATAACATCGCTTCCGACTTAAAAGCCAACGCAACATATTTGTTGGCGTAACCTTTTTTGGGACTTGCCAGCTGTAACAGTTCAACCGCCCGGTCGAAATCGGCAAGCACCTGATCCCAGGTCTCCTCTTCACTTGCACGGGGCACTTCCAGAGCATCCTGTTCGGCAGGATATTGAATTACCCTGGTCACCAACGGCACACCGCCAAAACGCCTTGCCATGGCATTGAACACGAATGCCCTCACAAAATAAGCTTCTCCCAAATAATGATTATACATGTTTTCAGGGAAAGAACTTTCATAAAGAGGCAGGTTCTCAATCAGGTAGTTGGCATCCCTCAGCAGCGTAAAAGCTTTACCCCAGTAAGAGGTTCTCTCTCCTCTAAAAGAGGTGCTGATACCATCACGATTCAAAGCTTCACCGGTACCTTCGATTCCCAATGCACCAAGCCAGGAATTGAATTCCACACCCCATTCCGCCATGTATTTGAAATCTTCAAACGGCATATTGCTGTACATACGTGCCAGATAGATATTCATACCCGACTCGCTGGTCAACATATCTTCATCACCGATGATATTCTTCGGTGGAATATCGAGATCCGCACACGAGGTGGCGAAAAGGAACACAACCAATATTAACTGATATATTTTGTTCATACGATTAATAATTTAGACATAAGAGCCAGGAATCAAGACGCGAGACATTTTAATATATATTTTATGCATCGTTGATTTATATGCTCGTTTCATATGATTATTTTATACATGTAATTATAAGACTCTTAGAATTTGAAAGAGAGTCCCAAGGTAAATGTCTTATTCAACGGGTAGAGTCTTCCCAGTTCATCATCCGAGTGTTCCGGATCCACAAATTTCACTCCGGTGAATGTCAGCAGGTTATATGCATTGGCAAATAGCCTCAGATCCATCGACGAGAAAGACTTCAGCTTAGGTAGAGTATACCCTATTTCAATACTTTTAAGCCGGAGGTAAGCGGTACTCACACGGTTAAAGCCTGAGTTCGCCCGCGGGTAATTTCCTGTAAATCCATAGTAACCGCTGATCCATTCCACAGAAGGATCCCAGGGATCAGCCAATGGATCTACGGGCCTCCATCTGTCGAGATATTGCTTGAGCGTACCCCCTCCGTTACTTCCCCATATTCCGTAAAGAGGTTCCTTATACTCCATGGAGCCAAGTGCCGATCCTTGGAAGAGAAGGCTCAGATCCATATTCTTGTAGGTCGCATCGAACGTGAAGCTATAGTTCAACCATGGGGTTTGGTCAAAGGCGATGGGGTGCAAGTCCTGATCATTGATTTCTCCATCTCCGTTCCAGTCGACATATTTATAATCACCCGGCAAAATAGTCCTCTCTTTATAGATAGGGTAACGCCATATATCCTCCCAACTCAGGTATCGCCCCGCCGTTTCAAAGCCGAACTGCATCCCCTGGTAACGATTGGTAAGATTATCATTACGCCACCTGTCGTATGAGTTTCCCCAAGGTCCCTTTTCAGAAGCGGTCAGGTATTTCTGTCGTGTAATTGTTCCTATTGCTTTCATCCTGTAGTTAAAGTCACCGATCCTGTTCCTGTGCGACAATTCCAGATCCATTCCGAAATGACGGTCGCTGTCGAGGTTCTCCCTTGGTGCTTCAGCACCCACCACTGTAGGCAGATCACCCACGCGGCGCGCGAAACGCCCATGCCTTTCCCTGTTAAAGAAGTCGAATGAAAAGCCAAAGAGGCCGTTCCAACCATCAAAATCGATTCCCACATTGAACGTATGTGCTTTAAACCAGGTAATCATCCTGTTGGGCAATGCCAGAGTCGAAACCCCGTATACAAATTCATCCCCGAAAATGTAACCGGGGGCATACTGGTTGTAATACCCGTTTTCGGCATTTCCGGAGGTGGCAGGATATGTGTAACCGGTTGCCCAATCGTATCTCAACTCACCGTCATCTCCCAGCACTCCATAGCTTGCCCTTAATTTCAACTGGTCAACAAACGATGCCGCCCCCCATTCCTTGAAGAACGGTTCTTCAGAGATTCTCCATCCGACAGACGCCGAAGGGAAGAATCCCCATTGATACCCATCCGCAAATTTTGAAGAGCCATCGTAACGGAACTGTGCTTCCGCAATATACTTGTCCGCATAGGAATAATTCACCCTACCTATCAATGCCGAATTGGCCAATTCATAGATATCATCTTGTCCAGATCTCATTCCACCGATTTGGTTCTCATCCACACCGGCAAAAAGGTAGTCCATTCTAAAAGCAAGATCGCGCTGGGCATAGAAGTTATCGCCTTCACGTTTTTGTGTTTCCCATCCCAACAGTCCGCTTACATTATGCAGATTATCGAACGTACGGTTATAATTCAGGATAAACTGTCCCAGGAGTTGCGTTTTACTATACATTTCTCTTCTTATCTGGTTGGGAGAACTCCTGTTATACAGTTTCGGATCATAAGTTCCTGTCACCGTATTATAAGCATACTGATAATACTCTCTCCTGTTGATATTATTATCATCGGCCCGGTAGTCATAGCTGAACAGTGCTTTTGCCGATAAGCCTTGCAAGCTGCTGGAAATCTTGCCGAAGTCATAATTCAGTGCCACAGAAGATTGAAAATACTTCTGGGCATATTTCCGGTAACCCGACACATCGGAGTAGATCATCGCCACTGTATTCTCCTCAAGATCAAGCCCCTCATAATTGAGCATAGTATTATCGGGATCCGCATACGCCGGGTAGAGGACACCCTGCCGCCAGTAGTTCCGGATAATATCTACCGAACTTGCATAGGGAGTTTTTCGCTCATCGGCGATGCCACTCAGGTTAAGATCAAATGTAAGCCCGTCGATAATCTCAGTAGAGATATTTGACCGGAGGTTGATCTTATTATAGTTGAGGTCTCCCGATTTAAAAAACCCTTCCTGATAGAGATATCCTAATCCTATATAATACTGGGTTTTCTCAGTTCCACCGGTAATACTCAGATCTGACTGGCTCTGGGGGGAATAACTTGAGAAAAGCAACGACGTCCAATCGGTAGTACGACGCGCGCCACTCCGAAACGCTTCGAAATCCGCTTCCGTATAAATGATATTTCCACCGCTGATGTTATTCATTGCCCGTTCGTTATAGAGCGTCATCGTTTCATAGGGATTTGCCAGCTTCGGCATGCCCGACGGGCGTTGGAAAGTATAGGTGGTATTGAGTTCTACGCTGGCCTTTCCTTCCTTTGAACCTTTCTTGGTTGTCACCAGCACCACCCCATTAGCGGCGCGTACTCCATAAATAGCGGCTGACGCGTCTTTCAATACTGATATGTCTTCGATATCGCTTGGGTTGAGCCGCTGAAATTCCCCAGTGCTACGGGGTACGCCGTCTATCACCACCAATGGGCTACCCAGTCCGCGAATATCAAAATTATTGTTGAATGTGCCAGGTTCCGCACTTTTTTGCCATACCCTAACACCGGGTATACGCCCCGTAAGCATATTCTGAGGATTCTCATTTTTGGTCTGCAGCATTTCAGAACCTTTCACTCCCGATACCGCACCCGTGAGCGTAACTTTTCTTTGTGTGGCATAACCTACCACAACCACTTCATCGAGGCTCTGCTGTTCATATTCCAGGATCATATCGATTACGGGACGACCGTTCACTGGCTCTTCCTTTGTAATGTATCCAAGAAACATGAATTGCAAGACCCCATCTTCCGGAACATTGATCGAATAACGCCCGTCGATATCGGTAACAGTTCCCACTGTACTGTTCTTTACCATTACCGTTGCCCCGGGCAGTATCTCGTTATCGGTATCCTTGACCATCCCTCTGACGTTGATATTCTGCGCCAATGATGTGGTTGGAACCAGAAGAAACACCAGCAATGCCAGATGCAGAAAGGCACCCACTCCGGTAAAAAATCTTTTTATCATACCTTAAAATTTTTATTTCAATTTTATTAATTGTTTTATTTAGTCAACTCATAGCGCGACAACACAGCATATTCAGCCGCAAAGGCAAAATTGAACATCCCTTCCGTATTGTTTTTACTGTTTGTCCGACTCCATCCCACCAACAGATTGGTGGGTAAAAAACCATTGTAGAGGAACTGGTCATAGCCATAATCCAGATTTTTCTGAAAAGAGTCGATATAAGTGCCAGCTTTTGAATAGGAGGGGTAAAAATCCACATATCCTCTCATCAATACTCCGTTAAACCAAT
>ERZ778021.549-NODE-549-length-65263-cov-7.535762_pt1 | contig 65263 bp, 45 predicted proteins | sample MGYA00375751_ERZ778021 | MGnify/ENA primary metagenome ERZ778021 (study PRJEB29350, sample SAMN05389814) | bioreactor metagenome | isolation source: Thiocyanate stock bioreactor | place: South Africa: University of Cape Town | collected 2013-08-29 ... | reverse complement strand
ACCGCTATTCATTGCCTGAGAAACAATTTTCCTAACCGTTAGAAGAGTGCGCCGTAACGATTTGAGTGGCAAAATTACGAAAAAGTTGGTATCATTATTCCAATAGAGGGTATTTTTTTATTTTCTCCGTCCGAAATATTTTTCAAGGGCTTCCCTAGCGGCTATAAAAGAGCTTTTACGGTTACCAAGGACATCGTCCTCCAGCTTTTCCAATAACCCTGCAATCTCAGGATCACGATAGAAGCTATTACGTAACTGTTCGTTGATGGTTTCGTACATCCAATACTTCGCCTGCTGATTTCGTTTGCGGTTAAAATAGCCGTTCTCTTTCACAAAATCGATATAATTGTGTATCATGTCCCAAACCTCAGGGATACCGAGATTATAATACCCTGAATAAGTGAGCACCTTGGGTAACCATCCCGATTCGGGGAGCGGGAAAAGATGCAATGCATTACTGAAATGTCGCTGGGCCATTTTCGCCTTTTCAATGTTATCGCCATCAGCTTTATTGATCACGATGCCGTCAGCCATCTCCATAATTCCCCGTTTGATGCCCTGCAGCTCATCACCGGTACCGGAAAGCTGGATCAACAAAAAGAAATCGACCATCGAATGGACTGCCGTCTCCGATTGTCCTACCCCCACGGTTTCCACAAACACATAATCGAACCCGGCCGCTTCGCAAAGGACAATGGTCTCACGGGTCTTACGGGCCACACCACCCAAAGACCCCGCTGCCGGCGAAGGACGGATAAAGGCATCCTGCTCCAGAGAGAGCTTCTCCATCCTTGTTTTATCTCCCAGGATACTTCCTTTCGACCGTTCACTCGAAGGATCAATAGCCAGTACCGCCAGTCTATGTCCTTTCTTCAACAGATGCATTCCGAATGCGTCGATAGAGGTGCTCTTACCCGCTCCGGGCACACCGGTAATCCCTACACGGATGGAATTGCCGGCATGAGGAAGACACTGCTCGATAATAGCCTGTGCTTTCTCCTGATGGTCAGGACGCGAACTCTCCACCAGGGTGACAGCCTGGCTGAGTACCACCCTGTTCCCTAACAAGATGCCCTCTACATATTCAGCCACGGAATACTCATGCTCTCTGGTTCTTTTCTGTAGGTAAGGATTTACGCTGGGTGGCCGGGAGACACCTTTATTGACAATAAGTCCTTTGTATTTCGGATCGTTTTCGGGATGTTCCATCATATTTATTGGCAAATTAAAAACCGAATGAACTTCTACAAAGATAGCTCATTCGGCTTGTACTATCAATCGAAATGATAATTTATTGTTTGGGCGTCACATTCCCTTTGATCGTCAACGTATATACCGTATCCGGCACATTGGTATAGACCCGGATGGTCTTGTTGAACGTACCGGGACGACGTACAGTAGAATAAGTAGCGGAAATTGTCCCTTTTTTACCGGGCAAGATCGGTTCTTTCGTATAACTCGGCGTAGTACATCCGCACGACGCCGATACCCTCTGGATGATAAGCGGGCTTTTACCGTTATTGGTAAATTCAAACTGCGTAGACACCGAACCTATTTCCTCTTTTATAATACCGAAATTATGCTCTGTCCTTTTAAAATCCATTTCCGGTTTCTGCTGGGCAAAAGCCACACCGCTCACCAAAACAGTCAATAATAATACTAAACTAATTTTTTTCATCTTCCAATCATTTATTTTTCATCATTACCCTTTCATACGACTAAAATTATTTATTTTCAATGGTGTCGTATGGAACTCGCTTTTAGTCATTCTCTTGTGTGAGAAAAATTATCATGCTCGTTTCATGCATTGGCAATATCTTTTTGTAACTCCTCATACATTTTAGTTGCCAAATAGACCAGAACATCAAATTGTTTGAGGTCTATGGACGGAGGTATATTCAATACAATCTTGTTCATTTTTATGCCGATACTATGTTGTTTACAGACACAAAAGTAACAAATTCGTTTAAAGCTTGTTTATTCTTTAACAATAATTCTCATTCCGGCGGTATGCGATGTAAATTCAGGGGCGTACATGCTCTGGATGGTAGTGATACCGTTAGAATAACTGCCCGGCCGGTTCACATATACCGCATACTCGAACAGATAAGTACCCCGCGGCAGATTGTCGAAATAGAAACCGGTAGAAGCATCTTTTGAGGTCTGGTAGTAGGGAATTCCGTTCTGCCATCCCATGCCGGAGATTTGGTTGACCGGCTCGAAAGCGGCAGTACGCATATCTTTTAACTGGACAAACTCCATATCACGATCGCTTCTCACTGTCAATCGCACTATTACTTTATCTCCCACTTTCAAGGGACTCTCCTCTGTAATACGCACCAATTGCGTTCCCGTCGCGGTGGTCTGCTCCACAAAGAGTTGCTTTTCGATATCGAGTGCAGCATCGGTTTTTTCAATTTTGTCCATATCTTCGAAATACTGCCAGTAGAGTGCGCCCCAGGCGGGACTGTTTCCCTGATGTGACACACTAACCTTACCCATTTCGGGAGTTATTTCCGTTCGGCTCCACGATTTCTTGAAATAACCGCTGCCCAACGCCTTGTTCTCCGGCTCGACACGCTGTTTTCCCACTGAAATGGTTGTCTCACCCTCTGTGGTAAACCAGTCGCTTCCGGTGCTCAGCAACGCATACACAGCGTCTGCCGTGGCATGCGTTGTCTCCCACAACTGCGTTTGCTTTTGCTTCAACAACCACCGTTTCATCTCATCGATTTCCTCCGCCTTGGCTCCCCCTGCACGGAAGGCATCCATGATAAAGGTATGCACCGAGACGGCCGATTGCGACATAAACACATGTGCACGGTTGTTCGCCCAATACATGCCCATTTCTTCCGAACGGATGGCATGTTCGCGGAAAGATTTCATGATGGCGTCCACCGTGCCGGTTTTCCCTTGACGGCTCATCAGTATGGCAATCAATGAGCGTTCATACAATCCATACTGCGTCCAGTTCCTTTCAATCACGGAGAGATAAAAATCAGTCATCTCTTTCGTCTCTTTGTCCAACGTATTCCCGGTATAAGCGGAGCGGACATAGAGATATTCAAGGTCGGTAATGGAAATGGTCTTGATATTTTTCCAGTCTTTATTATACTTTTTCAGCGATTCAAAACGGCGTTGGGCCTCAATATCGACATAAGAAACCGCTTTTGCCTGCATCGGAAGGATATCGTCAGAAAACTCTGCAACGCCCAGTTCCTTCAACTGATGAAATCCGTAAAGGATATATTGGGTAATGCTTATACTCGGATTAAAACCCTTGAACCAACTCCATCCCCCCTGATTGGTTTGCAACTCCTGCAACTTGCCTATAGCCGTATTTGTAAGGTTACGGCTGCGATTCAAATCAAACAATAGTGATAGCCGCTCTTTCTGTTCCGACTCGTTTTGGGCTTCCAGTACCCATGGTGTCCCCTCCAGCAATACATTCTTCAGCTCCTGGTTCTTCTCCAGATTGGATAGGAAAGTCTCTTTACTTCCTCCCTGCTTTTTCCATGCTTCCACCATCGCCTTCACTTTGGGAAACGCCTCTCCGATATGTGTTCCCAACGAATTGGCATAATAGGAGGCAAACCATGAAACGGCATTGTCGCTTTCAGGCTCGCCCAAGACCGGTAACGCCTGCATCGCATACCACGCCGGATTGGAGGTGAACTCGAGCGTCAGCCGGTAATCCTGTATGGTTTTTGATGATTTATGTACCAGTCTTTCCATAGAGAACTCCTTCATCTCTCCCCCACTCAAATCCATCCGCATGCTTTCGGTCACCAGCATCCGGTTGGGAAGTACCGCCAACGCATGTTGCTCACCATCGCTGAACTGTTCATTACTTGCCACAATACGCACACCAAGGATATCGATGTTGACTGGCACGTCAAACGTCCACGATGCGTCCGAAGAAGCGCCTTGTTCCAATGAAAACACCTGCTCCCGGTTTTCAAATATTATATTATCGATAATCTCTTCTGTAACAGGATTAAAGAATTCCAGCTTCACGCTGCCGCTGACCGCACCTTCCGAGAGATTCGATATCTTGGTAGATATCGCCGTGTGATCACCGTGACGAAGGAACCGCGGCATATTGGGCGTCACCATCAACTCTTTCTGTGACACGGTAAAAGCTTCCGCCGTTCCACTATTCAATCCCTTATCATGCGCCAGCACGCGAAAACGCCACCGTGTATTGCTTTCCGGCACAGTAAAGGCGATTTGAGTCTCACCTTCGTCGTTGGTTTTAAGCTGAGGAAAGAAGAAGGCGGTCTCATTGAAATTGCGCCGTATTTGCAGGCTTACGTTTTCCTGACCCGTCGCCGTGGATGCCAGAGGCGATTCGCCACTTTCTTCCCTTATCTTCTCGTCCTGCGTTATCACTGGTGCCGCCGCCACATCTGCTATATCGATACCTTGCGCCTCCTGCACTACCTGTTGCGACTTACTAAACATCTGTAATTGTGCCCCACTTGCTCTCGCACCCCTTAGCATCATCCTGCCGGAGTAGAACATAGAATAACCGAACCAGTTAAATCGGTCGAACTCAAACGAAGAGACCTGCTCCCATTGCGGCGACAGATAGCCATACGCCGATTCATCGAGGAAGGACCGGTCGTTCTCCAAGCTCATTGCCGGCCTATACCGGACAAAACGGGAAGGAGAAAGAATCCAATTGAGGGACGGATAAATATTTTCAAGCGAAAAGTCATACATAGACGCCAGCACCTCTGCCGCCGCGGGGGTATCATCCGCACCGGTTACGGTGATCCGCCACTCCTCTGCCGCGCCGGGGCGGATCTTGTCACGAAACACATCCAATTTCACATTCAGCTCATTTTTATCTTTTTCCGGAAGAAAGTCCACCTTGTGGCTATGGAACTTTTCACCCTTCACATAGGTAAGCATCAGGGTAACACCTTCCTTATATTGTTCCTTATAGGGAATCGAGAAAAGCCGGTTTTCATTGTCCAAACCAATCCATTTCCGCTCCACCAGGGTATTTTCCTGCCACAACTCATACAAGACATGCACTTTCCCAGAAACACCCAGAATCACCTCCCCATTTTTGCCCGGTGAGAAGTTCCTGTTTTTTTCGATGAACCAATCGTTGGTCTTCATCGGCGGACGTTTATCCGCATAAGAAAAGAGGATTATATCTTTCTCCGTCTCAATGGGATTTCCCCTGTCGTCTTTCGACGCTAATTTCACCCGGTATTTTCCTGACGCCAAACCGGCCAATTGTTTTTTCAATGCCGGCTGCACACCTGTCTTGAATGTACCATCTGCCACCTGTTGATGTATAGAGTCATTTTCCTGTAATGAAAAAATCTGATAAGTCCCTTCAGCATTCACATCATTGCCGTCCAGATTTTTGGCAGTGATCACAATTTTTTCATCTTTCTCTTTTACCCACCGGTCAGCCATCTCCAAAGACAAAATCATAGATAAATCCCCCACCGTGATAGTATAGGTAGCCGATTGCGTCTCGCCGTTGATGTCGGTCACGTTCGCCACCACCACAAAAGAGTATATTTCTTTGGAAAAACGCTGTCCATCCGGTTTTTCCGGGGTAAATCCGATCTCGAAACGGCCATCCTTGCCGGTAGTGACACTGCCCGCCGCATAATGATCGGTTCTGTTTCCGCCCCATATCCGCCACCACATTTGCCGGCGTGTAATCGAATATTCCACATTCGCCTCTTGCAACTTTATACCCGAGAAACTCTCAGCTTTACCTTTCAGACTGATTTCCTCACCAAATTGATAGGTCTTTTCTATCTTGTCGAAAGTCACTTCAAATGTAGGACGTTTGTATTCCTCCACCTGGAAACTCATCCCCCCTCTGCCGGTCTCGATCGTAAAGGAACCCGGCAACACTCCCTGCGACAACACAAATTCACCGGCAACGGAACCAAATTCGTTGGTGGTGATGGTCTGTTTTGAGATTTCCCGGTGATTGGCATCCCGCAACACTAACTCAATAGGTTTACCCGGGATAACAGTTTGTTCCCCGGCGACAGTACGGTAATGGATCGCCTTGAAGTAAACCGTCTGTCCGGGCCGGTAAATACTCCGGTCGGTGAAAACAGTTATATCCTCCTGCGCCTCATCGTTACCGCTTGAATAAATATAAAAAACCGATGGCAACCGGTTCAGCGCAGCCCCCTTGTCATTTCCAGAAACAACATGATAAAAAACATCATTGTTCGGGATTTTCTTCTCATACACGGCCAGTCCCGACTCATTGGTGACGACTGACTGATCCAGCGTAAGCCGGGAATCATTCCAGTTGCCTGGCAGCTTATAAATATCGATTTTGGCATTGGGAACCGGCGCACCAGTAGTTCTATCCACTGCAAAAAAGTCATACTTTTTATCGGACGAGCTACGTGTGAAAACGGCAAAATCAGAAACCGAAAAATAATAATCCGATCCCCTGTTCTGTTCCGACTCAGGCGATGAACTGAAGGTGAGCATATAGGCTCCAAAATCAGTGAGATCTATGGTGAACGACGTTTCCCCCTGCCAATATTCGGGCGTGTCGGGCAATGGTATGGGTATCTCTTTCACAAGCACCCGTTTGCCCGCTATCTGACTTTTGACTTTCGACCGCTCTTCCAACACCTCTATAGGTGAGTTGAGGCGATAAAGCTTCGCGGTAAATGAACGGATATTCCTGAAATTCACCTTCAGCTCCTTCTTGCCCTCTTTAGGGAATGTGCTTGCTCCCGTAACGGTAAAATTCGGCTGGGTAAGTTGCGACAACCTGTTCCGGAGTATGGAGATACGTTCGTATTTCGGGAAGTCCGCAATGGTTTTCCGCAACAATTCATACACTTCGGCGGTCTTCTCTTTTCGCTCTATTGTATCTTCCGGATTGACCAAATTAATTTTCTGAAGATAGAGACCACAAAGCTTGTCGACGATCTCCACACTAAACGCGTCACCTTCCCATTTCTTCAGCAATGCTTCCAGCGAAGGCAGAGCATGGGTCTGATAAGCATCGTTCAATCCCGGCAGATAGTCCAGTTTTTCAAGTTCTGTCAGCAGTACGGACTGTCGCAACTCCCTGTCAAGTAATGATGCCAGATGCTGCCGGTAATATTCAAGTACCCACAATTCCTTTTCTACCGGTTGTGGATCGAATGACAACTTGGCAAATTCATCCGCAGGCGCAAACAACGATTGTTGAGAAATATTCTTCCTTGCCAGTATGCGGCTCAAGTCTGCCCCCTGGTCTATTTGGCCGGACAACTCTATGGCGCGACGCATCAGGAAATCATACATGGTGGGATAAAATCTCCTCGAATCCTTGCCCAATTCCACGACCGCCGTATACGATTCTACCTCTATCTTCAACAACTCTTTTTCCTGAGCCAACGAAGCATTCAAATGTTCCACCGCCTTATTGAAAAAAATATTGGAGGTCCACTCTTTCATATCGGCCGGCACGAAATCACCCAAGTCCGTACGTTGATCAACATTCCATCTATCTTTTTGATAATATTGAAGGTATAACTCAGCCAACATCGAGTGCAATACCGCTTTTTCGGTCGTATCTTTACTTTTCTCCAGCATTTCATTCAGATTCCGGAAGATAAGTGTGTCATTCTGCGCATCCAGCACCAGGTCATATTTTCCCTGGTGGATTAAAGCCTTGATGACTTGCGGACGGTTTTTATCCTTTATGGCCTTTTGTAAAATAGCATTTACGGCATCTGAAGCCGACTGGGGAAGTGATTTCTTTTCAAAATCGGCCACTTTCGTCCATTCGTTCGCATACTGGTCTCTGTTCATCGGTCGGTTAGTCTGGGAAAAAACTCCCGTAGCAAAAGCCATAAGGAGCAGTGTGAGGTATATCTTGTTCATAGTCGTTTGTGAATAATTACACTATCCATTTAACAATTTCAGATACTTTTTGTTTTGGTTAAAAGGTGACAAATCCCGAGTGTACCGGATTTCGGAATCGCGATTATAATGTTCAAATAAAAAGCCGGCATCTCCTTTCGTAGCATGCATTGAAAGAAGATACCGGTAGAGTAAAAAACAAACTTCTTATTATTCTGCTTCCACCGTCAACGGAGCTACGTACAGCCCTGTTTTACCATCCGCAGTGAAGGCAACCCAGTAAGTATCCGGAGTTCCTTCTTCATTATCGGCCGGTTGTGCTTGTACAAGCCTCCACGAAGTCACATTATAATCAACGGGATCTTTCCCTTCCTCTGTTACCGTCAGTTTCCCAGCAGAAACCACTGATTCCCTGACAGAAGCAGCTTCTTCCGTATCGGTATCTCCTCCGATCCAATCCTGAGGATCATTCAATGCCAATACCAATGATTCATCTTCCTCTTCGTTCGTCCATGAAAAGGTGACAACTTTTTGTTCGGATTTGGTGAGTGTGAAGGTTCCCTCATCTGTACCGAATACCTTTTCATACTTATCCCATTTGATACGTACAGTAGCGTCTCCTTTATCATCTTCAAAAGGATCTTCCTTCACAGCAACCGCTATGACTGCATCCACTCCATCTTTATCGGTTACCTTTACAGTGGTATTACCTTCTTTCAGACCTTTGATGGTTATATCTCTCTCATCGACAGATACTTCAGCCACCGTTTCATCAGCCGGAACCGCTTCATAAGGAGCCATTCCACCACTTACTTTCACAACAGCTTCTTCACCGATAATCACTTCGACGCTATTTTTGTCGAATGTCAACTTTGAATTATCATCATCATCATCATCACATGCAACGAAAAACGCGCCTGACAATATCAAGCCCAATAAATAAACAGAAATTTTTTTCATAATAACCTTTCTTTTTATAGTTAAAAACTGTGTAATTTGTGTAGTTTGAGATCTCTTTTACACATAAGGACAGATGGGAGAAAAAACAAAACGCTGCATGGAAGCAGCGTTTTTAACCATACTTAAACTTTTTGTAACACCCATTAACGGCAAAACAGGCCCTAATTTACGCCTGTAACCAATTAATTACCAGCATATAACTATAAAACAAATTTATTTTCCCGGTTTCATCACCACTCCTACTCTCTTTTTACCATTTATTTTGATGACCACCGGCCAGTCGAAATGTACCTGCCGGATAAATTCGGTCTCATATACGACAGGTTGTGCGTTCAGAAATTCCTCATCAAAGAAACCCTCGTTTTCCACAAAAGGGTTGACTGTGAAATAACCCACGCCAAAGGAAGTGAGATTCTGGAAGAAATGCGTTCCCTGGCTGGGTTCTATACGGTAATTTTCCATTGCCGATTCCACAATCACCCGCGCCTGGCTGATATGCGGCCATTTCACCGGTATGCCTAACCAAGGGTCGGAAGAGCCCCAACGACCCGGTCCGACCAGCACATAATTGGTTCCCTCAGCAGCAAAGCGACTGTTCAACAACTCTATCTCACGCGCTATCAGCGGAGTCTTCGAAGCATTAAAGGCCGCGGTCTTCACGTAGACCACATCATGTACATCGTTCGAAATCCCGTTACCAAGAGCATTTTTCGAAAACAATACCGTGTTGGTTTGCAACACCTCCTCCAGATTTTCATGTACCACTTCCTTGTTGTCTACAATCGGTCGGATCTGTAATACATAAAAAGAGGCAAACTGATTGTCTGCAATATCCACCGCAAATTCTATCTCTACCGGACGTCCCATCTCTTTCTGGCCCGCTTTCAGCAGTTTATCAAGGATTTCTGAAAGCGGAAACATCCCATGCTGAAGAATATTGGCGAAGGAGATAATCTTGCGCCCACCCTCATAATAACCATCACGGATAAGCTGATCCTGGGGATCATAAGTAGAGGCTACATACCTGAGCGGACCTTCCTTTTCCGCTTCTTTGAGTCGAAGTTTCAGGAGATTAAAGCCATCATCCACCATAAAATCCTTTATTTCCGAGTGAAGGTCAAGTGCATAGAAACGGGTCTGGGTATCACTCAATGCCAGATCGAGCGAACTCAGTTGCAAAATATTGGAAGCATGGAGCGGAGAAAAACGGAGGCCCGTATTACCGTCCATAATATATTTTCCTAAGCCGAAAGCCATATTCACGATGCCATCCTCCGGTTTTTCGTTACCGATAGGGTAATAATTAAGCGAACGTGCTACCCCCGAAATAGCGGGGTAGCACAGGTTTCCATATTGTGAACCGACCACCTCCTGCAATACGATTGCCATCTTCTCCTGATCGATCAGGTTCTGCGTGGCAGCCATATAAGCCTTGCTATCTTTATAAAAAACAGAAGCATACACCGCTTTGATGGCGTTGCTGAGCAAACGAACCATCTCATATTTATCATTCACATAAGGAATCATGTAGGTAGAATAAATTCCCGCGAACGGCTGATATTGTGAATCTTCGAGCAAACTCGAAGAACGGATGGCAATGGGTGTTTCTATCGCTTCAAAAAAAACGAGAAAATCACTGACTAACCGCTTCGGAAGCTTGGCGGCAAGGAAATGTTTCAGGATCATCTCGTCCTCCAACTCCGAAAGGGCTACGGGATAGAGGTTATTGGCTTCCATGAATTCATCGAAGATATCGGTACAAAGCACTACCGTCTTGGGCGTAGTGACAGGGAAGTTCTGGTTGTTGTTCAACTCCAGATGCGTTTTCACCATATAACCGATAAAAGCCAGGCCTCTCCCTTTCCCTCCGAGCGATCCCTCACCGATACGGGCGAAATTGGAATACTGGTCGAACCGGTCCTTCTCGAAGACAGCCACCACACCGGTGTTCTTCATACGCCGGTATTGTACGATAGTGGCATAAATAAGCTCACGGGCATCGTGCATATTGGCATATTCCGAGACGTCAATCTTCTTGAGCATCTCCGCCACGGGAAACATGGCACGGGAATAAAAGAACCTTGAGAAATGATTTCTCGAAAGGTGATAATACAAAGCATCATCAGGGATATTGCGGATGTTCATCTGCAATTCCTTCAGGTTTTTGATACGGAATATTTCCTGTTTGGTGTTTGGGTCGGTAATGATAAAATCGCCAAAGCCAAGATTCTCCTTGATCGCCTTGCGCAGATCCTGCGGAAAAGTTTTGGAATTCTTATCAATAAATACTGCATCCACCGCAGCAGCATACTGCCGGTTTTCCGATTCGGAAGAAGTATAGATAATCGGGATAGAGCGATCTTTTTTCCTGATCCATTCACCAAGCCGTTTCCCTGCCACTTTATCCTTCTCTCCATCAACATTGAAGCTCATGTCGCTGATTACACCGAGCATATTATCCCCATATTTCTTGTAGTAGGTGACCGCTTCCTCATAATCACGGGCAAGCAGTATTTTGGGACGACCACGCATGCGGAGCATTCGCAAGTGGTCATTGAGTGCCTCCTTCGAAAACTCTTTCGATTCACTCAATACAAACTTATAGAGCAAGGGCAAAGCCGACGAATAAAAACGGACAGAATCCTCTACCAGCATGACAGTCTGTACACCTACAGTCTTCACATCATGCTCCACATTCATCCGGTCTTCAATGATCTTGATAATGGCCAGCAGCAGGTCGGTATCGCCCAGCCAACTAAAAACATAATCGATACCGCTCAGGTCCGATTTACTCAATGATTGTGTGACCGCTTTGGAGAAAGGCGTAAGCAACACTACCGGAATATCGGAATAACGCGCCTTGATCTGCTTTGCCAGATCAAACGTATCGCTGTTATCCATATTAGGCATACAGATGATCAACTCATAATGATTCTGTTTCAGTTCCGCCAAAGCCTCCTTGCTGTTGCCAACTTGTGTAAACCTGGGTGGATAGCGCAGGTTGAGTGAAGTATATTCGTTGAATATCTGTTCGTCCACACGGCCGTCATCTTCCAGGATAAACATATCATAGCGTGAAGCTACCATCAGGATATTGTAGATCCGTTTGTTCATCAGTTTGACAAAAGGTGTGTCACGGAACCTGAACCGGTTTATATCATGGGCCTTAACTACAGACCCGGAGGTTTTTAGTTTCATATTTTTTAGTATATACCCTATAATTATACTGCATGTTAAGCAAAAAAAAGAATCCTCAATCTGCACCATTATAAACACTCACTTAGATACTATCATACTTTGAGTCCGGGTACTGGGTCAAGATAGTAATGAATAAAGTATCAATACAAAAATAATAATTATATTTTATTCTTACTGATGTTTCGAAGTTTTATGGCTCAAATCTTGTAAGCCTTATTCGGTTGAGACTTTATCGATGAAACCCGAATTACACTGTATAATATCAATGGTGATTTGAAACAGGAAGGTTAATACTCAATACCCCTTCGGGTATTCTTATGCCTTTCTTTGAAATTTAGCACCCTTTCGGGTATATATTAAATATTTTCCTTATACTTGTACCCGAAAAGGTATCAAATATGAATAATTTGCCATTAAATGAATATGTGAAAACCAGGCGTAAGTCGCTCGGCTTATCACGAGAAGAATTTGCACAAAAAGCTGGTGTAGGACTTCGCTTCTTACGTGAACTGGAACAGGGGAAAGAAACCCTGAAAATGGACAAAGTAAATCAAGTATTAAAACTATTCGGAATGCAGCTTGGTGCTGTTCCTATGGATAGGACTAATCTGATAGAGCCATGAAACAAGAAGGATAGCTATTAGAACAGAAAAATTGAAAGTTTCAGAAAAAACGATTATCTTTGTTCTACTCAACAATATGCCGGCATCCACCTGCCGGGAAAATAGTATAAGAATTCACAAAGCTACAACAAGAATGAAGAAATCGACGCTATTGATCTCTTTCTCTATACTGATAATAGGATTGGGGGCGCTTTTCTTTGCCCTCACATCGGGAAGCAATATCGAAAAAACCGAAGCGGAAAGACCGTTGGTACTCTCCATGACTGCCTCGGTGGCTATCCCCGAGAGTATAGAATTCGCAGGAGAACAGATCACTTTCGACCGGTATGATAGAAGGGAGAGGATGGACCGGGAACTGAACAGTTTCACATACTTCCACTCCACTACCCTCTTGCTTTTCAAAAGGGCCAATCGCTTCTTCCCGATTATTGAACCGATCCTCAAACAACAAGGGGTTCCCGACGACCTGAAGTATATGGCTGTAATAGAAAGCAGCCTCGATCCCAGGGCGGTCTCTCCCGCCCGCGCTGCGGGACTCTGGCAATTCCTCCAAAGTACGGGTAAACAATACGGGTTGGAGGCCACATCCAATGTGGATGAACGTTACCACGTAGAAAAATCGACCATAGCCGCCTGCCGCTATCTGAAAGAGACTTACCATAGGCATGGCTCATGGAGCGCCGCCGCATTGTCGTATAACGGAGGACAAGCGCGCATCACTAACGGATTGAGGGACCAGGGAGTGGACGATTCGCTCGACCTCTGGCTGGTAGAAGAGACTTCCCGTTATTACTATCGAATGCTCGCCATCAAACTGATCTTCGAAAACCCGCAACAATACGGATTCGTCATAAGACCGGAACATCTCTATAAGCCCATGCAATTCAAAGAGGTAAGGGTATCTTCCTCCATACCTGACCTGGCAGCTTTCGCCAAACAGCACAACATCACCTATGCGCAGTTGAAAGACTTCAACTCATGGCTGCGAAACACCAGCCTGAGCAACCCGTCGGGTAAAACCTACACCCTGCTTATCCCCACACAGGACGATCTCTATTACAAGAAAGGGGAAAGCCCAAAGGTACACAATCCGGCATGGGTGGTAAAATAAAAACATGGGTGGTAAAATAAAAAAGACTATGACATCCGAAACTGAACAGATAGAGGTGTACGGCGCACGCGTACACAACTTAAAAAATATTGACGTAACAATTCCCCGCGATTCCCTCACGGTAATTACCGGATTGAGCGGCAGCGGAAAATCATCGCTCGCCTTCGACACCATCTTCGCCGAAGGCCAACGGCGTTACATCGAGACTTTCTCGGCTTATGCCCGCGGATTTCTGGGCAAGATGGAACGTCCCGACGTGGACAAAATCACCGGCTTAAGCCCGGTCATTTCCATCGAACAGAAGACCACCAACAAAAATCCACGTTCTACCGTCGGCACCACTACGGAGGTATATGACTTCCTCCGCCTGCTTTATGCCCGTGCCGGTGAAGCCTATTCCTATATCACCGGCGAGAAAATGGTGAAATATACCGACAGCCAGATATTGGAACTGATATTGGAGAAATATATCGGTAAAAAGATCTATGTCCTTGCGCCGGTAGTAAGAAACCGTAAAGGACACTACAAGGAACTGTTCGAGCAGATCCGGAAAAAAGGATACCTCAACGTGAGGGTCGACGGTGAGATCAGGGAGATCATCCCCGGCATGCGTGTGGACAGGTACAAGAACCACAACATCGAAATTCTTATCGATAAGCTGGTTGTATCCAACAAGTTTGCAGATAAATTGCAAAGCAGTGTGCGTACCGCCATGAAGCAGGGTTCCGGCCTGATCCTTATTCAGGATGTGGAAGCCGATAAAGTGCGCCATTACAGCCGTAGCCTTATGTGTCCCACTACCGGTCTCTCCTATAATGAACCGGCACCCCACAATTTTTCTTTCAACTCCCCGCAGGGAGCCTGTCCACGCTGCAAGGGCATCGGTTCGGTCGACCAGATCGACATCGAGAAGGTCATTCCCGACCCCACCCTGAGTATTGCCGGGGGAGGTATCATCCCCCTCGGGAAAGAACGGAGCAACCTGCTCTTCTGGCAAATCGCTGCCATCTGCGAGAAATATGGAGTGACCCTGAAAACGCCCATCAAAGATATCCCAAAGGAAGCCATCGATGAGATCATGTATGGCACCGACGAACGACTCAAAATAAAGAACGAGTCGCTGGGTAACTCCAATTATATGGTCTCCTACGAAGGGGTCACCCGATACATCGAAATGCAGCAGGAGGATGAAGCCTCGGCTACCGCCCAGAAGTGGGCGGGGCAATTCATCACCACTTCGGTCTGCCCCGAATGCCATGGGCAACGGCTCAACCAAGAAGCGCTCCATTTCAGGATTAACGGAAAAAATATTGCCGAACTGGCAGAGATGGATATTCATTCACTGTATCAGTGGATTATCTCTTCCGAGACAGCTGTGACCGAGAAACAACGGTTGATTGCCGGCGAAATCCAAAAAGAGATTCTTTCGCGCCTTCAGTTTCTGCTGGATGTGGGGTTGGGTTATCTGTCACTCTCCCGTTCGTCAGCATCCCTCTCGGGCGGGGAGAGCCAGCGTATCCGTCTGGCTACCCAGATAGGATCGCAACTGGTGAATGTGCTTTATATACTCGACGAGCCCAGCATAGGCCTCCACCAACGCGATAACCACCGCCTGATCGACTCACTGAAAAAACTGCGCGATTCGGGTAATTCGGTAGTGGTGGTGGAACACGACAAGGATATGATGCTGGCATCCGACTATATCGTGGATATGGGGCCTTTTGCCGGACAAAAGGGAGGAGATGTGGTATTTGAGGGACTCCCCTCCGAAATGCTAAAAAGAAACACACTTACCTCCAACTACCTGAACGGCAAGTTAGAAATCGCCATCCCCGAAAAAAGAAGAAAAGGGAGCGGTAAAAGCCTGACTATTGAAGGAGCGTCGGGCAACAACCTGAAAAATGTGACAGCCACATTCCCGCTCGGCACGCTTATCTGTGTGACAGGCGTTTCCGGCAGTGGGAAATCGACATTGATCAATGAGACACTGCAACCTATTCTCAGCCAGAAATTTTACCGGTCGTTAAAAGATCCCCTGCCCTACCAATCCGTGAAAGGGATTGAACACCTCGATAAAGTAGTAAGCGTGGACCAGTCCCCCATCGGCCGTACTCCCCGCTCCAACCCGGCGACTTACACCGGCGTCTTCTCCGATATCCGGATGCTGTTCGCCGGTATGCCGGAAGCCAAGATCAGGGGTTATAAACCGGGACGCTTCTCTTTTAATGTGAAAGGAGGCCGCTGTGAAAAATGCGGCGGTAACGGGTATAAAACCATCGAAATGAATTTCCTGCCCGACGTGATGGTTCCCTGTGAAGAGTGCCATGGCAAACGATACAATCGTGAGACACTCGAAGTGCGGTTCAAAGGCAAATCGATAGCCGACGTGCTGGACATGACCATCAACGAGGCGGTAGATTTCTTTGAAAATGTACCCAGCATATTACATAAGATAAAGGTTTTACAGGAGGTCGGATTAGGATATATCAAGCTGGGACAATCCTCCACTACCCTATCCGGGGGGGAGAGCCAGCGTGTGAAATTGGCTACTGAACTGGCAAGAATTGACACGGGGAACACCCTTTATGTGCTGGATGAACCTACTACAGGACTCCACTTCGAAGATATTCGCGTACTTCTGGGTGTATTGAATAAATTAGTAGATAAAGGCAATACTGTAATTGTCATCGAACACAACCTTGATATTATCAAGTGTGCCGATTATATCATCGATCTGGGGCCGGAAGGAGGAGAAAGAGGCGGCCGGCTCCTTGCAAAAGGGACACCCGAGGAGATCATAAGGGACGGAGAAAGTTATACGGCTGTATATCTAAAGCAAGAACTACAATAACTTGAATATAAAGTTAAAAATGTCATAGCCATGAACATTTAAATCACCTCTTTGTTTAGTGATTACGGAAAAGGGACATTGTAATCGAAAAGGACAGAGAGTAGATTTGTGAGGATAATTGAATATAAGGTATAATATTTATTTAGCAATAATATAATGGCAAGTATCACATTTAAAGGCAATCCCGTTCATACATCCGGAGAGTTGCCCTCAAAAGGCACGGCAGCACCCGATTTCACATTGGTGAAGGGCGATCTTTCAGAAGCCGGGTTATCAGATTTCAAAGGGAAATATGTTGTACTCAATATCTTCCCGAGTATTGATACCGGCGTATGCGCCGCCTCGGTGCGCCGCTTCAATCAGGAAGCCGCTTCATTAAAAAATACGGTAGTGCTGTGTATCTCTGCAGATTTACCCTTCGCTGCCGGAAGATTCTGTGCTGCAGAAGGTATTGAAAATGTTGTAACGCTTTCCTGTTTCCGCAACAAGTCGTTCGGCGAAGATTACGGTTTGCTGATGACAGACGGCCCGCTCAAAGGCCTTTTGGCCCGGGCGGTGGTGGTAGTGGATCCTGAAGGGAAAGTAGTACATACCGAACTGGTTCCTGAGATTGCACAGGAGCCGGATTATCATTCTGCAATCAACTCGATAGTGTAGTTTGTTTCATGAAGATTGTGTTAACAAGGAAGGTCTGCGAAGTGATTCGCGGATCTTTCGCTTTTTAGCCGGTGAAGCTTATGCCATCCATCGTAGAAATAATTCATCCCAGGAACAGCAAAAAGAACAATAAACCGGAAAACTTTGTTATACAGACAGTAATAAAGCTGTTATTATGGCAAAAGGACAGATCCCCAAAAGAATCTCATTCAAATCGGTCATTAATATCATTCAACTGACCATCAAAGGATTTACGAATGACAGCGTGACCAAGCTTAGTGCGTCTCTGGCTTATGCCACCATCTTTGCCCTTGTACCCTTCCTCACCTTCATCGTCACTTTTGGCAGTTGGTTCGAACAGGATATCTCCTCCCAGGTATACGGGACTATGAATGAGTTGCTGGGAAGCGAAGTAACATCGCAAGTACAGGCTGTCATAAGGAACACATCGGAATCCGGCAATTCCCTATTGGCTAGACTAATCAGCCTGGGGGTGATGGTTTTCGGTGCCACGGCCATTTTTGCGGAAATGCAGACTTCATTGAATACTATATGGGGAATAAAGCCCAAGCCTAAGAAAGGATGGCTGCACTACCTGAGAAACAGGGTGCTTTCTTTTTCCATTATCCTGATATTGGGATTCCTCCTGCTGATCACTTTGTCCGTTTCCACACTGATAAATAGTATAAGGCAGCAACTCATCGATTATTTTCCGGATATAACGGCGATTGTTTTTCAGGCCGTCGGGATGATCCTGAATATCCTGGTCGTCTCTACTTTATTCATACTGATCTTCAAAATATTGCCCGATGCCAAAATAAAGTTCAAAGATGTAACGGTAGGAGGTATCGTAACGACTATCCTTTTCCTGATCGGGCAACTGGCCATATCTATCTACCTCGGGACACGCAATACGATGTCGGTCTATGGTGCGGCAGCATTTCTCATCATCCTTCTTACATGGATATATTACTCATCCATTATTGTGTATATCGGTGCCGAATTCACCAAAGCCTGGGCCAATGAAATCGGCGGAAAGATCTATCCCGACGAATACGCCGTCTCCACAAGGATTGTGGAAATAACAGGCGACAAACCCATTGAAGTCATCAATAAAACCGAAACGGATCATTTATCATAATCTATTCATTTCGGCGTCACCGGCGCCTGTTCCCTTATATTTGCTTCTTGCTGAATTGAAGTTATAACGTACCGTCAGCTCCACTTCACGGGTATCGTAACGGTTCAGTTGATAAAGTTCCATCCGGTCGTTATACAATAGATTACCATCCTTATGACCCCTGAACAGGTCGCGTCCTTTCAGTTCCACCCGAAGACGGTTGTCGTAAAACGATTTGGTAATCCCGATATTTACCCGCAACCGGTGTTCGGTAAGATACACATTCTGCATATCCCCCCTTCCCTGATAGTTCGCGTCGAGCGTCAGGATAAGTTCATTGGGAAAACGGAACGAATTATTGAGTGAAGCAACAGGCAACGGCTTATGCAGCTTAACAGGCTTATTGTTACTTGTGATAGTAACCCACTGCTTGATAAATCCCCCGCTTAACTGGGGCGACCAGATGCCGAACGTAGGAGAAAGGGTAAGAAAAGCAGTAAGGCTCGGCAGTTTATCCAGATTACGATAGGCAAGCACGGAGATGGCCGGATTCTCTTCCATCTGCTCCGTCCAATAAATAACCGCGTCCTTTTCATTTTTATAGCTTGCCATAAACTGCACGAATTTCCACGCGCTGACCAACGTCACATCGCGGATAACAGACGGTTTCAGATACGGATTGCCCGTTTGCAGCAGAAAACGGTTGCCGTAAAACACATTGCTGCTCAGTTGGCGGTAGCTCGGGCGTTTGGTTTTGGCGGTATAACTCGCTTGCAGGCTTACCTCCTTCAGCTTCGTGGAAAAAGAAAGGTTCGGGAACCACTGGTCATACCGGCGGCTTTGCTCTTCCATTTTCAGATCATTGCTGAAATAGTCGGAACGGACGTTTTCATAACGAAGCCCCGCGCTCAATTGACCGATAGGAATGGAGCGGGAATATTCCGCGAAAAAGCTATTGTTACGTTCCTTAATGGTCGTATTGGATGCAGCTACAAAATTCTCCTCATTGCGGTAATCATCTTCGCGGTGCGTGTCGGTATTTTCGTTTCCCAGTGAAAAATTCCCGCCCAGCAGCGGATACGAAAGAATTAATTTGGAAGCGACAAGGCGGTTTTTCACGTTGTTCTCCGAATTTACCGTACGGTCGTCATATTCCTGGCTTGTTTCGGTTACGGATGAATTGGACAGCTGTCTGTCTGCAAAGAAATCGGCATTAAAATCAATGTTCAAATCGCCAAAAGTACCGTTGTAGTAGGTATTCATCCGGTGTGCCGGTTTATTCCGGTCGTTCTTATCTTCGACACTATTCCACGCATCAAAGAAAACACCATCGGCAAGGACCATACTATTGAGTGTTGAAGTATGTTTTGAACGGGGATAGCCCGAAAGTGTATATTTTACGCCGGCATAGTGTTCGGGGGAAATTTCGTAATTCACACCCGCAATCCCCCGCAAAACCTCGTTGACTCCGGCTATATAAAGCACGTTTTCCTGTGTCCAGAGGGTATCCACAAATGTATTCTGATGTATTTTGCTATCCTGTATCCACTCTCCATGGTTGTAGTAAAACGTCCCAAACAGATCCCAGCCGTTTTCGCGGTAATTCAGGTTGAGCTGTTCCGTCAAATCGATATTTTGGGATTGCCAGTAACTCGAACGCATATCAAAACTGAAACCATCGCCCGCTTTCTTTACTGTTGTGATGCGGATTACAGCTTTTACCGACGCATCGTAACGTGCACCGGGATTGGTAATGATTTCCACTTCTTTAATGTCCGATGAATTAAGGTTGTCCAGTTCCGATGCGTCACGCATCTCCCGGTTATTGATATAGATCTTCGCGTCTCCTTTCCCGAAAACTGAAAATACCCCATCGTCACCGGTCAGCAGGGGAAGTCTTTTGAGTACATCGTTTCCGGTTCCGGCTTTGCTCAAAACCGAATTCTGCACGGTAGTTACCAATGCATCATCCCTCAACCTGATCTTCGGAAGTTCACCTTTTACTACCACCTCTCCCAATAACAAGGCATCATCTTCCATCACGATAGTTTGTCGTTCTTTCGCTTCTACCGATTGAGTCTTATAACCGATAAACGAGAGTTGAATGAACATATCCTTACCCCCGTTTCCATTAGCTTTGAGTGAGAATTCACCCATCTTATCGGTGACGGTTCCTGTGACCAATGCAGTGTCGGGCAAGGAATACAGGGCTACATTCACAAATTCCAGGGGATTATCCTCTCCATCCGTAACTATTCCTGAAAACCGCTGTGCCTGCACAGATAAAATGAAAAATATAACAAACAAAACTGATAATACTCGTTTCATAAATTGCGTATTTGAGAATATTGATCCTTATTTAATCCCACTGTTCTCTCGTATGACGACATTTGTCCCTGATTGGTTACATATCTATTCAAAAAAATACGGAATAAAAGGGATCTACTTCTGCAACGGTTTAAGGATATTGGCATTTTTCTTATGCCTCTTCCGGATTGGGCCAGTATCGAAAGCAGCCGGACCCGGCCTTGTGCCCGCGGTAGAGATTATCTGCATATTTTTCCCGACAAACTCATACCTTACTGACCCTGTAGGGCGTTGATCTATCGGCGGCGAATTAGTGACGGTTGTGCATATATGTATCTGGTACTCTTCCGGAGGATGGAGAATTTGAATACGATCTCCTTTTGTGGGAAGTTTGGTAAAAGGAGAGACTTTAAGTATATCATTTTTCTGCTCGTGTAGTAATTTGGGTGTTTGCGGGAGAGGCTGGTTTTGGGATTGTTGTTCAGGCGCAATGATTGATTGACGAAGTCTTTTTTTCATTTCATCATTAAAATCCTGTGCATTTAATTCAGTCACTATCAACCCGAACATTACACACAAAGGTATCAAGCAGGAAGCGTTTTTTATCACACCATCAAATACTATTATACAAAGGTCGGTATTCTCTACCTTACACTGATCATTTAGATGCAAGAAATGTGTAAAACGCTGCATCTAAAAAGTTAAACTACACTAACAGACATGGAATGAGAATTGAAAAAATCCGTCGGGGATGAAATAAAGAATGAAAAGATTCTGGATTGTGGATGACAACGACAATAAATATTTCATACCTTTGCTTTAGATTAAAGACACAATGTTATGAAACAAACCACTCTTTTTACCCTACTGCTTTTGGGGTGCTGTTTATTTTGTAGTTGCGAGGATGAGGAATCAACAATCCTGGAATTGGATAAAACCGAACTCACTTTAGGCTATCAAAATAACTTCGAAACAATAAAACTTACCTCGAATAAAAAATGGTACGTAAAGGATGTACCCGATTGGATAACTTTCGACAATTCACCCAGTGACGAACAAACCAGAGATATCTATTTATCGATAGATGAAAACAATACTTTCGAACAGCGGTCGGCAACGCTTATCTTCAGTAATGGAGATATCACCAGAACACTCTCCGTGACGCAGCTAAGTTTGCAGGAGGCTAACCCGTTTATCCGGTTTGATAAGCAATATGTGGATGTTTCTGTTTTCGGAGGTGAGAGCACCATTGAGTTAACTACCAACCGTCCCTGGGAAATAAACAATATTCCCGAATGGTTGACCGTCAACCCCTTATCAGGAGACAAATCGGCCACCATCCATTTTAAAGCCAATGAAAACCGTAATATTAAACCACGTGATGTCTCTCTTTCATTTTCCGTAGAGGGGGTTACCAGAACGTTATCTGTCGGTCAATTGGGGTTAAAGGATATTATCCGCGGACCATCTTTAGAAATCTTCAGGACGAAAGAGATGGGATTTTCGGGCAATATGACCTATTGTGATGTAAAGACCAACCAGCTATTTGTCAATCCCGGCATTACCAATAAAATATTTTTGGGAAATCTGGTGTGCCATAATATCAACAATGGAGTTGACATCCCCGAATTTACCGGCTACACTTTCAAACCGGTGGCAGTATCCACTTCGGCATCGGATGAAAGACGTGAATGGATACCCTCGATTGCTGCCCAAAACCAATTTGCAGACGATATTGTATCTAAAAAACCCCAGGAAGCTGTCTACTTTAAAGAAGACAATCATGCTGAATTTTACACCTACCGCATGCTGCATGCAATCGGTATGGTGAATTTCGGCGTGAAACTGGATGAAATTGTAACGGGCGACTCGTACGCCCAAAAAGAGATGGAAGATAAATACGGATTGGTTTTCTGCTTTAGGAGAACCGCCTTTACTCTCGACCTGGATTTACCCCAAAGCGAGAGCATCATCAATGAAACATTGAAAGATACCGACCGGATCAAGGGTGTCTCTTACGTGAGTTCGGTGGGTTATGGCAACCTGGGATTACTGGTAGTCCAATCGGTGACAGACTCAAAGGGGGTACAGACAGCCATCCATAAATTCCTGGACGAATCCGTCCTTTCATCTGATGAAACAGCACTGATCGAATCTGCCGAAATATGTTACGTCTATTTCGATAATAATAACCAGGCCCAAAGCGAAAAAAGCCCTCTAAAAGCGTTGAACGCTTATAGAGAAGCAAAGAATTCTACTGATTTCAGGAATATCTATCCCGTCGATTTCAGTGTCGCTGATTTTACAAGCCACAATAGAAATGCCCTTTCCTACAAGATAGATATTCCATAAAAAAATGTACTGCGTGTTGTAGCACAATGACAAGTGCATTCGTTTGCGATTGTCGTTTAAAATGCCTAATATTGTACTCCATTGGCTATCACTCTGGTCGGTTGGATAAGTTTTATTCATTTTTCTTTACTTGATTGATAATCATAAAGATACGAATAAAATACCAGTCTACCAACTGATGGGTACGGAAAACTGACTACGTTTTTGAGAATAATCTTCATTCGTTTGCAGTGCTGTTCTGAGTATCTTTTAATTTTCGGTAATCAACGTTCAGAAATTATTTACCCAAAATTTCTCTTCTATGGTTTATCCCAAAATCTCTTAACGCATCAATTACGGGACTTAAATTTTTGGAATAAGGTTGTAAAGTATATTCAATCAACACAGGCGACTCATCATAGACCGTTCGTTTAACTAAATGATTTTCTTCCAAATTTTTCAGTTCCTTTGCCAATACCTTAGTTGTAATTTTGGGAATACTGCGTTCTATTTCTCTGAAACGCTTGTTGCCCGACCAAATAGAAGTGATGATTTGCAACTTCCATTTGCCATTAATAACATCTAACGCATCTCTTATCGGAAGCAAAAAGTCGGTACACTCTATATATGTTTTCTTACTCATAAAATAAATTAAAAAGTTGATTACCTTTAGGAAACTGATATATTTTGGAAGCCAAAAGTAATTAAATTTGCGATATCGAATAAGTTTAATAAAAAAAAATTATGAATATAGGAATAATTGGTGCAGGGAATATCGGCGGCACACTTGCCCGCAGGCTGTCACAATTAAATCACAATGTAACTATTGCAAATTCCAGAGAGCCTGAAACCTTGAAAGAATTGGCAACAGAAATAAATGTAAAGACAGGGACGGTCTATGATGTTGCACGGAATAATGACATTGTCGTCATAACTATCCCGCAAAAAAACATTTTAAATTTACCCAAAGATTTGTTTGATGGCGTAAAAGATGACATGATTATAATTGACACCTGTAACTACTATCCATTGTTAAGAGATGGCGTTATAGACGAACTTGAACAAGACTTAACAAATTCGGAATGGGTGCAAACAAAAATACAAAGACCCGTAGTGAAAGCGTTTAATTCCATTGCTTTTACAAGTTTGGCAAATGCAAGTCGTCCGAAAGGCGACAATAACAGAGTTGCTTTACCTGTTTCGGGCGACAGGGAAAAAGACAAAGAAGTGGTGAGCGACTTGCTTAATCAACTCGGTTTTGATTCCTTTGATGTAGGTGAACTTAAAAATTCGTGGAAATACGAACCGGGTACACCAATCTATTGTATGGACTTCAATTTGGAAACGTTAAAAAGGAAATTGAATGAATTGGGTATGGTCAGGACACCTGAAATTAGAACAAACATCAACTCACGGAGAACTGCACAAGAAAAACAGATTTTGGAATACTTTGCACAACAGAAACCGTGATTTCATAGCACAAAAACAAGTAATTAAAGAATAAAATTTACAAATATGAAAGTAGCATTAATAGGAGCGTCGGGTTTTGTAGGAGCAGCAGTGCTGAACGAGCTTGCAGAACGTGGCCACCTGGTAACGGCTGTCGTGAGGAACCCGGAAAACTTAAAACAAACAGAGCAGATAACGGTAATCAAGGCGGACGTATTGAAAGAAGCGGAAATGGTCAATGCAGTACAAGGAATGGATGCCGTCATCAGCGCTTACAATGCCGGCTGGGGAAATCCTGACTTATACAAAACGTTTATTGAAGGTTCAAAAGCCATACAAGTCGGTGTAAAAAAAGCCGGTGTAAAACGTCTGATTGTAATCGGTGGAGCAGGTAGTCTTTATATAACCGAAGGTGTGCAGCTTATAGATTCGCCGGATTTTCCGTTTCCGGATGAATTTAAGCCCGGCTCTTTGGCGGCACGCGACTATTACAACATTATAAAAGAAGAAAAAGAACTGGACTGGACTTTCGTGAGTCCGGCTATTGAAATGACACCGGAAACATCGGGTGTTCGAAGAGGGACTTACCGTACCGGGTTTGATACCCCGGTATTCGACAGCAACAACCGAAGTATATTGTCCGTAGAAGACCTTGCCGTTGTAGTTGTAGATGAACTTGAAAATCCAAAACATATCAAACAACGTTTTACGGCAGCATATTAAATTTTTCAAATGAAAAACAAAAAGTTTATGAAAAATATCGTTTTAATTACAGGTACTTCATCAGGCATAGGAAAAGCGACGGCTTTGTATTTTGCAAAACAAGGTTGGAATGTTATTGCCACAATGCGTAATCCCGAAAATGAAACGGAACTAACTAATGAGCCCAATATTTTCGTAACCAAATTGGACGTGTCAGACGTTCAGTCTATCCTGACAGCCATTCAACAAGGCATTGAAAAATTTGGGAAGATTGACATTTTAGTAAACAATGCAGGTTACGGACAAATCGGGCTTTTTGAAGCAACAACACCCAAAAAAATACAAGCACAATTTGACACAAACGTTTTTGGCTTGATGAATGTAACAAGGGCCATTTTACCACATTTCAGAAACAAAAAATCGGGAACAATTATAAATGTAACATCTACATTGGGCATAATTCCAATGCCGATGTCATCCATTTACACCGCTTCAAAATTTGCAGTAGAGGGCTTTACAGAAGCATTGGCTTACGAGTTATATTCACAAAACATCAAAGTCAAAATTATTGAACCGGGCGGAATTGATACATCATTTAGCCAACGAAGCAGAACAGAATTTGCATACAATCCCGAACTTACAGATTACAACAGCTTTGTAGAAGAAAGAAGCAAACAACAATACTCCTACGAAAATAGTTTTACACCTGAACAAGTTGCAAATACCATTTTTACCGCAGCAACAGACGATAGCCAGCAACTACGCTATATTGCAGGTTATGACGCTGAACACCTTATTGGTATTCGCAACAAAGCTACAACTGACCAACAATATGTTGACGCAATACGGAATGTTTTTACGCCCAACGGATTTAAAAACGATACCGAATTGATGTGAATTAGTACCCGTTACCATATCGTAATATAAGATTGTTTCCCGTGTTATCCTGCTGCGGTTTGGCAGTCCAAAAAGGCAACGGATAAGTAGCAGAACTTTCACTTAGCTCCGCTTTATCCTTCTTTTTCGCATATTGGAAGAATATAACGGAACAACACCTAACTAACTTATTTATCAGACACTTACTTTGTTCGTCCGTATTCTTCTAATATCTGCGAAATTTTTCGTACTTTTGTACTGACGTTTTTATAAAACGTATATGCTGAAACATATCCTATATGGTCAAAAGAAAGAAAAAAAGACAAAGCCCAAGACAGAAACCAAAACAAGGACAAAAGAAGCGAATCGTCTCCTTTTTGAAGAATGAACGTGTACATTTCATTTCGGGGGTGATTGTCGCCTTCATCGGTATTTTCATGCTGCTTGCCATTATATCCTTCTTCTTTACCGGCGCAGCCGACCAAAGCAAAGTAATCAATAAAACATATATGGAGGTCGTCCGTTCAGGTGCCTCCGAGATAGACAACTGGACGGGAGCCGGGGGTGCCTACGTGGCGGAAAGGCTGGTGAACGACTGGTTTGGACTCTTCTCCGCACTTATCCCCATCTTCCTGATCTATATAGGGTTGCGTATAATGAATGTAACGAAACTTTCATTTCTGAAAGCCCTTTTTATCACTGCATTCGGCCTTATCGGCGGTTCCGTCACCAGCGCATTTATCCTGGACAGGCTCTTCCCCGACACGCATGTAAAATGGGGGGGCGCACACGGCACCCAGATTGAACAGATATTGGAAAACAGTGTGGGATGGCCGGGAGTTATATTGCTCATCTTATTGTTCATCACCATTATTGTGGTGGTACTCCGGAAGAGTTCGATGTACAGGATACAGGAGACGCTGATCAACAGTACATCCTCTTTTGCTCCGCAAGAAGAAACATCCTCTACTACAGGGGAAGATGACTGGGATGAGCCTGAAAAAGAGAAAAAACCGGGATTGCTCAAACGGTTCTTCATCTGGCTGAAGGAAGTAAACGCTCTCAGGAAAGAGGAACACGACCAGGAAGTAACAGGGGGGAAAGAAACAGTTCAAACAACGGAACGGAATGACTCATCGACATATACGCCCCACAATTCTACCGGGGCGCAGCCTATATCTCCGAAACCGCTTGTGACAAAAAAGCCATTTCCGGTGGAGGATGATTTCGAAGTGATTGTTCCCGAAGATGATGAAACAGCCGTCCATACGCCCCATGCGGAGAATGACAAGCAAAAAGAAGGAACGAAGGCCACTGAAGAATTGATGCCCGAATTAGAGGAAGATTACGATCCGAGAAAAGATCTCTCTTCATTCAGGTTCCCCACCATGAACCTGTTGAAGGTATACAACACGGGTGACCGCGCAGTGGATATGAACGAGCAGAATGAGAACAAGGAAAAGATCATTCATACGCTACGCAACTACGGTATCGAGATCACCTCTATCAAAGCGACTGTAGGCCCTACCATCACCCTTTACGAAATCGTGCCGCAGGCGGGCGTGCGTATCTCCAAGATCAGGAACCTCGAAGATGACATTGCCCTCAGCCTTTCGGCATTGGGTATCCGTATCATTGCTCCCATGCCCGGAAAGGGAACTATCGGGATCGAGGTACCCAATAAAGATCCGCAGATCGTTTCGATGCAATCGGTGATCAGCTCCAAAAAGTTCCAGGAATGCGACTATGAACTGCCTGTGGCACTGGGAAAGACCATCACCAACGAGGTCTTTATGTTCGATCTCACCAAGATGCCCCACTTGTTGGTGGCAGGTGCTACAGGACAAGGGAAATCGGTCGGCCTGAATGCCATCATCACTTCTTTGTTATATAAAAAGCACCCGTCGGAGATGAAGATGGTGCTGGTCGACCCCAAGATGGTGGAATTCAACATCTACTCGGCCATAGAGAAGCATTACCTGGCCAAGCTGCCGGATGAGGAGAAAGCTATCATCACCGATATCACCAAAGTGACCCAGACGTTGAACTCCCTTACCAAGGAAATGGACGACCGATATGAGTTACTGATGAAAGCGCATGTCCGTACCATTAAAGAGTACAACGAAAAATTCATCAAACGGCGGCTGAACCCCGAAAAAGGACATCGCTACATGCCCTATATCGTGGTGGTGATTGATGAGTTCGGCGACCTGATCATGACGGCCGGTAAAGAGATTGAAATGCCTATAGCCCGTATCGCGCAGAAAGCGCGTGCCGTGGGAATTCACATGGTAATCGCCACACAGCGTCCCACCACCAATATCATCACGGGTACCATCAAAGCCAACTTTCCCGCCAGAATGGCTTTCAGGGTTACTTCCCAGATCGACTCCCGTACCATCCTCGACATGAGCGGTGCCAACCAGCTCATCGGGCGGGGTGATATGCTCTTCTCACAAGGTAGCAATCTTATCCGTATCCAGTGTGCTTTCGTGGATACTCCCGAAGTAGAAGATATTTCCCAATATATCGGGAAGCAGCAGGGATATGACTTTGCCTTCCCGCTTCCGGAAGTGATTTCTGATATTGAATCCGGTCCCGGCGCGACCGACCTGGGTGACAAGGATCCGCTTTTTGATGAAGCCGCCCGTCTTATCGTGGTACATCAACAGGGCTCTACTTCTCTTATCCAGCGCAAGTTTTCCATTGGTTACAACCGTGCCGGAAGGCTGATGGATCAACTCGAAGCCGCAGGGATAGTAGGTGCCGTGCAGGGCAGCAAACCGCGTGAAGTATTCATCGCCGACGAATATTCGTTGGAAAAGCTATTGGACTCATTAAGGTAATTTATCTCAAATGACAACTGTCGCTTAAATAAACCAACAGTTGTTTTTATAGTCCAATCCATTCAACAAAACCAAAATTACAAAAATGAGAACTATCACCTCCCTATTACTGATTTTTTTCTTTTCAGGATATACATCCGCCCAAAACCCAAACGACGCCCGGGCACTTTTGGACAAAGCTTATGCCACTTACGAAGCTTCTAACGGTATCCGGTTGTCATTTAAATCTGCATTGACCGATAAGGACGGGGCAGCCTATGCACCCCAGTCGGGTGAAGCCTATATAAAGGGAAACAAGTTCAAACTGGAGATGGAAGCGATGGATGTCTGGTTCGACGGCAAAACCCAGTGGGTATTGATGAAGGATGTGAACGAAGTAAATGTCAGTTCTCCCACAACGACAGAGATAGCCTCCATCAGTCCGCTCGCGCTCCTGGGTATGTATAAGAATGGATTTACGTTGAAGGCACCGGCATCCAAAACAATCAACGGGAAAAGTGCACACCTGATCGATATGGTTCCCGCCGGCCAGCATAAAGATTTCAAATCAATCACTGCGGCCATCGACAAGGAGAGCGGCAATATCATAGAGGTGATCCTCATCATGGCCGATGGGATGAAAAACAAAATCGATATTTCGGGTTACAACACCAACCATCAATTCAGCGATGCCACATTCACATTCGACAAGAACGACCATCCCGGCGTTGAGATAGTGGATCTCAGGTAAGTCCATATTTTCCGTTTACCGCAAATAGATTATAATAATAACCGGTACGGTATATGAAAGAAATGTTGTAACTTTGAACTAATTAATAATCCATAGACCTTTTCCCTTTTTTCTTGCGGGATGAAGGTCATACAATTCATTGAATACAAATATGAAGAATAAAACACGTTGCCTGATTATCGGTTCAGGACCGGCCGGATATACAGCAGCTATTTACGCATCACGGGCAAATCTCGAACCCATCCTTTATGAAGGATTGGAGCCAGGTGGACAGTTAACCACTACCACCGAGGTAGAGAATTTTCCCGGTTATCCCGAAGGGATTACAGGACCGGAAATGATGGAAGACCTGAAGAAACAGGCACAGCGATTCGGAGCGGACATCCGCTCGGGCAGGGCTACAGCGGTCGACTTTTCCGTCCGTCCGCTCAAAGTGACGATCGACAACGAATATACGATCGAGGCCGACACGGTCATTATCTCCACCGGAGCATCTGCCAAATACCTCGGCCTGCCGGATGAGACCAAGTATGCCGGACAAGGCGTGTCGGCTTGTGCGACCTGTGACGGGTTCTTTTACCGCAAGAAAGTGGTCGCCGTAGTAGGCGGTGGCGATACCGCTTGTGAAGAGGCCACCTACCTGTCGGGACTGGCCAGCAAGGTCTATATGATTGTCCGCAAGGATTGGTTGCGTGCTTCGAAGATCATGCAGGAACGCGTAATGGACAATTCCAAGATCGAAGTTCTCTTCGAACACAATGCCGTAGGCCTTTACGGTGAAAACGGAGTGGAGGGTGTCCATTTGGTAAAACGGCTGGGCGAACAGGATGAAGAACGTTATGACCTTCCCATCGACGGGTTCTTCCTCGCTATCGGGCATACTCCCAACACCGATATATTCAAGGATTTTATCCATACAGACAAGGTAGGTTATATCCTCACCGAACATCCTGCCACGAAAACCAATGTGGAAGGTGTATTTGCCTGTGGCGACGCGGCCGATCCTATTTACCGGCAAGCGGTTACGGCAGCCGGAACCGGTTGCAGGGCCGCCATAGACGCGGAACGATACCTTGCAGAAAAAGGGTTGTAAATAATTTCAGAAGATATCCCGCAAGAGAATCCTTTTAACATTTCATCCTTTTCAGTCACGAATATTAATCGTATTTTTGCTCTTTATAATACATGACACATAAACGAGCATGAAAAAAATTCTGTTACTTGCAGGTCTTCTATCGGGAACATCTCTCTTTGCGCAACAATTCGATGGGACCTATAAAAATAATGCCGATTCCATTGCTTTTTCGAATGAGAGGGTGATATTCCGTATAAGTGGTTTCGGAGGGCTTTCTTCGGCACATGTAGGAGAGGGCACCTATGAAGTGGTTGATGACTATCTCTTCATCCACACATCGGATTATAGCGGAGATAAGACGACCTGCGACCTGATGGAAAATTCAGGAAAGGACACTTGTGTTGTGCATACTATCAGTCAACAGGGTTATGCCGTTCAGGGTATATTGGTGGAATCCCGCACCAAATCGGGAAAACTCATCGAAGGCAAAGTCACAGGCAATGATGGAAAGGTAATTTTCACACCTTGTAATAAGATCGGTTCCATCTCTGCCCGTTCATTAGGGTATGATCCCATCTCTTTTGATCATACTCCGGGAAAAGATTACCGGATAAGACTTGCAGAGAACGATATCATCGAAAACAAAACGGCTGCCTTCAGGATCAATTTTATTGATGAGGAAACCCTTTCCCTGCTGATGCTTACCGACGACCTTAGCACCGGTAAAAACAGGGATAAAGAGTTGCAGAAATTGGAGAAAAAGGCGCAAAAGACCAATAAACTGGATAAACGGATGAAAAAGGTCTATGTACCCTATATCAGGAAGAATTAATTCGTCCCGTAAATCCGTAAAAAACGTTTGCGGGTCACACCAACAAACGTTTTACTGTTTCAGAGATATCTTTTCCTTCGGCCTTTCCGGCCAGTTGTTTGGAGGCAATACCCATCACTTTACCCATCTCTTTCAGGGATGATGCCCCTGTCTCCTCTATAATGCGTTTGATCGCTGCTTCCAGCTCTATCGGGGAAAGTTGAGCCGGAAGAAATTCCCGGATCACTTCCATTTGGGCGATCTCCGGCTCTGACAGATCCTGCCGGTTTTGCGAAGCATAGATCTCTGCGCTGTCCCTGCGCTGTTTCACCATCTTTTGCAGAATGGCTGTCGTTGCCGATTCCGTAAGTTCATTGCCTGCCCCTTTGGCTGTTTTTGCTTCCAGTAATTCCTTCTTGATTGCCCGCAATGCCTCCAGCCGCACCTTATCCTTGGCCAGCATTGCTTTTTTTATCTCGTCTGTAATTGTATCTATCATATTAGTTGATGTGATGATTATATTGTTATTCGGCTTCGCCGTTATTCAATAGTTATTCGTTCGCTTCGCTCACGTTATTCATGCTTCGCATGTTATTTCCCGCTTTGCGGGATAACTCAATTACCACCGAATTACTACTGAATTACAACCGAACAACTACTGAATTTCAATCGAATTTCAATCGAAAAGAGAAGATGATTGTTGTTGCACGTCGGATGCAAAGATACGGGGATTAAAATCGGGTTCCCGCTTAAAGACCGGCGTTTTCTCCAATGCTTCCAGTACTTTGTCATCATCCAGTTCGTCGATAGTCAATACGAAAGGCTCTAACCGGTAGTTGATGCTGGTCAGCGTTTTCAGGCCGGTCTTGCCGTAATATTTCTCGATCAGTTCCTTGTCCTTCTTCTCCTGCGCCAGTTTCGCATCCTTCTCAATCTGTAATTGTATCTGCTCGGCCCGCGTTTTCTCCTGTTCATGCTCTTCGATTCCCGGCACACTGGTAATAGAGAAACCGGTAGCGAGCAAGGTCACCTTTACCTCCTCGTCGAGCGACTCTTCCACGGCAGCACCCCAGATGACCTCGATCTCCCTGCTGAACTTCGACATAAAGTCGTGGAGTGCGTTCATCTCTTCCATCATCAATGGATGAGACTCTCCAAAAGAGAGGTTGATCAATATCTTCTTGGCGCTGAATACATCATTGTTATTGAGCAATGGCGAGTGCAGCGCATTCTTTATTGCTACGTTGATCCTGTCCTCCCCTTTACCCAAACCGCTGCTCATGATGGCCACGCCACCATCCTTCAGAGTAGTATTTACATCGGCAAAGTCGAGGTTTACATGTCCGTGTACGGTGATGATCTCCGCGATGCTCCTGGCGGCGGTCGCCAGCGTATCATCCGCCTTGGCAAAAGCGTTGAGCATGGTCAGGTCGCTGTAGATATCACGCAGGCGCTCGTTATTGATCACCAGCAGCGCATCCACGTTTTTCGCCATCTCTTCCACCCCTTTCAATGCCTGCACGATCTTTCTCGGCCCTTCAAACATAAAAGGTATGGTCACGATACCCACTGTAAGCACTCCCATATCTTTCGCCACGCGGGCTACCACGGGCGCGGCACCCGTTCCGGTCCCCCCTCCCATTCCGGCAGTGATAAAAACCATCCGTGTACCGTCATTCAAAAGATCTTCGATCAGATCAACACTCTCTTCGGCCGCTTTTTGCGCTATCTCGGGCTTATTGCCGGCTCCCAGTCCTCCGGTGGTATGTCCGCCCAGTTGCCCCTTGACCGGCACGGGCGATTCCATCAGCGCCTGGTTATCGGTATTACGCAATGCGAAAGAGACATCATGTATCCCCTCCTGGAACATGTGGTTCACGGCATTGCCGCCACCTCCACCCACGCCGATCACCTTGATAATCGCATCAGTACGGCTCTCTATCTGAAAATCCAATAATTCGTCGTCCATCTCCTGTATATAAAAACAGTGTTATTCATCATCTTCTTCCGAGAAAATACCTCCGAATACATCCTCCATTTTTGAGATAAATCCACCTCCTTGTTTTTCAGGCTTGGATTTCTTTACTTTAGGAGGTTTCGGTTTTTTTTCGGGTCTCGAATTTCGTCCTATTCCGCTAAACCAACCGGAAGAACCGGACCTGCCGCTTTCCTCATCTTCAATTTCAATAGGCTCTGGCTTTACCATTTCACAATTCTCCTCACCAAAAAGAAGCATCCCCAACGTTTGCGTAAAGGCAGGGTCATGCATCAGGTCAGGGGAATTATTGACCAATGTTTTTTTGGCGGATGCCCTTCTTACCGGCATTTTTAACTTCTGCGTGAGATAAAGATCGAGGTTTTTGAGTTGCGAAGCACCACCTGTTATGATCAGCCCCGCACCCAACTGACCATCATATCCTGAGAGAACGATTTGCTCTTTGATATTGGCGGTTATCTCATCCAGACGCATACCGACCACCTTGTTCAGTTCGGTAAGGTCGACGTCGGGTTTTGACGAGAAGGGAGACATGAACATAGGTCCATCCTGGCTCTCAAAGGCTTTCCCGAATTTTATCTTGAGCTGCTCGGCATCATTCTCGGTGAAATTCAACGCGCAGATATCTTTCGTGAGATTCTTTCCACCGAAAGGGATGACCACCATCCGTCGGAGTATTCCTCCCTTATAGACTGACAATGTAGTTGTTCCCGCACCAAAATCCAAAAAGGCACAACCCAACTCCTTCTCCTCATCGTTTAACGCAATGGTGGCCGAAGCCATCGGCCCTACAATATAATCTGCAATCTCCAGGCCGGTTTTGGCGGTAATACCTTTTTCGATGTTCACGAGCAGATTGGGACGACCCACAATCACCTTGAACCCGGCCTCTATCTCGGAGCCAGTCACCCCTACCGGACTCGGTTCCGGCTTGTCGTCGATATAATACTCCACGTCTGCGATCCTGTAATTCCGTTTCAGTTCAGGCTGGAATTTCTCGGCCGATTTGCGCAACCGGCTCACCTCTTCTTCGGTGACCATCCCCGATGAGATCCGCAGCATCTCATTGAACTCCATCGTATGCAACGATTGTCCGGAGAGAGAGACATAGACTTTCCCAATCCGCCTCTCCAGACTGTTTTCGAGCATCACGATCAACTTGTGCACATTCGCACCGGCCTGTTCGATGTTGTAGACCATTCCTCTGCGGATCGAACTCCCCGAGTCGATAGAACTGCTTGCCAGAATGGAGAGGACTCCATTTTCGTTTTTACGGCCCACAACTCCTTTGATTTTGGAACTGCCAAGATCAATTACGGCTATAAATCCAGATTGCGTCATATTATTCAGTCAAAGATGAACCTTCAATTTCATTAGGTTACATTATTTTTTTAACAAACATTCTTTCAATGCCTTTTGTTTGTTTTTTAACATCATTTGCATCAATACCTATTTTCTCGTACAGACTACCTGATTATCGTACTTCAGGTTGATAGCGGAATAGCGGTTCCATCCCACCACATTAAGCCCTTCATCCACGAAACGGGCAAATTTTGCCAGCTTGGCCTGGTAATTGTCGAGGCTTCCCATAATGATCCTGAAATCACCTGCTCTTGGGACCAACTCCACCTCCCGGTCCTTATGCACCACGATCTGCTCTATCCATGCATCCCAATCGGGATGGGAAGAGAGAAACAGTGCAAAATCAGACAACTGGTCCCGGGCAAACTCCTCATCGATCACTCCGGTAGCTACGGGGACATATACGGCGAAATTACCGGAAACAGGCATAATACGGCGTTCATTATCCACATAAAAGTTCCCTTTCATATCAGAAATAACCCTCAATACCGGCTTCCGTTGAGATACCGTCACCCTGACGGAACCGCCCGGAGTGATGAAAACCTTCGCAGACTCCACCAACTTGTTGGTAAGGATGGTATCGCGTATAGCCAACGTGTTGATCTCGCCGAAAGGTTTACCGACCGGATCGAGGTCATACCGTTTCACCAGATCGACAATATCCCGCGTTGATACAAAGCGGTAGTGGGCACTGTCTTCCACCACCACACTAAAATTCTCACATACCTTGCTTCTCGACATACCCCTGAAATAGGATGCCGAAAAGATCAGGTAGCCGATGGCCACCGCTGCAACCAATATGATGAGAATTTTTTTCATCGTCCGGGAATTTATATCCACTACAAAGATACAATTTGTTATTTAATCAGATGAACTCTTCAAAATCATTTGGTTCCCGACAGATATTTTTCTGTCAGCACCTGCTCAATTTCGGGCAACAGCCGGTCGATATCTCCCGCACCGAACGTCACTAACACTTCCACATCTTTTTTCCTGAGCAAGCCTGTCAATTCCTGTTTAGCACACAGCACCTTCTGTGGCGATGTTATCTTGTCGAAAATGATCCGGGAGGTGACTCCCTCAATGGGTTCTTCCCTGGCCGGATAAATGTCCAGCAGTATCACATCGTCCAGAAGCGACAAGCTCTCCGCGAACTCCTTTGCGAAATCGCGGGTGCGGGAATAGAGATGGGGTTGAAAGATCGCTGTTATTTTCTTGTTGCCATAGAGTGCCTTGATCGATTGGATGGCAGCCGACAGTTCCCGGGGATGATGGGCATAATCATCGATGAAAATAATCCTGTCGCTCTTGATATGGAAATCGAATCGTCTTCCGGCTCCCCGGAACGTATGTAGCGCTTCCCGGATCTCATCAGGCGTGACGCCGCATAGCAAAGCTGCCGCGGCAGCCGCCACGCTGTTCTCTATGTTGATCATCACGGGAACACCCGGTGAAATATTACGGATAACCTCCGAAGGCGTCACCAGATCGAACACAATCTCTCCATTTCCTATACGGATATTCTCCGCATGGAAATCTCCTTCCGTTTCACTGTAGCTCCATATCTTCACCGTCTCCCCGGTACACGGGGTCATTGGTATTCCCTTTTTCATGATCAGGTGCCCTTCGGGCCGGATCAGCGAAGTGAACTTCTCAAAACTCTCACGGTACGCTTTTTCCGTACCATAGATATCCAGATGATCGGGATCGGCCGAAGTGACGACAGCGATCCAGGGCGTCAGCCAGTGAAAGGAGCGGTCGTATTCATCGGCTTCTAACACCGTGATATGACTCTTCTCAGAGAGCAACAGGTTATTATTATAATTTTTCAGGATTCCCCCCAGAAAGGCATTGCAATCCACTGTCGACTGCCTCAGCAGATGGGCGATCATGCTCGAAACGGTAGTCTTTCCGTGGGTTCCCGCTACACAGATGGCATCGCTTGTGGCGGTGATCTCACCGAGTAACTGCGCCCTTTTCATTACCGCATAACCGTTTTCCCGGAAATAGAGAAGTTCACTGTGCGATACCGGCACGGCAGGCGTATAGACGACCAGTGTTTTTTCCTTGTCAAGAAACGGTGCCGGAATGAAACGGACATTGTCCTCATAATGGATCAATGCCCCCTCTTCCTGTAACGACCGGGTAAGTGCCGTCTCAACACGGTCATAGCCTCCTACCCTCTTCCCTTTCAAAAGGAAATAGCGGGCCAGGTTGCTCATGCCAATCCCCCCAATACCTACAAAATATATCGATTCATATTTCATCTTCCCGTTCCATTATATTGTTATTCTATTGTTATTCGCACTTCGTGCGTTATTCGGCTTACGCCGTTATTCGCTTCGCGTTATTCGTGCTTCGCACGTAACTCAATTACAACCGAACTATAACTGAGCTACAATTGAATAACAACCGAATAACCATTGAATAACTATCGAATTATCTTTTCAATTTCATCGACAATCCGTTTCGCGGAATCGTGTTGCGCCAGTTTTATGATATTTCTACTGAACCTACCCAGTAACTCATCATCCCTCACAAGCGCTATCGCCTTATCGAACAGAATAGCAGGAGCCTCTGGGTCCGTTACCATAATGGCGGCGTCCTTGTCTACCAATGCCTGTGCGTTCTTTGTCTGATGATCCTCGGCCACATTGGGCGATGGCACCAGGATGACTGCCTTTCCCAGCAGGCTGAATTCCGAAATAGATCCGGCACCGGCACGGGATATAATCAGGTCAGCCACCGAATAAGCGTAGTCCATACGCGACACGAAATCGAGCAGATGTACGTTGGGCGGTACCTTGCCTTCCTTTTGGAGTTGTTGCATCTCCTTATAGTAATATCTTCCGCATTGCCAGACTACTTGCAGGTCATCGGCCCCGGCCAGTTTCGGAAAAGCGCCTATAATACTTTGGTTGAGGGTGCGGGCGCCGAGGCTTCCTCCTACCATCAAAATCGTTTTTCTGGCCGGATCCAATCCGAAATGATTGTATCCTTCCAATCGGTTCTCTTCCGATATCACCAGATCCTGCCGGCAGGGATTGCCGGTCAGCACAATCTTCTTTTCCGGGAAAAACTTCTCCATCCCCTCATAAGCCACGCAAATAGTAGTGGCTTTCTTCGCCAGCATCTTATTGGTCACGCCGGCATAGGAATTCTGTTCCTGAAGAAGTGTCGGCACACCTTTTGCGGCAGCCGCCCTCAATGTGGGACCACTGGCATATCCTCCTACCCCCACAGCGATATCAGGCTTGAAATCCATGATAATTTTACGCGCCTCCTGCATGCTTTTAAAAAGCTTCAGCAGCACAGAAAAGTTCTTCAGGAGATGCCGACGGTCAAAGCCAGCTACCGGCAAGCCGATGATTTTGTATCCTGCGGCCGGTACGCGCTCCATCTCCATCCTGTCTTCCGCCCCTACGAAAAGGATATCACTGTCGGGCCACCGCTCTTTCACTGCATTGGCAATACTGATAGCGGGGAAAATATGTCCTCCTGTACCGCCACCGCTGATGATTATCCGCTTCATACCTGAATAATTTCAAATTCAACTTTATCTTCCAGCTTGTCGACTGACTTTATTTCTTTCATCGGATCATGGAGATCATTGCCATTGTTATCGTCGTTATCGTCATTCTCCTCGTCCTGTCCGGATTCCGCCTCGGAGGATTCCTCCTTTTTCTTTTTACCGATGCCGAAGCGGTCGGCGCTCAGAATCAATCCGAAATAGGCACAGGTGATCAGCGTGGAAGTACCACCCCGGCTCACCAGGGGTAGCGGCTGTCCGGTGACGGGGATCAGGTTGACAGCCACCGCCATATTGACAAAAGCCTGTATGGAAAGCATCAAGGCAGATCCCAGGACAAGATATTTGGGAAAGAGCTTCTCGGTCTTCCGCGCAATCATTCCCGCCCGGATAAGGATAATCACATAGAGCAGCAGGACAAAAAGTCCACCCAGAAGCCCCATCTCCTCAATGATGATCGCATAGATGAAATCGGAATAGGCCTGCGGCAGGAAATCACGTTCTGTACTGTTTCCAGGAAACACACCTACCACCCCACCGTTGGCAATGGCGATCTTGGCGTGTGCCACCTGATAATTCTCATCGGTAATGGTATAATATTCTTCTTCCGACAACTCTTTATGTGAACTGAAACTGGCAATACGGCTCTTCCATGTACCCAAACGGTTTAGTGGTCCGGAATCAGTCCAATTGTCGGGGATCACATTCAGCATCAGGATAAACAGGAGTACCGCTCCTATTCCTACTCCTGCCACTTTTAACAGTCGCAGGAACTTCACATTACCGATAAACATCAGCAGATAACAAATGCCAAACAACAACACCGCCGTCGACAGGTTATCCATGGCAATAATCCCGCAGACAACTACCATCAATCCTATCATCCATCGGAAGAGGATGCTGTCGTTTTCCCCGTTTTGCTTACTCAGGAGAAAAGCGATGGTTCCCATCAGCGATATCTTCGCTATCTCCGAAGGCTGAACAGTGAACCCCATGAAAGATATCCAACGGTCCGCCCCATTGACACTGGTACCTATAAACGGTGTCAGTATCAACAATACGATAGCGCCAATCAAAACAAAGATCAACGATGAAAAATAGCGGTACGGTATATTATGGATAAGCAGGATAACTCCCACCCCGCCTATGAGGAACATGGCATGCCGTAATATCGGTCCCCACATATTTTGCTGGCGATAGACAATCGTGCTTGTCGCACTGAAAATCTCCACCAGTGAAATAACACAAAGAAGGATGAAAATCACCCAGATTACCTTGTCACCCTTGAAAATCTTACGCCCGAAATCACCTAACGAAGATCCTGTCTCCATTACCTCTTCATTCCATTGATCGGGATCGGCTATTTGATTACTGTCGTTAAGCATCTTTTCTTGATTTGATGATTTGTTGATTTGTTGAGTCACAACCGTCTCACACATTCCTTAAACTGATCGCCCCGGTCTTCGTAGTTTTTGAACAGGTCGAAGCTGGCACAACATGGTGAAAGCAAAACGGTCTCGCCCTTCTGCGCCAGGCGATAGGCCATATCCACCGCCTCGGTCATTGAACCGGCATCCCGGATCACATCCACCTTTCCGTCGAAAAATGCATGCAGTTTACTGTTATCTTTTCCCAGGAAGATCAGCGCACTTACTTTGTGATGCACTAATTCTTCGATCTCGGTATAATCATTCCCTTTATCCGTTCCTCCGAGGATCAGTACTGTCTTCGTGCGCATGCTCTGCAAGGCGTACCAGCATGAATTCACATTGGTCGCTTTGGAGTCGTTGATATACTGGACTCCACGCACCGTCGCCACTTTCTCGAGCCGGTGAGGGACTCCCTTGAAATCGGACAGGGATATACGCAACTGTTCATCGCTGACATCCATCAGTTTTGCGACTATCCCCGATGCCATCGAGTTGTACACGTTATGCATCCCTTCCAATGCAAGCAATTCCAGTTCCATATCGAATATATTTTCTTTCGTTTGAATATACATTTTCCCGTTATCAGTATACGCAACTGCATGACCGGTTTTCTTCTCGCCAAATGGATAAGCGATCGCCGACGGCTTCAACTTTTCTATTTCTCTTGTCACCAAAGGATCATCTACCCAGTAGATGAATGCATCCTCGGTTTTCTGATTCCGGATAATCCGCATCTTGGCATCCACATAATTTTGCAGGTTGTGATCGTAACGATCCAGATGATCGGGGGTAATATTCAGGAGCACTGCTATATCGGCTTTGAAATCATACACATCCTCCAGTTGGAAGCTGCTCAATTCCAATACGTAATAGTCGTAGGACTCTTCGGCCACCTGGCGGGCAAAACTCTTTCCGATATTACCACCCAACCCCACATTCAATCCTGCTGAGCGGAGAATATGGTAGATCAGACTGGTCGTGGTCGTCTTTCCGTTACTTCCGGTGATACAGATCATCCTGGCGTTGGTATATCTACCGGCAAATTCTATTTCGGAGATCACCGGAATACCCTTTGCCAGTATCCTTTGCATGATGGGTGCCGTATCGGGGATGCCTGGACTTTTAATGATTTCGTCCGCCTGTAATATGCGCTCTTCGGTGTGCCCGTTCTCCTCAAAATCGATCCGGTACTGCGCTAATGTTTCCCGATGTGCATCCGACACGCTACCACTATCAGACAGAAACACCCTAAATCCTTTCTTTTGGGCCAGTATGGCAGAGCCCACGCCACTCTCACCACCTCCCAGAATCACTATCAATTTCGTCTCCATCATTCTCATTCAATTATCAAGTCTCCCAGTCTCACCCTATCTCCTCGTCCCCCAGTCTCACCCTATCTCCTCGTCCCCCAGTCTCCCAGTCTCCCCAATCTCCCAATCTCCCAATCTCATTACCGCATCTTGAGTGTCGCCAAAGCCAACACCACAAGGATCATCCCTACCAACCAGAAACGGCTTACGATCTTCGGCTCAGCCAATGGAGCAAAAGGTTTCTGAATAAGGGCATCGATGCTTCCATCACCCGGTTTCTGATAATGATGATGCAGGGGGGTCATCTTGAAAATACGTTTACCCACCCCATATTTCTTCTTTGTAAATTTAAAATAGGCTACCTGAGCAATCACCGATAATGCCTCTACAAAGAAGACTCCGCACAGGATTGGCAACAAGAGCTCCTTGTGGATCAATACGGCAAAAACACCGATAATGCCTCCCATTGTAAGACTACCCGTATCGCCCATAAACACCTGGGCGGGATAGGCATTGTACCAGAGGAAACCCACGCAGGCTCCCACAAAAGCAGAAGCAAATACCATCAGTTCATCGCCTCCCGGGATGTACATTATATTGAGGTAGGAGGCAAAGTCGACACGTCCCGACACATACGCCAGCACACCCAATGCTACCCCTATGATGGCCGAAGAGCCGGACGTCAATCCATCTAATCCGTCCGTCAGGTTGGCACTGTTGGAGACCGCCGTCACTATCAGGATTACCACCAGGACGAAAACAATCCAGACCGCCGTGTCGGCATAATCACCCATCCAGTTGACAAGCCATTTGTAATCGAAGTTGTTATTTTTCACAAACGGAATGGTAGTACTGGTTGTCTTTACATCTTCATTCTTATAGGTGACATTTTCTATTACGTTATTGATACGGATCTCCGTATTTTCACGGACAACCATCTCAGGGCTGAAATAGATGGTAAGGCCCACAATCAGCCCCAAGCCGACCTGCGCCACGATCTTGAACTTTCCTTTCAATCCCTCTTTATCCTTTTTGAATACTTTGATATAATCATCAGCAAAACCCAATGTCCCCAGCCAGACGGTGCTAACAAGCATCAGGATAATATATATATTCTCCAATTTCCCAAAGAGTAATGTGGAAACCAGAATAGAAAGGATTACAATAACTCCTCCCATGGTGGGTGTACCCCGTTTGCTGTATTGTCCTTCCAGATCAAGGTCGCGTATGGTCTCGCCGATCTGTTTCCTTTGCAACGCATAAATGATCTTCTTCCCCGCAAAAATCCCTATCAGAAGAGAGAAGACGGCAGCCATTGCAGAACGGAACATTACATACTGGAACATGCCCGCTCCGGGAAAATCAAGTTTATCTAAATATTCAAATAAATAATATAACATTCTCCAATTTGTTGATTTTAATTGTGTTGAGAACTAAAAACTAAGAATTAAAAACTAAGAATTAAGAACTAAGAACTAAACTAAAAAACTAACGGCATTCAGTTTTCACTCCGTAGATTTTCTGTCGTCTCTCGGCATAGTCCAAACAAGTTTGACTCTGCCCTCGTTCCTAAGAAAATTCACTTTTAGTTTTTCACTATTAACTTTTAGTTTTTAGTTTATTAAATATTTTCTCCACTTCCTCCTTGTCATCGAAATGATGTTTCACGCCCTTTATCTCCTGATAATCCTCATGCCCTTTGCCGGCAATGAGAATCACATCTCCCGGTTGTGCCAGCGCACAAGCGGTTTTGATCGCTTCCCGGCGATCGGTAATAGTAAGGGTGTTAATTTTCTGTTCTTCAGTAAGCCCGTCGAGCATATCCCGGAGAATCTCCTCCGGCTCCTCAAACCGGGGATTATCGGAAGTAAATACCGTTTTATCACTGAGTTGTACTGCCTCACGTGCCATAATCGGCCGTTTAGTCCTGTCACGGTTACCTCCGCAACCCACGACAGTGATAATTTTTCCTTTTTTATTCAATACGCCATCAATGGCGTTCAACACATTGGTGAGAGCATCAGGCGTATGCGCATAATCGACAATCACTGTATAATCCTGCGGTGAGCGCAATGTCTGGAATCTTCCGGCCACCGGTTTTAGCAGCGACAGTGTCCGGAGCAGCTCTTCCTCATCGAGTCCGAGCAATATACCGGCACCATATACAGCCAACAGGTTATAGACATTGAAAGTACCTACAAATTGTACGGTCAGTTCTTTACCGTTTATCTCTATATCGGTACCGTCGAAATGCTTCTCGAAGATACGGGCCTTGAAATCGGCCATTCCCTTCACCGAATAGGTATATTGGGCAGCTTTCGTATTCTGCAACATCACCGGGCCGTTTTTATCATCGATATTGGTCAATGCGAAAGCATCCGCCGGAAGATCATCAAAAAAGGCCTTTTTCACATTGCGGTATTCCAGCATATTTTTGTGGTAATCGAGATGGTCCTGGGTGAGATTGGTAAAAATCCCTCCAGCAAACCGGAGCCCATGCACCCGTTTCTGGTGAATGGCATGGGAGCTGACTTCCATAAAAGCATATTCGCAACCGGCATCCACCATCTTGCGCAGATAATCATTCAATGTAATCGGGTCGAGCGTGGTATGTGTCGTGGGATACCGCTCACCATCCACATAATTGGCTACGGTGGATAACAATCCGGAAGGATAGCCCAGATGACGGAACGTATCGTACAGTAATGTGGCGATAGTGGTCTTCCCGTTTGTTCCGGTAACACCGACCAGTTTCAATAACGACGACGGGTTGCCATACCACGCCGAAGCTATCTGCGCCAGGGCTATTGCGCTCTGTTTTACCTGCACATAAGCAACCCGGGAGAAATACTCCTCGATCATCGGTTTATCGTATACCACTGCAATCGCTCCCTGTTCTATTGCTTTACCGATATAAGCATGCCCGTCGGTAAAGATCCCCTCAACCGCGATAAAAAGGGAACCCGGTGTTACCATACGCGAATCGGACGTGATGGCTCTCACCTCCGCCTCGTCGTTGCCACGGAGCGCGACCACATCACAAGCTTCAATCAATTTACTCAGATTCATACCTTTATATTTTTAGAATCAAGAATCAAGAACAAAGACTTTTAGAAGTCAAAAACACTATCACACGAAGTGTATATCGCCGAAAGCACTATCTTTACTCCTTAATCTTTATTCTTTACTCTAATTTTATCTCATCGTAAGGGTGACAGTAGTACCCCTCACCAGTTTCTGTCCGGGTGAAAGTGATTGGGATACCACTTTTCCCGCTCCGATCAGGTTTACTCTTAGCCCGGACTTCTCCAGCAGATAGATTGCATCGCGGGCACCCATCCCCCGTACGTCGGGAATAAGGGAGCTGTTCAATGCAATCGGTTCCGACCGATAAGCGGCACTATCCAACTTCATCTTCACCCAGTCGGCAGCTTCCACAGGACCTTCCACGGGAAGATTCAGCACACTCAACAACGACCGGTTCCGATCCCAGTTACCATTCTTCAACACAGGCTCTTTATGCAATGTAGAATCTATCCTACAGTCCTCCACATCCAACCGTACTTTTCGTAAATAAGTCTGCTCCGCTATATTTTTAAAGACCATACCCGCCATTCCTCCGCCGGAAGGCACACCTTTCGGTTTTCTCAGTCCCACGAAAATGGTGTACATGGGATCATCCGCGGGAAAATAGCCGCAAAAAGAAACGTAATAGCTAGAATAACTTCCACCGGAAGCGATCTGAGCCGTACCGGTCTTGCCTGCTATGGGGAAATAGTCGGAACCCACCACCTTGGCAGTACCATTTTCCACTACATTCAACAGCATCTGGTGTATCTGCCCCAAGGTGGTCTCCTTGCACATCTTCGGGTTGACAACCTCCGCCTCCACGTTCTTCACCACTTTACCCTTATCTATAAATTGTTTGGCGATAAAGGGCTTTATCATCTTTCCACCGTTGGCGATTCCATTATAAAACATCAGCATATATATGGGCGGCACCTGTGTTTCGTAACCGAATGACATCCAGGGGAGGGTAGTCTTCGACCAGTAATTGATTTTGTCGTCGGGAAAACGAATGGAAGAGGTTCCCTCGATACCATTCAACGGCACATCCCAGGTAAGTCGTTTCCTCAAACCAATCCTGTCTATGCCCTCTACAAATTTTGTAGGGTTATCTTCGTATCCTTTTAACGCGATTTTACTCATTACGACATTCGAAGAAACAGCTATTCCTTCAGCTACCGTCATATATCCTCTGTCTTGTCCTCTACGCCAGTAATGGTCTCTAACCCATCTCCTGTTATACTGGAACAATCCGTTTCCCACATAAAAAGAGTCGGTGGGAGTAACCACCCCGTCGTCGAGCGCCACCATCGTGGTCACCGTCTTAAAAGTAGAACCCGGTTCATTCATATAGGAGAAAGCATTCGGATTTCCTTCCGCATAGGCCCCATTACTCATCCGGTCGAGGTTGACAATTCCTTTTATCTCACCGGTCTTCACTTCCATGATGATAGCTGTACCCGACTCGGCATCTGTCTCTATCAATTTGTCCCGCAGGGAACGTTCGGTGATATCCTGTATCGCGGCATCGATGGTAGTGACGACATCCCATCCTTCTTCGGCCGGTTTTTCCACTACATCCATCCATCGCCCCTGTATCTTCTGGCGGAATTTCACACCGGAAACACCCCTGAGCAATGAATCATACTTCAACTCCAGACCGCTGGCACCCCCCTTATCAATATCTTTGTAGACACTGCCGACCGTACGGTTAGCCAGGTTACCAAAAGGTTTTTTGCGGGCATTCCTTTCTTCGGCAATCAATCCACTACGGTTAGAACGCTGGTTCCAGAATGGATAGGTGCGGATCTCTTTCAAATCGACATAAGAGATATCTTTGCGTAATATTTTCACATAGCGGGAACGGATCGGTACCCGTTTATCGATCGCGTTCTCCTGATTTTCACGGATCTGACGCTGCTCTTTTTCACGCATCTCCCAGCCACCCATGATGACATTCTTATACTGGGCTACGGTTCTGTCGGGAAATTTTGTTGCCAATGCCACCGACAGCTCATCCACATATTTGATAAGGGTATCTTTTTGCATCCCATCCGCCCAGAAATCCATATAAATACTGTAGAGTGGTTCTGTAGTAGCCAACAACTTACCGTCATGAGTATAAATATTCCCTCTTTTAGGCAGGATTACACGATCCCTGATTACCGTCTCTTTTTCACCTACTTCACGCCATTTTTTCCCTTCGGCCGTAAACACAATCTTACCGGCAGAAAAGATAACCATCACGGCAAACAGCATCAATAAGGCAACGATAAAACCATATCTGCCTAAAATAGCCCGCTTGTTATTCCGATTCTGTTTTTGCATTTTCTGTAAGACGATTGTTTATTTATCTATATAATAGACAGGCTCATTCGTCACTTTCAGTTCCAAGCCCGCCTCCTCAATACGCCGTTCAATCTCGCCCTGCCTGCTCGCTTCGGTAAGACTCGAAGAGATGGTGAGCGATTCATATTTCGCGTCCCGGAGTTCCTGCTGCAGTTTCTCTATCTCCGCCATCTGCTGAAGCACCTTATATCGATGGCTGATAAACAGAAACATCACCAACACGATAGCAATAACAAATCTCATGTTTTTGGAGAAGATGCCCTCAGTGAGGACACTCCCCCCAAAAACACGGACAAACGATTTGCGTATGTTATCGAACTTCAGTTTCATTTTCTTTTAGAATCAAGAGTCAAGATTCAAGAACCAAGACTATTTGAGATTATATTAACTGTTCCTATTTCACTCTCCCAGTCTCCCACTTCTCACTTTTCACTACGTAGATTTTCTGTCGTCACTCGGCATAATCAAAACAAGTTTTGTTTCTGCCCTCGTTCCTAAGAAAATTCACTTTTTTCCGCGATACGAAGTTTGGCACTTCTCGACCGCGGGTTGCGCTGTAGCTCTTCTTCCGAGGGAACGATCACCTTACGGCTTATCACAGTGAAAGGAGTCTCTACATTTCCATAGAAGTCCTTGACCTGTTCCCCTTCGAAGTTGCCTGTCCTGAAAAAATTCTTTACCAGACGATCCTCCAGCGAGTGATACGAGATCACACAAAGACGTCCTCCCGGTTTCAATAGCTGTAAAGCCTGCAAAAGCATCTCCTTCAAAGCATCCATCTCTCCATTCACCTCAATACGAAGTGCCTGGAAGGCTTGCGCCAGCGTCTTTTTTTCTTTTTCTCTACGGCTGAAAGGCTCCAGAATGGCAAGCAGGTCATCAGTTTCCCTGATTTGCTTATCCTGCCGGTACCGTACTACCGCCGACGCGATCTGTCGGGCATTCCTCAATTCGCCGTACCGAAAAAAAAGGTTGGACAGTTGCCCTTCCTCATATTCATTGAGGATATCGGATGCGCTTTTTTGCGCATGGCGATTCATACGCATATCCAACTCACCCGGAAAACGAAATGAAAAACCACGCTCTGAAATATCAAAATGATGTGATGACACTCCCAAGTCAGCCAGAAGGCCGTCTATCGCTTCCACACCGTGATACCGAAGAAAGTTCTTCAGGAAGCGAAAATTGCCATGTACAAAAGTAAAACGGGGATCGGCAGAAATATTGACGGCAGCATCCTCATCCTGATCGAATGCGATCAGCCGCCCCTCTTCTCCCAATCTGTTCAATATTTCACGTGAATGCCCTCCACCACCAAAAGTGACATCGACATACACCCCGTGGGGACAGATATTCAGCCCGTCGACGCTCTCGTCAAGTAACGCCGGCGTATGATATACTCTTTCATCCTGCCCGTCCCGTAAAACCATAACTCCCCCCTCATTCGATTTCATCAGACATTTTCACGCTATGGCATAGTCCAAACAAGTTTGTCCCCTGCTCATTTAGCTCAATGAAAATGTTCATTAAAATTAGTCGTTTTCTCGCAAAGACATAATCCAAGCAAGCTTGTCTTCTGTTCTCATTGCTTAACGAAAACGTTCCATTAGTTGCTGTAATTTCGAGGAAAACTCATCGGGATCCACCAACGGCTTTTCCAACTTCTCTTTCGCCCAAATCTCGATGGTTTCATCCACCCCGAGAAAACGGACATCAGATTCAATGGAGACCATTTGCAGATAACGCTTCGGTATAAGCACCCGTCCATTTGCGTCCATCTCAAGCCTTTCAGCATCCAGTACAAACTGGCGAAAGATCTGCTGCTGCTCCCTGTTCCATTTATTCAACCTACTTCGGAGTGTCTCGATCTCTTTTTCCCACACACTTCCGGGATACAACACAAGGCATTCCTGGAAAATATCCTTACGAAGCACAAGAAACTCTTCGCCCTCACTCTGCAAGCGCTTGCGAAAGATGGCCGGCACAAAGATTCGACCCTTTGCATCGGCTTTGGCTTCCATATTTCCCAGAAATTGCAACATATAGGATACTTATAACGCGGTAAAAGTACAAAATAATCCACTTTTCCCCACATTTCCACACAAAAATTTATAAAAAAGTTTTCAACAATCAAGAAAATACTAAATAATCACTGAAAATCAAATCTTTATATAAAATATTAAAGTGGGGAATTTTACACAGTCATTCCTTATTTTCAGTGATCATTCCTAAAAAGAAGTTTTTTTTTGCTGATCCTTATCTTTTATCCACTATTTTTGTACATTTGCGATGATTTAGAAGGAGAGGACAATGCAGATGGATCACCATGCATTTCGGGTTGATATTGACCGTATTTTAAGAGACAAATCGCCCAAATACTACAATAAAATTCCCGAATTTCTGATCAACTATCTCAAGCGGACTGTCCATCAGGATGACATTAACGGCATCCTGGAACGGAACCAGGGACTTGAGGGAGTCGATTTTATGCGGGCTCTTGTCGACAAGGAGTTCAAACTCACCCTACAGACCAGGGGAGATGAGAATATCCCTGATGAGGGCAGGTTTATATTTGCTTCCAATCATCCGCTGGGAGGACTCGACGGCATTTGCCTTTCTGCCATTTTGGGTGAAAGATACAACGGAAAGATCCAGTATCTCGTAAACGATGTACTCTACTATATTGATCCGTTAAAACCCATCTTCGTGCCCATCAACAAATACGGCTCCCAGGCCAAAGATTCGGCACGTGCCATCAACGAGGCTTACGCATCCGACAACCAAATGATCACCTTCCCTGCCGGACTCTGTTCCAGAAAACAAAAAGGTGTAATCAGAGATCCGGAATGGATGAAGAGTTTTATCATTAAAGCAGTTGAATACGAAAGAGATATTATCCCGGTACATTTTGCAGGTAAGAATTCCAATTTTTTCTACAATTTTGCCAATCTCCGCAAGTCGTCAGGTATAAAATTCAACATCGAACTGATTTTTCTTCCGGACGAAATGTACAAGAACAGTAACCAGTCGTTTACCATCACTTTTGGCAAGCCTATTCCTCATCAAACACTCGATAAATCCAAAACACCGGCCGAGTGGGCCCAACAGGTAAAAGAGGTGGTTTATTCAATGGCATAACGCGGCTGTTACAAGATAAAAAAGAAAAAAGTATGGAGAAGATCATTGATCCTATCGACAAGAATCTGATAAAAAGTGAACTGACCGTTCAAAAAAGGGTCAGGACCACCAATAAGGCCAATAACGAGATTTATGTCTTCACCGCGCATGATTCACCCAACCTGATGAGGGAAGTCGGCCGGTTACGAGAGATCGCATTCCGCCACTATGGCGGAGGGACAGGATTAGAAGCTGATATCGACCAATATGACACGATGGATGTGCCTTACCGACAGTTGATCGTATGGGATCCCGAAAATGAAGAAATATTGGGAGGTTATCGTTTTATCTATGGCTCGGATGTGGAGTTCAACGAGCAAAACAAGCCCATGCTTGCCACCGCTCATCTCTACAATTTTTCAGAGCAATTCATAACGGATTATCTTCCTCACACTGTGGAATTAGGCCGGTCATTCGTCTCACTCGAATATCAGTCGACATTGCTAGGCAGAAAAGGTATCTTTGCACTCGATAACCTGTGGGACGGGTTGGGAGCCCTCACCGTTATCGATCCGGGGATCAGGTATTTTTTTGGAAAGGTAACCATGTATGGCACTTATAATAAGGATGCACGCAATATGATACTCTATTTTCTTCACAAGCATTTTCCCGACAGCGAGAAACTGGTAACTCCCATTGATCCGCTCATGACAAACACCGACATAAGCCGGATGAAACAGCTTTTTACCGGGAAAAAGTTCAGTGAAGATTACAGGATACTTAATAAAGAGGTGCGTGCCCTCGGCTACAATATACCTCCGCTGATCAATGCATACATGAGCCTGTCGCCTACTATGCGCTTTTTCGGCACTGCCGTCAACGATGAATTCGGTGATGTGGAAGAATCTGGAATCCTCATTGAAATAGACCAGATCCTGGAGGAAAAACGTGCCCGTCACATCGAATCTTACCTGAAGAGTAATCCCAGCAAACGGTTTCTTATGCTGCTCAGAAAAAGGATAGCAGGCACAACGGGAAGGAGAAAAATGAAGCTTCCCCAATTAAAGCGCGGGAAAAGACAGAAAAATAAAGGATAACAACCACAAGGATTTACTTGTCACCCCTATCAAAAAGACAGGAATATACTGAATATTCCTGCCCGAGAACATATATTATCATCCGGGAGGAGCATTTTCACATTCCTGCATACCATAGCACAACTAACTGATAATTTAATATTTATCATCCAAAAATGCAATCGTTTGCACAAGTAAACTGAGTTAATTAACTTCGTTTTAATATTGATCCGTTTAAGAAAACCTAATTTTGATGTCGGAAGTAGGGTGTCAATAATATAATAAATGAAAAATGTCCATTAACCGTTCATTTTTTATTGTTGTACCGCCTATTACTATGTAGAGGATGAAGTAAGTATTAATCAGTTAATCTTATAATGTTAGCAACATGTATGTAAATTTAAAAAAAACTATGAAAGTGTTCCTGATGACGATATTATCGGGCACACTAATGATTTTATCGGCCAGTGCCCAAACCGGCGCCACGATAAATGTGAGAGGGACGGTCACGGATATTGCCGGCGAACCTATTATCGGCGCCAGTATTCTTCTGCAAGGGACAACATCTGGTGTGGTTACTGATTTCGATGGAAACTTTTCGCTTCAGGCTCCTGGAAACGGCACTTTGATGATTTCTTACGTGGGGTATATAAGCCAGGCTATTCCCATAGACAACCGCAACAGCATCAACATCATCCTGAAGGAAGACACGGAGTTGCTGGAGGAAATTGTTGTGATTGGATATGCTACAGGTAGCAAACGAACCATTTCGGGTGCGGTAGAAAGGGTAGGTAGGGATGACATGAATGCCGGTAGAATTGTTAATCCCCTGGATGCTCTCAAGGGCAAAGTAGCCGGGGTAAATATCCAGAAAACGGGTGGTGACCCCACTGCGGGGGCAGCTATCAGGATTCGAGGCACAACCTCGTTGTCCGGTGGTAATGACCCGTTGGTTGTAATCGACGGTGTATTTGGTGACCTTTCCTTGTTGAACGCCATCTCCCCTTCTGATATTGAGAGTTTCACTATCTTGAAAGATGCTTCCGAAACCGCCCAGTACGGATCAAGAGGCGCCAGCGGAGTAATTGTAGTTACTACCCAAAAGGGAAGAGCCGGCACTACCTCCATCAATTATGACGGTACTTTTGGTGTTGAATCAGTCTATAAAAACATTGACATGCTCAGTGCCGCCGATTATAGGCGCGTTATTGAATCTCAAGGATACGTGAATGCGCTGGATGGAGGCGCCAGCACAAACTTCATGAAGAAAATGCAACAAACCGGATATACCCAGAACCACCGTGTTTCATTTGGAGGAGGCACAGCTGAAAGTAATTTCAGGGTGTCATTGGGCGTGATCGACCAAAAGGGGATAATCAAGAATAACAGTATGCGAAACTATACCGCTAAAGTTGATGGAAGTCAGTTATTCTTTAATAGCAAGCTGAAGCTCGATTTTAGCATGTTCGGTTCAAAGAGAGAAAATAATTATGTGAATGATTATCAAAAGACATTCTATTCTGCCGCTTCTTTCAACCCCACGCTGTCTGCAATCCAAAATGAGGATGGCACCTGGGCGGAAGACCCCAATGCCAACGAGGTAGATAACCCGATAGGACGTCTGACCATTGACGACAAAGAGGAAAATGATTATCTCTCAACCAACGGCCGTTTAACATGGACTATCAATGACGATATGAATATCAGCGCATTCGGATCATACACCTACAACACGAAAGAGAATATGAATTATATTCCCACCACCATCAGGCAAGGTATCAGGGAGGGAAGAGGTAAAGCCTACCGTGGGATCAACAAGAGCAATGTGCTGATGGGTAACGTGAGCATGAACTACAAAAAGATGTTTCAGAACGGCCGTTTAGACGCATTGGCGCTCGTTGAGGGACAAAGCTACAAATATACTGGTTTTGAGGCGAATGCACGTGGTTTTGGCACCGATTTTTTCGGCTACAACAATCTGGAAGCGGGTGCGGTACTAAGATATGGCGATGTAAAATCCTACAATAATGGCTACGACCTGAACTCTTTCCTGGGCCGCGTCAATTATATGCACGCCAATCGTTACATCGCCACGGTGAATATACGTTTTGACGGTTCCTCGAAGTTAGGAGATAACGATAAGTGGGGATTTTTCCCCTCCGCTTCTTTGGCTTGGGTCATGAGTGAGGAATCTTTCTTGAAGGACATCGATGCAATCAACGAAATTAAGTGGAGAGCGGGATACGGTCGTACCGGTAACCAGGACGCCATTGCAGCTTATAATTCACTCTTATTGATGGGGCCTTCCGGACTGACCACCGTAAATGGCGAACCCACGGTCACCTACGGATATAATAGAAATGCCAATCCCGATCTGCGATGGGAAGTAAAGGATATGTTCGACATCGGTGTAGACGCCTCGTTCTTTGACAACAGGCTCACTGCTACCGTCGATTACTATTACTCAAAGACAAAAGACTTGCTGTACTATTACGATGTTCCGGTTCCTCCGTTTGTACATCCCCAATTGCTTGCCAATCTCGGAGAAATGGAAAACAAAGGGGTGGAATTATCTCTCGGGATTACGCCTATAAAAATGAAAGATATGGAGTTAAACATCACTGGAAACATCGCATTCCAAAAGAACAAACTGCTCTCTTTAAGTGGAACCTATATGGACCAGGAGCTTAATGCTGCGGAATACATGAGACTGGCGCGGATCAACGGGGCAGGATTCCAGGGCGGTAACACATACGTTACCTATCAGGTAGTCGGCCAACCACTGGGTGTGTTTTATCTTCCTAAATCGAATGGCCTTATCAACGATGGATTGGGAAGTTATACATACAATATTCTCAATCTGGATGACGACCCCAATATCAACCTGAACGACGGAGGCGACAGGTATTTTGCCGGACAGGCAATGCCGAAAGTGATACTGGGTACAAATATCGGTTTCAGATATAAAGCATTCGATATACAAACACAATTGAACGGCGCATTCGGCCACAAAATTTACAACGGCACTTCTCTTTCCTATATGAATATGAATACGTTCCCGACATACAATGTTTTACCGAATGCTCCTGAAATGAGGATTTTCGACAGCACAGTAACCGATTACTGGTTGGAAAAAGGGGATTATCTGCATATTGAATATGTGACCCTGGGATACAATTTCAATGTGGACAATTACAATTGGGTAAACAGTATCCGGTTGACCGCGTCTGTGAATAACTTACATACGTTCACCAACTATTCCGGTCTATCTCCGATGATCAACAGTACGACTGTAAACGGAAGTCTCGGACTTGATGACAAACAGTTCTACCCCTTGTCCCGCACATATTCCATCGGGTTAAATATTAATTTTTAAATACGGAAATGATCATGAAAAGTAAAATAAAATACAGCTTCATTCTTTCACTCGTATTAGGCCTTTTGAGTTGTTCTCTTGACGAGGACCCAGTAGACCAGATGCCAGAAAATGAAGCATTTAAAAGCTCCGCGCTGATATATCTGAACAATGTGGCGAACCTTTATACCGAGATTGGAGGCACTGGTGGGGGTCAGGGCCTGGCCGGTACCGACAGGGGTATTTATGACCTGAATACTTTCACCGCAGACGAAGCAATGCTTCCCACACGTGGAGGAGACTGGTTTGATGGCGGTTTGTGGCAAGACCTGTTCAAGCACGCATGGACAGTAGACAATAGTGTTATAAAAAGCAGCTGGGATTACCTATACAGAGTTATTGGCCGGACTAACCAGTCACTCGATAAATTGACTGAACTGATAGAGGCTGATCCCGAAAATCATTTTCTGCCTATATACCACGCCGAAGTTCGGGCTATCAGGGCAATGTACTATTACTACCTGATGGACCTTTATGCCCGTGTACCTGTTGTTGAAACGGCTTCCGTTAAGATCGCCGACGTCAGGCAATCGGATCGGTCGGAAGTCTACGCTTTTGTTAAAAAAGAACTGGAAGAGTCGATTCCTTATCTCTCTACTGCAAACAGTTCTAATACCGGTGAATATTATGGAAGAATGACCCGTCCAGTGGCTTTCTACCTGATGGCCAAAATTGCACTCAACGCCGCAGTATACAACGATAACGACTGGACCGACAACAATGGTGTTCCCAATGGCACCCTCCCCACTTTCACGATAGATGGACAAAACAAGACCCCGTGGGAGGCTACGATCGCCTATTGCGATTCTATCACCGCTCTGGGTTATGTATTAGAAGATGATTTCTCAAGCAATTTCAGTGTAACTAACGAAAGTTCAAAAGAAAATATGTTTGTCATTCCGATGGATCCCACACTCTACACGGCACGGAATATGAACCTGATCCGTTCACGTCACTATGCCCACGGGCAAGCTTTTGGACAGGACGGATGGAATGGCGCGGCTGCAACGAGAGAAGCTCTCGCAATTTTCAGAAAGGGAGGCCAGGACCCGCGAATGGAAAAGACCTATTTCTTGGGTAAAGTAACAGGACCTGATGGCACCCCTGTAATGGATGGCAATGTTGAGTTGGAATACAAACCCGACGATATTACCCTGGACTTGAGTGGTACCCCCAATGAGAAAACCGCAGGAGCCAGAATGGCTAAGTATGAAACAGACCCCAACGCACAATCCGGAGGACAACTGGCACGGAACGACTGGGTTTTATTCCGCTACGCCGATGTACTGTTGATGAAGTCGGAAGCATTGGTCAGAGCTGGGCAAAACGGTGATGCGGAGTTGCAAGCAGTAAGGGGACGGGTGGGCGCCCTGGCAAGATCGGCGACACTTGAGAATTTACTGGATGAGAGGCTCCTCGAATTTGCCTGGGAAGGATCGAGACGACAGGATCTGATCAGGTTTGGAAAATTCCACCAACAGATATCAGACAGGCCTACCTCTTCCCCACACAGGACAGTGTTCCCTATTCCTGTTGATGTATTGTCATTGAACCCTAATCTGAGTCAAAATCCCGGATATTCCAACTAATAAAATCGAACAGCGATGAAGCATTTATATAAATATATCCTATTACTGCTGTTGCCTTTTCTGGCAAACTGCAGCGACAATGAGAACTGGACTATCGTGGAAGATATCCAACAAGGAGTCTATATTACCGGCTCGGCGACCATATACAGTGGAGAAGCGCCTGCGTCAGCGTTAAAGCTTATCACACTTGATGGCGACGTAAAAGAATTACCCGAACTGGTGGGTATATTCACATGGCTAAAAGCTGATGGTGATTTCACTATTTCTATAGCTTCCTCCCTTAACGAAGTAACCAGCTATGGTAACGGAGGTGAAATTAGAACAACGCCTGCCATCTCTGTTTATGGCATGGAGCAAAGCGGTGCTCCCTTCAAGGTAAATAAAAACGGACTGTATTACGTTATTGTAAACACCGCATTGAACGAGATAAATATTTTACCGGTCGATTATGGCGTTATCGGTGCAGCCACTCCTAAAGGATGGGATGGAGAAACGGCATTAGAAGCGCCCGTTTTTAACGATAAGACTACCGTCACTTGGACAGGGAAGCTCAATATGAGTTCTGGAGGGTATAAATTCCGCTATGGAGGAGACTGGGGCCAACCGGTCAATATTGCCGGAGGAGGCACTGCAAAAATCTTCACCGACTTGGGTAATCTTGAAAATACGGGGGCTCTTTCTGAAGGATCCATGACACAAATACGGCCAGGAGGACCCGATTTCGAAACCAACGTAGGCGGAGAATTTGAATTCACCATTCAGTATGATCTCAGGACACGCGTATTCAATGCAACGTACAAACTGATAGGTGAAGCCATTGTTCCACCACAATATCCCGAAGCCATGTATATGGTAGGTGAAGCTACCGCTTACGGATGGGATACTCCTGGAACTGTGGCTGACGCGGAGATGCACAAAGTGGCAGGTGGAAATGAAGGTCTCTACTGGAAAATCTTGTCTTTTGAGGGAGGTAAAGGTTTCAAAGTTTCTAATGCCAATTGGGGAGACACCAATTTAGGTTTTGGTGAAATTGACAGCTTTGACTCAGATGGAGTCACGGTAGGTGAAAGTGGTGGAAATATGACGATTGCCACTTCAGGTATCTACATAGTTGTACTGGACCTGCGGAATGATCAAAAGAAATTATCCATCGTTCCTGCGAAGGTCTATGGTATGGGTGACACATTTGGCGGATGGGATGAAGACAAGGAATCGAATCTCTTCACAGTGGACAGTGAAGCCAAGACACTTGTTTCCCCGGTTCTTCCCGCAGATGGCAATATCAGGATGTACGTATCCCACGAATGGATACCTAGTTGGTGGCAAGCGGAATTCAATGTTTTTGGCACAGACATCATATACAGAAATGACGGGGGGGACCAGGAGTCCGTTCACGGAACCGCCGGTCAGGGAATAACATTGCATTTCACTGATAATACCGGATGCATTAAGTAAATCCAAATAAATTTTTCAGATAAGAGTCTGGGGTGTTTTTGATAATAGCTTCAGACTCTTTACACATTTACCTTCAATGAAAAGAATAATTTATCTCCTTTTTCCACTATTTGTTTTCTCACTACATGCACAACAAATAAAAGTCGAACCCTCTTTCTGGTGGAGCGGTATGGAGGAGCCGGAATTGCAATTGATGGTGTATGGCGAGAACATTGCCGGTTATACCCCGGAAGTGACCTCGAAAAATGTGAGGATCAAAGAGTCGGTACGACTGGAAAGCCCGAATTACCTGCTCCTTTATCTCGATATTTCGGGCAGCAACCCCGAAACATTCGATATACTATTCAATAATGGAAAAGGGAAGATCACTTATTCCTATGAATTGAAAGAGCGCGATCCGGACAGGTACCACATAGAGAGTTTCGACGCATCGGATGTGCTCTACCTGATCATGCCCGACCGCTTCGCCAATGGCGACCCCTCTAACGACCAGATCCCGATGCGGATGCCTTATACGGTAGACCGGAACCACCACAGCGCCCGGCATGGCGGCGACCTGAGAGGGATTTCCGACCGGCTGGATTATCTGGCCGACTTGGGAGTAACCGCCATCTGGCTTAACCCGGTGCTGGAAAATGATATGGAAGGTGGATCATACCACGGCTACGCCACTACAGATTACTACCGTGTGGATCCCCGATTCGGGAGCAACGAAGAATATGCGAAGCTGATCGCCGATACCCATTCAAAAGGAATGAAGGTGGTGATGGACATGATCTTCAACCATTGCGGAAGCGACCATCCCTGGGTGAAGGATGTGCCTTCTGCCGATTGGTTCAACAACCTCGATGAATATGTGCAGACTTCGCACATGAAAGAGATGTATTTCGATCCTTACGCCTCGGAATATGACAAGAGCAAGATGGTGGACGGCTGGTTCGTGCCCACCATGCCCGACCTCAACCAACGCAACCGTCACGTGGCGAAATACCTGATCCAGAACAGTATCTGGTGGATAGAGTACTCGGGGGTGGACGGTATCCGGCAGGATACCTATCCCTATGCCGATTATGACATGATGGTCGATTGGATCGAGGCAGTAGAGAAAGAATACCCCCGGTACAACATCGTGGGGGAAGCATGGCTCAACAACCCCATCGGTACCTCCTTCTGGCAGAGGAACAGTCCGCTCAACCCGAACAACTCCAAACTGAAATCGGTGATGGATTTCCGCTTTATGGGATTATCACACAGCGCTTTCTTTGAAGAGACCGGCGAATGGAACGGAGGGCTGCACGGCATCTTCGACCACATGACCTACGACTTTGTCTATCCCGATATCTATAACGTGTTACGCTTCTTGGACAATCACGATACCGACCGGTTCCTGAAAGAGTATCCCACCGATCTGGCAGGATGGAAACAGGGAATCACTTTCCTGCTTACCATGCCTGGCATACCGCAAATTTACTACGGTACTGAACTGCTGATGCACGGCAATAAAAGCAGAAGCGATGGCGATATCCGCCTCGACATGCCGGGCGGTTGGCCGGGTGACAAGGTGGATCAATTCACCGCGAAAGGACGTGACAAGGTGCAGAACGAAGCGTTCGACTTTATGAAGAAACTGCTCCACTGGCGCCAAGGTAACGACGTGATCGCTTATGGCTATATGAAACATCATGTACTGCAAAAGGGCGTCTATGCCTATGAGCGTTACTTAGCGGATGAAAGCGTGTTGGTTTTCATGAACGGGACATCCAATCGGGTGGAAATAAACCTTGATCGTTATTCCGAATCAATTGGAGACAGGATTGAATGGAAAGATTTGCTCTCCGGCCGGAATATTTCGTTGGGAGAAATACTCTCTCTTGCTCCCAAAGAAATTCTTGTGCTGGAACAATAAGGTACCTGCGCCTGAGTGCATGAGTGGAGAGGTGGAAAGGTATTCACTGTTCATTTTTCACTATTAACTATTAACTATTAATTCTTAGTTTTTCACTTTTAGTTCTTAGTTCTAAAAATCATAATATGCAAATATCTTCAAAAACGATTTACCTGTTGCTTCTCCTGCTTCTGGCGTTTGCCTGTGGGGACGATCCGGTAGATACTCCGGAACCACCGGTTGTGATTAAGCAGGGACTTTCATGGAGCCTTGAAGAGGCGGATGCCGACAAGGAACTGACCATCTGGTTCAAAGCGGCTTCGGGATCACCGCTCTATAACTACACCGGAGATGTCTATATTCATACGGGCGTTATATCGGAAGGCGAGTGGCAATTCGTCCCCGCCGAGTGGAATGAAAACCTGTCGAAATGCAAGATGACAAAAGTGGAGGGGGAACAAAGCACCTGGACCATCAAACTCACCCCATCCATCCGTCAGTGGTATGGTTCGGGAAAAACAGCCGTCAATCGGTTGGGTGTTGTTATCCGTTCCGCCGATGGCAGCAAACAAACCGAAGATCTTTTTATTCCTGTCACCGACACGCAGTTTAAGGCTTTTGAACCGGCAGCGGTGAAGAGCGAGGCCATGCCTTCCGGTCTGCTACACGGTATCAATATTGTGGATAACAGTACCGTCACACTGGTATTATACGACAAGGATAAAAACGGCACAAGGAAGGATTTCGCCCATGTTATCGGCGACTTCAACAACTGGACATTAAGCAACGACGAGAAATCGCAGATGCTCCGTGATGATGCTGCCGGGTGCTGGTGGATCACAATCAGCGGATTAAACCCTGCTAAAGAGTATGCTTTCCAGTATTATACCGGTAAAAAAGACACACCTATCCGCGTGGCTGACCCCTATGCGCGTAAAATACTCGATCCCTGGAATGACCGGTATATTTCATCGAATACTTATCCCAACATCCCTGATTATCCGCAAGGAGCCATCGGCATCGTTTCGGTATTCCAAACACAGCCGGAAACCCATACCTGGCAAGTGCCCGCTTTTGAGATCCCGTCACGGGACAATCTGGTGATCTACGAGATGTTGCTCCGTGATTTCACTGCGAGCGGAAACATCAATGGGGTCATGGAGAAGCTGGATTATTTGCAATTCCTCGGCGTGAATGCTATTGAGCTGATGCCTGTGCAGGAGTTCGACGGCAACGACAGTTGGGGATACAACCCGGCGTTCTTCTTCGCGATGGACAAGGCCTACGGTACCGACAAGATGTATAAACAATTTATCGATGAATGCCATCAGCGGGGAATAGCCGTCATCCTCGACGTGGTCTATAACCATGCCACAGGTGAAAATCCGTTCGCTAAAATGTGGTGGGATTCCGCGAATAACCGTACGGCTGCCAATAATCCCTATTTCAATGTGACGGCGCCCCACCCTTACAGTGTATTTCATGATTTCAACCATGAATCGGAACTGGTACGGGAGTTCATTAAACGGAACCTGCAATTCCTGCTGGAAGAGTACAAGATCGACGGTTTCCGGTTCGACCTCACCAAAGGTTTTACGCAGAAACAGTCAACGGAATCGAATGCCCACGTGTACGACGCATCGCGTATCGCCATCCTGAAAGATTACAACAAAGCCATCAAAGAAGTAAAACAGGATGCGTTGGTTATTCTGGAACATTTTGCCGATGATGCGGAAGAAACGGAATTAAGTAACGCGGGCATGATGGTTTGGCGCAATATGAATCACGCATACTGCCAGACAGCGATGGGGTATAAGGAAGAGTCCGGTTTTTCGGGAACCTATTACGGAACCTCTTCCCGTCCGACGAATAGTCTGGTAAGTTATATGGAAAGCCATGACGAAGAACGGGCTGGCTATAAGCAGAGCCAGTGGGGTTTCGATATTCTGAAAACCGATCTGAATGCCCGCATGTCGCAATTGGCGACCAATGCCGCTTTCTTCTTCACCGTACCGGGGCCAAAAATGATCTGGCAGTTCGGCGAATTGGGATATGATATTTCGATCGATGAAAATGGACGGACCGGTAAAAAACCGGTAAAATGGGAATATCTGGATGTACCGCAACGTAAGGAATTACACGACACCTATGCAAAACTGATCGCGCTCCGTTTCGATCATCCGGAATTGTTCAATGCCACTGCCGACTTCGATTGGGAAGTAACGCCTTCATTCTGGGAAAAGGGAAGGTTTATCACCCTCTCCTCTTTTGGTGGCGTAAAACAGTTGGTGGTGATAGGGAATTTCACCAACGGTTCGATCACAACATCGGCAGAATTCCCCGGTACAGGCACATGGTATAATTATATGAATCCGGGCGAAACGATCAGCGTTACATCAGCTACGATGAATATTACCGTACCAACGAATAGTTTCAAGATGTATACAAATTTCGCAGAATAGGATAATATTTTATTGGGTTCATTCTCAAATATGCCTCTTCACGCAAATAATGCACTCCAGAAGTTTTTTATACAACTTTTGGAGTGCATTTCACTTTGTAATATATTCCTTTTTGTTTCAGAAACAAAAAGGGCAATATATTCGGAGCAGGATGATCAGATCAGGAGCGGGATGATCAGATCAGGAGCGGGACGGTCTAAGAGTTAGAGAGTCGATTTTCCGTTCAGCAATCATCTGGCCCATCATTCGCAAGCTGTCCAACTGGAACATCACTCTGTCCTGCACGATCATAAAACTATCTTTTAATTCGGGTTTCACCGGCAGGCAGGGAGGCGATTCCATGGTGAGAGGATTGACAGGCTGGTTATTCTTGTGTACCCGGAAATCGAGATGAGGACCGGTAGACAAACCGGTAGAACCCACATAAGCAATCACCTCTCCCTGTTTCACCCGTCTCCCTTTCTCTATTCCCTTGGCAAAGCGGCTCAGATGCATATAGGTGGTAGTGTAGGTAGCATTATGCTTCACTTTCATGAAGTTTCCGGCTCCGCCCCGTTGAAATCCTTTTTCAATTACCACTCCGTCTCCGATCGTTTTCACAGGCGTACCCACAGGTGCGGCATAATCCACGCCATGATGCGGGCGGCTACGTTTCAGGATGGGATGATAGCGGGAATTGGAGAATTTTGATGTAACACGAATAAAATCAAGCGGTGCCTTCAGAAATGCTTTCCGCAGACTATTTCCTTCCTCGTCAAAAAATTCCATGATAGAATCCTGTTGAAACGGGATGGCGTGGAACGGCTTGCCCTGATGGGTGAAAACAGCCCCTTCGATAGAGGAAATCCCCACCATGGTGCTGTCATCGATATAAGCCACGTCGTACATCAATTGGAACGAGTCGCCCTCCTTGACATCAAAAAAATCGATCTGCCAGGCATAGACATTCGAGAGTTCAAGGGCGAGCATGGCCGGCGCACCTGTCCCGATGATCGCATTCCACAGAGATGAGGTGATGGTTCCTTCAGCATATTCCCGTTTCAGGATAACCGGTTTTGTATAATCATATACGCTGATTTCACCAGTACTTAAATCAACTACAGCGTAATCGGTCTGGGACTTTTCAAAAACGACATATTTCACGGCCGATGTGGAATCAGTAATTGCGACATACAAATTTCCGACCTGTAGCCTCGAAGGAGGATAAATAGAAGATACCGCCTCTATGATCTTTTCCCTCTCGTTGGCTTCAAACCCTAATTCAGTCAGAATGGTAGCAAGATATTGCCCCTTCCCGATCTCGTAGCGGGTAACATCGAGGGAATCCACACATATCCCGTACTCATACGTAGAACTCGTCTCTTCCTGGTCAATCTGATCCGTCTGTTGTTCTTCCTTTTTTAATCCACATGAAACAACACTGACTATCAGCAACGAATAGATAATCGACCGGATTGTTTTTCTTTTGTTTATTGTATACATAGCTGGTTACTTTCTCATTTACCCGGTTCCGGAACAGGCAAGAAAAACAGATGATCACGCGATAGATCCACAGATATGGCCTGCATTACGCACTTTGGATACCGGGTGCAGAATGAGTCCGACTAAGTTAATCTGACTGCAAAGATGCACAAAAATACAGGGAAATAGGCATAAAAATTTAAAACTTATATTAACTTTGTACTAACAACAGCGTTAAAATCACAGATCCGGTACCAGATATACCGGTTTTATCAACATAAATCGTTTTAACAAAAGAATATTTTTATGAAGTCTATCGCGATTATTTACGGTTCAAGCACCGAACACACCAAGAATGCGGCGGAAAAAATGGCCGAATTGCTGGCTGATTATTCCCCTACCCTTGTAGATATCTATGAAGGCGATGAAACGCCGTTCCTTACCCATGACGTATTGATCCTTGGCGTATCCACATGGGGCGTACAGGATTTACAGGACGATTGGAATGATTTCTATCCCAAGTTTGAAAAGCTGGATCTGTCAGAAAAAACCATTGCCATTTTTGGATTAGGGGATGCTTCTATTTATCCCAGTTCGTATGTGGATGCGATAGGTATCCTGTATGAAATCGTCATTCAGAAAGGAGCTACCGTCATTGGAGAAGTATCCGCCGAAGGATATGATTTTGAATACTCCAGGGCATTCAAAGACGGCAAATTTGTCGGCCTGCCGCTGGATGATGATTACGAGCCCGAATTGACCGAAGAACGCATCGTCAACTGGCTGGAAACCCTGAAACCCTATTTCGAGTAGACCCTGTATTCCCAGGGGTTCAGTTCCATCTCATCCACGGGAAGTGCCTTGGAATCACCGGGAAAAGAAGAAAAGCCTTTGCCCGGCACTTTCCCGTTAAATTTCACGTTTACCGTTTTCCCGCTGAGATTGAAAACACAAACCACCTCGTTTTCTTTATTCACACGCCTGAACGACCAGACGCTTCCGGGAGAGTCGTTGGCTATTTCTGTCATCTCTCCGTCTTGCTCCTGGGCTAATAAAGCCTTATGTTGCTTTTTGAACGAGTTCAACTCTCTATAAAATCCGCTGAATCCACCCTTGTCCTTCCATTCGATAAGATCTTTTTCGAAAAACTCCAACCGGTGATCCAATCCCACTTCCTGCCCACTATATATTAAAGGCATCCCGGGAAGCATATAGGTCAGTACGGCAAACGATCTTGCCGCTTCACCCATCCGTTCGAACTCGGTGCCGTTCCAAGAATTCTCATCATGGTTAGAAGTAAAATACATTGGCATGGCATGGGATGGAAAACGGTCGTTCATCCTTTGCAGGGAAACCCGCAATGAATCAACCGGCTCTTTCCCTTGTGCCACTCTATTCATCTTGTGATGGAAATCCCACGCATAGTATGCATCGAACACCGATTCGTTCAGTTCCGGCTTTTCCGCTTCGGCCAGCATGAAAATATCGGGATTAAGAAGAATCAGTGAATCTTTTGCCGCCTCCCAGAAATCGGTGGGGATTTCACCGGCCACATCACAACGGAACCCGTCGATACCGGTCTCCCGGATCCAGAATTTCATCGCCTCTATCATTGCTTCCCGCATCCCGGGAACAGAATAATCCAATTGCGCGATATCAGTCCAGTCATACATGATATTCAAGTTACCCAGACTATCCCGCACGTACCAATCGGGATGGGCATCCACCCATACGGCATCCCGGGAAGTATGGTTGGCTACCCAGTCGAGGATCACTTTCATCCCCCTATCCTGCGCCTGTTGAACGACTGACTTAAAATCCTCCAACGTTCCAAATTCGTTGTTTACTCCGGTATAATCCTTGATGGAGTAATAACTGCCCAATGTTCCTTTCCTGTCTTCTTCTCCAATGGATTGTATTGGCATAAACCAAAGGATGTTCACCCCCATCTCCTGTAACCTGGGCAGATGTTCCGAAAAAGTACTGAAAGTACCTTCCGGCGTATATTGCCGGGTATTCACTTCATAGATTACCGCATTGTACGCCCATTCCGGATGTGCGCTTTTGGCTCCGGTTACGTTCCCCTGCCGCTGGTTTTGATTACCGCACGCCATCAACAGTGCCGGCACAAGCAATAATAGAAATATTTTTTTCATATGTTTTTTATTTAGAGACAAGACTATTAGAACCAAGATTTTTAGAACTAAGAACTAAGAACTAAGAACTAAGAACTAAGAACTAAGAACTAAGAACT